>WNFR01004724.1_pt1 | contig 13975 bp, 12 predicted proteins | sample 5400221 | NCBI WGS metagenome assembly WNFR01 (sample SAMN13153357, study PRJNA577476) | soil metagenome | isolation source: 40 cm soil under Madrone tree | place: USA:California | collected 2016-06-14 | reverse complement strand
TCAAATGGCGCTCTGACTATTACTCCACCCTCGAAGGCGGCCGCGGCGGCTACATGCCGCGCTACGGCCTGATGCATCTCCTCGCCTGCTTCACGCTCTTCGACAACGAACCCGAACTGGTCAATTCCATCCTCGACGGCTTCCTCGCCGTTAAGCGCGAAGACATCCAACGCGGGGCAAAAAAGTATCTTGTCCCCGAAAATCGCGCCATCGTCTTTCGCGCGCCGGTGAACGCCAGCGCAAAGGAGGCTGCATAATGGCTTCCCGCGCCCCGGAATTTTCCGCAGCCGTTCCCGCACTCACCGCCGAGCGCCCCGTCACATGGCCCAAGCGCACCCGCGCGCGTCTCGCCAACGGCCTCGAAATCGTTCTCGCCGAAGCGCACTCCATTCCCAAATTTCACGGTGAACTCTATTTCCGCGCCGGCAACGCGCTCGTCTCCAACCGCTCGACCGGCCTCGCCGAAATGACCGCCACCCTCGTGCGCACCGGCACCTCCAAACGCACCAGCCGCCAGATCGAAGAAGACCTTCGCCGCCTGGGCGCTGATCTAGGCACCAGCGCCGGACAAGACACCAGCGCCATCGGCTTTGCCGGCCTCAGCGAATTCGCCGAGCCGCTTCTGCAACTCGTGAACGAACTCGCCCGCGAAGCCGCATTCCCCGAAAACGAATTCGAACGCGAACGCCGCCAGAAACTCGAAGAAATAAAGCTCGAACGCACTTCGCCCGGTTTTCTCGCCAGCGAACGTCTCCTCAAAACTCTCTTCGGCGCGCATCCTTACGCGCTCGTCTCGCCCACCGAAGCGCAGGTCGCCGCCTACAAACGCGATGACCTGCAAACCGTCTACCGCGAAATCTACACGCCCGAAAACGCATTGCTGATGCTCGTCGGTGATTTCGATCCGCAAACCATGCTGAAAACGATCGAAAATACTTTTGGTCAATGGTCCGGCAAAAAGCCCGCCGCAAAGGAATTCCCTGCACCGCCGAAGCCGCACGGCCGCCGCGTCTATCTCGTCCACAATCCCGGCTCCGTCCAAACGCAAATCCTCGCAGGCTGCCACGCCATCACCCGCAAGCATCCCGACTGGATCCGCCTCGGCCTAACCAACAGTCTCTACGGCGGCGCCTTTAATTCGCGCCTCGTGATGAACATTCGCGAAGACAAGGGCTACACCTACAGCCCGCGCAGCAGCGTCCATCCCCTACGCCAGCACGGCTATTTCTCCGTCTCCGCCGCCGTGCGCAACGATGTCATTGCCGCTTCGCTCACCGAAATTTTTTACGAACTCGACAAACTCCGATCCCTGCCCGTCCCTGACGCCGAACTCGTCGACGCACAAAACTACCTCACCGGCGTTTTTTCCATGGGCCTCGCCACGCAGGAGGGCCTGCTTTCGCAATTCTCCACTGTCGAGTTAAACGAACTCCCCGCCGACTATCTCGAAACCTATCGCGGGAAAATCCGCGCCCTCACCTCCGCCGACCTGATGGCCACCGCCCGAAAATATTTCGACTCCGCCAACATGCAAATCGTAGTGGTAGGCGACCGCGCCCAAATCGAATCCCAAGCCGCCCTATTCGGCGACCTCACCATCTTCGACAGCCAAGGCAACCAACTGTAGCGCCGCCATCCTGGCGGCAAGCACGCTGGCCGGCAAGATGCCGGCGCTACCCTTGCACCTGTTATTGCTTTAGCCACGTCATTCTGGCATTATCACTCCATGTTCCGGCGTCAATATAACCTCGCGCGCTTCCCCTTAATCCTTGTTCTGGCGTTATCTCTGGGTTCCGCCGCCTTCGCCAAGAAAAAGCCCCCCGCCCACCCCATCAACCTCAACACCGCCACAGCCACCGATCTCCAGCAAGTTCCCGGCATCGGTCCATCCACCGCCCAAAAAATCCTCGACACGCGCAAATCCTATGGCGCCTTCAAGAGCGTCGACGACCTGCTAGCCATCAAAGGCATCGGCCCAAAAAAACTCGAGAAAATGCGCAAGTACCTCACCGTAGCCAAGCCACCCGCAAGAAAGCAATCCAACTCACCGTAAACTGCCTCTGCCCCCACCAAACCCCCGCCCACAAAATCCCCTGCCAAGCAATCGAACACACCCGCACCCACCGCAAGCGAAGACGAAGAGCCATAGCTGTAATTTGTGTATTGCCTGTAGCTCACCCCTTCAGGGGTGAGGCTTTCCATAGGCGAGGCAACCATGCCACCACAAAGGAAAACCCTCAGGCCTAAAGGCCTGAGCTACATTATTGTTTGTATGAAATTACAACCGCTGATGGGTGGGTTTCTGCGTCGAGAGGTTCAGTGGCACCTGGTCGGCGATGCGGATGCCGTACCCTTCCAACGCTACAACCTTCTTCGGATGATTCGTGACCACGCGAATATCCTTCAATCCCAAATCAATCAAAATCTGCGCACCGATGCCGCTCTCATGCTGCACCATCCGTTGCCGCGCCGGCTCGCGATCCAACTGTCCCCGTGAATGAAAATGAATCTGCGGCAACTGCCCCGGCGTCTCCGCATTCTCAATCGTAAACCCCCGCCCCGTATGGTGCAGGTACAAAAACACTCCGCGGCCTTCCTCTGCGATTTTTTCCAGCGACTTCGCCACCAAATCCGTGCAGTCGCAAGCCGTCGATCCAAACACGTCCCCTGTCAAACAGTGCGAATGCACGCGCACCAACGGCGGTGGCGCGCCTTCCAGATCCCCGCGAATCAACGCAACATGCTGGTCGTGGTCCACGTCGCTCGAATACGCAATCATCTTGAACTCGCCAAATCGCGTCGGCACCACCGCCTCTGCCACCCGCCGCACGTACCGCTCATGCTGCATCCGGTAACGGATCAAATCCGCCACCGTGAGCATTTTCAATCCGTGTTCGCGACAAAATTCCACAAGCTGCGGCACGCGGGACATCGTGCCATCTTCATTCATGATTTCGCAGATCACGCCGGAAGGATTCAGCCCCGCAATCCGCGCCAGATCGACGCTCGCTTCCGTCTGCCCCGCGCGCACCAGCACGCCGCCATTCCGAGCCCGCAGCGGAAACATATGCCCCGGCCGCGCCAAATCCTGCGGCCGTGTCTTCGGATCAATCGCCGTCAAAATGGTAATCGCGCGGTCCGAAGCACTGATTCCCGTGGTGACGCCCACCTTCGCGTCAATCGCTTCGCAAAATGCCGTCCCGTGCACAGAAGTATTGATCGGCGACATCAGCGGCAGATTCAACTCGTCGCACCGTTGTTCTGTCAGGGCCAAACAAATCAGCCCGCGTCCGAATTTCGCCATGAAGTTGATGGCTTCCGGCGTAATCTTCTCCGCCGCCAGCGTCAAGTCGCCTTCGTTTTCGCGGTCTTCGTCGTCCACCAGGACAATCATCCGCCCCTGGCGAATCTCCTCCACCGCCTCTTCCACCGTGGCAAATCCAAACCGGGTCTCGCTCATAGGTTCAGCATAAAATCATCTGGCTTATGTGTAAAGCAGTGTCGCGGCCGAGAAAGCTGGAGGGCGGAGCAGGAATGTCGGCGCGCCGACATTTAAAGTAACACTTGAAGGTAATTTTTTGCTAAATACCGGAACTACCCGAAATTGGTAAGCGGCGCACTTGCAACACTTAGAGAGAAAACATTCGAAATGATTTCCACAGCCATTCGAATGTTTTCCCATTTTGGAGTGCGGCGGCTCTGCCGCCGCTTTTGCCGAGTGCAATTGTAGGGGCGGAGCTTGCTCCGCCCGGCCGAGCGATGGCGAGGAGTGAGAGTCGGGGCTGCAATCGAAGATGGGCCGGGCAAGCCCGGCCCCTACAAAGGTTGTGCTTGTTGATAATTGTTCCCGGTCCGTTTCCGACGGAGGCCTGAATTGTTTAGCGGCCCATGGCAATGGGTTTCCAAAATGTAACGCTGATGTGTGAGGATTAGGCAAATGAGCAAATCAAAATAGGTAGTCGACGGTTTCCTCGGTAAAAGCGGGAGCAAAGCTCCCGCACTCCAAATGGGCTGCCTACGTCAGCGACCACCCAACCAGCGTCAACGCCATAAACATCACCAGCGCGCCTAGGCTCACCAGCGACAACGTCTTCCCGTTGCCAAGCAGCAAATTACGCGTCTCCGCCTTGCAACAAAGCACCGTAGCCACAATCAGGATCGCCCCCCACGAAACTGCACATGGCAATCCCGGATACTGCCCCAGCGTCGCCAGCGTCTTTTCCGAAGGCTGCCCCGCCGGCAGCCACCAGGGCAAAATCGGCGCGAATCCCGCTGCCAACACAAACGTCAAAATCTTCCGGCTCACCCAGCTTCTGATCTTGGTGACCGGTTTCGCCTTCCGCACCTGGCGCCACACGTAGAATTCCCACATCAGCAGCCCCGCGGCCAGCGGCATCCATCCGTAGATGCTCGTCTGCCGGTCCACCCAAAGCCAAGTGTGGAAGAAACGGCCCGAAGGATGGGTTGCCGCCATTTTGGGCAGCAACAGCCACCCGGTGACCTCATTCCCGATCACCGCCAAAAGAATCACCACCAGGCTCGTCAGCTGAATCCACTCATACGTCGGCGACTTCCCGCACCGCGTGCACACCGGACGCTCTGGAAGTATTCTCAGCCCGCAATGCTCGCAATACACGGCGACCTCGCTTCTCTCCCCAGTGGGGGACACCGCCCCAGCAGCAAAAATCCTACCCCGCGGGAGATGCCGCGCCTACTGGTCCGACGTGCAGGCCCCATCAAACGAGCGGCCATTGCCCTAAAGTCGTGCTCCGATTTGCTGCCTCATGCCCTAGTCCGTTCTGTTACGCACCAAAAAAATGAGGGCAGGCACAAAGCCTGCCCTCGCCGGGTTGGTTGATTTCGCCGCTTAGAACTTCAGCAGCAGTGCGAATTGGATTTGCCGCGCCGAGCCGAAGTCTCCCGTCGGGAATCGCGTCGATGTGATTTTTCCGAATGTCGAACTGGTGAGGGTCAGAGTCGGGTTTCCAAAGCTCGCCTGATTGAATATGTCGAAGAACTCGGAACGGAACTGAAGATTAAATCGTTCGTTGATCTTCGTGTTCTTGGTCACCGAGAAGTCGGTATCGAGGAAACCGGGTCCAATGATCGCGTCACGCCCCAGAGTTCCCGGATGGCACGTGCCGGCGACGACTGGATAGTTGTTGCTACCCGCTGTGGTTGGGATGCTGCTAAATGTGCACGGCACGGCAAACGCGGCGTTTGGAGTTGTCGCGCAGGCAGGAATGCCAGGAGCACTTCCGCTCGGTGTTCCATTGAATGGTTCGCAGAGCGTGTGGTTGCTGAAATATGCCGTCGGGTCACCGCCGCCAGAAACGTGTTGCAACAGGTCGGGCCGGACCGTGAGCGATATTCCTGCCCCCGGGCCTATGGCAAGTGTCGGGGTCAGCGGGCTCCCGGTCTGCGCTTGCTGAACGACGCCAAACTGCCATCCGGAGACAAGCCGGTTACCCTTGAACGGTAATTCGTAAAACCCGCTCAACACGAACCGATTGCGCACGTCATACTCGGAGAGCCCGTAGTCGCCGCGAGGGTTGTAGGCGTTCTGGAGCACCAGAGACTCCGCGCTTGAGAGAGAGTTATAGTCCAGCGCCTTCGAATACGTGTACGATGCGAGGAACTGCAGGCCATGGGAGAAGTGCTTGTCGGCCTTGATCCACACCGCATTGTAATTTGAATTCCCAACGCTATTCACCTGGTTGAAATTGCTTATCCGGCACGGGTTCGCCGCATTCGTGCACTGGGCCGGAATCACCGGGCTGGTGAGCGGGAGCGTTGGAAATGGGCGCGTCGAGCCGTAGAATCCGTTCGTCACAAATGGCTGATTGATATTTTGGTTGAGTTGCAGATGTGTCCCCTTCACGCCCACATAGGCAGCTTCCAGGCCCAAGCTCGAGGTGATCTGCCGCTGTATCGTCAAGTTCCAGTCCTGGGAATACGCGTCATTGAAATTGCGGTTAATCGCAGAAGGGCCCAGGCTCGGGGCGCCAACCGCGGCTGACGGATTCTCCAGCGTGATGCTATTCGTAGCAGAGGCGGCGGAGATCGGCAGTGCAAACAAGGGATTGGAGCTCAATCCGGTGACGGTATTGGTAGTGGGATCTTGCGTCAGAATCGCGTAGGCCGCCCGGACCGAAGTCTTCCCATTCTTAAAGGGATCCCATGCAAATCCGACGCGCGGCTGAAAATTCTTGTTGTTCGTGTGATAAGGCTGCGGGGTGGAAATGAGTGTGCCTGTGGCCGGATCGAAATTCGTAAAACGCCCGGCGGCTTCCGACGGCGTAGAATTCCAAGCGTAGCGCAACCCGAAATTAATCGTGAAGTTCGGCTTCCACTTGAAGGTGTCCTGGGCAAAGCCATCATAAGAGGGCTGCAGGATTTTGTCGTTTCCCGCGCCCAATTGGACGGTAAAGGAATTGGCTTTGTCCGCCAGGAAGTTCGCAAATGACGTGAAGGCGAAGGTGCCGATATTCTCCGCGATGTTGTTGTTGTATGCGCGCCGGATTTCGCCGCCGAAAGCAAAGGCGTGCCGGCCTTTGAGCCAACTCAAGGTGTCGTTCAAAACTGCGGTGGTATCGCCACGTCCTTGGGGCTCGCCATTCGGTCCCCCGAAAAACAATGTTCCTGCCACTTGGATGTCCGGCAAACCGGTTGCCGCCGGTGAACCCGGGGGCAGGGTCATGTTGAACTTTGCTGGATCGAGTAGTGCATTCGGAAGGAACGTCAAATGGATTCTGTTGAATCCGATTCGCACCGTATTGGCAAGCGAAGCGTTAAAGGTGTGATCCTCGCTGACGGTCAACAGTTGCCGGAACCCGTCGCGGGTATCGCCGAATCCCGGGATAGTATCCAGGACCGTAGGAAACAGCGGCTCTTGCCGAAGGTCTTTCTGAACCACGTAATAGACATGCAGACGGTCCTGCTGTCGCAGCTCGATATCAACGTCGCCGGATCCTTGATTCAGCGAGACGTTGGCTACTGCACCGCCGGTAAAACCGGTGAAATCGGCCGGCGCCGCTGATGCGTCTGTCGATTGGTGGAAGTTAGCTGCCGGGACGAGCCCTAGCAGGCTGGTAACCGCAGGGGAGGTCACTCCGGTTCTCTGATTTTGGCTGGGGACCGTGGTCGTGGCGGTAAGGTTTTGGTGCTGCCGCACTCCTTCATAGGCGAGGAAAAAAAACACTTTGTTCTTGATGATCGGGCCGCCGAAATCAGCGCCAAACTCATTCTTCTTATACGGCGCCTGGGGACCCCGGGCACTGGTATTGAAAAAGTTGCGCGCGTCCAGCACATTGTTGCGGAAAAATTCAAACAGTTCCCCGTGATATTCGCTTGTGCCGGAGCGCGTAGCAAGGTTCACGATTGCGCCGGAATTTCTTCCGTATTCCGCCGGAAACGACGAATTGTCGATCTTGTATTCCGCCAGGGTGTCAATCGGTGGCTGAAACGTGATCTGGTTCTGCACCGGATCGTTCAGGTTGATTCCATTCACCAACCAGTTGGTTGTGTCTTCGCGCTGGCCTGCTGTATTGATGCCGAACGATCCCTGTCCACGCAATGGCGCAGAAAGGAACCCGTTTGCGGGCGGCGTGACCGTCCCCGGCGTCAGCAAACTAAGGTCGGTGAAGTGACGGCCATTCAACGGAATTTCCTGCACTGTCTTGTCGTTGATCACCTGCCCCAGGCCCGTAGTGACCGTATCAATAAGCGGGGCATCAGCGACAATCTCGACTGTTTCCGTGGCTGCACCAACCGTTAATTGCATGTTCTGGGCGACAGCCGTCGCCACTTCGAGCTTCAAACCGGTCAAAACGAACTTCTGAAAGCCCGCCGCCGAAGCTTCGAGCTTGTAGACTCCGATCGAAAGCGACGGAAAAAGATACGCTCCGGCGGTGTCACTGACGGTATCGGTTCGTACGCCCGTCGCTTGATTCGTTACCACCACCTTCGCATTCGGGACCGCGGCTCCCGCCGGGTCTGTTACCGTTCCTTGCAGCGTTGCCGTGGATTGCGCACTCGCCGGCCACGCCATTCCGAGAACTAGCGCCAACAACACGAGAACACGAACTGTGGATCGTTTGGATAGAGCGGTACCTTGCGATCTTTCCATCGTTTTTGCCCCCTGTATTTTTTTTTGCAGTCTGAGGCGCGCGGACCCTGTGGTTTCAAGCTCAGACCACTCGTGCTCGCAGTACGCCCTCTATGAGGGCAGGCCGGACCTGGAAGGAGAACGGGACCACACCCGCTACCTGACAAAACCTTTGGCAATTCGAGTGCCAGAATCCAAGATTGGGACTCGCCATAAGTCACTCAGTTTGAACTATTTAATGGGCTCATGAGTAAGGTATCGGCTACGTATGACCTTGGGATGTGAAATTCTGGAACTAACTTATGAAAAAGAGAATTCTCCACAATGAAGAAGCCACAGAATCATTGATGCAAGCGCGTTCAGAAAACACACCACAGCGCTTGGATTTCAGGCAACAAGAGAGAGGGTCCGCAAACCTTCGACTCGTCTATTGTGTGGTAAACGATTTCGTCGAACTCTTGACGCCATCGCTGACGCCACTCGCGTTCTCGGAATCGATTGTGTAGTAATACGTGGTCTTCGGCGGCAGGTCATCCAGGCGGCAGCGGAAAACCGTGTAGTCATGGGTTGGGTTCAGCCGGATGTGCGACTTGGCAGTCAGGTTCAGTTTCTTGGGATCCGTGCCGTAGTGCACCACGGCAAAGTGCTCGGGCGAGCCGCCAGGATTGTTGCTGGTCCAGCGAATGATGGTCAAATGCTCGCGGTTCAGTTCGATTTCGGGTCCCTGCTTTATTTCCATGTGGTCCGCCGGTTTTGACGAGGGGACGAACTGATCGGCGGCGGGGGACGTTGCAAACCAAAAGCCGCCGAAAGTGAATAACACCAAAAGCAACATCGCTCTCTTCATTTGGACACCTCACTGAGAATTGATTTGCGAGCAAATTTCGAAACAGCGATAAGTCTGGCTGGTGGAAAACAGCATGGACTAAATTCCACCATGTCTCTCTCCGGCTGGTCCCACTCGACCGCGCAGTCGCGAAGGGACCAGCCAGGGGAGAGAATCATCAAGTATTAGGTTTAAGTCGTTTGACAGTTCGCAATGCCATTACGGAATTGGCATTGTCGGAAGCGGCGCAAGACCGCAGATCGCCGCCGGGCACGGTGGCAGTGGCGGCGTGGGAATCAGGAAATCATTCCCTTGGGTAGCCGCGGTACCGCCCGTCATGCACACGCCCGTAAACGTGTTGATATCCGGATACGGTGTTGTGAAACCGTCGGTGAGCGTCTGAAGGAACGCAACGATCTGGTTTTCCTCCGTATCCGTCAAGCCGAGCATACCGATGGTCATGTCCTCATTGTTCTTCACCTCGGCCATCGGCCAGCAGTCCACCTTTTCCGTGGTGCCCGCCGGACAATGCCCGGAAGTTATAGTGGGAAAAGGAAAAGTGTCTCTGGTGTTGTAGAAGTGCACCAGTTGCTTCAGGCTCTTGATGTAGCCATTGTGGAAGAATTCTTTCTGGAAGTACGGGCCGGGTGCCTCGGTAGTGGGGCACTGTGGCGGCACCATGGCGACGTTGCGCGCTGTGGATGTCTGCATCCGTCCATCATTGAGTGGCGCAAATTGTGTCCAATCGTCATTCGGGCTTGCCCAAGAGCCGAAACCGCTTCGCAGGAAAGTTCCCAGTCCCAAATCGCGGTAGCCGAAGCCAAAAGGATTTGCGGTGAAGCCGAAGAAATCCGGCGTGGTCTGATAGTAGAAAGCGTTTCTCGGATTGAGCGGCAGGCCGAGATTGGACGAGCCGAAGCAGGTGAACAGAGGCCGTACGTCTGCTACGGTGCCGTTGTCTGTGCTGGTCGGAGCCGTAGGCGATGGCGCAGTGGACCTGCCGTCCAGATGGCAGGAATTGCAGTTCGCCTTGCCACGGAAGAGGTTGTAACCGGCCAACTCGTCGGGCGTCAGCATGTATCCGGTGGTGGTAGCGCCGGATTGGACGGCCAGGTAGGAATCAAATTTCGACGAGAAAGGGCTGACATCCGGTGAGCCTTCGTATTGATCAATTGACTGGCCCCAGTGGTCGTAGACGTGGTTTGCTATGGCGCGGTCCACAGGAGACAGCTTAATCGGCATTGTATCCGTTCCGAATACGCTGGCCCCTCCGGGGACTTCGCAGATCTCCTCGGTGTTGTGCGGGAACTTGATGGCATCTAAGTCATCGCCCCATAGTTCGATAAAGAAAGACTTATACACGGCGCTCTGAAGCCGGAACGCGATGCAAGCCGTGTCCGGCAACGCGTGTTCTTGCGTATCGACCGGAGGGCCCTGTGCCTGATTGGCATCCGGACTCCCTAGCAAGTAGCCGGTCGCTCGCGAATCCCAGAAGTTTCCGCCAAAAAAGGCTTGCTGGGTCGTGTTGAAATTGAGAACCGGGAAACTGGGTGCATAGGTGTATCTCTGCGGGTTCCGCTTGCCCGCCCGAAAGTTAACGGACCCGGGATACGCGATCATCGTCAGATTGACAGACGGGATCGGCGGGCCAAAGCCGACGTACGGCATATGGCAGAACGCGCAAGCCCTATCATGGAAAGGCGAGATATTCCTGTCGAAATTCAGGGCCTTGCCCACTAACACGTTTAATCTTTGTCCGGTGTGGGCCAGCAATGGCGGTTGATTTGTCAGCGTCGGCGGCGGCAATGCGCGCAGCTGCGCCAGCGCCTCGCTCTCGATAAAGTCGACTTCACGCAGGACCCGTGCTATCTCTGAAGTCAGATCCGACGGTAGAATCCCCGGCGGATACGGATTGTAAGGGGGTGGCGGTGTGTCGGGATCCCCTTTCTTCAGTCCAAAGCCCCCGTTCTGGGCGGACGAGAACTGCGGGAGGAGCAAAAGCACGGCAACTACAGCACAGCAAAGTACTACGATTGCTATCAGTTTTCTTTCTTTCATGAAGTAGTCCCTTTCATGACCCGGTTTCCGGAGGAACCTGGTTGGAGGGCACTGCCGACGGGCACACCACACCTCATCATTTGAGGTTGCAAGAACATCGTTCACGGCTCCGGGCGAGCCGCACGCTGTTTCTGCAAATCAACTCTATCCCCGAACAAACTAGTCCAACTGCGATGGATCTTGTACCCAGTCGTCGAGTGTCCCCCATTACCTCGGTTGTTTCCCCAGCAAACTCTCGTCCACTTTAATCGGTATGAAAATTCAACAGTTAGCTTGCGCCGCACTCGCACTTCGTAACGAAGATTCGCGAGCAATTGCAATATTTCGACACTCGGCAATTTACCCTTGGGCCACTCGCGAATATTCGTCATCGAACTGCCAATCCCGGCTCAGACTTTGGTTGTGTCAGCGCCGGTGCAAAAATCCCCATAGTACCGGTTGAATTTTCCCCACCCCTTAACGTGGTAAACCGGAGCCCACTCCACACGGAGGAGGTTCCGAAACTTGTTAAGGGGGAGAGACGTGCAAGAACTAAAAGAACTGCAACGGCAAGGGATGAGCATCCAGACGATCAGCAAGCTGACCGGCTGGGACCGCAAGACCATTCGCAAGTATATGAAGGCGGCGGGGGTGGCGCCGGAATATGGCCCACGCTCAGCACCACCGAGCAAACTCGATGCGTTTAAACCGTACTTGGAGGAGCGGCTGCGCTCGGGGGTATGGAACGCGCGAGTGCTGTTGCGCGAGCTGCGTGAGAGGAACTACACCGGTAGCTACACGATTCTGACGGACTGGTTGCGGCCGCAACGCAGCGCGGCACGAGTCGTGGCCGTGCGGCGCTTCGAGACTGCTCCGGGCAAGCAGGCGCAAGTGGACTGGGGGCATCTGGGCACGCTGGAGATGGCCGGGCAGGAGCAGAAGTTGCACTGCTTCACCTTCACGCTGGGTTACAGCCGGAGAATGGTGGCGGAAGCGGCGTTGGATCAAAAGTTGGGCACGCTACTGCGTCTGCACGAAGCCGCATTCCAACAGATCGGCGGCGTACCGGAAGAGATTCTCTACGACCGCATGAAGACGGTGTGGCTGGGGACGGACGAGCGGGGCGAGATCGTCTGGCATCCGATGTTTCTGGACTTCGCGCGGTATTGGGGATTCACGCCGCGGCTGTGCCGGCCGTATCGCGCACAGACGAAAGGGAAAGTGGAAGCGGGCGTGAAGTACGTGCGGCGGAACTTTCTATGTGGCTTGCAAGGGCGCGAACCCGACAGCCTGAGCGATCTGAATGCGCAGCTGCGCGAGTGGATTTGGGGTGTAGCCAACCGGCGCGTGCACGGAACAACGCATGAACAAGTGCTGGTGCGTTGGGATGTCGAGCAGTTCAGTCTGCAGTCGCTGGCGGGACAGCCGCCGTATCCGTACGTGGATGGCGAGTTGCGCAAAGTGGCGCGGGACGCGTACGTGGACTGGCAAGGCAGCCGGTATTCGGTGCCCTGGCAGTATGCCGGCCAGGAAGTTTGGGTGCAGGAAATTGCGGGGGAAGTGGATATCCGCACGGGCCGTGAGCGGATCGCGATGCACGGCAAAGCGCAACGGAAACACAGCGTGCTGACATTTCCGCCACATCACCAGGGGATTCCGCTGGGAGCACGAAGAGCGGAAGGCAAGATCCTGATTCACCTGCGGCAGAGGGCGCCAGAAGTAGAGAAGCGCTCGCTGGCAGCGTACGAGCGCGTGGCCAACGGAGGTGGGCGATGAACACCCCGATCGAGCGGTTGCAGACGGCGTTGCAGACACTGGGACTAAAGGCGGTGGAAGCGCGACTAGAGAACTTGCTCGAACAAGCGTCGAAGAAAGAGCCGAGCTACGCGGACTTTCTCGATGAGTTGCTGAACTGCGAGGTGGAAGCACGAAGGACTCGGTATCTTCGGGCGCGACTGCAGTTGGCACATTTCCCCTTTGTGAAAACCTTCGAGCAGTTCGATTTCGGTTTTCAGCCATCGCTAGATGATCGGCAGATTCGGGAGTTGCGTTCGCTGCGATTCATCCACGAAGCCAGCAACGTGATTTTCCTGGGTCCACCGGGCGTGGGAAAAACGCACTTGAGCGTGGCGCTGGCGGAGGAGGCGATCCGTTCGGGACTGGGCGCGTATTTCATCACCGCGCACGATCTGGCAGCGGACTTGGGGCGCGCGTATCGCGAAGGCCGGTTGGATCGCCGGATGCGCGTGTACCTGGCGCCGAAAGTGTTGGTGATCGACGAAGTGGGCTATCTGCCGTTGGACGATCTGGGAGCCACGATTTTCTTTCAGTTGGTGAGCGCGCGGTACGAACGCGGGAGCATCATTCTGACCTCGAACAAAAGCTACGGGGACTGGGGATCGATCTTCGGCGATTCGATCATCGCCACAGCGATTCTGGACCGGCTGCTGCATCACTCGACGACCATCAACATTCGCGGCGAGAGCTACCGGCTGAAGGATCGCCGCAAGGCTGGACTGGTGCCACCACGAGGACAGGAAGGGGCGGAGGCCGCGGCTCGTTCCTTGGCCTCGGACTCCGTTACGCCCAAAACGCGCCAAAAGACGGCGCTGGGCTTCACTCCGTCCGAGGCCAAGGAGGCCCTTCGATGAAGGTTAGGGGTGGGGAATTTTCAACCGGTACAATGGGGAATTTTCAACCGGAATTGACAGTTGTGCCGTGCGCGTCTTTTAGATTTTTGAGGAACTCGGGAAGGCAGGGGTAGGAACCCTGGCTGAACTCAAAACGTCTCTTGTCGATCTTCAGAGTTTTTATTCTGGACTCGAGCGTTGACACAGGGACGACTTAGGGCACAGTTCTGGCGATTACTGTCGCGGTAGGGACGACCATCGCTGATCGCCCCCCGCGCAGATCCGTACGGGCGCGTTTACGCATACGGCTCTTACTGTGGATGAGTGGCGGCGAAACGTGCTGCTGGCCGCACACCGTGCAATCCCTGGGACATG
>WNFR01006142.1_pt1 | contig 13977 bp, 10 predicted proteins | sample 5400221 | NCBI WGS metagenome assembly WNFR01 (sample SAMN13153357, study PRJNA577476) | soil metagenome | isolation source: 40 cm soil under Madrone tree | place: USA:California | collected 2016-06-14 | reverse complement strand
CAGAGAGTCCAATCTGCTTGCCTGGCATAAACTCCATCGCCCCATGAGTACCCACGTGAACCGCTACATCGGCGCTCAGTATCTTATTGAGATAAGTATAGAAAGCCATAAAACCATGGTGTGGAGCGCCGCTGCGCGCCATCATCAGACGCATCGGGTCACCTTCGTAGCCGAAAGTGGGCTGTACACCGACAAAGACATTTTCCAGCATCAGTCCCTGGATCAGCAGGTCTCCGCCACACGAATTGATTGCTCCAGGCGCCGGTCCCCAATCATTTTCGATCTCGCCAACGTAAGGGCAGAGACGTCTATACTCGGACACCGGCATGCGATACGCGATATTCGCCGTGGCTCCAAAGCTTTCAGAGTTGCCGCCCAGGAGCATGTCTCGCAAAGTGTCAGGATTAGCCGGAAGCTTCACTCGGTAGCCGTCGCTCTTAATTCTGTTGAGGATGTCCCAAAGACTCGGAAAGATATCCAGATCTGCCGCAGTGCCAATGTTTCCCTTGTTTGGTGGGAAACAAAACAAAACTAACGCTAGTTTGATCTGATCACGCGGCACTGTTTGTAGCGTATGCCAACGTTTTAACCGGCGCGCGAATCGTTCGCACCGATCCGCGAGCGGAACCGGCTCATTGCTTGCCGCTGGAATGCCGCCGTATATGAACGGTTCCGTAGCACCGTCGATCTCGGGAATAGCGATCTGCATTCCGGCCTGGATTGGGTTAAGACCCGTTTGCGAATTGCGCCACGCTTCAATTGTCTGCGTATCCAGGCTGACAGCCGATCGGTAAGGCACATTCATTTCGCTGAGAAAGTTTGCGGCGGCCTCGCTATCATTCATTGCCGGACCACCCACGAAACTGAAGCCAGTTAAGGAAACTATTTGGCTCACGCGGCGCTTGCGGTCAGTGGTCAGTGGTCCGTTGTCAGTTGTTTCGCCTTTGGATTTTGATCTCTTCCTTCTAGTGTCCCCGCCCTTAACAAAAAACCTGCTGACGGCTTCGCGGTTGTCCATGAGCGTCGCGATCGCTGGGATGACACTCAAACCCTCAGCTTCGATGGCACGAATGAGCGCGTCGTAGTGTTGCGTGGTTTTGCTGACGACTTGAGGGCGCATCAACAATAGACCTATCGTTGATTCGGGACTGAGGGTTTCCTGCGCTGCCTTTGAAGTGCCGAAATTGGAGGCTGAGTGATAGATCCTATACCACTTTCTGTATGCCTCGAACGATTCAAACAGAGCGGGCGCCTCGGGATGATAGATAGCCACTGAAGGCATGTGCTCAGGTTGTGGGATGCGAATCTTAATTCTTTGCAGTCGCTTGTCGGGAACGTAATGCTTCAGGGCGTACAGCAACATCGAGCGAACATTCGTAGGTGTCGGCTGCAGAAAGTAGCAGAATAGATACAAATAGCGCTTGGCATCAGTCAGCGCTCCCGCCGTAGGAATGCACTTAAGAATGGCAGGCAGTCGATCGGCTAGCCTTAAGTATTGGCCGTGTCCACCCTTGCTTTGTTTTTCGCTCCTTCCGCGCACATGACTTCCCACCCAGGATCCTGCCACACCTAAAAGGCGTAGTGCCTGTGCGGTTGCTTTCTTGTCCGCTTGCCCGCGTCCCTTCGTCTTCGAACTTTCAGCTTTCCCCCCAAGCGCGCCCACATCCAAACGCCCCATCCTCGTGCGCCGCATTAGTTCGGGCATGCAATTGATAACAACGACTGCGTTGTGGCGGGCCTTGTAGAGTTCGAGCGTCGCAATTAAGCGCGCCGCATTTTCTCCATCCATAACATGAATGACAAAAACAACGTCCGTCTTGCTGAGATCGAGATCAACTTTCTGCCATTCGCGATCGCTCAAGGGCGCACCGAAATTGTAGGCGGCTACGCGCAATTGGAGTTGATGCGCACGATTAATTTCTCGTTCCGCATCTTTCAACGGCGCGAGCAAACTGGAACCGACATATAGGACCGTAATGTTCAAAGGAACCTCATCCACAGATTACGCATCAGATTACGCAGACTCAAAACAGCACACCGAACTATTTGATTCTTGGAAGCAAATTGGAGCTAATAGTTAATTTCCTTGTCCTAATCGGTGTAATCTGCGTAATCTGCGATAGCTATTTGTTCCAACTTACGCGACTCCCTCTAGCTGGTCCTCAAGACTGCGGCTGACGTCGTGTAGTTTCTCTAACGTTGTCTGGTCGACGTCCCAATAGCCACGACCATTTGCTTCCAGCAGACGGCGCACCAGCGAATGCGCCGAATGAGGGTTCAAGTTTCGTAGACGATCGAGCATCGTCTCATCAAACACAAACGTCTTTGCCACTTCCGTGTAGATCCAGCCGTCAACTGCATCAGCGGTTGCGCTCCAACCAAAGGTGTTCGAAACATGATTTTCAATCTCAGCGACACCTCTAAAGCCGTGCTTCAACATTCCTTCATACCATTTCGGATTTAATGTCTTGGCCCGCGTTTCTAACCTGACTGTTTCTTCAAGCGATCGTATCTTCACGTTTCGCGAGAGACTATCTGACAAATAAATCGCGGGACGCGACTGGGCTCGCTTTTCAACCGCATTCGAGATTCCTCCAAGGTATTCGAAGTAGTGATCGACATCGGTTATGCCAATCTCAAACGTGTCGATGTTCTGGTAGGTCGCCTCCACTCGCGCCAGAGCTCGATCCATCGCTACCCGTGCCTCCCGCCCTTCGATTGACTGTCCATGGGAGTCGCGGCCATAGGCGAAACACTTGCGCGTAACAAAAAGATCTCCAAGGGTCTGCTCTTGTTCCCATTGCGAGTCCATCACCATAAAGTTGACGTTCGTTCCGTAGTTTCCTGGCGCATTGGAAAAAACACGAACCGCGGCCTCATCCATGTCGCACGACTCGCGCTCAATTTGTTCACGCACGTGCTTACGCACGTAGTTCAATTCCGGCGGCTCCTCCAAACTGGCTACCAGCCGTACTGCTTTGTCCAGCAACTGAACCGTCGGACTGAAAAGATCGCGAAAGATTCCCGACACAGTCATCACCACATCGATGCGCGGGCGTCCGAGTCGCTCGAGCGGTATTGCCTCAACCCCTGTCGCCCGGTTCAAACTGTCGCGCACAGGGCAAACGCCAAGCAACCATAGAGCTTGTGCCACGCCCTCGCCCTGAGTTTTGATATTGTCGAGACCCCATAGCACCAGCGCCATTGCCTGAGGGTAGCGTCCATTCTCGTCGTGATAACGTTGTAGCAGGCTTGTGGCGACCGCCTCCCCATGCGCGAACGCGACAGCCGAAGGTACAGCGTAGGGATTAATGGCATGCGTGTTTCTTCCCGTCGGAAGAATCAAGGGGTTCTGAACAATATCGGCGCCGGGTCCTGGCGCAATGTATTCACCACGCAGCGCCCGCACGAGAGACTCGAGTTCGGAATTCACTGACAGCTCTTCTGAAACAGTCTGGAGCAAGGCAAAAACTTGCTGCGAGGTTTGTGCCTTCACGTTCGCAGCTTTTTCCAAGTACGAAACCGCCGCTTCGGAACCGTCCGCAACAAACTCACGAATACCTGCCGCGACGATTGCGTCCACTCGTTCATGTTCAGCCAGCAACACCTCCGGGGAAATCTGCTGAGCGGTGGTTTTTGTATACAACGAAAATCCAAGACCCTCAGCAACAAGATCGGTGACCGCACGTGCACCGGCTTCCGGTCGATCGAATGAAGCGACCATTCGCAACACGTCTGCGCGTTCGACTGATTCTGACGGTCGGCCAAACACATGGAGACCAGTAGGAATCAAACGCTGCTCGATCTCCAGCAACTGCTCATAAAGTCTGAGCACTTGTCCATCGCGATCGGCAGTAGGGAGTAAATTTTGATCTTTAGACATGACAAACTGGTTTGGAAGAATCCGGTGTTCGATTATCCAATCCCCTTTAGGTTACCGCTCAACTACAGAACAGGAAGCGGTAGCGACCTGGCCGTTTCGGTCCTACTCAACTAAAAGGTTGTGTGTTGCGAAACGGCCAGGTCGCTACCGCTTCCTGTTCTGTAGTTGACTGTGCATTTGGCATTGAGTGGCGATTCTCCTGCCGATTCGACAAATCGTAGCCCGGATTCGGACGGTACATTCCCTCTGCGGAAGACATTAAAACCGGAAGTCTGCAACCATCACAGTCTAACGAAGTGAGCGCCCAGGACTTCGGCTATATGCCTGGTATCAACGTCAGATGAAAACGCGCCTTGTGTATCAACAACTGCTAAAGTCACCAGCGCTTTCTTGAGTTCCAAGCCCAGGTGTGTGATTTCGGCTTCGATCAGCATTTGTCGTGACGCACGTTCGCGATGCACGTCGCCGCGAAGCGTCACATTCGGATGTCCATCGGTAAAGAGTAGCGCAACCATTTCTCCGTGTGTATTGCGAATGCGCTTCACCAGGTTGAGAGTGCCGGCGAGCGCCGCGGACAATGGCGTGCTGCCACCCATACGCAGTGAGTCTAGCACGCGCCTTGCACGCAAAATGCTTCGTGACGGAGGCAGCGAAAGATCTGCAGACTTACCATGGAAGGTAATAATTGCAACACTATCTCGATTGAGATACGACTGACGCAGAAGCTTGAGGATCGCGCCTTTAGCTCGCGCAATGCGATTGAGCGCCATGCTTCCTGAAGTATCGATGGCGAAGATGAACAATGTCCCCTGCTTGCGTTTGAAAAGCTTGAAGCGCCGCACGTCACTGAGAATTGAATTCTCATTCTCAACTGCAGGGATGGCTCGTGCAGAAGAGCTGGAAAGCTGAAAGCCTGTGGCCAATAGTGCCCGCAAAGTTGCATCCAGAGCGACTCTTGCTCCGCCAGTTTTGAAAGCTACTGCGCGCGCGTATCTCCCTCGACGTGAGTTGGCTATCGAATGCTTTGCCCGGGCGAGCTGTCTGCTTGACGAATGAGTCTTGTTTGAGTGGGTTGCTCTTGCCAGTTCGTCGTTGAGATGGAGCTTTGGGGATGAACCTTCGAGTGCCGGAGGCGAAGGTTCATCGGTTGAGTTGTTTTTGGAGAGATTTGCCGTAGAAGATGCAGAAGGTTTACTCGCTGCGCGCGAATCGCTCGCGCGGTCTCCGTTGTCATCCGGAATATTCTGCTGAGTATTTAGCTGAGTATTATTGCCCGCCCAATCGCGGGCGCCAGATCCGCTGTCATCAAAGTTTGCCCCCGGCGTGTCAGCAAAAACTTTCTCTAAAGCTTGTTCGATTCGCTCTCCGCTAGCTGTCTCTTCGAGCAGATCGCGACGCAGACGGTGTCGCAACGACATAACGGCGATCCGCTTAACGTCGTCTTCGGTGGCTCTTTTGCGCCCCTCGAACGCCGCCAGCGCGCGTGCGGCGCGCATAATTGTAAGTTCGCCCCGGTGGCCATCAACCTTTAGATCCGAACAAAGCCGCGCGATCTGCTGCAGTAAAGATCTTTCCACTCTCACTCCGGCAAAACGCTTACTTGCCTGAGTTATTCTATTTCTCAACTGCTCCTGCGCCGGAGCGAACGACTGGCAGAAAGCTTCGGAGTCGCGGTCAAAAGCCTCGCGCCGCTCGACAATGCTTACGCGTTGATTCAGTTTCTCTTCAGTTTTAACTTCGGCATGAAGGCCAAAGCGATCCACAAGTTGCGGCCTGAGTTCTCCCTCCTCAGGATTTCCGGATCCTATAAGGACAAACCGCGCGGGATGTTCGATCGACATACTCTCCCGTTCTACTTTGTTCCGTCCCGTGACGGCGACGTCTAATAAAAGATCTACCAGGTGGTCTTCTAAGAGGTTCACTTCGTCGATATATAAAAACCCCCGATTTGCGCGCGCGAGCAACCCGGGTTCGAAGGTCTTTGTACCATCCTTCAGGGCGCGCTCGATCGCGATTGTCCCGCAAACACGATCTTCGGTCGCCCCCAAAGGAAGTTCGGCTACTGAGACTTTCGCGCGTTGAGCTTGTAGCTTCTGACCCGTGGCAGCCTTGGCTTTGCATTCTTCGCAGAGGTTTTGTTCAGCTCCTGGATCACAACGATACGCACAACCGGAAACGACTGCGATCTCAGGTAAGAGATCTGCCAGGGCCCTCACGGCGGTTGATTTTCCCGTACCGCGATGTCCCATGATCAAAACACCACCAATCAATGGATCGATGACGTTCAGCATAAGCGCCAGCTTCATCTCGTTCTGGCCGACGATAGCTGAAAAAGGGTATGAAGCCGGACGTGGATGGCTGAGAGCAACCTTACGCCGACCAGTGGCCTTGTTTCTAAGGTCTGTGCTGCGAATCGTCATAGTCGAATGAGTCTTGTACCTAAAAAGCTTAGTCCGGGCAAGGCAAAGCACTGACAGCTACCGAACCACTTTCGATTGTCTAGTCGTACTTTTGCATGCTAGCGGCCCTTTAGTAATTACGAAAGTCTTCCGTTCGGACTTCATTTATTTCTCCCAAAACCGTCATAACAATTTTTCTTGACATCAATTCCCGAGATGCAATAAAGTGCGCGCACCTCCCGAATTAGAAAGACCGACCCAGCACCATTGACTACTTTGCAGGAACAATTGGTTCCTGTTCTCTCTCACAACTAAGTTCATTCCTTAGTTCACTTCATTGTGGGAGAAATATCACTCTAGTTGTGACTAGAGCTTCTTCCTGGAATTTCAATTCAAACGGATTTCAGCTCAAGCAGGGTTTTCCGCTTTCAGGGCAGAACCGAGCGGCTTGCCGACGGCAAGTTGTAGGTTCTGTCTCAGGAGAAACAGCGTTTCGAGCCCTTAGGAGGTGAACTTAAAATGAGGAGACTCTTACAGGTCATAGCTTTAAGTCTGTTCGCAGCGGCGCTCGCATTGCCAATGTGGATGTCGAGATCCGTCGAAGGACAAGGTGCTACTGAAGCCCCAGCAGGCTTCGATACTCTAACCAATGGAATGGTTACTCAGGCCGTTCATGATGGCGACAGAGCAACGTTCGAGGAGCGAGACGATGTGGTCAAGGGTCTGGGTCCCCTGTACAACGCCCAGTCCTGCGCCGAGTGTCACAACAATCCCGTCACGGGCGGAATCAGTCAGGTCTCGGAACTCCGAGCCGGTCACAACGATGGCTTCGGCAACTTCGTACCGGCTACACTCAGCATCAACGACGATGGCGGCTTGCCGGGCGTGACAATTGCCAACAGGTCGCTCATCAACCAACGCGCGACTTGCCCCGGTGTCGTAACCGACCCCACCACCCACGCGGTAATCTACAATCACCCCAACGAACAGGCTCAAGAGCGAGTCCCCGGCGCCGAAACTGTACGCACACGACGCATGGCTACTAACGTCTTGGGTCTTGGCTTCGTCGAAGCTATTTCCAACACTACGCTTCAGAACATCCCCAATGGTCAACCGAGTGGCATGAAGGGCCAGCTGACTACAGTTCCGGTAGCTGAGGCGCCAGGTCAATTTCGCATCGGCCGCTTCGGCTGGAAGGATCAGGATGCCAGCCTGTTAACCTTCTCGAGCGGTGCTTATTTAAACGAGCAAGGCATAACCAACCGGCTGGCTACTTCGGAGACTGTGCCCGCAGGTACGGGTGAGGGCGGTAGGGCTCTGTGTGATGATGTTTCCGACAGCACACCGTGCAACAACAACCCGAACGTAGTCTGTGGCGAGGATCCGGACAATGACATTGACGCTTTTGCCCAATTCATGAGGGCGAGCAAAGTTCCCTCGCGTGACACGAGACTGGCAGCTACTTCGGACGCCCAAACGGGCGGCTCGCTCTTCCATGCAGTGGGCTGCGACATCTGCCACATAACAAGTCTTACCACCGCGCCCGCTGGAACACTCATTAATGGAGGGGCATTCACTGTACCCGCCGCTCTTGGCAACAAGATCATTCACCCGTACAGCGATTTCTTACTTCATGATGTGGGTAGCGGCGATGGGATTGCTCAAGTCAATATCCCCAATAGCAATTCCCTCGACCAATCGATGAAAAATAAAGTGCGCACTGCTCCCCTTTGGGGCATCCGCACCCGTAACGAGTTGATGCACGACGGCGCGAACTACACCCGCAACGAGGCCATACTTCGCCATGCGAACGAGGCCAACGGTGTCATCAATAACTATCGCTCATTGAGCAATACGCAGAAGAATCAACTGGTCACATTCCTTAATTCACTGTGATTAGTTTGCGTTGAGCTGTAACAACAGTCAGCGGGGCCCCTGAACATTCCGTGGCCTCGTTGACTGTACCGTTCGGGTTCTATTCCAATCCAACACGCCGCAACACGATGCTCGAGGTGTGGCGGCATACCTTATGAGTGAGGTTGTCTGACCATGTTTCGTAGGAAAACCACCTGTGTATGTCTTTTCGCGCTCATCCTGGCGACGACGGCCCCCTTCGCCGGGTGCGGGCGGAAGCAGGAAGAAGGAAAACCTGTTGTGGTGGAGCGACCGGTTAAGTCTCCGCCGTCACCGATCACCGCTATTCTTCCGGTACAACAGCCGTCGATCAATCCTGTCGCAGCGAATGAGACTCCAAAACCTCCGCCGCCCAAACCCGAAGATGTCGACGACGTGCTGGCGCGCGTTTATCAGAAAGTTGTAGCACCAGATACCGCTCATGAACCGCCTTTTGTTGTCGGCGACTTTAACGGTGATGGTTCGGAAGACCTTGCGATTCCCGTTAAGCCACATGGAGAGATGCTCGGTGAGATAAATAATGATCTGGCCAACTGGGTCCTCGAGGATCCGAGAAATATTTCGCTTCCCGGACCACTATCAAACCCGCAAACACCTGCCAGCGAGAAAAAACCAGTTCGGGCGAATAAGGGCGACTCAATGTTGGCGATTATCCACGGTGTAGGCTCTCAAGGATGGCGCAATCCGGAAGCAAGACAAACCTTCCTCCTCAAGAACGGCGTCGGAAACGATATGGAAACGCAAACGTTGAAGAGTCTTCGAGCCGGTAAATACAAACAAAGACTACCGCCGCTTCGAGGCGACGGAATAAAGGAGACGGTTCGCGGTAAGGTTGGCCTGATCCTTTGGACTGGTGCCAAGTATGCATGGTATTCACCAGGTCCCGGCTGACAGTGTTAAATTAGGACACCACTCGGTTTGACTTCGCCCATGACAATCTCACCTTTAGTCGGCTATGATGAACGCGTCCAGTCGCATATTTTTCCTTGTCACATATTGAAACCAATCGAAGAGATCGGGCGATGTTAGAAGCCACTAATCTGGGCTGCGTGCGAGGCGATCGCAGATTATTCAAAGGTGTGAACTTCTCCCTGACGCCCGGCACATTTCTGCAGCTCCAGGGTCCGAACGGAAGTGGCAAAACAAGCCTGTTGCGGATTATTTGCGGGTTACTGGCCCAAGCTGAAGGGGAAATACAGTGGCAAGGTGCGAACATTTCCACGCTGGGTGATGAATATTTCACAGCTGTGACTTACGTCGGGCATCGCAATGGCGTAAAGGATGAACTCAGCGCATTAGAGAATCTGCGAGTATCTAACGCGCTGAATGGGATTGAAATCACCGAAGCCAAAGCCCGCGCTGTGTTGAAAAGAATGGGTCTTGCCGGGCGCGAGTCGCTGCCGGCACGACTCTTGTCTGAAGGGCAAAGACGTAGGGTCGCGCTGGCACGACTCATTGTCTGTAATACGACCCTTTGGTTACTCGATGAAGTGCTGACTTCTTTGGACAGGGCCGCAATAGCCCTGGTTAGATCTTTGATCGAAGAACATTTGAGCAACGGCGGAATGGCCATTGTTGCGACACATCAGGAGTTGGAGTTATCGGCCGTTTCCAGCCTGCGGCTCGAACTTGCAACGTGACTGCACCCTCCAGCTTATTGATGTTGCGCTGGATCGTATGGCGCGATCTAATTCTTGCGTGGCGAAGAAGAGCCGACGTGCTCTCCACGCTTTTCTTCTTCGTGATCGTTGTCAGCTTATTTCCGCTGGGAATCGGCCCGGAAACACAGTTGCTCAGGTCGATTGCCCCGGGCGTTGTTTGGGTTGCAGCACTGCTAGCCTCGATGTTATCGCTCGGCAGACTGTTTGCAAACGATTACCAGGATGGCACGCTCGAGCAGTTGTTATTAACACCGCAACCGCTTTATTTCATCGTGCTCGGAAAAGTGTTGGCGCAATGGCTGGTGGCGGAGATTCCCCTGGTTTTGATAGCGCCGCTACTTGGCGTGCAGTTTGATCTTTCAAAAGAAACGCTGCTGGTTCTTTTTGTTAGTCTATTACTCGGCACACCGGTGCTAAGTTTGATCGGATCGATAGGAGCGGCTTTGACGGTCGGATTACGTGGCAGCGGGGTTTTGATTTCGCTGCTGGTGCTTCCGCTGTATATCCCGGTGTTGATCTTTGGCGCAGGAGCAGTTGATGCAAGCATCATCGGCCTAAATCCCCAGCCAAATCTTTCTCTGCTTGGCGCAGTCACCGTGCTCTCCCTTATTTTCGCGCCATGGGCAACCTCAGCAGCGCTCAGGATCTCTTTGGAGTGAGGTCCGATATGCTTTATTAGCTTGTCGTATGCATTCCGAGTGGTCAATTTAGAAGGTCACGACAGGCTAAAGCATATCGGACACTAAGAACATGAACCTCTACAAATACGCATCTCCTGTCAATTTTTATCCGCTCGCGGGAAAAATCATTCCCTGGTTCGCTATTCCGGCGGCAATCCTCTTTGCCGTTGGTTTGTACGTTGGGTTCTTTGTCGCGCCCACCGACGCCCAACAAGGCGATGTGTATCGCATAATGTTTATCCACGTTCCCGCCGCCTGGATGGGCATGTTCCTTTACGTTTTAATGGCGATCTATGCCGGCGTCGGCTGGGCGTTCAACGCGCGCCTCTCGTCGATGATGGCGACCTCGATATCCATCACGGGCGCGTCGTTCACATTTCTTTCGCTGGTAACGGGTGCATTTTGGGGTAAGCCAACCTGGGGGACGTGGTGGGTTTGGGATGCTCGCATGACTTCGACGCTGATCCTTCTTTTTCTTTACGTCGGCTTCATCTCATTGCAAGCTTCGATTGACGACCCTCGACGCGCCGATCGTGCGGGCGCAGTGCTGGCCTTGGTCGGCGTGATCAACGTACCGATCATTTATTATTCGGTTCAGTGGTGGAACACGCTGCACCAGGGCGCCACGATTCGAATTTTGAACAAACCTACGATTGCACCTAAAATGTTGGCAGCCATGCTCATCATGCTGGCGGCTTGTTGGCTCTATTCGATTGCGGTGGTGTTAGTGCGTCTGCGTTACATCATCCTGGAAAGGGAGCAAAACGCCGCTCAATTCGCGGAGGTTACTGCATAGTTATGGACTGGTCACAAGGTGGATATGGCTTCTATGTCTGGGGTGCTTATTTGTTTGCGCTCCTGGCAATCGGTGGCGAAGTGATTGCTCTTACCATGCGTAAGAAGCAAATCCTTGGACAAAGAAAATCCGCCGAGGAGATTAGCAAAGGTAGAAATAATGAAACGACGTCATAAACGGATTGCATTCATACTTGTAGGTGTAGCTGGTCTGGCAATCGCCGCCGCTTTGGTGCTGAGTGCCTTTCAAAATAACCTTGTCTTCTTCTTCAGCCCGACTCAGGTTGCCGCAAAACAAGCACCCGTAAATCGGACCTTTAGAATCGGTGGACTGGTTGAGAAGAACACCTTAAAACGCGATAACGATGGCTTGACTGTCCACTTTACGGTAACCGACACGGCGACGAGTATTCCCGTTATGTACAAGGGCATCCTTCCGGACTTGTTCAAGGAAGGTCGAGGCTGCGTTGCGCAGGGAAAAGTCGGTGCGGACGGCGTATTTTATGCGGATTCGATACTCGCCAAGCACGATGAAAACTACATGCCGCCGCAGGCCGGTCAGGCTATCGATGAAGCGAAAGCTGCGAAGACTTTGGTAGATAAGTAAAGCCTTTGTGCTTTGTGCTTTGTACTTGGTACTTTGTACCGTCAGGTTTACTAACAAGTCCCTTTCCGAGCAACTTGTACAAAGCTAACTCAAACGATACTGCCGCTGCTGGGCGCAGCACGCGGCAACCGCAATTGGATTGCTGTCGCTGCTCCCGCCGGACAGGCGCAGTTTATCTTCGTCGCTACCGCCTTCTGTTGTCTTGGCTATTCGTTTATCACCAACGATTTCTCCGTGCTCAACGTAGCGACAAATTCGAACTCGCAATTGCCGCTGCACTATCGGCTGGCAGCAACGTGGGGATCGCACGAAGGCTCACTGCTGCTTTGGACGTTTATGTTGGGACTGTGGACCGTGGCGGTATCACTTTTCAGCAAGCATCTTCCTGATGAAATGGTGGCGCGGGTGTTGAGTGTGATGGGCATCATCAGTGTCGGTTTTCTCCTCTTCATGCTCACCACTTCGAATCCGTTCGCCCGGCTTGTGCCGGCGGTACTGGACGGCCGAGACCTCAATCCCCTTCTCCAGGATCCCGCTATGGTGGCTCATCCACCTATGCTCTATATGGGTTACGTGGGTTTCTCAGTGGCCTTCGCCTTTGCCATCTCAGCATTAATCAGTGGAAAGCTTGATGCGACTTGGGCGCGCTGGTCTCGACCGTGGACCACTGTTGCCTGGATGTTTCTTACCTGCGGCATCGCGCTCGGAAGTTGGTGGGCTTACTACGAATTGGGTTGGGGGGGATGGTGGTTCTGGGATCCGGTGGAAAACGCTTCATTCATGCCCTGGCTGGTTGGCACGGCCCTAATTCATTCGCTGGCGGTGACGGAGAAACGCGGCGGTTTCAAGAGTTGGACAGTGCTACTCGCTATTGCCGCGTTCTCGCTGAGTCTACTGGGTACATTTCTCGTGCGTTCAGGAGTCCTGACTTCTGTGCACGCGTTTGCGACGGATCCTAAGAGAGGCATCTTCATTCTGGCGTTTCTGGTGTTCGTTATTGGCGGCTCACTGCTGCTGTACGCCTGGCGTGCAAGGCACGTCGGACTGGGAGGTAAGTTTGAAGTTGTTTCGCGCGAGTCTTTTCTGCTTTCCAACAATGTGCTGCTGACGGTCGCTGCCGGATCTGTGCTTCTAGGCACGCTTTATCCCTTGATCGTCGACGCTCTCGGAATGGGAAAACTTTCCGTTGGCCCTCCTTACTTCAACGCGGTCTTTGTGCCGCTGATGGCTCCGGCAGTGTTCCTAATGGGCGTTGGCCCAATTGCTCGTTGGAAGAAAGCGAGTGTTCCTGAACTCGCCGTCAGACTGCGCTGGGCTTTTGTTGTGAGCGTAATAACGGCCGTAGCGCTTCCATTTGTCTTCGGCCAATGGAAGCCACTCGTTAGCCTGGGATTATTGCTCGCGGTCTGGATAACGACGACCGTTTCGCTCAATCTCTATGAGCGGGTACGAAGCACGTCGGGAAAATTAACTGTCTTGCAAAAACTACGAACGCAAAGCCGCAGCTACTACGGAATGCAACTGGCTCATCTTGGGGTCGCGGTCTTTATCGTAGGAGTGACAATAGTGACCGGGTACCAATCCGAACAGGACGTCCGCATGGAGTTGGGAGACACGGTGAGTGCCGGTGGCTACCAATTTCAATTTAACGGTGTGACTGACGTGGCTGGTCCAAACTACAGGGCAGCGCGCGCCGATATCAGTGTCAGCAAAAACGGATCGCCTGTTCGGCAAATGTATCCGGAGAAGCGTTCTTACACAGCCACTGGAAACGTAATGACTGAAACCGCCATCGATACTGGTTTGACTCGGGACCTCTATGTATCTCTTGGTGAGCCGGTAAGCGCCGGCGCCTGGAGCGTACGGGTCTACTACAAACCTTTTGTCGATTGGATTTGGGGGGGGGCAATTTTAATGGCGATGGGCGGAGGTCTGGCGTTGAGCGATCGGCGATATGCCCTTGCCGCGCGAAAGCAGCGAGCTGTGCTCGAGACTAAGAAGGAAGGCCAGCGTCTACCTGCCTCAGCTACTGCATCCG
>WNFR01009495.1_pt1 | contig 13979 bp, 10 predicted proteins | sample 5400221 | NCBI WGS metagenome assembly WNFR01 (sample SAMN13153357, study PRJNA577476) | soil metagenome | isolation source: 40 cm soil under Madrone tree | place: USA:California | collected 2016-06-14 | reverse complement strand
TGCCTCGACTGTGGCGTTCTCCTCGTGGCGCAACCGGTTCACCTCGGCGTGGAATGCCTGGCAGAATTCTTTGAACAAATCCGGCGCCATCAGCTTGGACTTGAGGGCGGCCAGAATAGCGTCCTCGAGACTTTGGATTCGGATATTCAGGCGATTGTCGCAAGTCCCCTTGTTGCGGGCGGCAGCGCAGCCGAACAGGTTCTGGCTGATCTTGACATAGCCCCCACCGCAGGCTCCGCACTTGGCAACGCCCGACACGAGGTAGCGCGGCCTCTGCTTGGTCCAGAATGGCCGATCGCCTCGGACGTCGGGCCGGGTATTACGGGCCATCCCCAATTGCCGTGCCTTGACCTGATCCCACAGATCCTGGGAGACGATCCGCAGTTCGGGGACGTCCTGCACGACCAGCTTGTCCAGATCGTTGAGCCTGGAGACACGCTTGCCGGTCCGGGGGTCCTTCATATACTGCAGGCGGTTCCAAATCAGCCGGCCGATATAGAGTTCGTTATTTAGGATGCCCGTGCCGCGCGCCGCATTGCCGTTGATGGTCGACGCCCCCCATCCCGCAGCCTGCGGGCCGGCCACGCTCTCGCGATTGAGGCCCAGCGCGATTTGCCGGGGCGACTTGCCGTTCGCGAACTCCTTGAATATGCGCCGGATCATCGCGGCCCGAGGAACGTTGATCTGCCTGCCGCCATGGACTCGCTCACCTCGACCGTCATGCTCCCGCAGGACGTCGTAGCCATAACAGAGGCCGCCGCCGGACCGGCCCTGGCGGACCCTGCCTTCCAGACCCCGGCGGACCTTCTGGGCCAAGTCCTTGAGGAAGAGGGCGTTCATGGTGCCCTTGAGGCCGACATGAAGCTCGCTGATCTCCCCTTCCGCCAAGGTCAGCAACTTGACCCCGGCGAATGACAGATGCTTGAAGAGGCCGGCCACGTCCTCCTGATCGCGGGAGAGGCGATCAAGGGCTTCGGCTACGACGACGTCGAATTCGCCGGCACGGGCGTCTTCCAGGAGCTTCTGGTATCCGGGCCGGAGCCGGCTGGCGCCACTGCTGGCGGCATCGCTATAGGTGCTCCCGAGCTGCCAGCCCTCGCGCTCGATCCGTTGCCGGCAGACCCGGATCTGGTCCTCGATTGAGGCCTCGCGCTGCAAGTCGCTGGAATATCGGGCGTAGGTCACGGCGCGCATGGTCATGCCCCTGGTCTATTTAGTTCTGTATTACTCTCATGTTCAGGGCCTTGGCCGCGCTGAGCTTCGATGACCGTCTGGTAGCGCTGCACGGATTCGAGCCCGTGCGCCTGAATGTAACAATCCTCCGCGGTCCTGAACGTCGCATGTGCCAGTATGGACGTGATGATCCTGACATTCGCCGGATCGAACACGGCCATCCAGGTGGCGGCGCAATCCCGGAATAAATGCGGGCTGATCGGCGCCCCGAAGGCAGCCTTGGTGCGCGACCGAACTCGCGGTGCGATAGAGTGGTAGGCCATGGCAGTGCCGCCCTGAGATATCCAGAGCCTGTCAGTGGGAGGCCGGGCATTGCGCCGACTGCTCTTGAGGAGAACAGGCCGAATGACCTTGAGGTAGTGCTCGAGATACGGCACGAGGTCGGCCGGAAACTTAGGCGAGGAAGGCGATGAGAAGGCCGTCGCGGTAATCCCTCGCCAGCGCCGAGGTCGGGTTCCCGAGGGCCGCATCTGCTCGGCTCATGAGTTGCATCCCGAGGGCGATGAGCCGTATAGGCGACTGTAAACGCGTCGCCTTGTCACGGACTGGGATGGCCATTCCCTCAAGTCGATAGGCGGCACGCGAGATCCATCCCCAATCATCGTCCGGGACCATGACCCGCAGGGCATGTCCCAGTTCTGCTAATACGCAGTACACCGTGACGGGGCTTAACGTAGCCTGAAGAGTTGAAAGGTAGGCTCGTAGCCGTAGTTTGGAGACCCGTGCGCCGGGATGTGCGGTTCGATCGAGGTGACCTCGCGCATCGATCCAGGCTAGCCATCGGCCATAGCCATGCCCATTCTTGAAGCGAGTTGCTTCCGACCAATCGGCGGCAAGGCCGCCCGGTTCGAAGGGGGTGCCCGACCGGTTAGCCGCCAGCCAGGCCGCCCGATCGGCCGCGGGCCATTCCGAGATCGGGATTGAGAGGCGTTGATGCGGCTTCCTGCCGGCGGCGCGCTTGGGTGAGTTCATGACCTGGCACCCTTGTTGGCTTGGCGGGTGCCGGCCTGCGGCACCGGGAGAAGATCGCGGGCAGTCTTGATTGTCTCCTCGTAGAGCCTGAGCGCGGCATCGATATTGGCTTCGGCATAAGCCCGCATGGTGGTTTCCTGGGATTTATGACCGAGAAATCGTTGAGGTGTCCCGAGGTCTCCGGGATGCGCCTGCCGATAGAGCTTGACCGCGAAGTGTCGAAAAATATGCACGTTCATTCGGATCCCGATTTCCTTGAAGATGAATTCGGAGAGCTGGGCCGCGAAGTTCCCGGGACGTCGCTTCCTTCCTTGCCTGTTCGGGAACAGCCATGGCGAAGATTTTGAAGTCAACCGTGGGTGATACTTTCTCAGATATACCTCAAGGAACTGCATCGTCGATTCCATCAGCCCACCCTCGAAGGGCTCGTCATTTTTGATTTCTTTGCCGGAGATTACGAGGTGAACGCGGCCCTCATCGCCGGGGCGCGTGCGGATGAGGTGCTTGTCGATATTGATACCGGCCAGATTCTCGATCCGGATCGGTGTCCCTATCAGAAACTCCACCGCCAGCGCCAAGGAGACTCGTAGTGCGTCCTGTCTCAATCCCTGGTCCACGCGCTCGACTTGCCGCAGCACCCGACCGGGCAGCTTCAACAAAGCGCGGACATTGACGGGGTCATTGAACACACGCAACCGTTCCCGATTCTTCTGGGTCATCCCAGCTTGATTCTTGAGGGCAAGATTCTTGCAGAGGTTCTCCAGCGACTTGATCTGCGCCTCGCTGGCTTTGACCCAGCGCTTGGCGATGACCTTGAGCAAGATGGCCGCGCGGTAGATGTGGGCCGTCTTCTTCTCGCCTGCGCGTTCGTAGAGGTACCGGAGCGCCTTCCTGGCGTGCGGGGGTTCCACAAGCACGGCGAGGCTCGTCAGGTCGACCAGGGGAAAGCCCGATCGGACCAGGGCGGTGGCGACCTGACGCAGCTGGTAGCGTTGGCCTTCGATCGTGGCCGGCCGGGCTGGCCTCACATAGTCGTCTTCGAAGATGTCCTGGCCACTCGTTCGAGTCAGATAGGCCTCGGCATCGGTCCTGAACGTCCCTGGAAATTCATCCCAGCGGAGCGAGTAGCGACGGCTCCAGCTCGGTACTGGAACCTGTAACTGCGGCCAGCCCGGGACGGTCTGCGCCGCCTTATTCCATAACCTGCAAGCAGTTTGGTAGACCCGCCGATCACGCTTGACGAGGCTTAGGTTCTCGAGCGTGTGGCGGTAGCTCTCGAAGACAGCTTCGTCGACAGACCCGGGCGATATCCGCCTGGAAGAGCAGAAATTAAGAAACCGCGAGAGGCCGCGGCGGAAATGTTCGTCGGGAAGGCGATCCCGTAACGCCTCCCAGGATATTGTCAGAGGCATGCAAGAACGGCCTGGCACCGCCGGGATTCCGGCCTGTCGAAGGGCGGCAAGTATGCGGCAGCGGACGTTGTACCAATGGCCCCGAGAGAACCCGCCGGACGCATGGGAGATGGTCTCGAATAGACCCCGCAGTTGCTTGGGTTCCGCGGAGACGGCCGCCGGATTCTTTCTGAGCATACGGCACAGGGTGCGGACAGCGGACAGCATAGGATCCTTGTCCGACTTCGGGAGTTGGTGATCGCTCTCTATGTGAGCGATGACGTCGGCCAGAGTCAGGTCGACATTCGATGCTGATTGCTTCGAGAGGCGCGATTGCGAGTGGCGAGTCTTGGTCATTGTTGGTCTCCAGTATACATGAGTGGACAGGAAGGTAAAATTGTTAAAACTATACGAGTTAATTGGGCATCTATTAAATTGCGAAGTAATAACAATAGCGAAAAAGCCTTAGACACTTGCGGACTTTTATTGACTCTAGGTGCGGTTCTTGTTTAGGAAGGCAATCAGGTCTTCTTCGCTGATGCGGATCTGCCGCCTGAGGCGGTAAACATGAAGTTCCCCGCTGCCGATAAGCGCTGAGGCTTCGAGGACGTGTTCATGGCGCTAGTTCCTGATTGGCAGTTGGTGCGGGCAATCTGCCGGACCCCATCGCTTCGATGGCAGCTTGGCGACCAAGAAGGCGGGCAAGCACAAGCAGCGTGCGAATGCTTCCATCGGTTGCGGCCCGCTTGGGCCCGAGTGCCATTATTGAGAGCGGGGTATTCATGGGCGATCGCGACGCTCGCGACTCATATAACTTTTTGGATTGCTTGCTCATGGCGGACCATTCCGCCGTCACAAATTACGGCGATCTCCAAAATTTCTAACTACTGCCTGTAACGGTCCAAAGAGCTGATGAGTTACCAACAATTCGAAAGAGTTTTTTTACTCGCGTGAGGGAACCAGCGGGAATCGCGCTCTTACAGCATTTGTGAAATTGCGCGCGTGGTGTCGACGAGCGCGTTTGTCAAGCCCTATCGCGGGTGCAACAGCGATTTTTTTTCCGCGCGAACATTGGTGCGGGTCGGCCACCGGAAAATTGGAACTCTGTTCAGTTCGTCAGGACATTGCGATCGGATCGCAGATGAAGGGGAAGACGATCGAGCCGACTGTTGACTCGGGGAGGATTCGAACCAGAGAGGTGACGACCCGGACTAAAACTGTGTGCTGTCCGAGCGCGCCTTGGGGCGGTCGGAACGCGAGCGCGAATGGACGAATGGGCGGGATAGATGGCCCAGATCGGAATTGGACCCCGATCTTTGGAGATAAGCGCCCGTGAGCGGGAAGAAGAACGAACATCCGATGACCGCCGCAGAGTTCACAGCCGCTGGCGAACTGCTGTTCGGACGGTGGTTCAAATCGCCTCTGGCCAGGGCGCTCGGCCGCAACCGCAGCATGATTCGGAAGTACTCGTCTGGCGAACAGCGTATCCGCCCAGGCCTTGCCGCCGAGATTCGGGCCATTGTGAATATTGGACCGGTCGGTACCGCGATCCGCGATTCAATCAAGAAGTCCATGCGTGAAATACCGACCTTCACCGCGCACAGGCTAGCGAAGCAAATCTTGCACGACCTCACCTCGATGGGGATGGTTGCTGAGAATTATCTCTGCGATAACGAGGATGCCGGTTCGAGCCGGCGGAAGGGAAGCGGGATTGAGTGAGGCAGCGTTCCGGGCGGCCGGTCAGGTGCTCGCTGCTTTATGGCAGGGGGCGCCGATCGACCACGTTGACGTTGAAGGCATCGCCCTGGATTGGGCCGGCGAACCGACATGCCATCACGCGAGCGATCAGCTCAAGACCGAGATTGCAATGCTGCGCGAGATCCGCGTTCTCTCGTCAGGGTTTGTGATACAAACACTTCCGCGGATACGACTGGGCCTTAGGGTGAGGCGATGGAACGACGCCGGGCGAGCGGCAAGCAGGCAGGCAATGCCGAGAGACGCTTCGCTGTCCTCCTGTTTCCGGGTTTCCCCATGATGGCGTTCAGCGCCGTGACGGAACCGCTGCGGGCCGCCAATGCGCTCGGCGCCGAGCCGCGCTATGCCTGGACCACCGTGGCGCTCGATGGCCGGCAGGTCACCGCATCCAACGGCATCGGAATCAAGCCGGATTTCTCCGTCGCCGACGATCCGGCCGCGGATTTCATCGTTGTCTGTTCCGGCGGCAACGCCGACCGCCTGACCGCCCAGCAACCGATCAAATGGATTCGAAAAAACCTCCGCCGCGGCGCCTATCTCGGCAGCGTGGCGGACGGGGCCTTTTATCTCGCCAGGGCTGGGCTGCTGGATGGTTTTGCCTGCACCCTGCATTGGCGCAGTCAGCCCGCTTTCGCCGAGGCCTTTCCCCAAATCGACCTTCGGCGGACGATCTATGTCCTGGATCGCAGCCGTTTCACCTCGGCAGGAGGGGTCGGTGCCTTCGATATGATGCTCGACATCATCGAAGGCCATCATGGCCAGGCAATGGCCCGCCAGGTGGCGGAGTGGTTTGTCCATGACAGGATTCGCGCCACGGCAGACCGCGAGAAGCTTCAGCTACGCTTGCGCACAGGGATCCGCAACGATCTGGTCCTTGCCGCCGTAGCTCGTATGGAAGAGCGCATGGAGCGCGGCGAAACGATCACCCGGATCGCTCGCCGCCTGGGCGTATCCGTCTGGAAGCTCGATCGCGCCTTCCGGGCCGATGTGCGAATGAGCCCCGGTGACTATTTCCGCCAGATGCGCCTGGAGCGCGCCAGCGACCTGCTGACCCATTCCAGCATGCCGGGGTATGAGGTGGGTCTTGCCTGTGGCTATTCCGACTATTCCGCCTTTGTGCGGGCCTTCCGGCAAGCTTACGGCGCGACCCCAGGTCGATCTCGCCGGTAAAGGCCCGCTCGTTTAGCATATAAGGCCACAAAAACGGCACATTGCTCCGCCGCGCGGTGGCTCATGATTCCTCACAATCTGATGAGGAGCTCCATGAAGATCATTGCATCGCACGGCACACCGCTCGACGACAAGGATCTTGCCGGCCCGGTGCGCCATCCGGCCCTGGACGGCACCTCGAATGGCATGTGGCTCTCGGATACGGAGCCGCCGGCGGTCGACACGAAGAAGCTGCGCGATGGGCGATTGGCGAAGTTGCGAACCTGGATGAAGCAGGCGGGTTACGGGGCCATTCTTCTTTTCGATCCCTACAACCAGCGCTATGCGACCGGCACGCGCAACATGTTCGGCTATTTCCTGCGCAACTCTACACGGTATTTCTTCGTGCCGGCGTCCGGACCCATCATCCTGTTCGAATATCCGCAGAGCTATCACGTGAGCGCCGTCGTTGAGACGGTGAACGAGACCAGGCCCAGTAAGCTCGTCTGGTCATCCGTCTCCGGCCGCGACGGAGAGACGGCCGGCACATTCGCTGGCGAGATCGCGGACCTGATGCGCCAGTACGGCGGCGGATCAAAAAAGGTCGGGCTTGACCGCTGCAGCCATCTCCAGGCGCTGGCATTGGAAAAACTCAGCCTTACAGTCACCGATTGCCAGGGTGAGCTTCTGGCGGTCCGGGCCATCAAGACGCCCGAAGAAATCCAGTGCCTGCAGGTCAGCATGACGGGGGCTGAATCCGCCGTCGCCGCCGTGCGCGACGCGGTGCGCCCGGGCATCACCGAAAGCGAGCTGTTTGCCGTCATGTATCACGAGGTTATCCGCCAGGGCGGGGAATTCATCGAGACCAGGCTGCTTTCTTCCGGCCAGCGGACGAATCCCTGGTTCAACGAGGCGAGCGGCCGGCGCGTGAGGCCGGGAGAGCTGGTCGCTCTCGATACCGACATGATCGGCTGCTACGGCTATTTCTCTGACTTCTCCCGCACTTTCCGCTGCGGCCCGGGCCGCGCCACGGGGCAGCAGAAGATGCTCTACCGCATGGCGCACGATCAGATTCATCACAATGTGGGGATCATCAAGCCGGGAATGAGCTTTTGCGAAATTGCCGACAAAGCCTGGCAGATTCCCGCGCGGTTTGTCGAACAGCGCTACACCTCCGTCATGCACGGCGTCGGCATGCACGGCGAAACGCCCTTCATCGCCCATGCCATGGATTTCGCCACCTACGGCCGCGAAGGCGTCCTGATGCCCGGCATGGTGGTCAGTGTCGAGAGCTATATCGGCGAAAAGGGCGGGCGCGAAGGCGTGAAGCTCGAGGAAGAGGTGTTGGTGACCGAGACGGGCGGCCAGCTTATTTCGGCTTTCCCCTTCGAGGATGACTTGCTGGAACGGGTGATCTGATGCGCCAAGCGCTGGCCCTCGAACCGAGACGATCGGCCCTGATTCTGGTCGATCTGCAGGAGGAGCAGCGCCATGTGCCGAATTACGCCGTTGCCGACTTCGCCAGCGTGATCGCCAACGCAAAGGCGCTGCTTTCGGCGGCAAGGTCACGCGAGCTTTTGACCGTCCACGCAGCCTTCCGCCGCGATTTCGACGCCGTGCCGCCGCGGCCGCTGGAGCCGCTGTCGCCCGGGGGCGGCCCGGCCTTCAGCGATAAGAATTCGCCCTTGATTGCGATCTGCAGCGAGGTCGGCCCGGCCAAAGGCGAACCGGTGATCCACAAGAATGACGCCAGTGCCTTTTCGGAAGGCGAGCTCGAACACCTTCTGCGCCGTGACAAGATCGAATGGCTGATCGTCTGCGGCGTATGGACGGAGGCCTGCGTTGCCGCGACGGTGCGCGACGCAATTGCCGGGGGCTTTCGCGTGCTGCTTGTCAAAGATGCCTGCGGCAGCGGTACGCGGGCCATGCATCAGACCGGAATCCTCAATCTCGCCAATCGTCTGAGCGGAGGAGCGGTCGCCAGTACCGAGACGGCGCTGCGTCTTCTCGCCGGCGAGAAGGCGGATGTGTGGATCGCGGAACGGCCGGCGCCCATCCTGTTCGGATACGACGATGCCGAGAAGCTCTACAACTCCCTCTGACAGTCCACCGGCCTTCGATTACGACCGGCTGCTAGATCCGGAAATCCGGTCTTTCATCCAGCGCACCAGAGACTGGTATCCGCCAGAGACCATCGGCCTTGCCATGGTCCGCCAGCGCGAAATTTACAATGCGATGTGCCGCGCCTTCCGCCCGCCTGCGCCTGCAGGGGTTGAAGCGGTCGATGGGGCCATCGATCTTCCTGGCTGGCGGCTGAAGACACGCCGCTACCGCCTACATGGCGGGCAGGGGGCGGCTGCGATCGTCTACTACCATGGCGGGGGATTTGTTCTCGGCGATCTCGAGAGCCACGACGATGTCTGTGCCGATCTCTGCGCGGCAACGGGCTTCGAGGTACTCTCCGTCGACTACCGGCTGGCGCCGGAACATCGCCATCCCGCCGCCTTTGACGACGCCTGCGCTACCTTCGACTGGGCTGCGGAAAATCTGACCTGCCCGATTCTGCTGTGCGGGGAAAGCGCCGGCGGAAATCTCGCCGCCGCTGTCTCCCATGCCCGCCGTGGCCGCGACCGGTCTGCGATTGGCCAAGTGCTGATCTATCCCAGCCTTTCGAGCACGATGTCGGGACGTTCCTATCGCGAGCATGCTGCGGCACCCATGCTGACGGTAGCGGACATTGTCACCTATCAGCAGTTCCGTCTCGGAAATGCGAACGATCCCAGGGATGCCCGTCTGGCGCCTCTCGACGACGAGGATTTCTCTCGCTTGCCTGCCACCGTAATCGTCACCGCGCAATGCGATCCACTGTCCACGGATGGCGAAAGCTATCGCGATCGCATTGCCGCCGCCGGCGGCCGGTCGCGATGGGTCGAGGAACCGGGGCTCGTTCACAGCTTCCTGCGCGCGAGAAAAACCTCTCGGCGGGCGAGTCAGGCTTTCGAGCGGATTGTGGCGGCGCTTGGCGCACTTGGCCGCGGCTACTGGCTCTACTGAACGACCAAGAAACGCAAACAGAGGAGGAGTTCATGTCCAAGTTCATGCTGACCGATCGACCTTTGCACCCCATGGCAGAACCGGCCGCAGAAAGCTTCAGGCGTGGCCGCATCGGCCGCCGGGAATTCCTTGCAACCATGGCCGCCCTTGGTGTCAGCGGCGCAGGTGCGCTCGCCCTCGGTGGGTTAGCGCCGAGGCCCGCCTTCGCGGACGAGCCCAAGAAAGGCGGCGTGTTGCGGGTAGCAATGAATGTGAAGGCCTTCCGCGATCCTCGAACCTTTGACGGCGTGGAGATGTCGAACATCGCGCGCCAGTGCAACGAGTACCTCGTGCGCTGGAACCGTGATTTCACGTTCGAACCCTGGCTGCTTCAGAGCTGGGAGATGAGCGACGACGCCAAGACTCTGACCCTGCATCTGCGCCAGGGAATCGTTTGGTCGAATGGCGACACTTTCAATGCCGACGATGTGATCCACAATCTCGATCGCTGGTGCGATTCGAGCGTCGACGCGAATTCTGTGGCTACCCGCATGGGTGCGCTGGTCGATTCCAAGACCAAGATGGCCGTCCCCGGCGGCATCGAACGGGTCGATGACTATACTGTCCGGCTGAATCTGCCGAAGCCGGACATTTCGCTGATTGCCGGCATGGCGGACTATCCCGCGCTGATCGTGCACCGCAGCTATGACGGCAGCACCGATCCTATGAAGGCGCTGGCTATCACCACCGGGCCTTGCGAGCTGGTGAGTTGGCAGCCCCAGGTCGGCGCCGAGGTCAAGCGCAAGGACAAGCCCTGGTGGAGAGGCCAGTACTGGCTCGATGGCGTAAAGTGGGTCGATTATAGCACCGACCCAGTCGCCATGATCTCGGCCTTCGAATCCGGCGAGATCGACGCCGATCATGAAACGGCGGCCGACTCCTTGAAGCAGACCGAGGTCCTTGGCATGATCAACTCCGAGATCGCCACCGGTTCGACCATCGTTGCGCGCTTCAATGTCACCAATGCTCCCTATACCGATGCGAGGGTGCGCCAGGCCGCGCAGTTCGCCGTGGATAACAAGGTTATCCTCGAGCTCGGGCTTAACGGCAAAGGAAAGCCGGCGCAGAACTGCCATGTCGGCCCGATGCATGCCGAATATGCCGATATTGGCCCTCAGGTCCGCGATGTCGCCAAGGCCAAGGCACTGCTGGCCAATGCCGGGCAAAGCGATCACCAGTACGAACTGATCTCCCTCGACGACGATTGGCAGAAGTCCACCGCCGACGCCGTCGCCGGCCAGATGCGCGATGCGGGCCTCAAGGTGGCACGCAAGGTCATCCCCGCAGCGACGTTCTGGAACGACTGGAACAAATATCCCTTCTCATGCACTGAATGGCTGGGCCGGCCACTGGGCGTCCAGGTGCTGGCGCTGGCCTACAAATCGGGTGTGCCGTGGAACGAGAGCGGCTATTCCGATCCGAAATTCGATGCCTTGCTTGAGAAGGCGCTGTCGATGCCGAACCCCGACGAGCGGCGCAAGATCATGGTTGATATCGAAACGATCCTGCGGGATTCCGGTATCATCATCCAACCCTATTGGCGCTCCGTCTATCGCACGCATCGCAAGGGCGTGAACGGCTGCGACCAGCACCAGGCGCTGGAGCAGCATTTCGACAAGGTCTGGATCGAAAGCTGAGGCGCGGGCACTAGCAAGGCGAGGGGCCGCGCGGGCAACCCCTCGCCCATATTTCGCTGGAGAGTCCAATGGGCCCCTTCATCCTGAAACGCGCGGGGCTGATGCTGCTGACGACATTGGTGCTCACCTTTGTCGTCTTCGTGCTGACCAACCTGCAGCCTAATCTCGTGAAGCTGGCGAAAACCGAGGTGAACACGCGCATGACCGATGAAGAGGTCATGCGCTGGCTGACGCGCAACGGCTACGAGCAGCCGACACTGCACCGCTATGGCGAATGGCTGGGCGTCGTACCCGGCTGGACCTCTAGTGACGAAGCGGGCAAACCGATCGGGCGCTGCGTGGCGCCGGATACGCCCCCGGATTCGGCGCCACGCTACTGTGGCATCCTTCAGGGCGATTTCGGCTATTCCACGGTTTTCCACGCCAGCGTAGCCAGCATCATCGCCGAGCGGCTCGGGCTGACCGGCTGGCTGATGTTCTGGGTGATGCTCATTATGGTGCCCTTTGCCCTAGTGATCGGCGTGCTAGCGGGGATGCGAGAGGGTTCGCGTCTCGACCGGACGCTGTCCATCTTTTCCATCGCCACCACCGCCACGCCTGAATATGTCTCAGGCGTCGTCTTCATCGCAATCTTCGCCAGCGCCGGGGTCGGGTTGCAATGGTTCAAGGCCTCGGCTGCCTCGGCCATGGAAAAGATCTCGTTCGAGAACTTCACGCTGCCGGTGCTCACGATGGCGCTCTACGGCATGGGCTACATCGCGCGCATGACGCGGGCCGCCATGGCCGAAGTCATGATCGCGCAGTACATCCGCACCGCGCATCTAAAGGGGTTGCGCTTCCGCACCGTGGTCCTGCGCCACGCGCTTCGAAATGCCCTGATCGCCCCCTTCACCGTGATCATGCTGCAGTTTCCCTGGCTTCTGACCGGGGTCGTCATCGTCGAATCGCTGTTCAGCTACAAGGGTTTCGGCTGGACGCTGGTGAGGGCCGCCGACAACAACGACATCGAACTGCTGCTGTCATGCTCCATGGTGGCCGTCGCAGTGGTGCTGGTCACCCAACTCATCTCCGACATCGGCTATGTCCTGCTCAACCCACGCATTCGCCTGGGCTAGCCGCGCATGAACCCCGCCGGTATCGCTGTGCATGTGCTGCTTCGCTTCCTGCCGGTCTGGATCGCTCTGGCCGCGATTCTCGCACCCTCCATCCTCCTGCGCCGCCGTTTGGGCCCCTATGGCCGGTTGATGGAGAGCAGCGTCGGGCAAATCGGCCTCGGCCTCGTGCTGTTCTGGATACTGACAGCACTCTTCGCTGATTTGATAGTGACGGGAAATCCGTTGGAGCAGATCTCCGGCATGAAGAATGCGTTGCCCGGCACCGCGGTGCCAGGCAAGGCACAGTTTTACCTGCTGGGTGGTGATAACCTCGCCCGCGATGTCTTCAGCCGGATGGTTGTTGGAAGCCGCATTGTTCTCGTCATCGCTCCGGCGGCGACCCTGTTCGCCTATATGGCCGGATTCATGCTGGGCCTGCCGGCGGGCTATTTCGGCGGGCGATTCGATACGGCGCTCAGTTTCGTCGCGAACCTGGTGCTGGCCTTTCCGGTCATCCTGCTGTTCTACCTGCTGGTAACGCCGGAGATCCGGGCCAGCGGGATTCCCACCATGGCGGCCGGCGTACTGTTCCTTTTTCCCATCGCCTTCTTCGTGGCCCTCGTCTGGGCGCGCTTTGCCGGCCAGCCGGCAAAGCGCGCAACCTATCTCTCTGTCGTCCTCGTGCTGGGTTTCTGGGCCTATTCCGGCCTTGCCTTCAATGCCGATCCGCTCGGCTTGTTCGCGATGGATCCCAACCGGCTCAACATTTTCGTGTCGGTCGTCTTCGTCAATACGCCGGTCGTCTTCCGCATTGTCCGCGGCCTGACCATGGATATCCGGTTACGTGACTACGTGGCCGCGGCGCAGACGCGCGGTGAATCTCCCTGGTACATCATGTTGTGGGAAATCCTGCCCAATGCGCGCGGCCCGCTTATCGTCGATTTCTGCCTGCGCATCGGCTATACGACGATCCTGCTCGGTACCCTCGGGTTCTTCGGCCTCGGCGTCAGCCCCGAAAGCCCCGACTGGGGCACCACGATCAACGACGGGCGCAAACTGTTGTCGATCTATCCGCATCCGCCCCTGCCGCCGGCGCTGGCGCTGATGTCGCTTGTGCTGGGTCTCAATCTTCTCGCCGACGGCCTGCGTGAGCAGGCAATGAAGGCCTGAAATCATGGCCAACGGATCGATCGCTACTCCAGTTCTCGAGATTGAAGACCTCGGCATCTCGTTCGTGTCCCAGGGGGGTGAGATCCTGGCGGTGAGCGATTTTTCGTGCCGGATCATGGCGGGCGAGGCGATGGGGCTGGTTGGCGAGTCAGGTTGCGGCAAGTCCACCGTGGCGCTTGCCGTGATGCGCTATCTCGGGCGTAACGGGCGCATCACCCGGGGCAGCATCCGCGTCAACGGGCGTGATCTTGCCGGATTGAGTCCGGCGGAACTGCGGCGGTTGCGTGGCTCCGAGGTCGCTATGATCTACCAGGAGCCCATGGCCTCTCTCAATCCGGCGCTGCCCGTCGGGCGCCAGTTGATGGAAGTGCCGATGACGCACGCTCATGTCGCTGCCGGCGAGGCGCGCGCAATGGCGCTGGAGGCGATCACGGCTGTCAAGCTGCCCGATCCCCTGCGCATCATCGATGCCTATCCCCATCAGC
>WNFR01004722.1_pt1 | contig 13979 bp, 9 predicted proteins | sample 5400221 | NCBI WGS metagenome assembly WNFR01 (sample SAMN13153357, study PRJNA577476) | soil metagenome | isolation source: 40 cm soil under Madrone tree | place: USA:California | collected 2016-06-14 | reverse complement strand
TCCTCAAAAAAAACCGCCACGATCACGCCGCGAATCGCGCGCAAATGATCGATCAGCCCTTCGTTGTCTTCCGGAAGGACCCCGAGCCTCTTCGCCATTGCCAGGCTCAAACTGAAACTAGCGACGCGGCCTTTCCCTTCGAAACGCATTGTGCCGAGCAACTCGCGCAGTAGTTCAATGCGGCGCCGTGGATAATTTTCGTAAAGCAATTGACTCACTCGACCAACGTCGACACCGATGCGTATTAGCTCGGCTGCGATTTCAAATGTGCGCGCGGTCGTGTTCGGATATTGGAACGAGCCGGTGTCGGTGGAAATCGCGATGTAAAGGTTCTCTGCGATCTCTTTCGTGAGCGGCAATTTTTGGTCGGCGATCAGCTCGAAAAGAATTTGGCCGGTGGCGGGCGAGGCCGGATCGACACAGACAAGATCGCCATAAGCGGGATTACTCGGATGATGATCGATGTTGATCATCATTTTCGCCGAGCCGACGGCGTCGAGCGCAGTGCCGAGACGAGTCTGCACGGCGGTGTCGAGCGCTACGACAAGATCGACGTCTTCTTTTGCGGCCGGCGGCTTGGTTAATAGCTCGGCGTGTGGAAGGAAGCTATACTTCTCCAGCATACCGTCTTCATTCCAAACCCGAACGGTTTTGCCGAGCTCCTGCAAGGAAAGGGCGAGCGCGAGCTGACTGCCGAGCGCGTCACCGTCGGGCCGGACGTGACTCAAGACCGCGAACCGTTGGTGATCGCGCAGGGCTCGTCCGATCTCCCCGAATGTGGATCGAGCGGCGCTCACTCTTTCTTGCTCGCCGGGGTCTCGATTTCCTGAAGGATTTCGAAGACGCGCGCGCCACGCTCAATCGAATCGTCGAGGTGAAAAATGAGATGCGGCGTGTATTTCAAAACGACGTGACGAGCGAGCTCGGTTTGCAACTGGACCCGGTGCTCTTCGAGCTGAGCAATAACGGCCAGACCGCTGCCTGGCCCAAGGACGCTCACATAAACATGCGCGTTCTTCAGATCGGGAGTGACGTCGACTTGATTGATGGTGACGAGCGCGCCTTCAAACGTAATCTCGCGCGTAACGATGATGCTAAGCTCACGCTTGAGGAGTTCGTTCACGCGTAATTTTCGATGTTTCATAGGCTGGTTGAAGAGTTAAAGCGTCAAACCGTTGAAGCGGCTAATCCGTTTTAACTCTTCAACGCTTTATCGCTTCAACGTCTTGGTCAGAGTTTCTGCGCGATCTGTTCGAGTTGATAACACTCGATAATGTCGCCCACTTGATATTCGCTGAAATCGCCCAACTTGATGCCGCATTCGAGACCGGAGCGCACTTCCTTCACATCGTCCTGAAACCGGCGCAGGGTGGAAAGACCGCCGTCGTAAACGGGTTGGCGCTTGCGCAAAACGCGAGCGCGGGCCGTGCGGGCAATGCGCCCATCGGTGACCAAACATCCGGCCACGATGCCTCTGCTTAGCTTGAAGATTTGCTTCACTTCCGCATGACCGATGACCGTCTCGCGATGTTCCGGCTCGAGCAGACCGGCCATGGCTTCTTTGATCTGATCGATCAATTCGTAAATGATCGAATACAGTTTGACCTGAACGCCTTCGCGTTTCGCGGCCGTGACCGCCTGACTCTCGACTTTGACGTTGAATCCCACGACGACGGCGTTGGACGCGCTGGCCAGCAGCATGTCGGATTCTGAAATTGGTCCGACTCCGGAGTGAACGATCTCAAGATCGATCTTGTCGCTCTCGATCTGCTTGAGTGCGCCAACAATCGCTTCAACTGAGCCTTGAGTGTCGCACTTCAGGACAATGCGCAAAACTTTTTTGCCATCAATCGCTTCGAGCAGACTTTCGAGCGTGGCGCGTTGCGGGACATTGAGCTTGCCGGTGCGCTTCGCGTCCAACCGCTCTTCGCTCAACGTTTTTGCGTCACGCTCCGTTTCCATCACGAGAAATTCATCGCCCGCGTTTGGAAGTCCGGTAAAACCGAGAACCTTCACGGGTGTCGAAGGCCCGGCCTGCTTCATCGGTTTGCCCCGGTCGTCGATGAGCGATTTCACTTTGCCGCTGTAATTACCGCAAATGAAGATATCACCGATCTTGAGCGTCCCCATTTGCACGATGATCGTCGCGGTGGGGCCACGGCCCGCTTCGACTTGCGCTTCAATCACCGTGCCGCGCGGCGTGGCGGTGGGCGATGCTTTCAGTTCCATCACTTCGGCTTGCAATGCCATCATTTCGAGTAACTGATCGACGCCAGTTCCTTTGGTCGCGGAAACAGGAACAACAATTGTTTCGCCGCCCCAATCTTCGGCTTGCAGACCTTTCTCCTGTAATTGCTTCTTCACTCTGTCGATGTTCGCGCCGGCCAAATCGATCTTGTTGATTGCGACCATGATCTTTACCTGCGGCGCTGCCTTCGCGTGGCTAATCGCTTCGAGCGTTTGCGGCATTAATCCATCGTCGGCTGCGACAACGAGAACAACGATGTCGGTTACGTTTGCGCCCCGCGCGCGCATCGCTGTAAAAGCAGCGTGACCCGGAGTGTCGATAAAAGTGATTTTCGTTCCTTTGTAATCAACTTGATACGCGCCAATGTGCTGAGTGATTCCACCGGCTTCGCCCGCGGCCACCCGCGTCTTGCGGATCGCATCGAGCAGAGACGTTTTACCATGGTCGACGTGGCCCATAAACGTGATGATGGGGCCGCGCGATTTTAGCTCCTCCTCTTTGGCGATGACCGGCGGCGGCGGCGCTACCACTACCTGCTCGACTTTGTGCACCCCGCCACCTTTTTCACGGCGCTCCTTTTCCAGAACGAAACCGTGTTTCTCTGCGATCTTCGTGGCGATATCTGGCTCGATCGTCTGATTCTGGTTCACGAAGACGTTGAAATCCGTCATCAGCTCCTTAATGAGCTGGAAATTTTTCAAGCCGAGCTCGGTCGCGAGTTGCTTTACAATGATGGGCGGCTTGAGGTGAATGACATTCTGAGGCTCCGCTTCAACTTGCGCCGCCGCAGTTCCATCGACATTTGCAGCCGCGGAAACCGGTTCTGGTTTAACCGGCGGTGCTTCGACTTTCTTGGGAACAGGCGGTGTCTCGAGCGAAGCGCGGATACGAGAAATGGGAGGAAGAACTTTCTTTTTTAGTTCGCCATCGACCGCCTTCTTTTGCGGCTTCTTCTCGTCGATCAACGAAACGCTCTCGAGGTCGCGGCGCGTCGCCGGATGCGTAACTGCCTTCTTGACCGGCGCAATTTCGTGCGCGCCCGAAGGTTTAGCGTGTGCTTCGACCTTCGCTTTTTTCTCAACTTTTGCTTTGACCGTAGACTTATGAGCAATGGCGGCCTTCGCCGGCTTGTCTGCCGCCGGTTTTTTCGTTGCTGTCTTGCTTTTTGTCTTTGTTGCCATTGCGATTGTCGATCCTACTCATGGCTCGAGCATTTAAGCAGAGCCATCTTTCTTTACGCTTTCCTCACGCGGTATTGCTTCGTGAATCTCACGCGCCTTGGTTTCATCCACCGCCAGAATGTCGACAAAATCCTGCACATCCGCGTCGCGCAGACCTTCCAAATTCGTAAAACCCGATTTCACAAGCGTGAGGGCTTGTTCCTGGGTAATGGGTAGCGCGCCAGAAAGCGTCTGCGCGGCTTGCGCGACCTTTTGTTCGACCGCGGTCGTGGCCGAAGTGTCCTTGTCGATATTAATTTCCCATCCGGTCAGGCGCGAAGTGAGACGCGCGTTCTGTCCTTTCTTGCCGATGGCGAGCGAAAGCTGATCCTCATCCACCGAAATCTGGACACTTTTCTTTTCCGTATCGAAAGCAAGGCCCTTGACCTTGGCCGGCTTGAGCGCCTCCAAGATGTATTCCTTGGGATCGGAGCTCCACCGAATGATGTCCACCTTCTCGTTGTTCAACTCGCGCACGATGTTTTTCACGCGCGATCCGCGCATGCCCACGCAGGCGCCGACTGGATCAACTTTTTCGTTCGCGCTAAACACTGCAATCTTGGTGCGATAACCGGCTTCGCGGGCGATGCCGCGGATTTCGACCGTGCCGTCGGCGATCTCGCTGACCTCCAGTTCAAACAATCGCCGCACAAAATTCGGATGACTGCGCGAGACGATAATCTCCGGGCCGCGAATTCCGTTCTCCACCGCCACGACGTAGGCGCGCAAACGATCGCCCACGTTGTAATCTTCCACTACGACGCGTTCGCGTTGCGGCATGATCGCCTCAAACTTGCCGAGATCGAGAATCACATCCGAGCGATCGAAGCGTCGCACCGTGCCGCTGACAATTTCGCCGGCCCGATCTTTGAACTCCTCGTAAATCATTTCCTTTTCGACCTGGCGAATGCGTTGCATCATCGCTTGCTTGGCGGTCTGTGCGGCGATGCGCCCAAAATTCTTGGGCGTGACCTCCATCTCGATGGTGTCTCCGACTTTTGCGTCTGGCTTGATCCGACGAGCTTTGACCAGGTCGATCTCATCCTGCGGGTTTCCAATGCTTTCGACCACGAGCAGATTTGCGAGCGCGCGGATATCGCCGGTTTTCGGATCGATGTCGATGTGCAGATCGCGCGCGGCGCCGACGCTTTTCTTCGACGCCGAGAGTAGCGCGTTCGAGACCGCCTCGAGCAGGATCTCGCGTTTGATTCCGCGCTCCCTCTCCAGGTAGTCCAACATGGCTATAAATTCCGCGTTCATAAAAACATCTAGCCCGCAGACTAAAAAGAGTGGGACATCTGTTCCCACTCCCTCCAGCGCGGACTAGGCGTTTAACCTAACTTTGCCACGCGTTATCGTCAAGCCGCGGTTTGCGCTGGCGTTGTGTTAGGGGCCGGACCGCGTCCCTTCAACCCTTCATTGCTGCAACGAAATGCTTTGCACGAATACGTCACTTCGTGAAACTCAGCGCATGTCACGGGGCCAGGCTGTCTTGGTAACATCTTTGGTTTGGGCCGCGATTTACCTTCCCGGACTCGGGTCCCTCGAAATCAAAGGCGAAGAAGGCCGGCGCATTCTGCCCGCCATCACGATGCTCGAAACCGGCAATTACATTGTGCCGCAAGTCGGGAGCGAACAATATTTTAGCAAACCGCCGTTGGTAAACTGGCTGGTCGCAGCGTCGTTCAAGATTTTTGGCGTGCGCAATGAATGGACGGCACGGTTGCCATCCGCGCTTTGTGTATTGGCGGTGGCCATTGCTTTCATCACAGTCGCGCGCCGGAGTCTGGGCGCGCCTGGGTCGACAATCGCTGCGCTCATCTGGCTAACGAACTTCGGAATCATCGAGAAGGGACGTTCGATTGAGATAGAGGCTCTTTATGTCTCGCTCTTCGCCCTGGCCTTCGTTTGCTGGCTCAGTTGGTGGGAACAAGAACGATCGCCCTGGCTGACGTGGACGGTGCCATGGATTTTCCTGGGATTGGGTTGGCTGGCGAAGGCGCCGATTCACGTCATTTTTTTCTACGCCATCGTTATCGCAGTGCTTTGGCGAAGCCGTGAGCTGCGAAAGATTTGCAACCTCCCACACCTGTTCGGCGTCATAATCATGATGGCAATCTTCGCGGCTTGGGCCATTCCAGCGAAAATGGCCGGTGGGGCGGAGGTGACGCGGGCCTGGCAGGGACAATTATGGCTGGCTCTGGCCGATTTCAAACTGCGCGGCTGGATCACGAATATTCCGCGCAGCCTCGGTTATTTTCTGCCCTGGCTTCTTTTTTTGCCGCTCGTGAGCGGGGCGAAATTTTCTTCTGCGGGTCAGACCGACATCGTGCGCGGGCTGCTGTGGGGAATCGGTCTCCCGCTGCTGATTGTCGATCTAATCCCGGGATGGCTGCCGCGTTACGGCATGCCTTTGGTGGCATCGGCCGCCTGGTTATTGGCCGCGACATTGACCGCGGAAGATTTGCAATGGCCGCGCTGGCTCGGCGGCAAAGAATTCCCGCCGCAAGATCGACAACGTACCGTCGCGCTGATCGTGATACTGGCCTGCATCTGCATCTCGATCTACGCCTTCCTCATCGTCCCACATTTGCAGAAGAAGCAGAAAGTGAAAGCGATCGCCGCACAAATCGACGCGCTTGTTCCTGCCTCGCAACGCTTGTATGCGGTCGATCCCGATTTCCAGCCGTTCCTCTTTTATGTGCGCGCGCCTTTGGTCTACATCAGGAGGGTTGAAGATGTGCCTCGGGAAGCGCGTTACTTTTTGGTGCAATCGGAAAACGAAGGAGCGGCCGAAGCGGCTCAGCAATGGCTACCACTGCATCCAGAGCGGGTGCTTTTGGTGGAGGATTATCGACACTGGAAAACGTCTCTTTTTGCGATCAAAACACCCTAAAGCGCGGTTTGACAGGGCGTTGATTAGGAATTAGTTAGCATGCTAACTATTAGTATGCCGAACGTTGATTCCGAGCCATTCGGGCTCCTCCTCCACGGGACTGCACGCGCCTGGCGTTTGAAACTCGACGGACGCCTGAAACCGATGGGTTTGAGCCAGGCCAAGTGGCGCACACTGCTTCATTTGTCCATCGCATCCGGTCCGCTCACCCAGGCGGAAATTGCTTCGCGTCTGGGGATTGAAGAGCCAACCCTCGTGACCCTGTTGCATCGATTGGAAAAAGGGGGCTGGGTAACCCGCCGAAACGCCGCGCACGATCGCCGGTGCAAAACCGTGCATCTTGGAAAAAAGGCGCATCAAGTCATTACGCGAATCAACGATGCCGCTGCACAACTGCGGCATGAGTTACTCGACGACATTTCGCCGGCCGAACTTAAAATCTGTATGCGTGTGCTCAGTGTAATTCGGGGCAAAGCCGAGAGAGCTGACACGGGACGCAAAAGTATTCGGAAGGCGCGAAACGGCCAAACCAGGAACGGACATTCGAATATGAAATCGAGGGCGTCGCGGCGCGACGGCAACTGATGGAAATAAAATCGCCCGGAAATCCGCGCCGATCCATCCCGCGATGGGCATACATTGTTTTCGCCGTGCTTGCCGCGTTACTTTTGGTGCGAGCTTATATTCAAAAAAGAAATGCGGCCACTGCCGCCCAACCCCCGGCCCGTCCCGTGAATGTGGCGAAAGTGATGACCAAGGATGTGCCGCTTTATCTCGACGAAATCGGGACCTGCGCAGCTTACGAGACAGTACAAGTGCAGCCGCAGGTTAGCGGCGCGATTGTCTCGCGCGATTTTCAGGATGGGGCCGACGTGAAAAAAGGCGATTTGCTCTTTCGCATCGATCCACGGCCTTATGAAGCCGCGCTCACCCAGGCGCAGGGCCAACTCGCGCTAGCCCAATCGCAAATGGTTCTCGATCAAATCACGCTGAAGCGGCAACAAGAACTGCGCGCCAGAAATGTCATTTCGCCACAGGACCTCGATTCCGCTCAGGCGACCGTAAAAAGCGACGAAGCCAAAGTGAAAACATCGGAGGGTGCAGTCGCCTCCGCCCAGGTCAATCTCGATTATTGCAGCATTCGGTCGCCGATCGACGGTCGCGCCGGACTACGCACCGTTGATGTTGGGAATATTGTGGCCATCGGCGCGCCGCCTCTTTTGACGATCCAACGTCTTGATCCGATTTATACTGACTTCACCGTGGCCGAACCGGATCTGCCATTGGTGCGTCGTTATCTTGGCGGACCGAACTTAAAGGTCGAGACCAGCTCGGAAGACGAAAATATTCCACCGCGAACAGGCGACCTTTATTTCATCGACAATGCCGTGCAGCCAGGCGCGGGCACAGTCAAAGCGCGCGCCGTCACCCCGAATTCCGACCGCGCGCTTTGGCCTTCGCAGTTCGTGCACGTGAGGCTTATTCTCGACGTTCTCAAAGGGGCCAGGCTCGTGCCGAGCGGGGCGGTGCAAATCGGCCAAAACGGGCCCTATGTTTTTGTTGTGAAATCCGATTCAACGCTTGATTTGCGGCCGGTGAAATCCGGACAGCGACAAGGCGATCTCATGGTAATTACCGACGGACTGAAGGTAGGCGAGACTGTGGTAACCTCCGGACAACTTCAGCTCGCGCCGGGGGCAAAGGTGGCCCCACAACAAGCCGAATCGCCCCCCGGTAATTCGAATGCCGCCAGTAATTCCGCGCTAAATTGAAATTGCATGATTGATTCAGGAAATAGCGGCGAGCCAGACCACGATGGCGAAATGAATCAGGAGGGAAATGGCGCAGCCACCCCCCACCGCCGGCACCCCGCCGCCGAAGGGAAAACAACGCCGGCCGCCAGACTCGCTCAATTTTCCTCCGGCCTTTCCGAGCCGTTTATCAGACGGCCCGTGATGACGATGATGCTGACACTCTCGGTCATCGTCTTCGGCATAATCACCTATAAACAGCTGGCCGTGAACGATCTCCCGGCAGTCGATTATCCAATCATTCAGGTCAGCGTCGCTTATCCCGGCGCCAATCCCGAAACGATGGCGAACACAATCGCGACGCCGTTAGAAAAACAATTCACTCAAATCCCAGGTCTCACCCTGACGACCAGTTCGAGCACGCAAGGCAACACTTCGATCACGCTCCAGTTTGATCTCTCCAAGACAATCGATTCGGCCGCTACCGATGTGCAGTCTGCAATTCAGCGCGCCACCGGTCAATTGCCCAACGATCTGCCGAGCCCGCCCACTTTCGTCAAGACCAACCCGAACGATCAGCCCGTGACCTACATCGCGTTGACCAGTGATACGCTCACTGATGGCGATCTGTATAAATACGCGACCACGCAGGTCCAGCAGCGCATTAACATTTTGCCGGGCGTTTCGCAGGTCCAGGTCTTCGGTGTTAAGAGCGCAATTCGGATCAAGGCCGATCCCGGAGTGTTAGTGTCGCGCAATCTTACCATGTCTGATCTGGCCACTGCGATAGCCGCCGGAACATCGTACTCCGGCGCCGGACAGTTCGACGGCAAGACGCGTTCCTATGTTCTTCGCCCGAACGGACAACTCGATACCGCCGACGAATATCGCAATCTCATCATCGCGCGGGGTTCTGATAACGCGCCGGTCTACCTGCGAGACGTTGCCAAAGTCGTCGAGACTGTGCAGGACGAACGACTCTCGCGTCACTTTTTCGCGCGTGGCTACAATCCGCCCGCGTCCGTGATTGTGCTGGCTGTATCTCGCCAGGCGGGGGCGAACGCAGTCGCAGTCGCGCGATCTGTGATGGACTTGATGCCTCAACTCCGCCTCGAGTTGCCCGGCTCCATCCGCCTAATCCCAACTTTTGATCGGTCGCTGACGATTGTGCGATCGGTCGCCGACGTCCAGACCACTCTCCTCATCGCGTTTGTGCTCGTCATCATGGTTATCTTCATATTCCTGGGTCGCGCTACCGACACACTCATTCCAGTCGTCGCGCTGCCACTATCGCTTCTGCTCACGGTCGTGGTCATGTACGCGCTAAATTATTCAATCAACAACCTCACGTTGATGGCGATGACCCTGGCGATCGGATTTCTCGTCGATGACGCGATCGTATTTTTGGAAAACGTCGTTCGTCGTGCGCAACACGGAGAATCGATTTATCGCGCCACGCTCAATAGCGCCGGTGAAATCTCTTTCACCATTCTCTCGATGACCCTCTCTTTGGCGTCGGTCTTTATCCCATTGGTTTTCATGCCCGGTTTGCTCGGCCGAATTTTTCGAGAGTTCGCCATCACGATCATCGTTGCTATTTTCGCTTCGGGTCTGATTTCGCTGACTTTGACGCCCCTGATGTGTGCGCGACTTCTCGCCGAGCGCGGACCTGGACACAAAGAGCATTGGATGGAGCGTTTAAACGGCCGTTTTTTCAAGCCGACGCTGGCCTTCTATAGCCGCACGCTTGACTGGTTCCTCGGTCACGGTTGGCTCGCTGCGCCTATTATTGCGCTGTGCGCCGTCGGAGTGTGGTTTTTCTTCAGCGCGTTGCCGTTCACGCTCTTGCCTACCGGAGATAGTGGAGTCATTCGCGGCTTTTTCATAGTCCAGGAAGGCGCTTCTCCCCAGGAGCAGCGCCAGCTTCAGGACAAACTGGACCCGATCCTGCAGGCAAATCCCGCTGTCGATAAATACTTCACTGTGGCCGGCCGTGCCGGACAGTCGGCCGGCGTTTTTACTGTGCTCTTCCTCAAAGACACCAAGGGGCGACCGGGAATCGAAGCAGTCGCCGCCGATCTGCGCAAAGCCGCGAGCACTGTCCCCGGAATTTTCCCGACGCTTAATCCGCAGCCGGTTTTGCAAATTAATATCGGCGCGACCGGCAGCAGCTTCGGCCGATACGTGTATGTGATAAGCGGAATTAATCCGGACGAAGTCTACGCCGCCGCCGACGCTTTGGGTGCGAAGTTGCGTAATTATACGGGTTTTGTCGGACCACCGCGTCCCGATCTCTTTCGCAATACTCCTAACCTCAACATCGATTTCGATCGCGAGCGCGCCAGCCTCTACGGCGTTTCCACCGCAAAACTGCAAGGCCTTCTCCGCTCCGCCTATTCGCAGAACTACGTCTACCTGATCAAGCAATCTGACGATCAATATCAGGTGATCCTTGAAGTGGAAGACAGCGAGCGCACTTCGCCCCAAGATTTGCGCCAGCTTTATGTTAAATCCGACACATCGAAGCTGATTCCAATGCGGGCCTTGACGAAAACGGAGACCAAAGTCGGTCTCCAATCGGTCAACCACACGAACCAATTTACAAGTGTCACTTTCGGGTTCGACACGAAACCAGGCGTGGCCTTGGGAGATGTGACAGCTTTCATTAAAAAAACTGCCGCCGAAACTTTGCCACCAACCGTGAAAGGTGAACTTCAAGGAGAGGGACTCGTTCTTCAGCAGCTTTTCGATGCGCTTCCCTTCCTCATCCTCGGCGCACTCTTCGTTATGTACGTGATCCTGGGAATTCTCTATGAGAGCTATGTTCACCCGATCACTGTTCTTTCCGCGCTCTTTCCAGCCATCGTCGGCGGGTTATTTACGCTCTGGCTCTTTAACTCGACGCTCTCTCTTTATTCCATTATCGGATTATTTCTCCTCATGGGCATCGTGAAGAAAAACGGCATTATGATCGTCGACTTCGCTTTGCATCGGCTGGACGAAGGGTACGATCGACGGTCCGCCATTCACGAAGCAAGCATCGAGCGTTTTCGTCCTATCATCATGACAACACTGGCTGCGCTCATGGGGGCGGTTCCTCTCGCTTTGGGTTTTGGTGCCGACGGCTCCTCCCGCCGGCCGCTTGGATTAGTCATCGTCGGCGGTCTCATTATTTCGCAGCTCATTACCCTTTACATCACGCCGGTGATCTACCTGGCGCTCGAATGGTTTCAGGAGCGCGTTCTCGACAGAGTTCCATTTTTGCGCAGCGGCCACGTGCACCACGAAGGCGAAGCCGGCTCACCGCATGCGCCAGGCAAGGCCGCCCCGATTCCGGAGCCGGCTGGCGTTCAATAAGTTCAAATCGGACGTTCGCGACGTTAGATCGACATGCGCGCGATGGTGTTGAATCGGCCGAAGGTTCCTCTGCAACTGCGCGATGTTCCAAAGCCCCAGCCGGCGACGGGCCAATTGCTCGTGCGCGTTTCCACCTGCGCGGTTTGCCGCACCGATCTTCATATCGTCGATGGCGAACTGCCGGATCCGAAATTGCCGCTGATTCTCGGACACCAGATTGTCGGGCGCATCGAACAGCTTGGCGGCAACGTCGAAAAATTTTCGATCGGCGATCGCGTTGGCATTCCTTGGCTCGGCTGGACCGACGGCGAGTGCCGTTATTGTCGATCTAATCGTGAGAACCTTTGCGATCGCGCGCGTTTTACCGGTTACACCATCGACGGCGGCTACGCCGAATTCGTCACCGCGGATGCGCGATATTGCTTTCATCTTCCCGATCAATATAACGATATTGATCTTGCGCCGTTCCTTTGCGCCGGCCTTCTCGGCTATCGGTCATATCGCAAGACCGGTGATGCGCGCCGACTTGGGATTTACGGTTTCGGCGCGGCTGCGCATTTGATTGCGCAAGTGGCGGTTCACGAAAAGCGCGAGCTCTACGCGTTTACGCGTCCCGGCGACGAAGCCGGACAAATATCCGCCCGAAAACTCGGCGCATGGGCTGGGGGATCGGATCAAATGCCGCCGGAAAAACTCGACGCCGCGATCATCTATGCGCCCGTTGGCGCGCTCGTACCGGCCGCGCTGCGCGCTCTCGCCAAAGGCGGCATCGTCGTCTGCGGCGGGATTCACATGAGCGACATTCCCTCGTTTCCGTATGTCGATCTTTGGGGCGAGCGCACGATTTGTTCGGTCGCAAATCTGACCCGGCGCGACGCTGAAGAATTTCTCGAAATCGCACCGCGCGTTCCCGTGCAATCGCAAACGGAAACTTTTCCACTAGAAGAAGCGAACACCGCGCTCGATAAACTTCGTTCTGGCAAACTCAATGGCGCAGCCGTACTCGCGATCGTTGCGTGACTAGTTGAGTGTTGATAGTTGAGAGTTGAGAGTTGAGAGTCGGATGATGATGGCACAGTTTGAAAAGGAACAATCGGATTCCGGTGAATTTGAACGGCAGGAGGACGCGTTTCGCGAATGGATTTCGAACGATGGGTCGACATCGTATCCCGCCGCAGCCGGCCGCTATCATCTTTATGTTTCGCTCGCGTGTCCCTGGGCCAGTCGCACCGTTATTTTCCGGAAGTTAAAGGGACTCGAGGACGCGATCAGCATGACGATTGTCGATCCTATTCGGGATGAGAAAGGCTGGGCCTTTCGCGATGCCTCCGGAAAGACGCCGCTCGGCGCACCTTTCGAATCAACTGACTCCGTAAACGACTTTCATTTCCTGAGCGAGGCTTACCTCGCGACCGATCCGAACTTCGACGAGCGCGTCACCGTGCCGGTGTTGTGGGACAAGGAAACGAAAAAGATCGTGAACAATTGCGAAGACGACATCTGCCCCATGTTCAACAGCGTCTTCAACGCGGTCGCGCGAAATAAAGATGTCGATCTGTTCCCGAAGGAGATCAAATCCGAGCACGACAAGCTCTCCAATTTTATTTACGACAATGTTAACAATGGTGTTTACAGAGCCGGCTTCGCCACGCGCCAGCGCGCTTACGAGATTGCCTGCGGCAAAATTTTCGAAGCACTCGATCAGCTCGAGCAGCGTTTGTCCAAGAGCCGCTACCTGTTTGGCCGACGCATCGTCGAGGTCGACTGGCGGCTTTTCTGCACGCTCGTGCGTTTCGACGTCGTTTATCACGGCCACTTCAAATGCAACATCCGGCGCATCATCGATTATCCGAACCTGCAAGGCTACTTGATGGATTTATATCAACAGCCGGGGATCGCTGAGACGGTCAATTTCGACCACATCAAGCGTCACTACTACATGACGCATACCGGAATTAATCCCACGCGCATCGTTCCCCTCGGTCCCGCGCTTGATCTCACTCGACCGCACGGCCGGGACAGATTTTAGCGCGAACTATAGGGGACGCTGCCAACGCCCGTCCAGCGAGATGCACGCACGAATTTTGGAGATCCTTCGGAAAATTCTACGCCTCTCCCCTTGGGCAAGGGGAGAGGATAAAGGTGAGGGGTTGCATCGAGATCGCTCTGCGCCAACCCTCTCCCTTTGAAAGGGAGAAGCGGTCAGACACGCGCTTGGTGGCAGCCGAGCTATTGCAAATTAATTCCGCCTGCCAACCAGCTCTTCGCTACGTCAACATCTTCACCGGTAAGGCCATGATCGGCGTTTGAAATGTGAAGCGTTAATTCTGCTCCAGCGTCACGGAGCAATGTCGCCAGACGCTGCGCGTCCTCGATGCGCGCAATGGGGTCGTGATTTCCCGCGGCGATCAAAACGCTGACTTTACTGAGATGGGGAAGCTGATCCGGAACCAAGGGAACCATGGCACGAAACAAAATTGCGCCTCGCAGCGTTTCCGGCCGGAGCA
>WNFR01012947.1_pt1 | contig 13983 bp, 11 predicted proteins | sample 5400221 | NCBI WGS metagenome assembly WNFR01 (sample SAMN13153357, study PRJNA577476) | soil metagenome | isolation source: 40 cm soil under Madrone tree | place: USA:California | collected 2016-06-14 | reverse complement strand
GTTGAGAAGCCCGCAACACCTTGATCCCGGACAATTCGAACACGCCCGCGGTGCTCGACCCCATCGGCACCTGCCAGGGATTGAATTCGCCCCATTCGCCGCGCATCGTCACCAGCGTCAGGAACGGAAAGCGGAAAATTTGCGCCAGCGACAGCATGTTCACGCAATTGCCGACGCCGCTCGACTGCATCAAGAGCACGCCGCGCTGGCCGCCGGCCCAGGCGCCGGCCAGAAGCGCCACGCCTTCTTCCTCCGTCGTCAAAGGCACCGCGCGCATCGTGGAGGCGCCCAGAACGCGCTCGATCAGCTGCGAATGCCCGGCATCCGGCACGTAAGGCACCTGACGGACATCGAAGCGCTGCAAAATCGCAAAAATATCCTCCGGCCAAGAGGGAGGCGTTTCGGCAACAGTTTCGGAAGGAGCTTCAGTGCGGGCGTGCATTTTCATTTCCAGTCGGGTAGCCGAGACTGTATTTCGGTGCGGACTGTAGAGGGAGCCGCGGTTTCGGGAAGAGCAAAAACGGCATATCGGTCTTCACCAAAGAGTATGGCAGCATGAATGCGAACGCGCGAGAGCTGGCGGCAAGTTTCGACCTCGAGAAACTGACGCCGGAGTTCTATGCCGACCCCTACCCGACTTATCGTGCACTGCGGGAGCATGAGCCGGTCAAGCTCATGCCCAACGGCTCCTACTTTCTGACCCGCTATGACGATCTGGTCAGCGCCTACAAGAGCACAAAACTCTTCAGCTCCGACAAGAAGAAGGAGTTTGCGCCGAAATACGGCGATTCGCTGCTCTACGAGCACCACACCACCAGTCTCGTCTTCAACGATCCGCCTGCGCATACCCGGGTGCGGCGGCTGATCATGGGCGCGCTGTCACCGCGCGCAATCGCGGAGATGGAGCCCGATCTGACCGCGCTGGTGGATCGGCTGCTTGATTCCCTTGCCGCGAAAGGCAGCGTTGAGCTGATCGGGGATTTTGCATCCGCGATCCCCGTTCAGGTGATCGGCAATCTGCTCGATGTGCCCATGGACGAGCGAGAACCCTTGCGAGACTGGTCGCTGGCGATTTTGGGCGCACTGGAGCCAGTGATATCAGCGGAAGCTTTTGCGCGCGGCAACAAGGCGGTGAAAGATTTTCTCGCTTACCTGGAAATTCTGGTCGAGCGCCGGCGGGCCAAGCCCGGCAATCCCGAACGCGACGTGTTGACGCGCCTCATCCAGGGTGAAGACAATGGCGAGCGGTTGACATCAAAGGAATTGCTGCACAACTGCATCTTCCTTCTCAACGCCGGGCATGAGACCACCACCAATCTGATCGGCAACGGACTGGTGGCGTTATCGGGAAATCCCAGCCAGAAAAAGCGGCTGATCGAAAAGCCTGATCTGATCAAGACCGCTGTCGAGGAAATTCTGCGGTTTGAAAGCTCGAACCAGCTCGGCAACCGCATGACGACGGAGCGCGTCGAGCTCGGCGGCATTTCGCTGGCCGCCGGCACGCCGGTAACGCTGTGCATCGGGGCTGCGAACCGCGATCCCAGGCAATTCACCGACCCGGAAAATCTCGACATCGGCCGCACGCCGAACCGGCATCTCGCTTTCGGCACCGGCGCGCATCAATGCGCGGGGATGGCACTGGCGCGGCTCGAAGGCGCAATCGCGATTTCGCGATTACTGGCGCGGTTTCCGGATTACGCTCTGAATGGCGCGCCTGTGAGAGGCGGCCGCGTTCGCTTCCGTGGATTTTTGAGCGTGCCGTGTGTAGTGGGCAGCTCGCGCGCCCTATTGCCATCCTAAACCACCGACCGATGCCGTGCGATGCAGGCCTGCAAAACCGCAACCCCGGTCGTTGAGAATGTCTTTGGTCGGCACCAGCCAGTTGCTTTGTCTTGGCCAAACAGGAAGACCCGTCGTTTGGAAATCACGCCGATCTTGCCGTCCGCTCGACCAGCAGGGTGGGGATGCCGCAGGTGCCGTTGCGCACGGTGAGCACCCGCGTCCCCGGCTTGCGGCCGGCGCGCACCTCCGACACGTCGACGCCTGCCGAGGCGAGCCGCGCCCGCGCCGCGTCGATGTCGGCGACGCGCCAGCTCAGGCCCCAGAGCCTGTCATGCGCCTTGTCTGCCGTGGCGTCCTTCCCCGGCCGGTGCACGACCTCGACGATGAGGTCACCGCAGCGGAAGAACATCAGCCGGCCCCAATCCGGATGCGAACGGTCCAGCGCCATGTCGAGCCCGAGCCGCGCCCCGTAGAGCGCGGCGGCGCGTTCGGGATCCGCGGTCGAGATCACCACATGATCCATCGCGTTGATTGACGCGGGAGCGGTTCGGACCGAGAGCGGGCGCTCTTTCTCCAGTTCAAGGAAGAACAACCGGACGCCGCGCGTGGCCTCGGTCGCCGCGCGAGTCCGCTTCCACGACAAGGTTGCGCCTGAAATCGTGTCGCGGCTCTCGACCTGGACGACCGGCTCCGGCTTCAGCGTGAGCCGATCGAGCCTGCGATGCATTTTCGTAATGTCACTGGCTCGAAAACAGATGCTCGCCAGCCCCTCGCCCTGCTCCGCAATGACTGTGCGAATCCGGTCTGCGGTCGCGCCGTCGCCGTTGGGCGACATCAGCTCCAGCGTCATGTTGTCGAGCGTGAACAATACGCGGTCGGCGCCGTCGCCGGCGTTCCGCCACGCCGGCGTGCGCGCGAACAGCGTTTGATAGGCCAATTCGCCCGCCGCGATATCGCCAACCAAAATGACGACATGATCGAGCCCGGTGATCACGGGAAAAGTCCCCGCGTGTTCTTCGCGGCGCGGACCTTCTCCACACCGATCGCCATCGCGGCGGTGCGGTGAGGAATCTTGTCGGCTTTCGAGCGCATCACCATCTGGTCGAAGGCGCGATCGAGAATATGATATTCGCGCCGCATCACTTCCTCTTCTTCCCAGAACAGTTGCTGCAGGTCCTGTACCCATTCGAAATAGCTGACCACGACACCGCCGGAATTGCAGAGGATGTCCGGTATCAGGAAAATTTCGTCCTGGCGTTTTTCCAGCACCAGGTCGGCGTCCGGCGTGGTCGGTCCGTTGGCGCCTTCCGCCAGCACCCGGCATTTCAGGTTTTCCGCGACGTGTGCGTCAATCACGCGCTCCATCGCCGCCGGCACCAGTACATCGCAAGGCAGCGTTAGAATTTGAGCGGGGTCGAAATGCAGCTGGTTGGAAAAGCCGGCGATGCTGCCGTGCGTGCCGGCATGCCGCATCAGCGCGGGGATATCGAGGCCGGATTTGTCGTAAAGCGCGCCGGTGTGATCGCTGACCGCGATCACCTTGAGGCCGAACTGATGCAACTCCAGCGCCGCATAGGAGCCGACATTGCCAAAGCCCTGAATCACGGCGGTGGCGTTGTTCAGGTCGATCGCAAGTTCTTTCATCACCCGCTTGGCGAGATGCGCCACGCCGCGGCCTGTCGCTTCCCGTCGTCCCAGCGTGCCGCCGGAGGCCACCGGCTTGCCGGTAACGATCTCGGTCACGGTGCGGCCCTGATACATCGAATAGGTGTCCATGAACCAGGCCATCACCTGCTCGTTGGTGCCCATGTCCGGCGCCATCACGTCGGTATGCGGCCCGACGAACGGAATCATCTCCTGCATATAGCGCCGCGACAGCGCCTCCAGTTCAAGTTTGGAAATCGTCGTGAGATCGACGCGAATGCCCCCCTTGGCTCCACCATAGGGCAAGCCGACCAGCGCGCATTTCCAGCTCATCCAGATCGCAAGCGCGGCCACCTCGCCGATATCGACGCTGGGGGCAAACCTGGTGCCGCCCTTGGTCGGACCAAGGGTGAGGTGATGCTGCACGCGATAACCTTCGAACACCGCAATCGTGCCGTCGTCGCGATGGATCGGGCAGGAGATCGTGATCGCCCGTTTCGGCAACAGCAGGCGGTCGCGCTCGTCCATCGGGATCGACAGATGATTGGCGATGACACCGAACTGGTTCACCGCCATGTCGAACACTGGACCGGAATAGACCGTCATCGTTGCCTCCCCTTCTCTCTGCCAGGAACTCAAAACAGCCGCAGGCTGTTAGACCGGCGCGGCACACCGACGATGCCCGGAGATGGTCGTAGTCCGGCCACATGGTTATCTCAAGCGATTACGGCGGCATGCTCGCGAATAATTTTAGCGAATTTTCCGCGACAACAGGTGCTAGTGTGGGGTGCCGCCGGGACCACCCATCAGCGCAAGACGGATAGCTTTATGCAGGCCCTCTTCATCGGACAAACCTATATCGACGTCACCTTCATTACCGACCGCTTGCCGACGGGCGACGAAAAACATGTCGCGTCGGCGTATGCGGTCTCGTTCGGCGGCAACGCGGTGACGGCGGCATTCTGCTGTGCCAAGCTCGGAATCGTGCCGGACCTGATCGCCACCGTAGCCAATGACTGGCTCGGCCGGATGTTTCAGGACATGAGCGCGAAGTACGGAATCTCGATCCATCCGCGCAAGGTCAATTCCTCGTCGCTGTCGTTCATCATGCCAAAGGACGGCAAGCGGGCGATCGTGCGCTGCCGCGACGACGAGCATATCCACCCCTTCCCGCTTCTGAACCTCGGCGGCTGCCGCGCGCTGCATGTCGACGGTCACCAGCCGGATGCCGCGATCCATTATGCCAAGCTTTGCCGCGAGGCCGGTATCCTGACATCGCTCGATGGCGGCGGTCTTCGGACCAACACCCATGAGCTGCTGGAATTCATCGACGTCGCCATCGTCGCCGAACGGCTGTGCGAGCAGATGGATCTCACGCCCGAAAAGATGCTGGATTATCTCAAGAGCCGCGGCTGCCGGGTCGGCGGCGTCACCATGGGAGAACGCGGCCTGCTCTGGTACGACGAGAGCGGCGCCATTCGCACGCTTCCCGCGCTTCCGATTCCGCGCGAACGCGTGCTCGATACCAACGGCGCCGGCGACGTATTCCACGGCGCTTATGTCTATTCCTACCTCAGTAATCCCGGCAAAAGCTGGCACGACCATTTCGATTTCGCGCGCGCGGCATCGACCTACAAAATTCAGCGTCTCGGCAACGAGGCCGGATTGCCGACGGTTTCCGACATCGAAGCTGTCAGGCAGGAGTTCGAAGTCCGGGCATAATCTCTCTTTCGAGAAGAAAGCATGGGTCGCGTTTTCGCTGCCGGAAGCATCAATAGGCTAATTCAAGCCAGCGCACTCTTCAAATCGAAGCTGAGATCAGCCGCCTGTTCCGGTTCGATCGACCGGTTCATGGCAAGGATACGGCGGCCGAACACGTGGTCCGACGCACGATTGATCGACTCGACGCCGACGAGCTGCCCGGATTTGTAGCAAAATGCCGAGAACGATCGCTGGGCGCGATCGCCGCGCACTACGACCCGATCGTATCCGGTGGTCAGACCCGCGATCTGAAGCTTGTCGTCGCCCTGATCGCTCCAGAACCACGGCAGGCCATCATAAGTCTTGGCGTTGCCGGTTAGCCGCGCCGCCACGCAGCGCGCGTGGTCGGTGGCGTTCTGCACGGACTCAAGCCGCAGCTCAGCGCCGAAGCGCGGGCTTGCGAACAGCGCGCAATCGCCGACCGCCGAGATGTTTGGATCCGGCGTCAGCAATTCAGCCAGTTCGACATTGGGCAAGACCCCGACGCCGACCACAACAAGATCCGCCGGGACATGGCGGCCGTCGCTGAGGCTGACACCGGTTACGCTGGTTCCATCGCTTTCGATGCTGGTGGCCTGCACGCCGAGATGAATGCGAATGCCCGCCGCGGTGTGGCGATCTTGGAAGAAATCCGAGATTTCCGCGGTCACCGCGCGCGCCATGACGCGCGGTCCGAGTTCGACCACATCCACCTCAAGGCCCTTGGCCCGGGCGGTCGCGGCGAACTCCAGGCCGATAAAGCCCGCACCGATGACGACGACACGTTGACCCGACGCGATCCGCCGCCGCAACGCCTCGCTTTCATCCAGCGTTCGCAGATAGCGCACGTCTTCCAGATTGGCGTTGGGAATATCGAGCAGGCGATTGCGCGCGCCGGTAGCCAGCACCAGATGCCCAAAATCGAGCGATGAGCCGGATGCGAGCAACAGCTTGCGGGCGCTGCGATCGATGGAGACGGCGCGATCGGCGATCAGCTCGACCTTCTGCTCGCGATAAAACTTGTCGGGGCGGAACATCAGGCTGTCCGGCCCGCCGGCGCCCTTCAGATAGCCCTTGGATAAAGGCGGCCGCTGATACGGCAGATGCGCCTCATCGTTGATCAGGCAGACGCGCTCGCTATAGCCATGCTGGCGCAACGATGCCGCGAGCTGGAACCCCGCGTGACCGGCGCCGACGATCAGGACTGTTCCCTGCGCCATTCGGTCAGGCCGGCACGATGCGAAGCGTTAGGGTGTCGAGCCAACGCAGCGTGTCGTTCAGCCGCAACGTCGTTTGGTTGCTCGCCATGCCATTTCCCGCCGGTCATCTTTGCGCATTTACGCTTGATTGTCCTCATCCTGAGGAGCAGCGTCTTCGCCGCGTCTCGAAGGATGAGGATACATTGTGGCCCCATGGTTCGAGACGGCGCAAGAGCGCCTCCTCACCATGAGGGAGAATGTCCCGCATTTTGCAGACTTCCCCGGGGATTGTCACCTCTTCCCTTCTGCTATTTAAATGCCGGGCCCCCCTCTCGACTTAAGGCCCTTTCACATGCCAACGCCCGATCCCGCGACAGCCTCCCTTACCGACGATCCGGCGCTGCTCAGGATCGAAGGCCCGATCGCCACGATCACGCTCAACCGGCCGGCCGCATTCAACTCGATCGATCTTTCGATCGCCAAAAAGCTGGAGCAGCTCAGCGCGGAGGTCGAGGCGTCGGACGATATCCGCGTGCTCGTGATCGAAGGCGAAGGCCGCGCGTTCTGCGCCGGCGGCGATCTGCAAACTATCGGCGCCGCCGCCGCCGTCGACAACATCGCGCCCGTAGTTGGCGAACTGCTGTTGCACTACCACGCGTTCATCACGACCCTGCGGCGGATGCCGAAGATCGTGCTGGCAAGCGTGCATGGCTCGGCGGCCGGCGCCGGGCTCTCGCTCGCCTTCGTCGCGGACCTCTGCATCGCCACCGAAGACGCCCGCTTCACCCCGGCCTATGCAAAGCTCGGCGTATCGCCCGACGGCGGCGGCACCGTCGGTGTTGTCGCGAGCGTTGGCACGCGCCGCGCCTTGCAAATATATCTCGCGGAAGACAGTTTTTCGGCGGCCCAAGCCTATGACTGGGGACTTGTCGCCAAAGTCGTACCTGCTGCTGAACTGAAGGCCGCGACCGGCCAACTCGCGCTTCGCCTGGCGCAAAACGCGCCGGCGGCGCTGGCGGCGACCAAGGCGCTGATCCATCGCGCCCATGTGACGCCGATCGAGGCGCAGCTCGAGGCCGAACGAGACGCCATCATCGACTGCATGCAATCAGATGAATTCCGCGTCGCGGTGAAGAAGTTCACGAGCAAGGGGAAATAACAGCGTTGCAGCAAATACAGCCGTCATCATCCGCGAAAGCGGATGATCCAGTACGCCATGGCGTCTCGGCTTAACTCACCGCCGCGGACTACTGGATGCCCCGCTTTCGCGAGGCATGACGAATGATGCGTGCAAGCAATTTTCAATTCGGGCAGATATAACCCGTCCCGGCCGGAGATTTGAAGCAGCCGACCGATTCCGGGATCACCTGCTTCGGCAGCCACAGCACCACCTTCGGGAAATAGATCGTAAACGTGATGGTCACCAGGAACACCACGTAGATCGGCAGCGCCGCGCGCAGCGCTTTGGCAAAACTGACGCCGACGAATTTCGATGCCATCAGCAGCACCAGCCCATAGGGCGGCGTGATCAGCCCGAACGCCAGCGTCGCGATCAGCACCACGCCCATATGCACGCCATTGATGTCCCCGGCCTGGGTCAAGGCATTCACCAGCGGCATGAAGATGATGATGGTCGGCACTGGCTCGATGAAATCACCGACCACGGTGAACAGCAACACCAGCAACAGCATCATGATATGCGGGTCGCTGCCGGCAATCGAGGTGATCCAGTCGGCGATAACGATGGCCCCGCGCAGATAGGCCAGCATCCAGCCGAAGGCGTTGGCGGCACCGATGGTAATCAACGGCAGTGAAAAGATCAGCCCGGCCAGACAGAAGTCATAGGGAATTTTCTTGAGATGCCCGCGATTGAGCGCGGGGATCACCACCGCGATGATCCAGATCACCGCGACGACGCCGGCCTCCGTCGGCGTGAACCAGCCGGTGAGAATGCCGCCGAGCAGGATCACCGGGATCATCAGTGGAAGGGCGGCGTCTCCGGCCGCGAAAGCGATCTGGCGAAACGGCGCGCGCGACTTGCGCATGCCGGAGGGGCCGAAAAAATAGCAATAGATCATCAGGCCGAAGCCGATCATCATTCCGGGCACGACGCCCGCCATGAACAGCCCGGCGATCGAGACGTTGCCGACCGCGCCGTAGACCACGGCGGTAATGCTAGGCGGCACCAGCGCCGCAATGGTGGAGGCGGATGCGATGATCGCCGCGATAAAGGCGGGAGAGTAGCCCTCGCGCTTCATCGGACCACCGAGCGCGCGGCTCATGACAGCGACATCGGCGGTGGTCGATCCCGACATCTCGGAGAAAAACATGCTGAAGACGACGACGACCTGCGACAACCCGCCCCGGATATGCCCGACCAGCGACAGCGACAGGTTGGCGATCCGCACCACGACGTTCGCCGAACTCATGAGTTCCCCGACCAGCAGGAAAAATGGAATCGCCAGCAGCGCTTCGGAATCCATGCCGTCGAAAATCTTCTGGATGATCGCGGCCAGCGAAACATCTGTTAGCAGCGCCCCGATGAACACGCCTGCCATCAGCGAAAATGGCACGGGCACGCCGAGATAACCGAAAAACAGGAAGCAGAACGACATCAGCGCCAGGATAACCGGTGCGCTCACGGCCGCACCCTCTTCTGGACGCCGGTATCAACAGGCGGAATCACAAAATCCTCTTCCGGCGACTCGGGATGGTCAAACCCCTTTGAGATGCCGTTCACCAGTTGCTCGATCGTGAACAGCGCGATCAGCACGCCGGACAAGGGGATAGCGGCATAGAGCGAGGCGATCGGCGTGCCCGACGGCAGCCGGAAACTGCCGAAGCCCCTGACATAATTGATGTACCCGAACCAGATCAGGCAAAACGCAACGCCGAGAACAACGATGCGAATGACGATCTCGACGATCAGCCGGGGCGTGCCATGCAACGCCTCCGAGATCGCGGTCAGGTACAAATGATCGTTGCGGCGGGTGGCGACCGCCGCGCCGATGAAGATCGCATAGATGAACAGCGTGGACGTGACTTCCTGAAGCCACAGCCAGGGACGGCCGACGGTGCGCGTGACGATGTCAGCCGTTACCGACAGCGAGAAACCGAAACACAAGACACCACAGAGAATCATCAGGATCAGTTCGAGCCTGTCGAACGACCGCCATTTCAGGTGATGCTGCCGTTGCAACACCAGTTTGTCGGCGATGGTCATCGTCAGGCTCTCCGTCGTCCCGGATTAAACTCTCGTCGTCCCGGCGAACGCCGGGACCCATAACCACCGGCGTTTATTGTTTTCAAAAGCTGGTTACTTCATCGCCCCATTGATAAGCCGCGGAGTGGGTCCCGGCGTTCGCCGGGACGACTCCTGGAATTGGTCACGGGCGAGCTAATTGATCGCCCGGATCAGGTTCTTTATCTTGTCCGCGTGGGGGCCGAGCTCCTTGGCGAGCTTGTCGAGATAAGGGTCGGCAATCGCAGTGAAGCTCTTCTTGTCGACATCATCGACAATCTTGACGCCGAGCGACTTCAGCTTGGTGGCCGCGGTCTTTTCCAATTCGAACGCTTTTGTCGGCTCCTTGGCGCTGATCTCCGCAGCTGATGTGAGCACCCACTGCTTCTGCTCGGCGGAGAGGCTCTGCCACAGCTTGTCGCTGACGAACACCAGCGCGTTGTTGGCCTCATGCTCGGTTATCGACAGCACTGGCGCAACTTCGTAGTGCTTGTTGACGAGATAGACGTTGATGCTGTTCTCGGCGGCGTCGACGACGCCTGTTTGCAGTGAGGTATAGACGCTGCCGAACGGCATGTGCACGGTCTGCGCGCCATAGGCCGGGAACATCGTATCCTCGGTGGCAGTGGCCTGGACGCGGACCTTGAGCCCCTTGATATCCTCGACCCTGTGCACTTCCTTCTTGCTGTAGATATGCCGCACGCCCTGCGAGCCCGTCCCAATGACATGCAGCCCCTGCGCGGTTTCGTCGATCATGGTCCTGATCGCCTCGAACACCTTGGGATCGGCGAGCGCCTTGATCACGTGGCCTTCGTCGCGAAACAGGAAATGCAGCGACATCACGCCCGCCTGCGGAGAAATGGTCGCGGTATTGGCCGAGGAGATGATGGCGAACTCGATGTCGCCCGATTTGACCAATTGCAGCAGTTGCGGCTCCTGTCCGAGCTGCGCGCCGGGATACTGGTCGATCAGCATGGTGCCCTTGCTCAATTCCTTGAGCTTGTCGGCGAACAGGTCGCCGGCGACTGAATAGCCGGTGTTGCGGGGTTGATCATAGGCAAAGCGGAAATGCTTCACCTCCTGGGCGCCTGCGCTGGCGGCGAACATGACAGCCGCGGCCGCGACTAACCCGCTGATTATTCGTGCTGGATTATTCACTGTTTCCCCCTGTTTTGATTTTATTCGATCATCCCATCGGGGCCGCGGGATTGTCAATCAAGCATCGCGCGCCAGAGACGCAACGCATGTGCGAAATGAGTTTCTGATCGTCCTTCAGGCCGCGCTAGCTTGCGACGTCATCATCCGCGAAAGCGGATGATCCAGTACGCCGCGCGGCTTATCGGCTCCATCTCATTTTCGCGGAGTACTGGCTGCCCGCTTTCGCGGGCATGACCGCCGCTTTATGCACGCGAAGGCGCTACCCCTTCCCCTTGCCGCGCATGAAATCGAAATCGCAGCCTTCGTCGGCCTGCAGGATGGTCTCATTGAACAGATGTGCGTAGCCGCGCCTGGCCCATTCCGGCGTCACGATGGGAGCCAGCGCCGCGCGCCGTTTTTCAAGCTCAGTGGCGTCGACCAGGAGATCGATACTTCGTTTGGCAACATCGAGCCGGATCATGTCGCCGTTCTTCACCAGCGCCAGCGGACCGCCGACGGCGGATTCCGGCGTGATGTGCAGCACGATGGTGCCGAACGCGGTGCCGCTCATCCGCGCGTCTGATATCCGCACCATGTCTTTCACGCCCGCGCGCGCCAGCTTCATCGGGATCGGCAGATAGCCGGCCTCGGGCATGCCCGGCGCCCCCTTGGGACCGGCGTTGCGCAGCACCAGCACATCGTCGGCGCTTACATCGAGCGCGGGATCGTCGACCCGCAGCGTCATGTCTTCCACCGAGTCGAACACCACGGCACGGCCGGTATGCTGCAGCAGTTTGGGGCTCGCCGCCGAATGCTTGATCACGGCGCCGCGCGGCGCGAGGTTGCCATGCAGCACCGCCATCGCGCCTTCCGGCTTGATCGGACTTTTTCGCGCGCGGATAACATCCTGTCCCGGCACGTCTTCAGCGGCGGCGACGACGTCGCCCAGCGTCGCGCCGGTGATGGTTTTGGCATCGAGGTCGATCAGATCGCCAAGCTGCGCCATCAATTTCGGCAAGCCGCCGGCATGATGGAAATGCTCCATGTAGTGCTCGCCGGACGGTTTCAAGTCGATCAGCACCGGCACCTCGCGGCCAAGCTTATCAAAAACTTCGAGATCGATGCGATGTTTGGTGCGGTTGGCGATCGCCGTGAGATGAATGAGTCCATTGGTTGACCCGCCGATCGCCTGCAGCACCACTTGCGCATTCCGGAATGCCGATGGTGTCAGCAGTTCGCTCGGGCGCGGCCCTTTCGCAACAGCCATTGCCGCAGCGACCTTGCCGCTGGCTTCGGCCAGGCGAAAGCGTTCGGCATGCGGCGCCGGAATCGTCGCGCTCATCGGCAAGGAGAGACCAAGCGCTTCGGTGATGCAGGCCATCGTGCTGGCCGTGCCCATCACCATACAGGTCCCGACGGAAGGCGCGAGACGGCCGTTGACAGCTTCGATCTCCACATCGTCGATTTCGCCGGCGCGGAATTTGGCCCACAAGCGGCGGCAATCGGTGCAGGCGCCGAGCACCTCGCCCTTGTGATGCCCGACCACCATCGGCCCCACCGGAATAACGACGGTCGGCAGATCGGCGCTGACCGCGGCCATGATCTGCGCCGGCAAGGTCTTGTCGCAGCCGCCGATCACCACCACCGAGTCCATCGGCTGGGCGCGGATCATCTCCTCGGTATCCATCGCCATCAGATTGCGCAGATACATCGATGTCGGAAACGCGAAGCTTTCGGCAATCGAGATGGTCGGGAACACCATCGGCATCGCGCCCGCCAGCATCACGCCGCGCTTCACCGCTTCGATAATCTGCGGCACGTTGCCGTGACACGGATTGTAATCGCTGTGGGTGTTGGTGATGCCGACGATCGGCCTGTTCAGCGCGTCGTCGGAATAACCCATCGCCTTGATGAAGGCCTTGCGCAGGAACAGCGAAAACCCGGCGTCACCATAACTCGTCAGTCCCTTGCGCAGTCCGTCAGCCATCTCGCGTGTCCTCTAGAATTGATACATCAAGAACGCCGCGCTCGGTTCACCTCTCCCGCCGGGAGAGGTCGAATTATAAGCGCAGCGAAAAATTCGGGTGAGGGGTTAAAGCCTGTCGAGAGACCGTAACCCCTCACCCCACCCCTCTCCCAAAGGGAGAGAGAGCGGAGCTTTGTTGTGGCAATGCTGAAGCAGCACTGCAAGCTCAGGATCGCACTTTACGGCTATTTCCAGTCGATGATCTTGCTGGCGTCGCCGTCGAACTCCATGCTGCAAAATGCGCCGCCCTGGTAGAAGTCGCTGATGGGATCGGGCGGGAGTTTGGCCTGCTCGGCCATGGCGTGCTCGCGAAAATCCTCGGCGCGGCCGCTCGGGCGATAGCCGAGGTCGTAGGCGCGGTGGTTGTCCCACCAGGCGCGCTCGTTATACGATGCGCCGTAGAGAATTTCGAAATGGATATCGGGATGATCGAGCCCGATCCGGCACAGCTGCACCAGGTCTTCGGGCTTGAGCCAGATCGAAAGCCGCCGGTGATCCAGCGGTTTGTCGCCGAAATTGCCGATCCGGATGCAGGTGACGCCAAGCCCGTGCTTGTCGGCATAAAGCGCGCCCACCGCCTCGCCGAACACCTTGCTGACGCCGTAGCGGCTGTCGGGCCGCGCGGTGACGTCGGTGCCGATCCGGTGATGCCGCGGATAAAAGCCGACCGCATGGTTCGATGACGCAAACACCACGCGCTTGACGCCCTTTCTGCGGGCGGCCTCGAACAAATTGTAGCAGCCGATGATGTTGGACTGCAGGATATTGTCCCATGGGCCTTCGACCGAATAGCCGCCGAAATGCAGGATGCCGTCGACACCTTCGCAAATCGCCTCGACCTGCGCTAGATCGGTCAGCTCCGCCGCCTTGAATTTTTCGCCTGCGCCGAGATCGGCGGGCGGCCTCACGTCGCTCAACAGCAGATCCGGATAGATCGGCGGCAGCAACTTGCGCAGGCTTGTGCCAATTCCTCCCGATGCGCCGGTCATCAATATGCGTGGCATTTCATCCCTCGTTTTGCAGTTCGAAACGAGTATGGCGCGGCGGTGTTTGCCCCGCAAGTCGCGCCTCCCGCGTCATTGCGCCAACGGGTCGCGCGAATGCGCGCCCGATGACAGGCTCCGCGAAGCAATCCATCTCGCCGCGGAAGGAAAGAATGGTTGCTTCGTCGCTTCGGTCCTCGCAATGACGGCGTAGATGACGGTTGCTTGCTG
>WNFR01004721.1_pt1 | contig 13983 bp, 11 predicted proteins | sample 5400221 | NCBI WGS metagenome assembly WNFR01 (sample SAMN13153357, study PRJNA577476) | soil metagenome | isolation source: 40 cm soil under Madrone tree | place: USA:California | collected 2016-06-14 | reverse complement strand
CTTGAACGTGAGTTCTTTAGTTTCTAACTGCCGGTCGCGATAGGTGTCCAACCACTGCGAAGGCACTTTGCTATCTTGACGAAGCCGCTCGACAACAGTTGTGGGATGAACCAGCAAAACGTACTTAAACCGTTGTCCGCCGATTTGCTTTGTTTTTATGATGCCGTGGCTTTCAAGCAAGTTCATGCGCTCCTGCCAAGTCCGAATGCCACGGGTGCCCTCATAGCCAGCGGCATACGCATGCTCACCCTCATGCCGCATTTCAATTACACCTTCGCCCATGTGCCTGGACCAAAGTTCCAAATACACTCTCGTTGGGTCCAGGCGTCCGCTGACAGACTTGGAGGAGATTAGGCTCAAAACGAGCGGCAGGGTGCGCGGAGCTTTGAACCAACCTTTCTCCGGTTTTTCTCCGGTCCACGCATCCTCGCCAGCGAAAAATTTTCGTCGAATCTTGTCTCGGTGTACTTGTGCTCTGTTTTTCATCTTCACCATAGCTACTCCGTTCGCGTCTCTTGGTTCGGTAAGACCAGCGAAACGCGCTTCACTGGTCTCACCTTCGCAAGTCGAGTGCCTCTACGAATGGCAGGCGCGATGCGATAGGCGCATTTTCGGCATTCCAGCCAGCATCATCAACGTCTCTATTTCCGACCGAAAAGACGAGATACGGTACTATAGGCGCCCAATTATACGTTAACGAGGCGACGAAGTGCTTCTTTACTAATCGAGAAGGCGACAAATCGCGTCGAGCGCCTTCTAGGGCGGAGAATAGGCCAATGTTTACGCGCTTTCCCAGAGGCTAACTGAAACAAATGGTTTCCCCTGTGTGCGTGTATCCGCTGTATCGCTAGTATCTCAGGTATCGCCGTATCGCACGTATCGCCGGGTGTGGTGCAAGGGTGCGCGGCTTTCGGTGGTGCGGCATTGTAATCTCAGTGCATGCGACGAAGCGCTGCAACTCGCCTGGAATCTCTCCCAAAACGAAAAGCCGAAGTTATCGAACCAATGGAATGCGCCCCGGTCCCCAAGCTTCCCGAAGGACCGCAGTGGACCTACGAAGTAAAATTGGACGGCTATCGTTCCATCGGAGTGAGGACCAGCCGCGACACCATCCTGTACTCCCGCAACGGCAAGAATTTCAACAAACAGTATCCGTACATTGCTGAAGCGTTGGCTGAACTTCCGCCCGAAACCGTTGTCGACGGCGAGGTTGTGGCCCTGGACAACTCTGGACGCCCTGATTTCCATCGCCTCCAACACTACGGAGCCGAGGCTTCGCGCATTCTATATTTCATCTTTGACCTGCTTGTTTTGAATGGGCGAGACCTGACCGATTTGCCGCTCACCGAACGCCGCAAGGTTCTGAAGTCAATCAAGCTGCGCTCGCCCCGCATTCGGGTGTCGGAGCAATTTGAAATTTCCGCCGACCAGATGCTTGCCTCTGTTCGCGAGCAGGGACTCGAAGGCGTTGTTGCTAAACGCAAAGACAGTCTTTATGAGCCGGGTAAGCGCACAGGCTTTTGGGCGAAGATGCGTATCAACAAAGGTCAGGAGTTCGTTATCGGCGGCTTCATGCCGGGTCCGCACGGAGTCGATTCAATCATTGTCGGCTATTATCGCGGGAAAGATTTGTACTATGTCGCTCGGGTGCGAAACGGTTTTGTGCCCGCGACCCGCAGGATGGTTTACGAGAAACTGAAGGCGCTCATCACTGATGAATGTCCGTTCGTTAATTTACCGGAGACTGGACGCGCCAGATGGGGTGAGATTTTGGATGCCGAGAAGATGAAGAAATGCGTTTGGGTGCGTCCCAAACTGGTGGCCGTCATCGAATTTCTTGAGTGGACCGAAGGAGACAGGTTGCGGCATTCCAAATTCGTGGCTCTCCGCGACGACAAGAATCCTAGAGACGTGGTTAAAGAAGGTTAGGCGGGTTCGAGTCCCGCCGCTACCTCCATTTTCATTAGCACGGTTCCTGTGCATCGATCTACAATCGAAATGTGCAGTTCCCTGCTTGCCTAGCTATTTCGGAGGGGAAAGTCATGGCCGACATCGAGCGAATCAGTGCTCAACAAGCGCATACAAAAGCCGAGTCGAACCAAGCCTTATTGGTCTGCGCTTATGAGGACGAGGCCAAATGCCGGATGCTCAATCTGGATGGTTCTATATCGTTCGCGAACTTCAAGTCGCGGGTAAACTCTCTACCAAAGTCGCAGGAAATCATCTTCTATTGAGCGTGACCCGCCGAAGCGAGCGCTGTCGGTCAGGCAGCGAAATACCAAGAGCAGGGCTTTACGAACGTCAAGGTGCTGAAAGGCGGAGTCGAGGCGTGGAAGGCTGCGGGATACGCGATGAATTGATGGCTTCGACGCTTGACAATCCTGTCTGCTGACGCCTACTTTTGACGCCGCATGATTCGAAGTGAAATTCTTGAGCATTTTTTTTTGCAGTACGGCCTAGCAATTCCCAACGACGGTCTTGGTCGTCCAACAAATATCGCTCAGCTTGGGGTAGCGGCGAACGAGGCGTGCGACGACTGCGATGGTGAATTGTTGGATGCGCTGCATAACTTGCGTCCCGAACACGCTGAATTGAGAAAATAGGTTGCCGCTGGACCAAGGGTTTCAATCGCCAGTTTCATTCGAACGAGTAAGGAATACTCCGCAGTCGCAAGACTTTTTCACACACGTTCCGGCAGGTGCACGAACCTTGAATCAACTTCGTGCCCCTCAAAACCGTTCACCAATATCTTCTAATCGACCTACAGCGGGTCAGCGCTCATCGTCGTCCGGAGGATTCCCAACAAGGTCCGCTGTGTATAGGTTGACCGAGGGATGCAGCCTCTCCCGCAAGCAGTTTGTATGACACCACAACTGCTGGTCCGCCTGGAAATCGGATGGCTGGTCCGCGCGAGTTGTGTAAAGCAGGCCAGCGACATCTGGAATGATCGGAAGAATTGCCTTGCCGCAGAAGCAACATTGGTATCTCTCATTCATGCGCGATCTTGGGATTACCTTCGATTAGCGCCGCTAGTTCACGCCTCCAATGAGATTCGTATGCAGACTTGTCCCATATAGATAGGTTCGCCAGAAATGATTCCGTACTTTTTCCCAATATGAGTAATCCGGCGCAGCCGGTATACCGATATCGTCATACGGGTATTCCAAAGGTTCTTCCGTAAAAGCGATTGAGAACATAACAGTCATAGTCCAATCTAATTCTAGTGAGGTTAATATCGTAACTGGCGATTCCACGGCAAATCAATGGATGCTGGTTAGTGGGTTGAGCGCGCTTTCCCAAATTTGGCCTCCTCTGTACGGGCCACCGCCATCTGCATCGTATTGCGGCTGGTCAAACCAAACCCAATAGACGATATTTTTGCCTACTGCACTAGTTTCTAGTCGCGTCAAGCCGTCCCAGCCGCCGCTCAGAGTTCTGACCTCGTCTGGCGGAGAGGAGACTCTGCCGATAGCCCCTTTTGCCCAGAAAAAATCATCTGAAACTCGGACCCGATCTCCCGCTGTGAATCTTGTCTTCATTTCAGAACTGCCCCATCGAACCGCCTATTTAAATTTGAAATCATCCACGGCCCCTGTGACCTTGTTCATCACGTAGTGGATTTCCATGCCATTGATATTCTGTCTCATTTTCACCCATCCTTGGCTCCCGGGCCACCGGGGATCTTTCATTCCTCCCTTCAAAGGTATTTCTTGGCCAGCGCCAGGGTTCGCTTTGGCTTGGTCCATTGCAGCCTGTTCGGCGGGGCTGGTTGCCGTGGTTCGCCCTGTGCTTCCACGGCTACCTCCTCCAGCACTGCCCGTGCGGCAGGCGACCTGACCTACGAGCGAGCCAATTAGCGGTTTAGTTTGCGAACCGTGTCGTGTATAGAATGTACGTGCATTCTTTTTCTTTGTTTATTTCGTTCAGACGGCGTGCCTCGGCTTCAGCGTCCGGCTGGGAGGAGAAAACCTTGACCACGGCAATATTATTCTCCGGATTCTTCGGATTGACGGGAAGATCAATTCGGACAATCGCATATATGTGTGGGAATCGGGAATGTGGCTTGCCCTTACCTGTGTCGGTCATGGTCACGTCCATTGTATAACTCTGATTACTTCAATGACTAGTAGTCAATGATCCGATCCATTCGCCCGTAAAGGGGTTATATACGTCGCCAGTGCGCCCGATAATGGCGTTATCTGCTGGTCCGAGACCCGCTGCCTGCTTGATCCTATGTAGCCGCTCGCTCGCAACCGCAGGGTCTACACCGTGGAATCTCTGCAAATGCTTGAATGCGTCCTGGGCCGCGTCCTTTCCCTTGAACGGATTGCCTGGTATTTGCTTCCCACTCCCACTGCCCCCGCCGGCGCCACCCGCGCCTCCAGTGCGGCAAGCGACCTGGCCCACGAGCCAACCGCCAGCGCCACCTAGGCCGGCGCCGGCAATTGTTCCAGCCGTACCTCCGACGGCACCACCTAGAACGGCACCTCCGATTGTGCCCCCACCCGGAAGAGCGAAGGTCCCTCCCGTACCTCCGACAGCAGCTCCAAGGCCTGTTCCTGCCTTGCCGAGGAAATAGGCTCCGGCAACCGTCCCTGTAGCAGTCGCTGCCGCGACACAACCAGAGTTCGGGGTCGTATTCAGCCACACACGGGCAGCGTCGACCATGGTCTGAGCAGACTTGCCAGCATTTTCCCAAACCTGAGCTATCTTTGCCGCACTTGTAGGTAACTGCGGAGGCGGATCGGCCCTAACCGTGCATTTGTAAGGATCCTTATCAGGGCAGTCCGTGCGACCATCCGGATCCGTACTGTTCAACGGATCGTCAAGGACATAGACATATGCGTTCCAGGACTGAGGATTTTCATCGGACGCGCCTGCGTTCTCCGGATCGGGCGACATGAAGCGGCCCATTGTGGAGGCTAGGTAGCGCGCTTCGAAGTCGTCGATGCCGGATTCGAAGTCGTGCTGCTTGCCCGTGAAGTGGTTCGGGCTGGGGTCCGACCCGCCTGAACAGGTGAGCCAATCGCCGAATGGAAGGCTAGTGCATGTGTCGTAGGAAGCGCCTGACGCAGAACTGCGGACGCGCACCGTGGCTAACCAATCAGCGTGATGGAAATACGTGCTGGAAAAGACGTAAGTCGCCAGGTGACGGTCGGCCATAAAAATCTCATTGCGGATTCCTGCGATGGTGATGATGTGGCCGTCGAGGTCATAGATATAATCGTTTGTACTGCTGCTGGTTGGCGCAGCACAACTACCTGTGGTCGAGTATGTTTTTCGCACTCGCTGTCCGTCAGCGTTGTAGATATAGCACGTAAGACCTCTAGAGGAATTTGTCGCCGAGGTGATTCGCTCTTCTGCGTCGTAAGTGTAAGCCGTCGTTCCGTCATTGGTAACGTTACCGGCTGCGTCATAGGTTATGCCGCTGCCAGGTACGACGTGGTTGTTGGCATCGAACCCCAGCGAAGATGTGTGCGGTCCGTTTTGACTCCAGCGATTGCCGAAACGGTCGTAACCATACGTGTAGGCCTGTCCCGTGGCATTGGCGCTCGATAAACGATTGAAATCGTCATACGCGTACGTCCAGTTGCCGTTGGCGCTGTCGTTCGCGGAGACAATGTTGCTGTTCGGGGCGTAGCCGCCAGACGGAATGGTCAGGTTGTAAACGCTTCCGTTACTGATCGACGTGAGCCGCAAAAGGCTGTCGTAGGCTCGCGTCTCGGTTAGACCGTTGCCAAGCATGGCACTAGTCAGAGCGCCTGCGGGACTGTAGTGCGCAGCGGAGAACAAAGTGCCCGGATGATTGGCGTCATTCTGGCTGCTGCTAAGAGATGTCAAGCGCAGGGCGCTGCTGTAGGCATAGGTGAACGTTGTTCCGGAGCTGTTGTTTAGGGTGAGCGAATCACCGATGAGATCGTACGTGTAGGTGGGCGTCCAGATGGTGGCGCAATTGTTGAGCGGCGTGCATTGAGCGTTTGCTTTCACGCGACCTAACTGATTGTAGCTAAAGGCTTCACTCGTGGGGTTTGGAGAGGCGGTGCTCTGAGACGACTTTCGTCCTTTCGTGTTCGTCAGCGCGCCGCCGAGCGCCGACGCCTCATCATAATTGAATGTAGCCGTGGGAGTTCCGTCGGAATAGGTTTTTGATGTCAATCGATTGAGAGGGTCATAGGCAAACGTAATTTTGGCACCGCGTGCGTCCGTCTTCGTTTGCAAATTGCTGTTGAGATCATAGGTGTAGGCTATGGTACCCGCTTCCGGGTTGCTTGCATTGGTCATACGAGAGAGAGAATCATAGGTAAATGTTCGAGTATTCAGTCCGCCCTGATTCACTTGAAGCAGGTTATTCAGCGCATCGTACTGGTAGGTAGTCAAGAATCCGGTGGCTGAAATGTCCTGACCGCAGGCAGCAGGTGTGGGCGTGATACCGGTTAAGGTTGTGCTGGTCACTTCGCAGACGGAGGTCAGTCGACCTAGAGCATCGCTTTGCGTGATTCGTTGTACGCGTTTGGTGCCATTTCCTTCGTCGCTGATTTGAGCGGCGCGACCGGTGTAGGTCGTAAGGACGGTTGAACCGTTTGGGTTCGTAACCTGCGTTATGCGACCCAGAGCGTCGTATTGATTGGAGTTCGTCCCCCACGTCGATTCGCCGCAATTCGTAGTCGGCGGATTGCAGCGCGTGGGATTGTAAACAGTGCTTGGCCTATCAAGGCCATCGTAAATCGTAACTCCCGAATACGTGGCGCCATCAGGGTCCGAGTTAAGCAGAGTTTGAGTAACCCGACCGAGGCCGTCTACGTACGTCGTCGTGATTTTATTTTGTGACGCGCTAAGTTTATCTGTGATGATGATCTGAAATGGTGCCGCAGTTTGCGCGCACGTTGCGCCACCTGAATCCGTATAGCAGGTGGTGGTTTGTCCCCCATCTGGAGACGGATAAGTAGTGCTAATCAGCCGGGCCATGTTGTCATAGGCGTACGATGTTTGATTGCTGTTTTCATCAGTCAATGTGAGGGGCTTTCCCGAGACTGTGTCGTACGTATAGTTGGTGACGTGATGCGTCGTGATCCCGTTTAGGGTTGTGTCCGGTTTCTGAATTTGGGTTACAAATGCTCCGGTCGTGTCGTAGGAGTATCTGGTTGCGTTTCCAACGGGATCGATGGACTGAGATGGCATGCCCTGCGTGTTGTAGACGGTTTTCGAGGTAATATTTGCTCCTGTGGTGTTGAGCCACCTATTTACGGACGTTTTGTGCGCGAATATACCTTGAGGGCTGCCGTTGTTTTCATCGTATCCGTATGTTGTTTTCGCTACCTGAGTGCCTGAACCGTTCAGGATGGTCGTGGATGCAATTTGATTCAAGAAATTTGCTGCCCGGTAAGATGAGTTCTGCTGGAATAGATATTGTGTTTGAATCGTTTTGAGTGTCGATCCACCATAGTCGGTTGTACTTGTCGAAGTGACGAGGCCGAGGGGCATTTGTTGCGTCGCGGAGTAGGTACAGGAGAATGTGTTATTAGCTCCTGCGGTGCACGCCGGTTGTACATCCGTGAATCCACCGTCGTTGTACTGGGTGGTTGTAGTAGTTGCCTGATTATTGTCAAGCGTGGTGGTCACAGTCGTTGGAAGGACCGCCGTATTCGTTCCTGCGCCGCCATTAAAGACGCCGCTCTGAGGATTCGTCGCAGCAAATTGATACGCCGTTGCCCTGGTTTGTAGAACTTTTCCGGCGCTTTGTGCCCCTTGATAGATCTGTTGTTTCGTTTCGTGGAGGTCGCAACCTGTGCCCAGTGCCGTGAACGTATAAACAGTATCATTCCCCAGCGGGTCAGTGGCTGTGTTGATCGGGTATGAATTAAAATTGTAGTTCCATGTGGTCGGTGTCCCGATTAATGGGGTGAATGTCCGGCTGACAACTGAGCGTGAGAAATTAGGTGTGCCATTTAAGGGCGCGCACGATTTCATGAAATTCTGATATTGGTAGGTGATTGTGCCACCGGTCGGAAGTCTGACCTGTGTGACCTGCGCGTACCCGAATGATGTATTGTCCGAGGGATTTGCCGCATCGTAAGTAAATGCCCAGTAGGTCCCGTTTGGAAGCACGATACTCTGGAGCGCCGGTACCGTTCCTGAAGTCTGGACGCACTCCGAAGTTCCGTACGTACACGTAGGTGCGACAAGATTCGTTCTGTAAAACACAGAGGCATAGCAGAAAAGAAATGTTTGCTGGCCGCCGTTCGGACCCGGAACCGTCCAGTTAATACTGCTGGTAGTTGATTGGAAATTCGCGCTTACGGATGGGCAACCTGCGATTGATGATGTGTGTTGTGAATTCCAGTTAGGAATGCCGGGAAACACTCGGCCTAGCGAGTCAGTGACCTGAGAAGTCGCAATGGAGCTTCCCGTATAGTTGAGAATAATTGAGTTCCCATCGCTATCCTTGAATGTCGTTGTTGGTAAAAACGAACTCGCATTAGTTATCGTTTCCTGTATGCCTGCTACATCGTAGATTGTCCCGTCGTATCCGCCGGACGGGAAAAACGGTGAGTCTGGCGTTGCTGTAGCGGGTGCATATAAAAAGCCGGAGCCATCCGTGGCCCTCAAGAGTGCAAGATTGCTGTTGTCATATCCCAGCGGGTGGGATGCGCCGGTTGCGTCCGTCAGCGAAAAGATGTTGTAGAAGGTATTTGAATTCGCTGGGTAACGGTATTGCGTAATTAAGGTGCTAAGATACTGATCTATAATCAGTTGCGGACCAACTGGAATAAATTGATTCAGACTTCGTACGGTGTAGCACGGTGCAGAAAGGGATGGTTGACTGTTGCAAGTGTGGGTAGTCGTCCACACGGTTGTGGTTCCGTAGAGGGAAAAACTGAGAGAAAGCCGTCCGCGTTGCGGCAGTGAAAAAAGTGGGATGCGAAGGGTAATGCTGCCGTTCAACGTATTTACGGAATCTACGCCACCGTGCTGAAAGGACCCCCATGGGACAATGCCCTGAGCGTTAAGCGGGTCGGGCGCTGTTTGCGCTCGTACCGAAGATGCAAGTAACAGCACAGCGGACACGGCAAATATTAGGTGAGCACGAAGTTTACAGCGCATGAAGTGACCCTCCGCAGTTGTGCACCCGCCCGTCTTAGGGACGGACCACGCCATATTTTCCTGATTCGAAATCAGATCGCTTTCGGCGGGACCGAGTGCATGAAGGGCCGAGACCGCATGGCCTGAGAAATCGAGCCAAGAAACGTTCGCCGACCACAAATCTGGAAAGCTTATACTCACCCTTTAAATAACGTGTCAAGGGAAAAGATGGCCGCTGCGATACTGACGCGGTACTACCAGAAGAGTCTCGGCGACGTACCTCGCTTCAAAGGAGCCTGGTAAAGAGACTGCGAGGCAAGATACCTCCTGCGAACCTTCTGCGAGATCACACAATCGCATTAGTGCTTCAAGATCACTCGTGGATGCCGAGCCCCGCAGAACTCAAATTCGATCCGATCACTGCGGACTGGACTTACATCCGATGGCTCGGTGATCGCAAAACTATTGAAGAGCAGACGACCTGGGATAAGACCGTTGTTGATCGCACCGTTGAACTCAGCAGTTGGGTAGATTTCTGCTACCAAATGAGGAAGCGTGGCGTGATAGTTTTTGCCTACGCGAATAACCATTTCGCTGGCCACGCTCCGGCGACAATCAAACAGTTTCAAGAGTTGTGGCAAGCGAAGGGACTTCCTGAGTTGAGTAACCCCCGGCGGAAGGCGAAACAGGAGAACTCGCTTTTCCCGGACTGAGGAGACCACCGTTGAGTTCCTTGCCATGTGCTGCGTGACCCGTGTCTCAGCTTCGTTTTGGAATAAAGTGACGATAAGTATAAATACGTACGTATTTAAATACGTTGACATGGTGCGCGGCATACTTAAAATGCGAAACCGCTCCATTAACTCGGTTGGGACGAGATCAGTTAATTACGCGCCGGACTTTCATTAGCCGAGGCACGGACTGTTCGCGTCCCGCCTCCATGTTGCAACTACTTCGGTACGCTGTTATTCAACCAGGTTTTGACTCCGCCATGATGAGAGCAGGTGCCGCGACGGTGGGCGCTATAGCTCGTGGTTCCGTCTTGACACGTCGCAGTCGCCGTTGCCGATGGTTTCCGATGATGGCTTGTTGACCGATGTTTATGCTGACCAGCGGCGTGAGCGGTGCTTAGAACGCAGAGGACTCAGAATGCAAAGGGGAGTATCTTTTTCATATACAGACCCTCGCAAAATCGAATCGGTATCGTTGCGGAAGTATACACTTGACATACTACTTTTGTGAGTAGATTGTAGCGGATAATATCCCCGCAACAAGTCATCTACGGAGGCCCAGCCATGAGACTTGTGTGTTCTTTTGCTCTGTCCACTTCGCTGTTATTTTCAAATTTCGCGGACCCGCTGCAAGTACCGCAAGGAAGCAAGGACCAGCAGCCGCCACCGAAGACCGAGGCGGCACCCCTGAAACAGCCTCTTGCATTCGGCTTGGAAGATGGCACACCGATCAAACTTCGTCTTACTCGCAATCTGTCTTCGGCTGACGCCACCACTGGAGACCGCGTTGATTTCGAGGTTCTCGAAGATGTGAAAGTTAAGGATGTAATTGTTGTTCCGCGTGGCGGTCTGGCCTTAGCGACGGTGACAGAAGCGCAACACAAACGCCGAATGGCTCGCGGCGGCAAGCTCGATGTCAACATCGATGATGTGCGCCTGATAGACGGGGAGAAAGCGCCGCTAAGGGCCGTAAAGGAAGCAAAGGGTGGCGGTCACACAGGTGCAATGACAGGAGCGATGATCGGAACTGCGATTGTCTTCTTTCCTGCCGCCCCGCTCTTCTTATTCATGCATGGAAAAGACATCACGATACCCAAGGGCACGGAAATTACTGCGTACATTAATGGAGATATTCCACTTGACCCTGCCAGGTTTAAGCCACAGGCAAAGGCCGCTGCCGATCAGTCCGGCACTCCCGTACAGGGTACGGATTCTACGGTTGCTTCTGTTGATGTGAAATCCACTCCGGAGGGAGCAGACATCACGGTTGACGACAAGTACGTGGGCAGCACGCCTTCGACCCTCAAACTTGCGCCCGGCGATCACAAAATTAAACTGGAAAAATCTGGTTTCAAAATGTGGGAGAGAACCCTGGCCGTAACCGCTGGCGGGAATGCAAACATTAATGCCACGCTGGACAAAGAATAAAAGCATCGGAGGATACATCGTGAGACCAAGGTCATTTCTTTGTTTGTTTTTTGCATTTCTGCTGTTCATCACACCTGCGTTCGGTCAACGTCACAGTTCTAGCCGCCCGAACTATAGTGGTGGAAAGCACACAAAATCGCATGGTGGGCACTACCAGGGAGAACAGAATTCTCACCACAAGGGTGGGCACTACAAGAATCCGAAGACAGGTGACCAGTATGGGAAACACAAGCCGTAGTCGGGCATGCGAAATCGGGGGCGGAACGCTGTTGATGCAGGGCTTATCTCGTCTATGAGATATTCGCGCGTTCTCTTGAGTGTGTCAGTTGTTTTCTTTGTGCTCTCGTTATCAGCTCAATCGGTCCACGGCGAAGTCCTGAAGGTGACCAGTAATCCAAGCGGAGCCAAGGTCGAGATAGATGGTGTGGCTGTTGGCATGACCCCATACGAAACCAAAGTGCCGGGAGGTTACTTCCACAAAACACGAACTGTTTACGGTGCTCGGCTTGAACACGCAATGCTTCTACGAGTAACTAAGGACGGTTACGCCACGAAGGAAATCCTGATGACCGAGGGTCCCATGCATTGGATGGCGATTAACGGGACCTACCACGGAGATTATTGGCTACTGAAGACTGACCACTTCGACGTTGTGCTTGAGCCTCTGTCTAAGGCGTTCACGGGAACAGTTGTAGCGACCGTCGCCGGGAATTCTAAGGTTGAAATGCGCCCGGAGTTGGCTATCGATGAACTCATAGAGAAGTCCAAGCCAGCCGTCGTCCTGTTGAATCGGCCTGACGGACAAGGGAGCGGATTCTTTATTAGTGACACAGGTGTGATCGCCACCAATGCTCACGTAGCGCGTGGCGAACAAACGCTCGTCGCCACTTTAACGACTGGCCAAAAACTAGAGGCGAAAGTCATCTACATCGACCCCGACATAGATATTGCTCTCGTGAAAGTTGAAGGTACTGGTTTCCAACATCTCGCCTTGATGGACGTTGCCAACGTGCGCCAAGGTCAAACCGTAGTTGCCATTGGAAACCCCGGATTGGGGATGCCCTTTTCCGCCACGAAAGGAATCGTCAGCGCGGTTGGCGGGTCAGCGATCACAACTCGCGGAACGTGGATTCAGACGGATGCGGCAATCAATCCCGGTAACAGCGGTGGCCCTCTCCTTAACACACACGGCGAGGTTGTAGGAGTGAACACATGGAAAATCGTAGACAAAAGCACCCAGAGTCTTGGATTTGCGTTGAGTTCAACCGACCTGATCTCACTCCTACACCGCTTCTATCCTAGTGCGACGAGTGCGACCCAGGCCGCAAGCCAATCGGTGGACGGTATTGGTTCCGTCACCATCTCTTCGATGCCTGACGGTGCGGAAGTATATGTGGACGGGAAATTTGTTGGCAATACGCCGGAAACTTTGAAACTGTCAGTCGGCGCACACAAAATAGCGTTGAAGGCCGAGGGCAGAAAGGATTGGGAGAGGTCGATTGAGATTTTGAAGGACAGCCAGCTAAACCTCAAGGGACAGCTTGGGTCTGTAAATTAGAATGGGTTTTACTACGCTATCTGTGGTCGGTCACTTTTCAAGCTCTTCGCATGATCCAGTCTTCGATATTCCGGGTCGATGCCACATGACCGGAACGAACTGGTAGTGCTTGAATCGGAGCCGGGATGCGATATTGGTGGGTCAACCAAAATCAAACGTTCCGTCAAGAGATCGCAGGCGGCTATGTCTGGTCACCGAAGCGCAACGCCAACGGCGGACGCAATCCTTTTTACGAGTCGATGCGTGAGGTCGCGCCCGGCGATCTAATTTTCTCGTTCGTAGAGACTAGGATCACTGCCATCGGTATAGCCAAGTCCTACTGTTGGGAGAGTCCTAAGCCAACGGAGTTCGGCTCGACAGGACAAAATTGGGAGAACATCGGATGGCGCGTGAACGTATCGTTCGTTCTGCTGCTAAACAAGATTCGCCCAAAGGACCACATGGATGTTTTGAAGGTGGTTTTGCCAGAGCGATACTCACCTCTCCAAGCTAACGGCAACGGTATCCAGTCGATCTATCTAACAGAGCTATCTCCAAGTTTCGCTGAGGTACTCGGCGGCCTGATAGGGAACGAGGTCCGACCGTTGCTTGCAGGTGGTGTAGTTGATGCCGCCGTCGAGAACGGCAAAATCGTGACAGGCGACGATCTGGATGTATGGGAACGAAGGCTCGAAGAACAAGTTGAGACCGATATTTCCGTGACCGAGACAGACCGTGAGGCCATCGTCCGCGCACGAGTTGGTCAGGGTCTTTTCAAACAGCGCGTAATGCAGATCGAAATGTCCTGCCGCATTACTGGCGTGGACAATCTCAGTCATCTAGTGGCCAGCCATTGCAAACCGTGGCGAGACGCCACCAACGAAGAACGATTGAACGGAGAGAACGGTTTACTCCTGACTCCGAGCATCGACCATCTCTTCGACCGGGGTTTCATTGGATTCGAGAATTCAGGCGATCTCATCATCTCGCCAGTTGCGCATAGGCCGTCGTTGCAGAAAATGGGAGTCGAAACAAACCGCTCGCTCAACGTCGGAAAGTTCACCGAAGGTCAGCGGCAATTTCTTGACTATCATCGCAACAGCGTCTTGCTCCAGATAGCCAAATGAACTTCTTTGTCGCAGTTACCGACTACGACTGGTTCCTATTGCATGCGTCTAAACCTGGCGTGGAGGAAGTTAATTTCTG
>WNFR01011141.1_pt1 | contig 13986 bp, 10 predicted proteins | sample 5400221 | NCBI WGS metagenome assembly WNFR01 (sample SAMN13153357, study PRJNA577476) | soil metagenome | isolation source: 40 cm soil under Madrone tree | place: USA:California | collected 2016-06-14 | reverse complement strand
CTTCGCAGTGAGCTCCAGGCGCACAACATCTCGACCATTACGCCCGGGAAGTTCGTCGGCGACACATCCGCTCCCGTACGGCGGATCGAAGGGATTCGCATCCAGCCTGGCCCCGATTGGATCGACGTGGCAATCCCCATGACGGGACCGCCGCCGCCGTATCTCGTCGAGGAAACAGATCGGACTATCTCGCTCCTGCTTTACGGGGTTACCGGCGCGCCCGTCGTCTCGATGATGGCGGAGCCAAGCGACTCGTATTTCAACAGCATCAGCTCCTCCACTCCGGAACAAACCAGGGTGCGGTACACAATCAATCTCAATAGCGCTCCATTCGGTTATCTGGCGCTGTGGCAGAACGGCACTTTGACCTTGAGAGTACGGCGCCCGCCGAGAATCGCGGATGCCGCGTCTCCGCTCCGCGGCCTCACGATCACCGTGGACCCGGGACATCCTCCTGCCGGAGCGACGGGCCCCACGCTGTTCTATGAAGGCGACGCCGTGCTCCAGGTCGGCTTCAAGGTGCGCGACCTGCTCACGCAGCGGGGCGTCAACGTCGTGATGACGCGTACTACCATGGATCCGGTCGATCTCGGATTGCGCGCCATCATCAGTCGCCGAGCGAATGCTCACGCGTTCGTCTCTATCCACCTCAATGCCTTCCCCGACGGCGTCAATCCATTTGTCAACAACGGGTCTTTGACGCTTTATTTCTGGCCGCACTCGATTCCGTTGGGCGTAGCGACCCAGGCGGCGCTCCTCGCCGAGCTGGGGCTTCGCGACAACGGGACCAAATTCCAGAATATTGCGGTAGCTCGCGGGACCTGGATGCCATCGATTCTCACGGAGGGAGCTTTCATCATCATGCCGGATCAGGAAGCAGCGATGAGGACGCCGACGTATCAGGAGGCTTACGCCACCGCGATAGTGCGCGGACTCGAGACCTACTTCGCATCGCTGGCCAAAAAGCCGTGAGATCGATCGCGCTCGCGGCCGCGCTACTCTTCTGGACGGCGCGGGCCGCGGGGGCGCAGCTCCCTCCCAACGAGCATTGGCGCACGCTGCGTACTCAGCATTTCCGCGTGCACTTTACCCCTTCCGTCGAAGAACAGGCGCGCAGGGCCGCCGTCAACGCCGAGCGTGCGTACGCTGAGCTGTCGACGGAGCTCGTACCGCCACGCGGCATCATCGATCTCGTCGTATCGGACAACGTCGATTTCGTGAATGGCTACGCGACGCCATTCCCATCGAATCGAATCGTCGTCTATTCGCACCCACCCACGGACGCTTCCGGTCTCCGCGACTACGATGACTGGAACGCGCTCGTCGTCACCCACGAGCTCACGCACATTTTCCATCTCGATCGCTCGCGTGGGATCTGGGCGTTCGGCCAGGCGATCTTCGGCAGGAATCCACTGCTCTTTCCGAATCTGTACGAGCCCCGCTGGGTTCTGGAGGGGCTCGCGGTTTATTTCGAGTCGCGATTGACGGGAGTCGGGCGGCTGGAAAGTTCCGAACACTCGATGGTCGCTCGCGCGGCAGCGCTCGCCAATGGCGTGCCGACGCTCCAGGAGCTGTCGCCGGGCACGTCGCGTTTCCCCGGTGGGGAGGAGATCTACATCTATGGCTCCCTGCTGTTCGACTACCTGTCGCGTACGCGCGGTCCCGGCAGCGTTCGCCAGTTCGTCGAGAGCGGTGCGAAGACTCCGTTTCCCTTCATTCTTACTCTGACCTCGCGCAACGCCTTTGGCATGTCGTTCCAGACGGCGTGGCAACATTGGCGAGACTCGCTGGTGCGCGAGATGCACACGCCGCAGGAAGTGATGCCCGCCTGGCGTCAGATCACGAACGCCGGGCGCGTTACGCTTTTTCCTCGCTGGCTCAGCGATACGACTCTCATTTTTGCGGGAGACAGGGGGCGGGAGACGCCCTCAGCGTACACGGTGACCCTCTCGGGACGCGAGACGCGACTCGGCCGGCGCAATGGAACAAGTCCCAACGTGAAAATGCCTGACGGCAGTATTCTCTTTTCCCAGCCCGACTTCCTGGATCCGTACCACATCAGGAATGACCTATATGCCGAGAAAGGCGGAACGCAGACGCGGCTCACGATTGGGGCGCGCTTGACCGCGCCGGACGTGCGCGCCGATGGAGAGATCGTAGCGGTGCAGGACGAGCCGGCAACTACCAGGTTGGTGCGGCTCTCACGCGACGGACGAACGCTCGTTCCGATCACGTCGACGAACATCGACGTGCAGTGGTCGGACCCTCGCTGGTCTCCCGATGGCTCGCGCATCGCCGCCGTGAAACAGAGCCTCGGAAGATCCGAAATTGTCCTTTTGGATTCTGCCGGGAAGACGATCGATTCCTTCGGGGCGACGCACGCAATCAACTCGAGTCCGAGCTGGTCACCGGACGGACGGCGCATCTACTTCAGCTCCGAGCGAAATGGCTCGCCGCAGATCTATGTCGCGGACGTCTCGACGTTCGCGCCGACTGTCGCGCGCGTAAGCGACGCGGCCACCGGTGTGTTCAACCCGGAGGTATCGCCTGGTCAGACCGAGCTGGCGACGCTGCTGTTCAAGGCGGACGGGTTTCACCTTGGTGTGGCCCCTCTCTCGTCGGTTACGCGACTCGCCGACGCTGACAGCACGAGGACGAGTCCACGCGCTGCGTGCACAAACTGCCTGGCGATTGTACCCGGGCTCGCACCGCCTGGCACAGCCGACACTTCTCGTGCAACCGACTATTCGCCGTGGCTTTCCCTCTTGCCGCGCTACTGGATTCCGGTTTTCGAGAGCAGCACGACCAACGGATCATCCTGGGGCGCGGCTACAAGCGGTTCCGACATCGTGGATCGCCACGACTATGTCGTCGAAGCTCTTCACAATTCTCGATGGGCGGAGAACTCCGCGTGGCTCTGGTATCGGTACTCGGGATTCGGACTGCCGCTGATCGATCTGTACGCATCGCAGAACTACTCCAATGCTAACTTCGTCCTCGTCGACAATGCCGGGAACGCCAGTCCGCCATTCGGATTTACGGAGCGCGAGAGAATCGTGTCGCTGCAGGCGACCTTCATTCGTCCGCGTTTTCGAAGCTATACGCTTGCTTCATTAGGAGGAGAGCTGGATGGCCTCGCTTACTCCACGCGGCCCGACACGGTGCTTCGGCATTTGTCGTCCTTCTTCTCGGAGAGACACAACTATCCGGCGTTGATCGCGTCAGCCGGCTGGTCGAACGCGCAGCGCCCGGGTTTGAGCATCTCGCCCGAGGACGGAATCAGCGCCACGGTGAACGGACGCCAGCGTTGGCAGGGAGGCACCACCGGCGGCTCGACTCGCAGTCTCGTGGGCGTCACATCGGTCTACAAGTCGATCGATCTCCCGGGCTTTGCGCATCACGTGCTGGCGCTTCGAGCAGCAGGCGGGATCACCGACGACCGAAGTCCCGACCTGTTCTCGGCCGGTGGAATCAGTGGGACATCGCTGGAAGCGTTCCCTGGATTTTCTGTCGGTCAGCAGCGACGAACTTTCGGGGTACGTGGGTATCCCGCGGGAGCGGAAGGCGGAATTCGCGCGTATTCCGCCGCGGTTGAGTATAGGGCGCCACTCGCGGCACCGTCGCGCGGCTATCGATTCATTCCGGTCTTCGTCGATCGGACTTCGCTGACGCTTTTCGGCGAGACTGGCCGGGCGTTCTGTCCAGCAAGCGCCGATATCACGAATGGAGTGTGCAGTGCCAGCAATATCGGGAATCCAGTGATGACTTCCGCCGGCGCCGAGCTCAATATCGACACCGGAGTTCAGCTCGACGTGCAGGCGCGAATCCGGTTGGGAATCGCGTTTCCGCTCGTCAATCGAGAACAGCTACGCGCGGCGAAGGCACAGGTGTATGGCACGTTCGGAGCTTCATTCTGATCCGGAAACGGCGCGTGTGTCTAAGCAAAGAGATCCTTTTCTAACGGCCGTCCACCGCCGGCCCTCGCGAACCTTCGATCCTCTTTCGAGGCGGTTGGTCAGTGATTCATTTGCCATGCGACGATCTAAGTGCAAACCTCCGGTGTACTTAGACGAGAGGGGGCAACCGCTATTCTTTTCCGCAGGCGGTGCGTGATATGCGACGGTTTGCCTGATAGATCTCGATTCATGTCAAAGTGGACAAATCAGGGTGGACCATCTTTTAGTGATGTGGATTACGTAAGGCGTTGTCATGTAAAGAGATAGGCTAACACTGGCGCGGACTCACGAATACCGGTAGTATCCCTGCCCGCGTCGAGATCATCGATGCCCAAGCGTGCAGTTCCAAGTCCGTCGTCTTCTTACTTGACACCCTTTCTATACTTCGGAGAGTTGTACTAATGCCCATACCTGCCGTCCCGCCCCAAGGCGAAGCCCAGCTGAATGAAAACGCGCGGACCGTGATCGGAAAGAGATATCTGATCAAGGACGGGGCGGGCACGCCTACGGAGCAGCCGGAAGACATGTTCTGGCGCGTTGCGGGAACGGTCGCCGAAGCCGACCGTCGCTATGGAGCGAGCGACAGCGAGGTCACGGGGATGGCGGAAGACTTCTACCGCCTGATGGTAGAGCGCCGCTTCGAGCCGAATTCTCCGACCCTCATGAACGCGGGACGTCCGCTCGGGCAACTGTCCGCGTGCTTCGTTCTTCCTATAGAGGACGCGCTCTCCAATGGGCGGGACGGGATTTACGACACCCTGCGCGCGATGGCGCTCATCCATCAGTCAGGTGGCGGGACCGGTTTCGGGTTCTCGAAGCTCCGTGGCAAGGGCTCGATGGTCCGCTCCACAACTGGAGTCGCATCCGGTCCGGTGTCATTCATGAAGCTCTACGATGCGTCGACGGATGCGGTGAAGCAGGGCGGCACGCGCCGCGGCGCCAACATGGGAATTTTGCGCGTCGATCATCCGGACATCATGGATTTCATCAGCTGCAAGGAAGATCTCACTCAAAACGGCACGGGCTACGACCTCATCGATCCAAGCAATGGCAAGGTCACGGGCCAGCTCGACGCGCGCACGGTCTGGGACAAGATGATCGACGGGGCGTGGAGGACGGGTGAGCCAGGTTGCTTCTTTATCGACGAAGCGAACCGCTACAATCCGGTGCCGCACGTCGGACAGTACGAGGCGACGAATCCCTGCGGCGAGCAGCCCCTGCTGCCATACGACGTGTGCAACCTCGGCTCGATCAACGTCGGGTATTACGTGAAGGATGCGCAGATGGATTGGGACGCGCTCAGGCGCGACATCCACCTCTCCGTTCATTTCCTCGACAACATCATCGACGTCAACAAATACCCGCTTCCCGAGATCGACGCTCTCTCCAAGAGAATCCGCCGCATCGGCTTCGGCATCATGGGCTTCGCTGATGCACTCGTGCGCCTTGGCATCGCTTACAACACGATCGAAGGCGTCGAGTTTGGACGCCAGCTACAGAAGTTCGTCGACGTCGAGTCCAAACGTGAGAGCGAGAGGCTGGCCAACGAGCGCGGACCGTTCCCCGAGTGGGCCAGATCGATCTGGGGTCCCGCCGAAACGTGCGCGCGTGATGCCAGAGGCAATCGAGTTCGCCCGATGCAGATGCTGCGCAATTGCAACGTCAACACGATCGCACCAACGGGTACGATCTCGATTATCGCGGGCTGCTCATCGGGTATCGAGCCGCTTTTTGCCGTTGCGTTCATGCGCAATCAGGCCGGCGCCCTGATGCCGGATGTGAACGAGGACTTCGTCGCGATCGCGAAAACGGAAGGCTGGCACTCCGATGAGCTGATGGAGAAGATCGCGAAGGAAGGTCACATTCACTTCGACGAAGTTCCGACCCAGTGGCAGCGCGTCTTCGTCACAGCCCACGACATCACGCCCGAGTGGCACGTCAGAATGCAGGCGGCCTTCCAGGAGAATTGCGACTCTGCGATTTCCAAGACGACCAACTTCCCCCACGCGGCGACTCCCGAGGACGTGCGCGAGATCTACGAGCTTGCCTACGCGCTCAAATGCAAGGGTGTGACGGTGTACCGCGACGGCTCGCGCGACAATCAGGTTCTATCGACCGGGGCGACTGTGCAGGCGCAGGCGGAGCGCGACGGCAGAGCAGAAAGGGGCGAGCTGCACGGCACCATCGCAGAGCTCGAGGCCGACAACGCCAGGCTCAAACAGGCGCTGTTCGACGCGGAAGCCGAGAATCTTCAGCGTCGCGCCAAGAGAGCGCGTCCCGACACCCTGCGCGGAATCACGACGCGCATCGAGACGCCGCTCGGCACCATGTTCCTCAACATCACCGAGGATGATCGTAGCCAGCCCTTCGAGGTATTCATCAACCTCGGCAAGGCGGGCGGAGCGGCGATGGCGGACGCCGAGGCAATGGGACGGCTCATCTCACTGGCGCTGAGATCGGGAATTCCAATTCGCGAGGTGCATCGCCAGCTGCGCGGCATCGCGTCGGACAAGGCAATTGGCCTCGGACCCAACAAGGTGCTGTCGGTCCCCGATGCGATTGGAATTGCGCTCGAGAAGTGGATGCGGGAGAAGCAGGGCGTGCAACAAGACCTCGGCGGCGTGCTCTCGGTGCCACCGGTTGAAATCGTACAGCCCAATCCATCACCACTAGTCAATTCTGGTGAAGCAGGTCAGACGCAATTCGGATTCGACGCGGTCAATCGTAGCGAGTCGTTCATCGGGACGTGCCCGGATTGCGGGTCGTCACTCGAGTTTGCCGAGGGCTGTGCCAAGTGTCACGTGTGCGGCTTCAGCGAGTGCGGGTGACATAGGCTTCGCGCTCAGACAGAAACGCCGGGCAGTCACGCCCGGCGTTTTCTTTTTGCGGTAATCGATGCGAGCTGGCGCTAGCGTACCCCACCAAACCAGCGTGTGCGCTTGATCCCCTTCTCGACCAGATCCGGGGGTCCGTATTCCTTGCCGCGCTTCCACATGAAATCCATCTCCTCGTTCACGGCGGCCAGCGCGAAGCGGGATTCCTTGATCAACAGGAACGCGGCGTAAAGCAGCAGGCCTGCGCCGATAAGTCCTAGCGCGATCGGAACCACCGTGAACTTGGAGCTCGTGATCGCGACCAGACCGATCGCCACACTGGTGCCCACAAAAAAGGCGAGCGCCGCGTACAGTCGCGACAACGCGCGTTGAAGGAGCCGCGAACGTGTCGTCACGAAGTCGAGCTGCGTGAACAACATCCGCCGCTCTTCTTCGCGATCGTCGACGCGCTGGTCAGCGGCACGCGGAATCAGCGCGCTCGAGATCTCCCGGGTGCGTGTCACCGCCTTGCTCAGCCGATCCGAGGTCGCGAGGATGAGTGATCCGCACGCCGAGATGAGCACCGCGGGAGTGATCATCGCTGAGAGAACTGAGATTGCGTCGGGGAAGTTCGTCATTTCTCTTTCAGATTACCGAGGAGACGGCGGATCGCATCGAAGCCTCCTGCCTGGAAAGCTAGTTCCGGCCCGCCCATTTCGTAGAGACGCGTCGCGCGGGCCGAGCGCACAGTACCGGGCCTGCCAATCTGCTGTGGGCTCACACCACACGTTTCCGACGATGCTGATACGAAATAGACATTACCAGGCCCACGCGCCAGTCGCTCCCCCACAACAGGTGATATGAAAGGCGCAGTGGGGCCGCGCACGAGGGGAAACCACGATAGAAAAAACCCGCAGAACCGAGTTCGCGAATTGTTCATCTCACGGTTACTTCCGCAGCAGTAGGGGGGTCTTTTCTTACAGACCGTTCTGCCCACTCGCATGGAGGATTCAAAGTGCACCGTTTGCACGGCCGGAAGTCACTATCGAGGCGACTTCCGCTGCTCATTAGTGGACTCCTTATCGCCGCGCTAGCGGCGTTTGCGTTCGTAGGGTATAAGCAGCTAACCAGTGCGCTCATGACGGCCGCGACGGATCGCGTTCAGAGCGCGTCGAACCTGCTCGCCCGGACTTTCGAAACTCAGCTCCCACAATTACGCGCCGAACTCAGTAAGAATGCGTCCGATTCGGCCGTCCAACGATTCCTGCGCACGAATGATTCGCGTGATCGCAGCGCGGCGGAGCGCTCGCTCGCCACCAGGATCGCAAAAAACACCCAGGTTATCGGGCTGGAATTGCGCGACAGGGACGGCAAGCGTCTGCTTTGGGTTGACGGACCGGAAGCAGCAAAAGCCCCTGCCTTTCGTAACGGACACGCCGCATCCTCTCCGCCCAAGGGCATGCTCGTGGGGCGGATAATCGATGAGCGAGGGACGCTCTTTTATGAATCGACCGTCCCGATTACGCGGTCTCCGAACGACACGATCGCAACGCTGGCCCAGTTCAGACAGGTTGGCTCGGCGCAGTCGGCGCAGCTGATCGCAGGCTTGATCGGTTCCGACGCGACTCTTCTTTTCGGCGATGCAACCGGCGTGTGGAACAACCTTGTGAAGGTCGTTCCAGGTCCGAGGGTGAATTTGAAAGGCCCGTCAGTCTTGTCCTACCAGGCGCCCGACGGCAGCCGTCGGCTGGGTTCCTGGACAGTAGTGAGGCAAGCGCCCTGGGTGGTGTGGGTGGATTTTCGGACGAGCTCGATACTTGCGCCCGCGCGGCGATTTCTCACGGGGATGGCGTTGGCTGGGCTTCTGATTTTGATCGTTGGCGCGATCGCGGCGTGGTTGATCAGCCGGCAGATTACGGCGCCGCTTCAAGACATGGCTCTCGCGGCGAAGGACATTTCTGCCGGTGACTATACTCGCAGGGTGGTCGTATCCCGCCAGGACGAGCTGGGTGTCCTTGGCGAGTCGTTCAACGACATGGCGCACCAGATCGAGGACTCGCACCGCGAGCTGGAAGGGCGGGTAGCAGCCAGGACGGGCGAGTTGGAAACGGCGCTCGGAGAGCTACGAGAAACCCAGGAGTCGCTGGTTCGAAAAGAAAAGCTGGCGATGCTCGGCCTGCTTGCCGGCGGAGTCGGTCACGAGCTGAGGAATCCGCTTGGTGTGATGACGAATGCCGTCTACTACCTCGAGGCCGTGCTGAAGGAAGCACCCGGCGAGATCAGGGAATACCTGGACATTCTCCGTACGCAGATCAGACTGTCGGAGAAAATTGTCGGAGACTTGCTCGACTTCGCGCGTATCCGGCCGCCGCAACATGAGAGTGTATCCGTCAAACAGATCGTAGACGAGCAGCTGCAACGTGCCGGGCCTCTCGAGGGAGTCAGCGTCAAGCATGATTTCCCGCATGATCTTCCCTTTGTCCGGGTTGATAGAGTTCAGATCGGACAGGTCGTCCTGAACCTGATCACGAACGCCTTGCAGGCAATGAATGGCGATGGCGCCAATCTCACTTTCCGTGGTCGTCATGTGGGCCCCGGACTAGTCCGGCTCGATGTGATCGACACCGGAACGGGAATGACGCCAGAACAGATGCGAAAGCTCTTCGAGCCGCTTTTCACCACCAAGGCTCGCGGGATCGGTCTCGGGCTCGCAGTCTCCCGCGGCCTCGTGCAGGCCAATGGCGGAGCTATTTCAGCGGATAGCAGCCCGGGGGCGGGCACGACGATGTCGGTCTCGCTGCCGGCAGCCGACGCGGGTACGCCGTGACGCATCGGCTACTCGTCGTCGATGACGACAAGCAAATGGTAAGAACTCTTGTTGACGTGGTACGACTGCACGGCTGGGAAGCCGACGGCGCCCACAGCGGCGAGGCAGCAGTCGAGGCCGTGCGCGAGCGAGACTACGCCGTCGTGCTGATGGATGTCCGCATGACGGGGATCAACGGCCTCGAAGCGTTCAAGGCAATGAAAGCGGTTCGCCCGGGAGTCCGCGTGATCCTGATGACCGCGTACACAGCGACTGAGATCCTTGCGGAAGCGGAGCGGGAAGGAGCGTTGCGGATTCTGTCGAAGCCGGTGGCGCTCACAGGGCTCATTGAAATACTGAAGCAAACGACAGCCGTATCACGGGGCGTTCTGGTTGTGGACGATGATGCCGCATTTCTGAAGACGCTGCGCCAGGTGCTCGAGCAGAATGGCTACGCGACCCTTACTGCGGGAACTCTGGACGAGGCGTTGGGAATGCTCGAAAGCACCTCGCCCGGCGCGGTAGTGCTGGATCTGCGGCTCGACGGAATCACCGCGCCGGAGACAGTGCTGGCGATAAAGCACGTGAGCCCGTCCGTGGCGCTCATACTATGCAGCGGATACAGTGCGGCGCTCGATGAGACGACCTCTGCGTTGTCGGCCCGCCTCATTCACGCTAGGCTGCACAAGCCTTTCTCACCGAATGTTCTTCTGGAAATTCTGAATGAAGTCTTCGCTGCCTGAGGCGCTAAGCGTGCTCGTCGTCGACGACGACACGCAGATGCTCAAGACGATCAAGGACATTCTGCGCCTGCGCGGGTATTCGGCTGTGATCGCGGCTACAGGACGGGAGGCACTCAAAGTCACGAGTGAAATGGTGGATGCGCCGGCGGTCGCGCTCGTTGATCTCCAGCTCCCCGACATGGACGGCATCGAGCTGATAGGCCGCCTGCGCGAGATCGCGGCGCTGACAGAGGTCGTCATCCTGACCGGTAACGCCTCGATTGACAGCGCGGTGCGCGCGCTGCGCGAAAACAGCAACGACTATCTCCTCAAGCCCGTCCAGCCGGACCTGCTCGTCGGCACGATCGAGCGCGCTGGCGAGCGCTGGCAGCGGCATCGCGCCGAGCTGGCAATGAGCGAGAGCGAAGAGCGCCTCCGGCTGATTTTTGACCACGTAAGCGATGCGTTGTTCATCGCGGACGATTCGGGCCGCATCATCGACGCAAACCCCGCTGCCTGCGCGCTGAGCAGCCAATCGCTCGAGACGATCCGAGCGCTCACAATGGCCGAGGTTCTTCCGGAAAGCTCACCGCAGGGGCGGAGCGACCACAGGGTTCTGGACGTTCGTTCTACCGCGTTCGCTCCCGGAGTTCTCGTCTACACTGTCCGGGATCTCACCCGTCAACGGAAGCTCGAGGACCAACTCGTCCAGGCGCAAAAAATGGAAGCCGTCGGGCAGCTCGCCGGGGGCGTGGCACACGATTTCAACAATCTCCTGACGGTGATCATGAGTTACAGCTCCATGCTGTTGGCGGACATGGGAGCCAATGACGCAGTGAGGGGCGACATTCAGGAGATAAGCGACGCCGCCCAGAGAGCCGCGGCGCTCACTCGGCAGCTGCTTGCCTTCAGCCGGAAACAGGTTCTGCAGATGCGCGCGGTGAACGTCAACGCAGTCGTGACCGACGTTGAAAAGATGCTCCGGCGCCTCATTGGTGAGGACATCTTGCTCACGACCCATCTCGACCCCGAGCTGGCTCTCATCAACGCGGATCCGGGACAGCTTGAGCAGGTGCTGATCAACCTCGCCGTCAACGCACGCGACGCCATGCCGCAAGGAGGAGATCTCACGATCACCACGGACAACGCCGAGCTTTCCGACGAGCATGGCGAACGCCATTTGGGGGCGGCGCCGGGAAGCTACGTCATGCTCGCCGTGACTGACACAGGCAGCGGCATGACCAAGGACGTTCAGCAGCGGCTGTTCGAGCCGTTCTACACGACCAAGGGAGTGGGAAAGGGAACCGGGCTTGGCCTCGCGACCGTGCACGGCATCGTCAAGCAGTCTGGGGGCGATGTCTATGTCTATTCGGAGCTGGGTCACGGTACGACGTTCAAGGTCTATTTCCCGCGCCTGACGACCGCGGAGCCGGTGACGATCACCGCGGAGCATCGGGCGATCACACCGAGCGGCTCCGAGACAGTGCTGCTGGCGGAAGACGACGAAGCCATTCGCACCCTCGGGGCGCGCGTGCTAGGGGCGCTCGGCTACAACGTCCTCGTAGCGCGAACCGGCGGGGAGGCTCTCCGAATCGTGGCTGAGCACAAAGGCGAGATCGATCTGATCGCGACAGACGTCGTAATGCCTGAGATGAACGGAAGCCAGTTGGTCGAGAGGGTTCTCGAGGCTCGTCCAGGCATTCGGGTGCTATTCATGTCGGGCTACACGGACGACGAGGTGATGCGAAGGGGCGTAATCGACGGCCAGACGGCATTCTTGCAGAAGCCGTTTACTCCGGACCTGCTCGCGCATAAAGTGCGAGAGGTGCTGGACCTCCCCTGATCCGGGCGAAACCTTCCGTCTTATCGGACATTTGGTCCAGAGAACCCCGTCGTCGCTCGTGGTCGGCTATTGCCTTTCTCGTTCCTCGTTGCTCCCTTTAAGCACTAACTCCACGAGAACCCGGTCATGGACGACAAGAAGATCGCGGCGCTGGCGAAAAAAAACGCCGCCAAGGCGGCCAAATCGAGCGGCCGCAAAGGCTTCGGCAAGAAATACGACAAGAATCTCGCCGACCTACCGACCGACGAAGCGACGCTGAAAGAACGACAGGAGCACGAGCGCTTCTTCAAGGAGATGCGCAAACGGGAGTTCTGATCTAGGTCAATCCGCGGATGTCCGGGAATTGAGTCATGGATTCCCTCAACTGAAACCTTGAACAGGAGACCAGGATGATTGCTTCGCGGTCTGTCGTCCTCGCCGCGCTGGTGTTAGCCACTGCCGATCTCGGCGCGCAGGGCCAACCAATTCCAGCCAGGCCGGCGACGCCGGCTACCCAGCCATCCCAACCAGCGCCACGAATTCCCAGAGCTACCGCAAGCACCCGCGCGTCGGTGGCAGTACTCATCGACAGCCGTTGGGACAGGCAGGAAGGAGGATGGTTCGGTGCCCTTAATTTGGCGGGGCCCGCAAAAATCACCATCGATTACGGCCAGCCGCATTTGCGTGGTCGTAGCGTCATCGGGATGCCGGGTGTGGTTCCCTGGGACAGCGTCTGGCGCACGGGTGCCAACATGTCTACCCAGCTCAGCACCGAGGTCGACATGACGCTCGGGGGTACCTTCATCCCGCGCGGGATCTACACGCTCTTCTCGCTCCCCACCCGAAATGGCTGGAAGCTCGTCGTGAGCAAGCAGGTCCTACAATGGGGAACCGATTACGATCCGACCCAGGATTTCGCACGCATCGATCTCCGATCGCGCTCGCTGGCGGAGCCCATGGAGAGCCTCACCTTCTGGCTCGTGCCCGCCATCGAGAATCCTCCTTCGACGACATTTCCGCACGGCGTCCTGAGGTTCGCGTGGGGGACTACCGAGCTTTCAACGGATTGGCGGGTCGGTCGCTAGGGATTCGTCTCAACGCTGGCTTCAGGCCCAGCGCGTGCATTTCTCGTCGCTCGGGTTCCGAGTCGGGACGGATGGGAAACCGGAATGTAGGTGAGCTCGACGCCCGAGGTGGCGCGCTGCAGCAGCATTGCGCCGCGAGCCATGTCACCATGACCGAGAAACTCCCACGGGAAAAGGAGGCGGGCACCGAAGATTGGCTCAAGGACGTCCACGTACTTGCTGGTTGCGATGCTCCCGAGCAGAACAACCTGACACTTCGCCCCGATTTTGGCCGCCAGCGTCTCCGCGTCGCGCTCCAATGGTAGCCTGTAGCGTTCCTCGTCAGCGTCGATCGGTACGGTCGCGAAACGCTCCAGGTCCTTGAGCGTGACCATTGTCGCGGGTGAGCAGATCCCATCCGTCGAGGTGATGAGGTGAACCCCTGAGGCGCCTCGCGCGCGAGCGTCTTCGAACATCCGGGCGTAAGTCAGCTTGCCCCTGAAATAGAGTCCGCTCAGGAAGCTGAACACCTCGCCCAGCGGAGCCCCCGCTTCGGTCCGCACCCTTTTGGCGAGTTCGAAGTCGGCTCGGTCGTTGAAAAGCAACGCGGCGCGCTTCCCGCTGGAGCTTGCGGGCGAGAGCAGGAAGACTCGACGAGGTTGCATAATCGGGAATCAAGCAAATCTTTCGCCGCCCTTACAGAGAGAGGCGCCGGGGCGTCGGGATCGTTAGAATTCGAGAGGGGGATATTTCATGGCCAAGAACAGATTACAAGAACTTCACGACGCTGGCCAATCGATCTG
>WNFR01009107.1_pt1 | contig 13986 bp, 9 predicted proteins | sample 5400221 | NCBI WGS metagenome assembly WNFR01 (sample SAMN13153357, study PRJNA577476) | soil metagenome | isolation source: 40 cm soil under Madrone tree | place: USA:California | collected 2016-06-14 | reverse complement strand
AGCCGAATGGCACGCACACGAGTACGCGCGGACTCGGACTAAAAAAGCGATCGCCGTGGACTTTGTTGATGAAGTACTGGAGCATCTTTTCGGTGTACGTGAAATCGGCGATGACGCCATCCTTCATGGGGCGCACGGTGGTGATGTGCCCTGGCGTTCGTCCGAGCATTTTCTTCGCCTCTGCACCCACGGCCGCCACGACCTTGCCGCCGCGACCCGGCTCGTTTTGGACGGCGACGACTGAAGGTTCGTTGAGTACGATTCCACGCGATTTTATGTAAATCAAGGTATTGGCGGTGCCAAGATCGATCGAGAGATCGTTGGAAAAATGACCGCGGAGGCGTTTCAGCATGGAGTGTCGTCTTTCTCGAACGGATGAGGAGGAATGCCGTTATGGAGTCCTCCCAACTAAAGTATTGCGCCACATGATACGCACACGATCATGCGATAGGAGCAACTATCGTATATACCAAATGGTCTCGCGCTGAGACTCGCTCAAGTTCCGCAGAATGTCTTCTGGACGCGTTCGCCGGGCTGCGGCGGATCGGTATAGGGCTCGAATCCTTCCAGGGACCGGTACGGCTGCGACAGTACGGCCGACAACTTGGCGAAGGGCTCGAAATCCTGGCCCTCGACGGCCGCATCGATGACTTGTTCGATTCGATGATTGCGCGGGATGACCGCGGGGTTTGCCTGCCGCATCGCCTCGGCGCGCGCTTGCGGTTCCAGGGGCTCTCGCGTCATGCGCGCCCGCCACCGGCCCGCCCACTCGTCATATTCCCGGGGATTCGCGAATAAGGATCGCACGCCCGCATCCCCCTCCGCGGCGTCGCACAGCCGGCGGAAGGTCAGAGTGAAATCCGCTTGATTGCGATGCATCGCGTCCAGCAAATCCTGGGCGAGCGCCGCATCGCCGTCCTCGCGGGACGCTAGACCGAGCTTGAGGCGCAAGCCGGCCAGCGACAGCTCCGACATCGATGAGGGGCAGCAGCGTCTCGGCGAACCGCGTGAGATTCCACAGGGCGGCGTGAGGTTGATTGCCGTAGGCGTAGCGGCCATGCCGGTCGATCGAACTGAACACCGCCTCCGGATCGTAGACGTCCAGGAAGGCGCAGGGTCCGAAATCGATGGTTTCTCCCGACACCGCCATATTGTCGGTATTCATGACGCCGTGAATGAAGCCCACGTGCATCCAACGGGCGATGAGCGTTGCCTGGGCGTCGGTGACCGCTCGCAGCAAGGCCAGATACGGCTGCTCGTCGGCTTTGGCTTGCGGATAATGACGATCGATCACGTAATCGGCGAGCGATCGAACGGCGTCGACGTCGTCGCGCGCAGCGAAGTACTGGAACGTGCCCACGCGCACGAAGCTCGCCGCCGCTCGAGTCAGTATCGCTCCCGGCAGCGCCTCCTCGCGGAACACCGGCTCGCCGGTCGCCACCGCGGCGAGCGCGCGCGTGGCGGGAATGCCGAGCGCATGCATGGCTTCGCTCACGAGATATTCGCGCAGCACCGGACCGAGCGCGGCACGCCCATCGCCGTCCCGCGAAAAGGGCGTGCGGCCCGTTCCCTTCAAATGAATGTCGCGGCGTATCCCGGCCCGGCCCTGCACCTCCCCCAGCAGGATGGCGCGGCCATCGCCGAGCTGCGGCACGAAATGGCCGAATTGATGGCCCGCATAGGCCATCGCGATCGGCTCCGCGCCCCGCGGGATGACATTTCCGGAAAGGACTCCCGCCAGTGCCTCGGCGTCGAGGCGTCCGATATCGAGCCCCAGCTCCATGCCGAGCGCATGATTGAAACGGAGCAGCCGCGGCTTGGCGACCGGCACCGGGTTGACTCGCGCGAAGAAGCGTTCCGGCAAGCCGGCGTAGCTGCTGCGATTCATTCCCTCGAGGGATTCGGCGGCCTGCGTCATACGTGAACTCGCGACATTCAAATCCCGACTGCGTCGATCTTTTCGCAGGTATATCAACTGGAGCGCGGGAACGGCCGCCAGCAGCGTGATGGGTCCCAGAAGCATACCACCGACCACGACGGTGACCCACGGCGCCTGCCAACGCCGCCCGCACGGCGCTGTTGACGTCGCATCTCATGCAATATCTGGTTCGCGTACCGCCCCAGGACCGTCTTGAGGACCGTCGAGTTGCGGCCGAGAATCTTGGCCGAATTGGCGCCTTTGACGCCCGACAGCGCCTCCTCCACTGCGTCCCGCTAGACGCCGGTGCCGGTCCTTCTGGCCTTCGCGAGGCGCGAATACAGCTTCAGATAGTTCTGTGCCATGTGCTGGGCCGTGAAGCGCCGGTCGAACTCCGCGCGAATGCGGTCGCGATCCAGCATGCCGATCCTGCCCGCGGCCGCGACGGCTTGATTTTCATTCTGCACGATGAACCCGGTGACGCCGTCCTCGATAACCTCCGGCACCGAGCCGTTCTCGAAGGCGATCACCGGCGTGCCGCAGGCCATGGCTTCGATCATCACCAGGCCGAAGGGCTCGCGCCACGCAATCGGAAACAACAGCCCGGCGGCGTTGCCGAGAAATTCACCCTTCTGGTGCTCGCCGATTTCGCCGATGAATTCCACATGGCCCTGTGACAACAAGGGCTCTATCGAGGTCTCGAAGTATTGCTCATCGACTCTATCGACTTTTGCCGCGATCTTGAGCTTCATGCCGGCTCTGGCGGCGATGCGGATCGCCGCGTCCGGCGCCTTTTCCGGGGAAATGCGTCCGAGAAATGCCAGATAGCCGCCCGTGCCCGGGCCCTTCGCCAGCAAGTCCTGCGGCAGGCCATGGGAGATCGTCGCCACGTAGTGCGCCGAGGCCAACGGTGCCCGCTGCGCGTCGGAAATCGACACGACGGGAACGTCCCCGTACAGCCCGTACAGGGCCGGCAGCTCGGGTAGATCGAGGCGGCCGTGCAAGGTCGTCACCGAAGGAACATTGAGCAGCCGCAGGAGCGGATAACCGAAATAGTCCAGATGCGAGTGGATCACGTCGAACTCGCCGGCGCGCCGCGCCACCGTCTCCAGTTCCATGAACACCGGCGCGAAATAATCCTTCACGCTGGGATCGAGGCGCAGCGCGCGCGGCCAGATCGGCGCGAGCTTGGCCTTCGTCAGGCTATCGCCGGACGCGAACAGCGTCACCTCGTGTCCAAGTTCCACCAACGCATCGGTGAGATAGGCGACGACACGCTCGGTGCCGCCGTAGTATTTCGGCGGCACGGCTTCGGTGAGCGGGGCAACCTGCGCGATATGCATGGAGAGTCTCCCTGGAAGGATGACGAAAGAAACACTTTGACGCGCCAAAATCGATTCAGTTCCAATGCGCATGCTCGCTGTTTGGTGGAACCGTTCGGCGCGATTAGACTCTGATCGTAGACTCCGATCAGCATGGGTTTTCGCAATCGTATTTTGTAATTTCTGCAACACCTCCTGCGACGGAGCACTCAAGTGAAATCACTGCCCAAGGATGAAACACCCATCCCGCAATTCCAGATCGCCGCGGGCCCGGCGCTGCAGGAGCGGCGAACCCTGACTTTGAAGCACGGCGACACCTTCGCCGTATTCGATCATCGCGGCGACATGAGCGCGGATACGGGCAGTTCCGAAGGGCTGTATTTCCGCGATACCCGCATCTTGTCGCATTTCAAACTGCTGCTCGAAGAAGCCCGGCCTTTGCTGCTGAGCTCGATGACGCAGGACGACAACGCCATGTTCACCGCCGATCTCAGCAATCCGGATCTCCTTCTCAATGGGCAGGTCGCCCTGCGGCGGGAGCAGATCCACTTGCATCGGCTCAAGTTCGTGTGGGAGGGCGCCTGCTACGAGCGGCTTCTGATACGCAACTTCAGCGACCGGGTGTGGCGCATACGCGTTGCGCTGCAGTTCGGCTCCGACTTCGCAGACCTGTTCGAAGTGCGCGGCGAGCGCCGCCGGGCGCGCGGCGGCCTGTCGGCGACTCGCGACAGCGATTGCAGGGCGGCGCTGCGCTATATGGGCCTCGACCGCATCGAGCGCGTAACCACCCTGGATTTCGATCCGGCGCCGCAGACGCTGACGACCGAGCGTGCCGGGTTCGAGACCACGCTGAATGCGCGCCAGGTGAGGCGGATCTTCGTCCGGGTCGGGATCGCGGACGCGGATGCCGGCCGTTGGAGCGGGCGCGTGTTCTACCGGCGCATGCGAGCCGCGCGCCATGGGCTGCGCGAATCGAGCGCGCGAGCGGCGAGCATCGACAGCTCCAATTCCCTGTTCAACGAGATTGCGCGGCGTGCGGTGTCCGACCTCTACATGTTGATCACCGATACCACGCAAGGACCCTATCCCTACGCCGGCACTCCCTGGTTCAGCACGCCCTTCGGACGCGACGGCATCATCACGGCGCTCATGACTCTGTGGGCCGATCCCCGCATTGCGAAAGGCGTGCTGCGGTTTCTGGCATCGACGCAGGCCACCTCCGTCGAACCGGAGCGCGACGCCGAGCCCGGGAAAATTCTGCACGAAATGCGTCACGGAGAAATGGCCAATCTCCGCGAGGTGCCGTTCGGCCGCTATTACGGCAGCGTGGATGCGACCCCCCTTTTCGTGCTCCTGCTGGGCGAATATTTTGCGCGCACCGCCGACTTCGATACGGTGCAGGCGTTGTGGCCCAACGTACAGGCGGCGTTGACCTGGATCGATACCTATGGCGACCGCGACGGCGACGGTTTCGTCGAATACCACCGCCAGACCAAGGAGGGCCTGTCGAATCAGGGGTGGAAGGATTCGCAGGACGCGGTATTCCACCGCAACGGCCGGTATGCCGAAGGACCCATCGCTCTTTGCGAGGTACAGGCCTATGTCTACGGGGCGAAGCGGCACGCCTCGCTGCTCGCCGCGGCGCTCGGGGCTGAAGCGGAAGCGGGTCGGCTGCAGGCGCAGGCCGATGCGCTGCGCGAGAATTTCGAGTCGAAATTCTGGTGCGAGGAACTTTCCGTCTATGCCTTGGCCTTGGACGGCGCAAAGCAACCCTGCCGCGTGGTGTCGTCGAACTCGGGCCAGGTGCTGCTGACCGGTATTGCCGGCGCGGAACGGGCCGCGCGCGTCGCGCAAACGCTGCTGAGTCCTGCCTGCTTCAGCGGCTGGGGCATTCGCACTCTCGGTCTGTCGGAACCGCACTACAACCCGATGTCCTATCACAACGGCTCCGTGTGGCCGCACGACAACGGACTCATCGCACTGGGCTTGGCGCGCTACGGCCACGTCCGGCCGGCGGCGAACATTTTCAGCGCCATGTTCGACGCTGCCAGCTACATGGATCTGCGCCGCCTGCCGGAATTGTTTTGCGGCTTCCGCCGCCGGCAGCACAATGCGCCGACTCAGTATCCTGTGGCGTGTTCCCCCCAGGCCTGGGCGAGCGCCACGATGTTCGCTCTGCTGCAGGCGACGCTGGGACTGAAGCTCTCGGAGAGCAGCGGCGAGATTTCGTTCTACCGGCCGGTTCTGCCGGATTTCCTCGACCGCCTGCACCTTCGCAATTTGCGTTTGAGCAAGGCCTCCGTGGACGTGCTCCTGCAGCGCCACGGACCCGATGTGACCGTCACTCAGACCCGCCGCGACGGCGACGTCAGCGTGGTCATGCGCTACTGACGGTCTGCGGCCGGCTCCGCGGCTACCCGTCCTCATCGGCCTTCGGACGAGTCTCCGGCATCGCCGCCAGCACCAGTATGACGGCGGCGACGGCGACCGCGGAAAGGAAGAAGAATGCCGCACGCATGCTGAACTGATCCGCCAGCCAGCCGGCGGCCGACGTGCTCAGGGTGCCGCCGATGCCGATCGCGAATCCGACGAAGCCCAGCGACAAATTGAAGTGGCCGGAGCGCGCCGCGACGTCGCTGACGATCAGCGGCACCATGATGCCGAAACACGCGCCGCCGATTCCGTCGAGCGCCTGCACGGCCACCACGAGGGCGGGGTTGGTCGAGGTGGCGAACAGCAACCCGCGCAGCGGCAACATGCAGAAACCGATGATCAGCACGATTCTGCGGCCGCGCCGCTCGGCCAGCCGGCCCATGGCAGGCGAAGCGATCGCCACGATGATCTGCGGCAGGACGATGCAGGCGGCAATCAGCAGGCTGGGATTGCCGACCTTGGCGGTCATGGTGCCGCTCATCAGCATCAACATCGGTGCATTGGCGAATGTGAACAGCATTGCACAGGCGCAAAAGATGAGCAGACGCCGGTCCGCCAATACCCGCAGGAATTGCGCCCGGCCCTGTCCCGGCTGCCGCGGGTGCGGCTGCATATCGCTGCCGGCGATCGCGACCCTGCGCAGCGGCAACAGTGCCGCCAGCGCGGGCAGCGTGAATGCTGCCGTCAAAAAGAACACGGCGCGCTCCGACACATACTGTCCGCAGGCACCCATCAACAAGGCGCCGACACCGTTGCCGATGGCCGCGTAGCGTGCGTTGCGCCCGAGACGAAGGCCCATGCCGAAGCGCCCGGCGATGACCAGACTGATCGCCGCCGTTGCAGGTCCCAACGTGCAGCTGGAAATGCCGTGCAGAACTTCGGCGAGATAGACGAACAGCGGAATGGGATAAATCGCGAACATGAGCGCGCATGCGGTAAATGCCAGCACGCTGAACGCGGCGACCCGCGTCTTGTTCGGCATCGCATCCACCGCGGCGCCCGCCGGCACCTGGCTCGCCATCGCGGCAATCGTCCCGATGCTGAGCGCGAGACCGATCGAGGTCTGTGTCCAGCTCTGACTGCTGAGATACACGGCGATGAACGGCCCGAAGCCCGTTTGGATGTTGGCGACGAACAGATTGAACCAATCGAGACCGCGACCCGCGGCAAGCGATCGCGTGCCGGGCGATCCTGTGCCGGAGGATCCCTCAGGTTGTCGATTCGCCGGAGGGGGATACTCAGCGCGGAGCGCCATTCGCTCACTTCTTGCCTTCCGCCGCACTCTGTATTGGCGCCTCGACGGGCGTCTGCGCCGCCGCCGATGCCTGTGGCGCCATCAGTGCTTGCGGGTAAGCGGTGTTCTTGTATTCCGGTGCCGACTGCAGCTTCTTCCTGCTCACGGACAAAGTCAGAGCCTTGCCTTGGTCGTTGGGATCGAAGCGCAGCAGCGACCAATCGACGGCAATGCGGCGGTTGCCGACGCCCAGGAAGCCGCCGAACTCGATGACGGCAATACGCACTCGCCCGCCGGCATCCGCCAGCACATCGACCACGCGGCCCATATCCTCGCCCTTCGAGTCCTGCACCTTCTTGCCGAGGACGGTCACCACGGAATTGTCGAGCGCCTTGACTTCGGCATCCGGCGCCCCGGGTGCGGGGGGCGGGGCGGGGAGCAGAGGCGGCGGCTCAGGTGTAGGCTTGGGCCGGCGTTTCGGCGGCGGAGCTTCAGGAGGCAGTTCGGGCGGCACGGCCGGGGTCGCGATCGGCGCCTCGACTGCGCGATCAGGAGGCATTTCATCGTCCGACAGTGGCGGCGGTAAGCTTTCCGCGGCGGGCGCGGCCGGCTCCGCCTGGGGTGCCCGATCGGCAACGGGCGCGGTGTGGCATGCCGACAGCGCCCACATGATCAAGAGCGATTGGGCGATCGGCCGCCGGCGCCCGGCCGCCGGGCGAGCCCGGGTCAAGGGCCCTGCTCCGCGCCGATGCGCAGCTGCCGTCCGTACATGCGGCTATACACGCCTTGGTTCTGCATCAACCCCCATGGGGCTCCGTCTTCGACGATGCGGCCGCGCTCGAGCACGACGATGCGGTCGAAGGCATCGAGCGTGGACAGCCGATGCGCGATGGCGATCACCGTCCGGCCCTTGAACAACCGCGACAGCGCCTCCTGGATCGATTGCTCGGACTCCGTATCGAGTGACGAGGTCGCTTCGTCGAGCACGACGATGGGGGCATCCATCAGGAAGGCGCGCGCGATCGCCAGGCGCTGGCGTTGACCGCCCGACAGCTTCATGCCGCGCTCGCCGACCACCGTGGCGAACCCCTGCGGCAGACGGTTGATGAACTCGGTGCAGCGCGCGGCTTCGACGGCGCGGAACACTTCCTCGTCGCTCGCATTGGGTCGGCCGTAGCGCAGATTCTCCAGCAGCGAGCGGTGAAACAGCGAAATATCCTGCTGTACCACGGCGATGGAAGCGCGCAGGCTCTCCTGCGTCACCTGCGCGATGTTCCGTCCGTCGATCAGCACCTCGCCGGAATCCGGATCGTACAGCCGCTGCAACAGCGCGATGAGGGTGGACTTGCCTGCGCCGGAGCGTCCCACCAGGCCCACCTTCTGTCCGGCCGGCACCTCGAGATCGAAGCCCTTGAGCACTTGCTGGCCGCTCGGATAGCTGAAGCCCACGTGCTTGAATTGGATGGTCCCGCCGAGCACCACCAGCGGCCGTGCTCCGGGGGCGTCCCGCATTTCGTGCGGCAATCCCAGCTCTTGCACGGCTTCACCCAGCTTGGCGAATTGCTGCACCATGTCGACCAATGCCATCGCAAGATCGCGCGATGCGTGCAGGACGGTGAACCCCAGCGTCGTGGTCAGCACCACGTCGCCGGTGGAAATCTCGCCGCGGCGCCACAGCTCCACCGACCAGGCCAGCACGCCGGCGGTGACGATGAATACGGACACCGCATGCACCAGGCGCAATCTCTCGAGCGACCGCAGGCTCGCCCGTTGCGCTTGCATCTCGTCCTGAATCTTCGAGCTCAGCCGATCCTGCTCGCGGCTCGCGGCGCCGAAGGCGCGCACCAGCCCGATATTGCTCACGACGTCGGCGAGATCGCCGCTCACATGCGCCGCATGGCCGGCAAAACTCTGGTGCAGATGGCGGCCCTGCGCCGCCAGCCGGCCGATGCTCATGCCGAGGAGCCCGACCACGGCGAGCAGCACGGCCGTGAGGTGCCAGTTGATCGTGCCGAGAATGGCGATGCTGCCGATGACCGCAGTCCCCGGCGGTATGGTGGTCCATGTCAGTGCGTTTTCGATGGTCCACGCCGCGTTTGCCGCGGCCGTGATTCGCCCGGCAAGCGCGCCCGGAAAGCGGTCGATGAAGTAGCGCGTACCCTGGCCGGACAGATGATTGAACAGGTCGAGACGAATGTCGCCGCCGACCGCCACGAAGGCATGCGTCGACACCCAGCCGGCGAGCCGCCACAGAAGGTTATCCCCCGCGACCAGCGCGAGCAGCCACACAACCGCGCTCCACAATGTATAAGTCGCCGGGTGTTGGGTGCTCAGCACGTCCACCAGGTTCTTGACGGCGTACTGCGAGCCGACCGCGCACACCACGGCCGCGAGGACCGCACCCAGCACGATGGCATGACTGAAGATGCGGCGCCGGACATAGTGTGCGAGGAAGCGGATCGCTCCTTGGGATGCATATCGTGGCGCGGCATTGGGCATCGTCGTCTATTTACAGCCAATCGCTGCCACGGGCAGACCGGATAAAGGTGCCAGTCTCTGTCAGTGTCCGCTGACAATGTCGGGGCCGGCCTACAGGACCATGAGTGATCCTTGTACACGGCGCCGGTATTTTGAAACAATGGAGGCATGCACATCGGACCATCCACTGCGGTTCGGGCGATCGGATCCGCGCAGGTGCGAGCCTCCCGCCTCGACGTGCGCCTCGACACCAGTCTCGAATTGCTGTTGGAGCGCGCACCCGCCTCGCAGGTTCCCCGCGTTCTCGCGACCGTGGTGGCAACAGCCGGCTCGACCTACCGGAAGCCGGGCGCGCGCATGCTCATCATGGCCGACGGCAGCTACTTGGGACTGCTCAGCGGCGGCTGTCTGGAGGCGGATCTCAAGCTGCACGCGCAGCAGGTCTTGGACAGCGGCGTACCGCGCGCCGTCGAGTACGACATGCGCGGTCCCGACGACATCCTGTTCGGCATCGGAGCGGGTTGCGAGGGCGCGATGCGCGTGCTGCTCGAGCCGGCGGGTCCCGGGAGTCCGGCGGCGGCTGCGCTCGCGGCCGCCGGGCGCGCCACGCAGACGGGTCAACCCACCTCGCTGGTTTCGGTGCACGAATCCGCGGAAATCCCCCTCGGCACCCACGCAGCCGCGCCCCCGCTCCCCTCCGTGCTGCGCCACGCCGCTGCGCAATCCCTGGGCGAAGGTGCCTCGCGCACGCTGGACTGGGAAGAAGGCGGCCGCCGCGCGCGGGCATTTATACAATTCCTCGCACCGCCCCCGCATGTGCTGATCTGCGGGGCGGGTCCCGATGCGCAGCCGGTGGTGAGCGCGGCGCGCGGCCTGGGCTGGCGAGTATCGGTGGTCGATCATCGTCCCGCCTACGCGCTGGCGGCAAGCTTCCCCGGCGCAGACGTGAAGCTATGCACTCCGCACTCGTTGCGCTCCGTCGTCGCCGTCGAGCGCTGCCATGCCGCGGTGGTGATGAGCCATCACCTGGCCTCCGATGCATCGTACTTGCGCGAGCTGGCTCACGCCGGCGTCCCAGCCTACGTGGGATTGCTGGGCCCCGAGGCGCGGCGCAACCGGCTCGCGCGAGAATTGGGACCCGCCGCCGAGGAGCTTGGATTCAGGGTGCGGGGTCCGGTCGGCGCCGACATCGGAGCGGTGACGCCGGAAGGCATTGCGCTCGCCATCGTCAGTCAAATTCACGCGTGGCTGGCGGGGCGGAGCGGCGTGGAGCCGACGATGCTCGTTCAGCCGTCCATGCTCTAGGAGCCTGTCTGACTAATGATCGCCATCGCGAGGGCGGCCAGGGTGCGCGCAGCCATCGCGGTCCCTCGTCAAGAGGATGCCGGTTGGTGCTGGTTTGGCGTAGACTTCTTGTCATCGCGTCCTGGTATCTCCATAAGAATAACGACGGCCCAGACGCCGGGGATCGCATCAACTTCGCGTAAGCGGAGCAGGGAGACAGCCGTGTTCAAATTATTGACGCCTTTGAGTGTGGCCCTGGGCGCCGCGCTGCTGTGCGCATGCGGATCGAGCAGCCCGACTTCGACGGTCGCGCCTTCCACGGCGCACGGCACACTGGCGGTGAATCCGCCGTTTCGGATCGCCTCGCTGAACGCCGCGACCTTCCGGGCAGATCTCGCCGGAACCGGCAGCGGCGCACAACTTTTGCAGATCGCGGGCAACCCGAGCTGCGGCGTCGACTTCTACAATGTCAAGTTCTGGACGGCCGGCGGCGCGGGTGAAACCACCGAGTCGTCCGGCGCATTGATGGTGCCCACGGGTGCGGCGCCGGCCTGCTCCGGGCCGCGTCCCATCGTGCTATACGCGCACGGCACGAATACCGACAAGACACTCAACATTGCCGACATCACCAACACCTCGAACGCCGAGGGCGCACTCATCGCCGCCATGTTCGCCGCACAGGGCTACATCGTGGTGGCCCCGAACTACGCGGGCTACGACATCTCCACACTGGGTTATCACCCTTATCTCAACGCGGAACAGCAGTCCGGGGAAATGATCGACATCCTGACGGCGGCGCGCACGGCCCTGCCCAAGACCTTCAGTTCCGCGACCAGCGACAGCGGTAAGTTATTCGTCACCGGCTACTCCCAGGGAGGGCATGTGGCCATGGCGACGCAGCGTGCGCTGCAAGCCGTGGGCGCGACGGTCACCGGGGTCGCCGGCATGTCCGGGCCCTATGCGTTGGAGGCCTTCGGCGACGCCCTCTTTTTCGGCAACGTCGACCTGGGCTCCACCGTGTTCGCGCCGCTGGTCGCCACCAGCTATCAGAAAGCCTATGGGAACATCTATGCCACACCCGGTGATCTGTACTCCGCGACCTACGTGAACGGGATCGAAACGTTGCTGCCGAGCGCGACTCCTCTCAACACGATTTTTTCGACCGGCTTGCTGCCTGAGACCGCGCTGTTCGACAGCACCACCCCGGTGGTGACCGTGCCCGGCAATGCCGTGCTGTCCGCGACACTGACGGCGCTTCTGATGGTGCCGGGTAGTCCCGGCTATCCGCTGCCTCCGACTGCGCAGACTCCATTGTTCGCGGCCGGTTTCGGCTCGCCCTATCTGATCAACAATTCGTATCGCGTGAGCTACGCGCTCGACGCGGCGTCGAATCCGGACGGCGCCGTGCCCGCGCCGCGCGCCGGCGTGCCGCTGGCGGCCACGGCGCCGGTGCAGCCGCTGCGCCTGGCGTTTTACAAGAATGACTTGCGCAACGCTGCCTGGGCCCCGACTTCCCCCACTCTACTGTGCGGCGGCGATGCCGATCCCACCGTGTTCTACTCCGTGAACACGGGGACCATGGCGGCCTTCTGGAGTCCGCTGGTGCAGGCCGGCCTCATCACGGTGCTGGATGTGAACGGCACCCCCGGCGGCCCGTTTGCGGCATTGCAAACCGGGTTTCAAGCCAGCCAAGCGGCGGAACTGGCCTTCTACGAATCGGCGGCCGGCGGCAGTCTGACGCCGGCTCAGGCACAGCAACTCCTGGTACGGGGCTATCACGGAGCCGTGGCGCCCTTCTGCGTGGCTGCCGCGCGTGCCTTCTTCAGCCAACTCTAAGGGAACCGGCCATGACCACTCTCACAGTTCGAATGCTGTCCGCCGCTCTCGCCACGTTGGCTACCAGCGCCTATTGTGCTGCGCCGGCGCTGGCCGACGACGTTCCCAGCAACAGCGCGCGCATCGGCCTTTACTCGGTGTTCTTCCACGTGAAGGCAGACGATCTTTCAGGTCCCTACGTGCCCCCCGGCGCCAACATCGACGCCCAGAACGTGAATACACTGTATCTGGCCTACGTGAGGCGGCTGTCCTCGCACTTCGATGCGGAACTGGCAATCGGCTACCCGCCGCTGCAGAAGACCGAGGGCAGGGGACCCGCCACGCTGGGTTCGGTACCTTACAATGGACAAGTCATCGCGACGGCCCGTTGGCTGGCGCCGACCCTGCTGTTCGAATACAAGTTCTTCGATGAGAATTCCAAGCTGCGTCCTTACATCGGCGCCGGCGTCAATTACACGGCCTTCTACGATCGGGACTCGACCGCCCAGGGCAATGCCGCGAGCGGAGGCCCCACCAGGCTTTCGCTGACCTCGTCGGTGGGACCGGCCGGGACGGCGGGCCTCGCGTACAACATCGGCGGCCACTGGAATGTGTACGCCTCCTATTCGATCTCCCAGGTGAAGACCAAGCTCAACGCCGATACCGCGGGTGTCACCCGTACCACTCACATCAGTTTCGGGCCTCAGGTGTTCATCGCGTCCGTGGGTTATTCCTTCTAGCCGCTTACGGTAGGTTACGCAACCAGATCGGCGCCGCCGGACGCGGCCCCGCCGGAATCCATCCGGAAAGGCGCAACACGCCACCTTTCCGGGGGTTTTCCCTTAGATCTGGCTGTAGAACCTGTAATCCAAGCTTCCCACGCTGCGAACACCCAGAGCCGCGCGAACCGCAATAAATAACTTCTTCATATAAACCCCTGATTTGTAAGTATGTTAAATGCAATAAGACAAATGCGAGATAACATATAACATTTACAACGGCGCTATTCCAGCCAGGGGTTCCCCGCATTCTTGATTTAGCGCCGAGACCGGACTAGCGCCGAGATTGGAGGATCAAGCGATAGGGAGGCGGGGCCAGCGCCGCCGCGGGCGTGGTCCGCGTGTCGCGCGAGGTAACCGACAGCAGGTTCTCGCGGGTGATGGCAGCCACCATCCTACTGACCAGCTGGATCGACAAATCCGCTGCGACACACTGGTGGGGCCCGTACCCGAAAGGGATGAATGCCGGATTGCGCCGGCTCTCCGCGGCCGCCCAGCGCTCCGGACGAAATTCTGTCGGGTCGCTCCAATAGTCCGGATTTCGATGCACCAAGTACGGACACGCGACGATCTTGTGGGCCGCACCCACGCTGACGCCCGACAGTTGATGGTCCTTGGCCGGCCGCCTTGCCAGCCTCCAGGCCACCGGCCACAAACGCAAGGCTTCCTGCACCACCCATTCAGGCGGCACCTCGCGAGCCGGGTGAGTTCCCAACAGGTAGA
>WNFR01006443.1_pt1 | contig 13987 bp, 12 predicted proteins | sample 5400221 | NCBI WGS metagenome assembly WNFR01 (sample SAMN13153357, study PRJNA577476) | soil metagenome | isolation source: 40 cm soil under Madrone tree | place: USA:California | collected 2016-06-14 | reverse complement strand
CTCGCGACCCAGTCGCTGACGATGTCGCGCGGCAGCGACTGGGTCGTCACCGGGCCGGCCTGCAGCATCGCGCGCAGCCGCTCGAGCATGACGCCGAGCGGCAGGACGACCGCCGTCGCGGCGGCGGCACGGACATCGGGCGCGGCCTCACGCAGGCGATCGAGCGCATCGGCCAGCCGGCGCGCCGCCTACGACGCCGGATCGGAAGCATTCGCCGCCGCCTGGCGCAGCACCGGCGCCGTCTCGGCAAGGGCCTGCTTCAGGTCCTCGCCCGACGGCGGCGGCGCAGCCGAGGCACCGAGCGAAGGGCCAAGACGCTGTGCGGCGGCGCGGATGACCGCGAGCTTCTCCGGCTGCCCCTCGGGTACGAAGCTGCGCAACGTCACGATGCGCAACACTTCCGGCAGGGCCGCGAGCCGGCGCTCGATCGGCTCGGACGTCGCGAGCGACGGCGCGAGCACGTTGAGGGTATCGGGCGTCCAGTTGGGATCAGAGGTGAGATCCTTGAGGGTCGCCATCGATTCGACCTTCGGGCTCTTGAGGTGGAGTGGGTTGAAATCGAAGCGCACGAACGGCAGCGCTGCCGCCGAGACGATCGCGACGAGCAGCCCGCCGGCCAACGCGGCGCGGCGATGGTGGCGCAGGAAGGCCTCGACCGGCGCCAGCCGGGCATAGCCCACCTCCGCCATCGTGCTGGCCGGCGGACGCAGCAAGACGAGCAAGGCCGGCAGCAAGGTCACGGCGAGCGCGAAGGCGATGGCCATGCCGAGGCCGGCGATCAGGCCGAGCTCGGCCACGCCGACATAGTCGGTCGGCAGGAAGGCGAAGAAGCCCACACCGATGGCGGCAGCCGCCAGGGCCAGCGGCAGGCCGACGCCACGGCCGGCCGCGGCCAGGGCTTCCCTGAGATCGGGGTGGAAGTGCCGTTCGGCGAGGAAGCGCACGCTGAACTGGATGCTGAAGTCGATGCCGAGGCCGACGAACAACGGGATGAAGGCGACGGAGATCAGGTTGAGCTTGCCGGTCACCAGGAGCCCGAGACCGGCCGTCATGAGCAGGCCCATGAAGGTCGTGCACAGGATCGCGCCCACGACGCGGCCCGAATGGACCGCCCACCACAAGATGCCGAGCAGCGCGATGACCATTGCCGCGGCCACCAGGTGCCAATCCTCAGCCAGGGAGGCAAATTCCTCGTCGGAGAGCGGAACCGGCCCCGTGAGACGGACGCTGACGCCATGGGCGGGATCGAGGCCGAGCGAGCGCGCCGTCTCGCGGATCGCGTTGCTCGCCTCCCGGCCGGGCTGCAGGGCGGTGTAGTCCAGGGCCGGCTGGACGAGGAGGACGCGCCGCGTCTGGCGCCTGCCGCCCGGCGTTCCCCCCGGCGTTTCGTCGCCAAAGCCACCCATCGCGTCCTGCCAGGAGAAGAACGCCGGCTGGCCCGCCACCACCTTCTCGAAGGTGTCGGCGAGCGCGGTCATGAGCGGCTGGAAATCGCCGAGCCCGGCCTGGCCGTGCTGAACGCCTTGAAGCGCCCTCGCCATGGTTACGAGCACGCCGCGCAGCGACGGATCCGCCGCCAGCGACGCCAGCAGGAACTGCTGGCGCAGCAACCCTTCGGTGGCCGCCTGCACGTCCGGCAAGGAAAGAAACAACAACCCGTTGCGATCGAAGAACAGCCCGCCATCGGGACGCCGCACGCTCTGGAATCGTTCGGGCTTCCGCGCCAAGGCCACCGACAGCTGGCTCGCCGCATACTCGGCGAGCTCCGGCGTCGCGCCGTCGATCACAACGATCACGAGCCTCTGCAGCGACGGGAAGGCTGCCTCGATGGCGAGCTCCCGCTTCCGCCACTCATCCCGGGTCGAGATCAGCTCGGTGGTGTCGGTGGTCATGCGGAAATGGCCGGCCGAATAGAACAGCGCCGCTGCTGTCAGTGCGAGAGAGAGAAGCAGAACGATGAACGGATGCCGCGCACTGGTCGCGACGCCGCGGCGACGATCTGCGGCGCATTGAGCCCCGCCTCCTCATATTGCCTGGGTTGGCTGTCGTGATCGATGAGGCGGTCGGGCAGCGTCATGGGGCGGAACTTCAGGCCCCTGTCGAGCAGGCCGCGCCACGCGAGATGCTGCATCACCAACGATCCGAATCCGCCGGCGGCGCCCTCCTCGACCGTGACCAGCACTGCGTGCTCGCGCGCCAGGCGCTCGACCAGCGCCGCGTCGAGTGGCTTGGCGAAGCGTGCGTCCGCCACGGTACACAAGACGCCAAGGGTGGCGAGGTCTTCGGCCGCGACAAGGCACTCCTTCAGGCGCGCGCCATAGGACAGGATGGCAACGCCCAAGCCCTGGCGCAGGACCCGCCCTCGTCCGACCTCGAGCGGCGTGCCGCGCTCCGGCAGCGCCATCCCAAGCCCGTCGCCGCGCGGATAGCGGAATGCGGATGGCCGGTCGTCTATCGTTGCTGCCGTGGCGACCATGTGCATCAGCTCAAGCTCATCGGCCGCAGCCATCAACACCATGTTGGGCAGGCAGCCGAGATAGACAATGTCGAAAGCGCCGGCATGCGTGGCGCCATCGGCGCCAACCAGACCTGCGCGATCCAGGGCGAAGCGCACCGGCAGGCTCTGCAGCGTCACGTCGTGCACGACCTGGTCGTAGGCGCGCTGAAGAAATGTCGAGTAAATCGCGCAGAACGGCTTCATCCCTTCGGTCGCCATGCCGGCGGCGAAGGTGACGGCGTGCTGCTCGGCGATGCCGACATCGAAGGTCCGGTTCGGGAAACGCTTGGCAAAAAGATCGAGCCCGGTCCCGGACGGCATCGCCGCCGTCACCGCAACGATCCGTTGATCGGCTGCGGCTTCGGTCGCCAGGGCCTCGGCGAAGACCCTGGTGTAGGACGGGGGGCCGGGCGGTGCCTTGGACTGCTCGCCGGTGACGACATTGAACTTCGCGACGCGGTGGTACTTGTCGGTGCTGCGTTCGGCGGGAGGGTAGCCCTTGCCTTTCCGGGTCACGATGTGCAGCAGGATTGGGCCCTGATGGTCCGTGTCCCGCAGGTTGCGCAGCACCGGCATCAAGTGGTCCAGATCGTGCCCGTCGATCGGGCCGACATAGTAGAAGCCCACCTCCTCGAACAAGGTCCCACCGGTCAACAGGCCGCGCGTGAACTCGTCGGCGCGCCTCGCCGCCTGCTCCAGCGGTCGCGGGAAGCGGCGCGCCATCTTGGCCATCAGCTCGCGCAGCGACAGGAAGGGTCGCGAGGAGATCAGACGTGACAGATAGGTGCTCATGGCGCCGACGGGCGGTGCGATCGACATATCGTTGTCGTTCAGCACCACGATCATGTTGGCCCGGCTTGAACCGGCGTTGTTCATGGCCTCATAGGCCATGCCGGCGCTCATGGCGCCGTCGCCGATAACCGCGATGACCTGCCGGTCGTCCTCGCCCTTCAGCGCGCCGGCCACCGCCATCCCCAGCCCGGCCGATATCGAGGTCGAGGAATGAGCGGCGCCGAATTGGTCGTACTCACTTTCAGCACGGCGGGTGAATCCAGAGAGGCCGCCGCCCTGGCGCAGCGTGCGGATGCGATCGCGGCGACCAGTGAGGATCTTGTGCGGATAGGTCTGATGGCCGACATCCCAGATCAACCGGTCGTGTGGCGTGTCGAACACCGCGTGGAGCGCCACCGTCAGCTCGATCACACCGAGCGAGGCGCCGAGGTGGCCGCCGGTGACGGAAACCGCGTCGATTGTCTCGCAGCGCAACTCTCCGGCAAGCTGTTTCAGCTGTTCCGTCGACAGATTGCGCAAGTCGGCTGGGTGCCGTACCCGGTCGAGAAGAGGTGTCATGGACGGCACGGTCATGAACAATCCTTCAGTGCGCTCTCGTGCTTGTGCTTGTTCACTGCGCATTTGAAGCCGCAATCGCGCGACATCTTCCCACCGCCACACGTTAAGGGCATGGCAGTAACGCAATTCAGCGCTCAATCGACGTCAATTACGATGGGGACGGATTCGCCCTCCGAGGCGCACGATCCTTCCATGCAACTGCGATGCTTGCGGCCACGGCCACAGTAGCGGACAATCAGTAACGTCTGCAAATGTTCCCTCTTGGCGTCGGCAGCCCGGACCCGCGCGCCTCATTTGCCAGACGTAGGTTGTATTGCCTACCTGGCAAGACAGCCCGCGAAAGCCGACATTCGCGCCTGGCTTGCGCCAGCGGGGAGTAGATCTGAAATGCGGGTAATTTTGGCTCAACCTCGGGGATTCTGTGCCGGGGTCGTGCGCGCGATCGAGATCGTGGAGCGATCGCTGCAGAAGTTCGGCGCGCCGGTCTATGTGCGGCACGAGATCGTACACAACCGCCACGTCGTCGAGCGGCTCGAGCGGATGGGCGCAGTGTTCGTCGAAGAGCTGGACGAGATCCCGGACGGCGCCGTCACGATCTTCAGCGCCCATGGCGTTGCACAGTCGATTATCGACCAGGCAAAGGCGCGCGGCCTGCCCGTGCTGGATGCAACATGTCCGCTGGTGTCGAAGGTCCATCTCCAGGGCAAGCGCTACGTGGCGCGCGGCCGGGCCCTGATCCTGATCGGCCATGCCGGCCATGCCGAGGTGGAAGGAACCATGGGACAGGTCGGTGCGCCCATTCACCTCGTCTCGACGGTCGAGGACGTCGCCCGGCTCGACCTGCCGGACGATGTTCCGGTCGCCTACGTCACGCAGACGACGCTCAGCGTCGACGATACGCGCGGCGTGATCGCCGCGCTGCAGGCGCGGTTCGGCGACCTCGAAGGGCCCAACGTTTCCGACATCTGCTACGCCACGCAGCATCGCCAGTCGGCGGTCCGCGACCTCTGCGCGGTGGCGGACCTGCTGCTGGTCGTGGGCAGCCGCAACAGCTCGAATTCCAATCGGCTGCGCGAGATCGGAGTCGAACAGGGGCTGCCCAGCCACCTGATCTCGGACGGCCGCGAGCTCGATCCGGCGTGGCTGCGCGGCGTGCAGACCGTGGGGCTCACCGCCGGCGCCTCGGCGCCCGAGGAGCTGGTCCTCGACGTCATCGAAGCGCTGCGTCGACACGGCGAGGTCGAGGTCGAGCAGTTGGACGGCGTGCGCGAGAACATCGAGTTCCGCCTGCCTGCCGAGCTCAGGACGGGCGAGCCGAGGCCGGAAACGCCGCGCAAGGCCACCGCAACGACGGTGCGATAGGGCAGCGAGCCATGGGTCTGCCTCTCCGCCAGGCGGCCCGCATCGGCGCCTACCTGCTGCGCCAGCATCTTAGTGGCCGCGAGCGCTATCCACTGGTGCTGATGCCCGAGCCGTTGTTCCGCTGCAACCTGGCCTGCGCCGGCCGCGGCAAGATCGAAGTATGAGGATATCCGGCGATTTCGCAATTCGCCGGCAGCTAGAGCGCTTTCCGATTTGATGGAACCGCTTGCGGTTCCATCAAATCGGAAAGGCGCCCACTGGGGATAGTTGTTGCAACGGGCCCATTCCGGTCGGCTAATTCCAGCCGACCGGAATGGGCTCTAGCGCTCCTTGCTCGGCCAGAGCTTACCGACTGCGAGTACAAACCGCGCCAACGCCGGAACGCGGGTCGGCCGGCACAGACGCGGATCATAGCCCGCCAGTCGCCGGTCGTTTTCCTGCAGGCAAAGCTGCATCAGATCGAGGAATCCGATCTCGACCGACATCACCGCCTGGGCGCCGTCGACCGTGAAGTTGCTTTCCTGCTGCGTGGCCTTCGTGCTGGTGCCTACGCTCCGCGCAAGTCCGACGCGCAGCCCGGCGATGTAGACCCAGGCCGCCGCAACACGCAGCTCGAACCGGATGCGACGCCACCAATTGAGGTTGGCGCGGTGCCACGCCAGCCAGTTGGCGAAGAACAGGATGTGGCGGCATTCCTCCTGGATCACAGGCTCAAACGTCTCGACGAGCTCTGCGGGAAAGAAGCCAGATCGCTTGGCCAGGTCGAAAAGCCCGAAGGCGAAGAAGCTGTCGATCGATTCGGAATAGCCCGTGACGAGAAAGGCAAACTCCCGATCTCGCGGCGGCAGGTACGGCGGCTCCTCCGCCAGCTCGATGCCGTAGGCGCGCACCAGATGCGAGAGGACCTCCTTGTGGCGGTTCTCTTCCCAGGCATTCAGCATGATCGTCGACCGCATCTCGGAGTCGTCGAGCGCATCGGCAAAGGCGGCAAAGCTGAGGCGCGCCCTGCCTTCGGTCTGCACGGCGATGTCCCAAATGGGCAGCGACTTTAGACGCCGCAGCTCGTCGGGACCGAGAGTTGGCCAAGCAATCACCGATGGGCGGTAAGGGTTGAACGTCTCCCGGAACATCGCGCAGATTGCGCGCTTGTGGGCTGCCGAGCCCGGAGTCAGGGGACCGACCTCCACGCTTGTCCAATGGCGTGCGACACGGTCGGCTGCTTCGACAGTCGACAGTGTTGCGGGATGCCTGGCGCTTTCAGGAGGGACAAAGCGCGACACCACTTCCTCGAGGAGTCGCGCGCCACTACCCTCGAGCACATCCCCCCGATTTCGCCTCGTTACCGACATAGAAGTGCCCTCTACTCACCGGCGATTGGAGAATACTGATTTTGAGGTGAGCATGGTAGCTTCCGCGTGTGCACTCGCAGTGCACGCGCCGAGTTCGTGGCGCCTGCCCAGTGACAGGCTTTCCTTCGAATCGCGTACGCCTTAAGTTGGCCAGGCAGCTCACGAGGGGCTGCCTTCGTCATTGACCTGCTCAGCCGACTGCAAAACGAGGTCATCAATGACTTCCAACAGACTTGTCGCAGCGCTCGGCCGCGCGGCGCCGAATAGCCTTGGCAGCTAAAGCAAGTTTCGGCCTGAAGGGCCTGTTCCGCATCCTTGGCCAGGTCTGTGCGATCCTCGCCATTACCCTGGCGCTGGATTACATCTTGCTGGCCACAGTCTTTTCCGCCTGGAAGCGCAGCTGGGACGACGCCGCGACGGCCTATACCCAGGCCTATGTCCATGCCCCCTGGCATCACGACCTCGCACCGAACCAGAACTCCATGCGACCGTGGGGCAAGATCCTCTATCCCTTTCGCACCGACCGTTATGGCTTCCGGGCCGACACCTGTGCGCCGGGCGAAGGCGACAAGAGCAAGCCCGCCATCTTTGTCGTCGGTGATTCGTTCACCGAAGGTCTAGGGGTCCCTTATGAGGAAAGCTTTGCAGGGCTGATGGCCTGCGAGGCCGCCAGGGAAGGCAAGGCGGTGTGGAACCTCGGCGTGATGTCCTTCAGCCCCGTCATTTACCATCGCAAGATCAGGGCGGCTGCCGAGAAGCTTGGTATCAAACCCACTAAGATATACGTCTTCCTCGATCTCTCTGACATCACGGACGATGCTATCGTCTATCGCGTCGGCGAAGACGGCACGATCAGGGCGGCGCCGTCACACCACTGGTTCGACACCGGCCAGTTCCTGCTTGGCAACTTCGCGACCTTCCGGCTGCTCTACAATCTCTGGCTCGACTTGCCGTTCGGCTCAGCGGCGCCCGATGAAAGCTGGCGCGCGCGCTGGAGCCTCGATCCCAAGATCATGGACGAATGGGGCCGCCGCGGGTTGGAGCTGGCGGGCAAGAACATGGACAAGATCGTCGAGATCTGCCGGGAGTGGAAGTGCCAGCTCATCCTGGTCGTCTATCCCTGGCCCGACAATGTCAGAGCGGGCGACACCAACAGCATCCAGGTCACCCACTGGCGGCAGTGGGCGACCGAGCGTGGCGTACGCTTCGTCAATGGCTTTGCCCCCTTCTTCCAGGAACCACCTGACGTCGCGGTGGGCAAGTACTTCATCCCTGGCGATGTGCACTTCTCGGCTCAGGGACACCGCCTGCTCTTCGAGGAACTGAAGCGTTCGGTTGGTCCGTTCTGAGCTTCACCGGAGACGCACGAGGGATTAATCACAACCTCCGAAAGTCCAAACAAGAAAAGCCGCCCTTGAGAGGGCGGCTTTTTTGAGAGGGCGGATTTTTTGAATTTGTTGCGGGGGCCGGATTTGAACCAAACCGCGTTTTTTGCGGAGATTATTTGCGCTTGCGGTCAATGCCCGCCATAATCTCCGCATAGACTGCGGATATTATGGCCACTTATTATATCCATCAACGACAAGACTGGCCTCGATTCCGGTGGGATGCCGGAGCACTGGTCGAGCTGCTCGGAACGGTGCGGCACAGGCAAGGCCGCTTGCTCGGCCGGATGCAGGGACTTGGCTTTCGCCTCCAGGAAGAAGCGGTCCTGCACACCCTCACCGAGGATGTTCAGAAATCGAGCGAAATCGAAGGCGAGAACCTCGACAAGAACCAGGTCCGCTCCTCCATTGCGCGCCGCCTGGGAATGGACATCGGCGCTCTTGCCCGGGTCGATCGCCATGCCGACGGGGTTGTCGAGATGATGCTCGATGCCACCCAGAAATACGCCGAACCGCTGAGCGTCGAGCGGCTGTTCGCCTGGCATGCCGCGCTTTTCCCGACCGGCCGCAGCGGCATGACCAGGATCGCGGTCGGCGCCTGGCGCACGGATGCCGGCGGTCCCATGGAAGTCGCCTCGGGTCCGATCGGGCGGGAGCGGGTTCACTATCGGGCGCCGCCTGCCGCCCGTTTGCCGGGAGAGATGGAAGCCTTCTGCGCGTGGTTCAACGGGCAGGATTCACTCGATCCCGTCGTCAAGGCGGCGCTCGCGCATCTGTGGTTCGTCACCATCCACCCCTTCGATGACGGCAACGGCCGCATCGCCCGTGCCACCGCCGACATGAGCCTTGCGCGTTCCGAAGGCAGCGCCCAGCGCTTCTACAGCATGTCGGCACAAATCCGGCTCGAAAGGGGCCGGTACTACGACATGCTCGAGAGCACGCAAAAGGGCGACATGGACATCACGCCCTGGCTTCTTTGGTTTCTGGAATGCCTCGACTGCGCCTTCTCCGGTGCCGAGCGTATTCTGGCCACGGTGCTCCGCAAGGCGGAGTTCTGGAAGAGGCACGCGAACACAGCCTTCAACACGCGTCAGCGAGACATGCTCAATCGCCTCCTCGACGGCTTCACGGGAAAGCTCACATCGACCAAGTGGGCGAAGATCGAAAAATGCTCGCCCGACACGGCGTTGCGCGACATCACCGATCTCGTTGCCCAAAAGGTCCTTGAGAGGGATCCGGCCGGGGGAAGAAGCACGAGCTACTCTCTCGTCAACGACGCGACCTGACGGCCCATGGCCGTGCGGCCAAGGCGGCGCCCGGGAAATTCGGGTAAGCGTTCAGGCCCCGGCGCGTTTCACGTCGTTGGTGAATTCGGCTGAGGTGAAGGTGCCGCCCTGGAACAGGTCGCCGACCGGATCGGGCCCGATCTTGGCCTGCTCGGCTTCGGCGTGGGCGCGGTGATCCTCGCTCTTGCCCTTCGGCCGATAACCGAGCGCATGGGCACGGCTGTTGTCCCACCAGCTCGATACATTGTCGGAGGCGCCATAGAAGATCTCGAAGCGAATGTCGGGATGATCGAGGCCGATGCGGATCAGCTGTGTGATATCCTCCGGCGAGATCCAGATCGCCAGCCGCCGCACGTCGAGCGGGCGCGGGCCGACATTGCCGATGCGCAGGCAGGTCACCGCCATGCCGTGCTTGTCGGAATAGAGCGCGCCCAGCGCCTCGCCGAAGGCCTTGCTGACGCCATAGCGGCTGTCCGGCCGCACCGTGAGATCGGTGCCGATTTTGCGCTTGCGGCGATAGAAGCCGACGGCGTGGTTGGACGAGGCGAAGACCACGCGCTTCACGCCGGCCTGCCGCGCCGCCTCGAAGAGATTGTAGCAGCCGATGATATTGGCCTGCAGGATGGTCTCCCACGGGCCCTCGACTGAGAAGCCGCCGAGATGGATGACGCTGTCGGCGCCCTTCACAGCGGCGGCGACCTCGTCCGGCCTGGTGAGGTCGGCGGCCACAAATGTCTCGCTCGGCAGCAGATTGGCGGGCTCCACCTTGTCGCTCAGCACCAGGCCGGGATAGGCCTCCGCCAGCAGCGGCCGGATCATGGTGCCGATGCCGCCGGACGCTCCCGTGAAGACGATGCGGCGCGCTGCGTTCTTATCGTCGGACATTCTGGTTCCTCCTTGCAAGTTTGCGGTACCGCTCGAGCGAGCGGGTGAGATGGTCGCGCATCGCGCGGCGCGCTTCGGCAGGGTCGCCGGCGGCGATCGCCGTCACGATGCGCGTATGCTCGCGCTGGATGCGTTCGAGATAGGCGCGCCTCTCGGCCGGCGTGTCCAGCGAAAGCCGCACGCTCTGGCGCGGGATGACATGCCCTCCGAGAAACTCCAGGAAGCGCGGGAACTGGCGGTTGCCGGTGGCCTCCGCGATGGCGCGGTGGAAGGCGAAATCCTCCGCCACGGCGCCCTCGCCGCGGCGCAGCGCCCGGTCGATGCCGTGCAGCGCCGCGGCGATGGCGGTGCGCTGGCGGCGGGTGCCGCGCTCGGCGGCAAGGGCCGCCGCCTCGATCTCGACCGAGAGCCGTAGCTCCATCACCTCGAGGACGTCGCCGATCGGCGCCGCGGGCTGCGCGGCGATGCGGAACGGACTGCCGCCGGGGTCGGCGACGAAGGCGCCCGAGCCGCGCCTGGTCACCACCATCCCGTCGGCCCGCAGTGCCGACACCGCCTCGCGCACCACGGTGCGGCTGACGCCCATCGTCCGGGTCAGCTCCTGCTCGGTCGGCAGCCGCGCGCCTGGCGCCAGCCGGCCGCCGCGTATCTCCGTAGCGAGATGGGCGATGACCTGCTCGGCGAGATTGCGCGCCGGCGGGAGGATGTTCTTTTCGGGCACGAGCTTGTCGAACCGGGGGTGCAATGGTAGATCGCTGGGTAGTTGTCAGACAACTTTATAGGTTCCGCAGCGGGCCAAGACAACAAACGATGGGAAGGAAAAACGATGCGCCTAGCCAAAATCCTGATCGCGCTCGCGGCTCTCCTGGCGGCCTCCGTGGCCCAGGCCAGGGATTTCCGCTCGTCCGACGTCCACCCGCTCGACTATCCGACGGTCCAGGCGGTGGCCTACATGGGCAAGCTGATCGCCGCGCGCACCGGCGGCAAATACAACATCAAGGTGTTCGGCCAGAGCACGCTGGGCTCGGAGAAGGACACGATCGAGCAGACCAAGATCGGCGCGCTCGACATGGTTCGCGTCAACGTGGCGCCCTTCAACAACATCGTGCCGGCGACCATTGTTCCCTCGCTGCCCTTCCTGTTCAAATCGACCGACCATATGCGCCGCGTCCTCGACGGGCCGATCGGCGACGAGATCCTGGCCGCCATGGAAGCCCAGGGCTTCATCGGCCTGTGCTTCTACGATTCGGGCTCGCGTTCGTTCTACAGCGCCAGGAAGGCGATTCGCAGCGTGGCCGATACCAAGGGCATGAAGATCCGTGTGCAGCAATCCGACATGTGGGTGGCGATGATGCAGGCCATGGGCGCCAACGCGACACCCATGCCCTACGCCGAAGTCTACACCGCGCTCAAGACCGGCGTGGTCGATGCGGCGGAGAACAACTGGCCGTCCTACGAATCCTCGCGCCACTACGAAGCCGCCAAGATCTTCAGCATGACCGAGCATTCGATGGCGCCGGAGATCCTGGTCTTCTCCAAGAAGATCTGGGACGGCCTCTCCAAGGACGAGCAGGCGATCATCCGCGCCGCCGCCAGGGAATCGGTGCCCTACATGCGCAAGCTGTGGGACGAGCGCGAGGCCTCGGCGCGCAAGACGGTCGAAGCCGCCGGCTCGCAGATCGTCAGCGACGTCGACAAGAAATCCTTCTCCGACGCAATGGCGCCGGTTTACGCCAAGTTCGCGGCCGACCCCAAGCTGCAGGATATGGTGAAGCGCACCCAGGCCACCGACTAGGCTCATGTCTTTTGGACCGCGAGCCTTCGGCTCGCTCATGAGCGAGCCGAAGGCTCGCGGTCCGGAAGAGCATGAGCACGAGGACGATTGACCATGTTCCACGCATTGACGGCATTCAACGCGACCGTGTCGCGGTGGTGCATGTATGTGGCGGTGACCGGACTCGCCGGCATCGTCGCCGTGGTGGCCGCCCAGGTATTTGGCCGCTACGTGCTCAACGACACGCCGATCTGGGCCGAAAGCACGGCGCTGGTGCTGATCCTGTACGTCACCATGCTGGGCGCCGCGGTCGGCGTGCGCGACGCGGGACATATCGGGCTCGAATCGCTCCTGATCCTGGTGCCCGACAGGCTGCGGCTGCGGCTCGAAATCGTGATCCATGTGCTGGTCGGCGGCTTCGGCCTGATCATGGCGTGGAACGGCGGGATCCTCGCCGAATCGGTGATGGCGTACAAGATACCGACGCTCGGCCTGTCGGAGGGCGTCAACCACGTCCCCCTGATCCTGGCGGGCGTGCTGATCGCACTGTTTTCCCTCGAACACATCGTGGCGCTCGTGCGCGGCGAGGAAGTGATTCCCTCGTGGCACTGACGATCCTGTGCGTGGTCTTCACGCTCTGCCTCATCCTGGGCGTTCCCGTCGCCTTCTCGATCGGCATCTCCGCCGTCGCCACCATCGCCTACGAGGGCCTGCCGCTCGCCGTCGTGTTCCAGCGCATGACCTCGGGCATGAATGTCTTTTCCTTCCTCGCCATTCCGTTCTTCATCTTCTCGGGCGAGCTGATGCTTTATGGCGGCGTCGCCGAGCGCATCGTGGCCTTTGCCAAGAGTCTGGTCGGCCATGTGCGGGGCGGCCTGGGCATGGCCAATGTCGTTGCCTGCACGCTGTTCGGCGGCGTGTCGGGCTCGCCGGTGGCCGACGTCTCGGCGATGGGCGCGGTCATGATCCCGATGATGAAGAAGGAAGGCTATCACGCCGACTACGCCGTCAACGTGACGACGCACGCCGCGCTGGTGGGCGCGCTGATGCCGACCAGTCACAACATGATCATCTATGCGCTGGCGGCCGGCGGCAAAGTCTCGATCGCGGCCCTCATTCTTGCCGGCATGGTTCCAGCCGCGCTGCTGATGATCTGCATGCTGGTCGCGGCCTACCTGGTGGCGATCAGGCGCGGCTATCCCGCCGGCACCTTCCCCGGCTGGACCGCCGTGCTGTGGTCGATGGTGGCAGCGATCCCGGGTCTGTTGATCGTCGCCATCATCTTGATCGGCATTCTGAGCGGCGTGTTCACCGCCACCGAGTCGGCCGCCGTGGCCGTCATCTATGCGCTGGTCCTCACACTCTTCATCTATCGCAGCCTGTCGTGGGAGAATTTCCTCAAGGCCGCCGCCAAGGCGGTGAAGACCACCGGCGTCGTGCTGCTGCTGATCGGCATCTCCAACACCTTCGGCTACCTGATCACGCTCTACGAGGTGGCCGACCTCACCGGCCAGGCGCTGGGAAAACTCTCGACCGATCCCTGGATGATCTTCTTCCTGGTCAACCTGATCCTGTTCATCCTCGGCACCTTCCTCGACATGGCCGCCACCATCCTGATCTGCACGCCGATCTTCCTGCCGATCTGCATGCAATACGGCATGGGGCCGGTCCAGTTCGGCATGCTGATGCTGATCAATTGCGCGCTCGGCCTCAACACGCCGCCGGTCGGCACGACGCAATTCGTCGGCTGCGCCATCGGCGGCATCTCGGTCGGCGCGGTGATGCGCACCATCCTGCCCTTCTACGGCGCGCTGATCGCGGCCCTTTTCCTGGTCACCTACGTGCCGGCCTTTTCACTGGCGCTGCCCAGGCTATTCCTCGGCAAGTTCTAGCGTCCCCATTCCAATCGCGCGAACTTGCACAACGGCCAGGCAAAGGTCCCTCACTGTGTTCGGGATGACAATTTTGGTGTGATTGGCGTTGTGCGTTGAGTCGACGCGTCGATGAAGAAAATAGTGTCATCCCGAGCGTAGCGAGGGACCTTTGGCGATGCGGCCCTGACCCCGTTTACTCCTCGGCAAGTTCCAGCATCAGGTTCA
>WNFR01009432.1_pt1 | contig 13988 bp, 14 predicted proteins | sample 5400221 | NCBI WGS metagenome assembly WNFR01 (sample SAMN13153357, study PRJNA577476) | soil metagenome | isolation source: 40 cm soil under Madrone tree | place: USA:California | collected 2016-06-14 | reverse complement strand
GCGCATCTTCTCCGCGGATCTGATTAATGACTTGCGGCGGAATCAACATGGAGGAGATGTCGATCCAATCCATGTGCGCTTGCGCGGCGAGTGTGCGCGAGATGTCTACCTCCGAGACAACCCCGTCGTTGATAAGAATGTCCAGCACGCCCGGTTCGCCGTTTAACCGGGAGCGCGCGCTGTCTATCTGGGGACGCGTGACGACTCCCACGTCCTCGAGGACTTTGAGTACGTATTGTTCGTTGTGTTGCACGGGCTGGGGAAGAAAACTGGGGCCAGTCTATCGCAAAACCGCTGGTTTTTCCAGCGAAGGGCATTTCGGCGAAGGAACCGAAATGTGGTCGCCGCGGCGACCGCTCCGGAATCATTCCACGGTTACACTCTTTGCGAGATTGCGCGGTTTATCGACGTCCCGGCCCAATTCGACGGCCAGATGATAGGCGAGAAGCTGAAGCGGGATCACCGTCAGAATGGGCATGACGTAATCGGGCGCTTCCGGTAGTAGGACGATTTCGTTGGCAATCTCTTTGAGATGCTTCGCGCAGTTGCCGCTTGTCAGGGCGATGATCGGACCCTTGCGGGCCTTCACTTGCTCGATGTTGTTCAGGTTTTTTGGAAATACCGAGTCATCGGGCGCGATAAAGACTGATGGCAGATCGGAACGAATCAGCGCGATGATGCCGTGCTTGAGTTCTGCGCTTGGATGGCCCTCGGCAAAGAGATAAGTGATCTCCTTCATCTTGAGCGCGCCTTCGAGCGCAATCGGAAAGTTGAACTGCCGGCCGAAGAAGAGAAACCCGTTGGCGTGGGCGTATCTCTTGGCAATTGCCTTGATCTGATCGTTCAGATCCAAAACCGTTTCGATTTGCTGCGGCAATTCTTCCAGCGCTTCAATAACGCGATTTCCTTCAGCCGCGGAAAGATTGCGCATCCGGCCGAAGACGAGCCCGAGCAACGTGAGGACCACAAGCTGCGACGTGAACGATTTCGTGGCCGCCACACCGATCTCTGGCCCGGCGTGCATGTAAACTCCGCCGTCGCTTTCGCGTGCAATTGTGCTCGCGACATTGTTACAAATTCCCAGCGTTCGAAAGCCTTTGCGCCGGCTTTCACGCAGTGCCCCAAGGGTATCCGCAGTTTCGCCGCTCTGGCTGATCGCGAAGACCAGCGTCTCAGAAGTCATGGGCGTATTGCGGTGGCGAAACTCGCTCGAGTAATCAACTTCAGTAGGGATGTTCGCCAGCCGCTCGAGCAGATATTCGCCGACTCTGCCGGCGTGCAGCGCAGTCCCGCAGCCGGTGAGAACGATGCGCCCGACATCGCGCAGTTCAGCCGGGGCCATGTTCAAGCCGCCTAATTTCGCAGTGCATTCCTCGTGGTTGAGACGGCCACGCATCGCGTCGCGCACGGTATTTGGTTGCTCACAGATTTCCTTGAGCATGTAGTGCGGATAGTCCCCCTTACGAATGTCTTCGGCTGTGAACTCGACTTTGCTGACGGGATGCTCGGTGATGTCTCCGGCAAGCGAACTGATCTCGAACTTGTCCGGCCCCGCAGCCACTAAATCGAAGTCGTTCAGATAAACCGCGTCCCGCGTGTAAGCGACAATCGCGCTGACATCACTGGCCAGAAAATTTTCGCCGTTGCCGACGCCGAGCACCAGAGGACTTCCACGGCGCGCGCCGATCATGAAATCCGGCACATCCGCATGAACCACCGCGATGCCATATGTGCCGATGACTTGCCGAAGCGCCGTGCGAACAGCATCAAACAGGCGCGCCCGTTTCCCGGGAGCGTCCACCGTGCTGGCACACGAGTCGTCGTACAATTTCCCGATCAGATGCGCGAGCACTTCCGTGTCGGTCTCGGAACGAAAGTTCGTGTCGCCGTTGCGAACGAGTTCATCTTTCAGTGCCTGGTAGTTTTCGATCACTCCGTTATGCACAAGGGCCAGCTTGCCAGTGGCGTCGAAATGCGGATGCGCGTTTTCGTCGTTCACACCACCGTGCGTGGCCCAGCGTGTGTGGCTGATTCCCAGCGAACCCGCGACCGGTTGCTTCCGAACTAATTTCGCGAGCGCCGCAATCCGGCCTGCGCATTTGCGAGTCTCGAGGTGTCCTCGCTCAATAACAGTGAGGCCGGCTGAGTCGTAGCCTCGATATTCAAGGCGACGCAGTCCGTCGAGTAAAATCGGTGTCGCCTTGGCGCGTCCGACGTATCCGACAATTCCACACATGTTGCGAGTGTAATGTCGCGCATCGACACTCGCAAGATTGGTTGCCTCATTGACCCTGAAAGCGTTCGGGCTTGATTGGACGCAGTGAAAGCCCCGCCACAGCGCGATTTGGTTTCGAGAAGTTCGGCTCCGAAAGTCGGTGGGGCACTGCCGGCGGGCACACTTCAGCGAACGCTTGCAATCGTCATGGGCGGTGGCGCCGGCACGCGGTTGTTTCCGTTGACGAAGGATCGCGCCAAACCTGCCGTGCCGCTCGGTGGAAAATATCGGATCGTCGATATTCCAATCAGCAATTGCCTGAACTCCGGCCTGCGCTCGATCTATGTGCTTACGCAGTTCAACAGCATGTCGCTGCATCGGCACATCCAGGCGAGTTACAAATTCGACAATTTTTCGCCCAGCTTCATCGACATTCTCGCGGCGCAGCAGACGTCTGCCGGCTCGCAATGGTATCAGGGAACTGCCGACGCGGTTCGGCAGAACATGCGTTACTTCCTGGAACGGCCGTACGATTATTACCTGATCTTAAGCGGCGATCAGCTTTACCGAATGGATTTTCGGGCGCTGCTGCATCAGCACATTCAAATGGGTGCGGACATCACACTGGCCACGAAACCGGTCAAGCCACATCAGGTTTCCGAGTTCGGCATTATGCAGAGCGATGTCGATCGACGGATCACCGGGTTCATCGAGAAACCGTCGGATGAATCTGCTTTGCAGGAAATGAAAATGAGCCGCGAGCTCCTTCGCGCCATCGGTTCCGATGAGGAAGAGGAATTATTTCAGGCGTCGATGGGCATTTATGTTTTCAACCGCTCCGTGCTCATAGAATCTTTGCACAACCAACTGGTAGATTTTGGGAAAGACATTATTCCGGCATCGATCAAAAACCGGCATGTCAGCGCGTTTATCTTCAAAGGTTACTGGGAAGATATCGGAACGATCCGCGCGTTTTATGAGGCGAACCTGGATCTCACAGATGTGGTCCCGGAATATAGCTTCTTCGAGCCCGATTCTCCCGTCTATACGCATCCGCGTTTTTTACCGGGAAGCAAAATTAACGGCGCCACGCTGCGGCAGGCGATTGTTTCAGATGGCTGCATCATCTCCGATGCGCATCTGGAGCGAAGTCTGGTCGGGATACGCAGCGTGATTCAAAGCGGCGCGACCATCCGCAACAGCATCGTGATGGGCGCGGATTATTTTGAGCTGGACCAAACCGATTCATCGCAGCCGCGTATGGGCATCGGACGCAATTGCGTGATCGACCGCGCCATCATCGATAAGAACGTCCGCATCGCTGATGGCGTCGTAATCACACCCGAAGGCAAACCGCCGAACCTGGATGCAGACGACTACTTCATCCGCGACGGCATCGTCGTGATCCCGAAAAACGCCGTCATCCCAGCCGGTTTCTGGATTTGATTCTGTAGCGTCCGCTGTCCTCAGCGGATAACAAGCTAACGAGAACAAGATGAGCGACCGCTGACGAGAGCGGGCTTCGCTTTAGCATGCGAGTTTTTAGTCATCTAAAATGAATTTTCGCGCCGGTCAGCGGTTCGCTCCATCGTTTGGTTAGGTCTAGCAGGGTTCAAACTCACCATGCCGGAACTGGTCCGGATGAAAAAGTGCGAAATATGAAAGCAAGAGTGGAACACTGAAAGGCAGCAGCACAGAAAACCAAAAGCCGAGACGGTAGACGACCTGACGAAAATGAGCAGGATCACGTGCATGAATAATGCGCTCGGATAAAGGACCGAGAAAATAGCAAAGGTTGGCGATGCCCATCGCCAACAAATATCCGAATCCTTGGAACGCTGTAGTAAAGATCGTGATCTCGACGCATGGGTCTACGCGTGCCACGAGCGTTCCCGCGACGGTCGCGTAGCAGACAAACGCGAGAATACCAGCAACGATTTAGCGCCGGTCGGTCATCCCTGCGAACTGCTCGCCCCTTTCCCATGATTCCTGTTTGTTCCACGGGATTGCTGAGTCGTGGTGATCATCTGGATCCTTGACGAGAGCAGTCTCCTTTGTTGCGCATGAGGTGATCGCGACCACGAATGCACACAACAAAACGGGGACGACGATTCTTCGAAGCTTATGGACTTGTACCAGCATAAATCACAGTGTCTCCAGGTTGTAATTGGACGCCGCGCGCCAAACTGTTGGTGATGATATCGCCGATGGCCGTCGCCGGTTCAACTGAAGAAATGCGAATTTTTCCAACTAGCGTCCCGTCGCGCAGCACGAGCATTTCGGAGTTCGTCTCCACTCCATTGCGAGCGCCGAGATTTAACACCACGAAATTGTAAGCCTGATTGTATGCGAGCACAGTGCCGCGCACACCCGTGCGACCGCTGGTGATTTCACGCTGGGTGACGACGTTTTCGCGCCGCTTTTTTGTTTCCTTAGGCTGACTCGCGTGCTCCTGGGCGTCCTGGATTTTTTGGGCAAGGAAAGTTTTTTCCTTTTCCGCGCTATCGAGTTGACGCCGAAGATCATCGACTTGCGCTTGCAAATCAGCGCTCGGCGCTTCTCCGACACGTTTTTGTAGGGATGCCATCTCCTGCTGGTTGGCATCTAACTTTGCTTGCAGATCAGCCTTTTCTTTCTGAACCTGCGCCAGTTCCGCTTCGACTTTTGTCGCGCGTTCTTCTGCTCCAGTCGTTCCACCGGCTGCGGCATTCAATTTCTCGTGCGCCTCACGGCGCTCGGCTGCATCGCGTGCCGCTATAGCATTCGCGGTATTTGCGCGGAGCGCCTTCATTTTCTGGCTGTTCAAAAAGCCGAAAAATGCCGCGACCAGGAGAAAAACAATGGCGAGCCCGCTCACGGTCCTTTGCCTGGCCGTGAAGAACGCCGATCCCCTGTTCGCCATGAATGTCCTTTTTAACAGGAAGCGATCCACAAATGCAATCACGTTTTCCAGTGCGGCGCGGAAAAGCGTAGTGTTAGTGAGTTGTCAGTTCGCGTCCTTGGGATGCGGGATACGCTGCAGCGCGTGGGCCGCCTCGCCCTTTTCTCTCCAACGCGACACCTCTGAGTCCTCACCTCCCGCCTTCGGTCGTCGCGCCACCTACGGCTCCCTCCACAAGAACAGTGCGGGAGAAAAGCGAGCGTTGCGACCGAAAATTAGCGCGAATACGGATTGCGTTTTTCCGGCGTTTCATCGATAGAACATGCATGGGTCAACAGCATCGCGCACGAGCCAAGCGCAAAAAGCGACGCGCTTATTTGCAGCGCAAAAAAGCTGCACTGAGAGCCAGCACGGTCCGACCAGCGCAAGCGAAGCAGCGGCCCAAAAAAGAACCTGAATCCACGGAATAGTTTTGGTTTTTAGCGTTCGCTGTCCTCAGCAAATCCGCTTAACGTCCGCTGAGGACAGCGGACCCTACAGCCTCGTCGATATCCACAGCACATCGAGCAAGCAAGGTGTTACTGAAAGCGAGATAGCAATTCGAAGGGACGGAGATTCAATCCGGTTGAGCAGATATACAGTCTCAGTATGCCGGAGCGCACACGCTACCTGATCGTTGACGGCCACAGCATTATTTTTGCGTGGCCAGAATTACGCAAGCTTCACGCGCGGCGTTCTTCGCTGGCCCGCGAGGCTTTAACCAAGCAACTGCGCGATTATCAGGATTGGACCGGTGTACGCGTGGTAGTCGTTTTCGACGGCAAAGGCAAGAAGATCGACGAAAGTTCTGGTCCGCACGACGTGCAAATCTTTTATTCGCGCAGTGGGCAATCAGCCGACGCGATTGTTGAACGATTGGCGTGCAAATACGCAAAAGATTACAAACTCATCGTCGCCACGTCCGATTCCATGGAAGCCGAAACCGTGCAGGCATGCGGCGCAGAATGGATTTCGCCCGAAGGTTTGCGTGGGCTTCTCGTCAGCGCGCGACGGGTCTAGCGCCCCGTCGTCACAAGCGCGCTGTCATGTTGAGCGAAACGAAACATCCCTGGCAATCTCTTTGGGCCCAGTCCCAGATCGATCCGAGATTCTTCGCTTCGCTCAGAATGACATTAGAGCAGGACGTCTACAGTCCCAATTTCTTCTCGATCTCTTTCACGCGTGCAAAGAGTTTTCCGAGTGAGCGGATCCACGCGATTTGTTGCTTAATTTCATCGATTGGCCCCGCAGGATACCCGAACCAAACTCCACCGGGAACGCTCTTCGAAACGCCGCTCTGCGCCGCGATGATGCTGCCATCGGCAATCTCAACGTGACCGACAATGCCTACTTGCCCCGCCATGGTGACGCGCTCTCCCACCCGCGTGCTGCCTGAGATCCCTGTCTGCGCTACGATCACGGAATTTTTCCCGATCACAACGTTGTGCGCGATCTGCACAAGATTGTCGATCTTCACGCCTTGCTGGATCCAGGTCCGGCCAAACCGCGCCCGGTCGACGGTCGTGTTCGCGCCGATCTCGACATCGTCATCGATCTGGACGATGCCGAGTTGCTGGATCTTTTGCTGCCGGCCATCAATCATTTCAAAACCGAAGCCGTCCGCACCGATGACCGATCCGCTATGAATGATCACGCGCGAGCCAATGCAGCTTCGCTCCCGAATGGTCACGAGGGGATAAATCAGACACGCAGACCCCATCACTATCTCATGCCCGATGTAGCTCCCCGCACCAATGATCGTGTCATCGCCAATCGTTGTGCCAGCCTCGATGACTGCATGCGGTTGAACCGATACGCGTTCTCCGAGTCGAGCGCTTGGATCAACGACTGCGCTTGGGTGAATTCCAGGCGGAAATGTAATGGGCTTCGGCGCGAACTTGAGCACGACTTGTTCGAATGCCTTCGTCGGATTTGCAACGCGAATCTGAGCGGCTCCGATTGACTCAGCGAAATCTGTCGGGACAAAAACTGCCGATGCTCGCGTTTTACGCAGCAGGCCAATGTATTTTCGGTTTCCAAAAAAGCTGATTTCTCCGGCAGTGGCTTCCACCAGCGACGCGGCGCCTGTGATTTGCAGCGATGGATCACCGATCAACTCGCCGCCTGATGTCGTCGCCACTTCTTGAAGAGTGAAAGTCATGGAAGCGTTAAAGCGTTAGGCTTCTGCGGAGCGCACGCGTCTCGCGTGCTGGTTCGGCGTCGCGCCGAAACAATCTTTTCCTTCAAACCCCGTCCGCAACGAAGAAGCAGCGGTGAAGGAAAAGTCCGCGACCGCGAGGACGCGTTCGCCAGCACGCGAGATGCGTGCGCTCCCCAAGCCGTCTGCTTGCGGCTCATCTCCAGTTGGGCGCACGCTTTTCGATAAACGCTTGGACGCCTTCGAGCGCAGCTTCGTCCATCATATTGCAGGCCATGGTCTGACTCGCTGCTTCATACGCCGCTCCGATGCCCAATTCGGCTTGCCTGTAAAAAAATTCTTTGCCGATTGCCACCGCAGTTCGCGGTTTGCTGATGATTGCGCCAATGAGTTTTTCGAGTTCGGCATCGAGCTGCTCGGGTTCGGCAACGCGGTTAATCAAGCCGCGCGCCTTCGCTTCGTCGGCGTTGATGAATTCGCCGGTGACGAGCATCTCGAACGCCTGCTTGCGCAAAACGTTTCGTGAAAGTGCCACGCCGGGTGTGGAACAGAAAAGGCCGACGTTTACGCCGCTCACGGCGAACCGGGCGCTACTCGACGCGACGGCCAGATCGCACATCGCGACCAACTGACAACCCGCGGCCGTGGCGATTCCCTGCACGCGCGCAATCACAGGCACCGGCAAGCGCTGGACCGCGAGCATCATCTCGGAGCATTGAGTAAAAAGTCGCTCGTAATACTCCAGTGATGGATCGGCTCGCATTTCTTTAAGATCGTGACCTGCGCAAAAAGCTTTGCCCTCGGCCGCAATGACAACTACACGCACCGATTCGTCGGACGCGATCACGTCCAGCTCGCGCTGCAACTTCCCCAGGATTGCTTCAGATAAAGCGTTGAAGGCCTGCGGGCGGTTCAACGTCAATGTAACCACGCCGCGCGCGTCCTGACTTCGCAAGACGAGTGGCTCTTCGGCTTCGGACATTTTCGGAGGCGATGCCGATTCAATCGTTGCTGGAGAAGCTTTCACGGCTCTGTGACCGTTAAACCGCTCCTGCTGAAACTCCAAACCTGAAATTCGAAAAATTTAGTTTCCGTTTGTCGCCACCCGAAACATGATCTGGCAAGCGGTGCACAGACATCTTGTCTGTGGGGCAGGCGGGCGTTCCGCCTGCAAATCCGACAGGCAAGATGCCCGTTGGCCCCACAGCCCGGACGTCTGTGCTCCTTTCTGAAAAATGAAAATCGTCGCGATTGCTAACCAAAAAGGCGGCGTCGGCAAAACGACCACGGCCGTAAATCTTGGTGCCGCGTTGGCGGAATTGGGCCACCGCATCCTGCTTGTTGATCTTGATCCGCAAGCGAACGCGACGAGCTCGTTTGGTTTGCAAGACGTGGACCAAATCAGTTTGTACGAACCGCTGCTCGGCGAAGCTTCTATTACCGAAAAAATTTTCCCGACGCGGCGCGATCACCTGTTTATCGTGCCCGCTGACCTGGACTTGGCCGGCGCTGAGGTGGAAATCGCGCGGATGCCAAATCACCTCACGCGTCTGGCAGAAACGCTCAAGCCGCTGCACGCCGATGAGACATTCGATTTCGTTCTTTTGGATTGTCCCCCGTCACTTGGAATTCTGATGAGCAACGCACTCGCCGCGGCCGATGAACTGTTGACGCCGATCCAGTGCGAATATTTCGCACTCGAAGGATTGGTGAAAATCGTGCGGCTAATTGAACAGGTACTCGACTCAGGCGCGAACCAGCGGCTACAGCTGGGCGGGATCGTGATGACGATGTTCGATGCTCGGACCAATCTTAGCCAGCAGGTAGTTGAGGACGTGCGTAAGCATTTTGGTGAACGCGTTTATGAAACTGTAATTCCGCGCAGCGTGCGATTGAGCGAGGCGCCGAGCTTTGGAAAATCGATTCTGGAATATGCTCCGAGCGGAGCTGCCGCCCGGGCGTATCGCGCTCTGGCACGCGAGTTCATCGAGCGCCATACTTCGCCAGCCACTGCTCCCGCGTCATCGCAAACACCAGCGTCGGAAAACCCCGAAATGTAATTTCCTTCTCGACCTGCATTCCGTTTTTCTCTGCAACGCGACGTGAAGGAATGTTTTCGGGATGTATGAGTGAGATGACGCGCGAAAGCTTCCAATCGCGAAAGCCGTGATCACGCACGGCGCGCGCGGCTTCGGTAATGAGGCCGCGGTTCCAGTAATCGGGATGGAGTCGGTACCCGATCTCGATGTCTTCGATCTGATGCTCCGGATGATAAAAGAAACCGCAGTAACCGATGAGCGCATCCTCGTCACGCGGGACAACGGCGAACTGCGACGGGATGCCGACGCCATCCCAGCCCATGACTTTGTCAATGAAAGCGATTGTCTGTTTACGCTCGGTAAAAACGCCTAATGAGAAGCGCATAAAATCCGGATTCGCGAACAACTGCGCCATGACATCGACATCTTGTGCGCGGAAGGAGCGCAAGATCAGCCGTTCGGTTTCAAGAGTCGGCACAGGAAGTAGTGAAGACGAATCGCGCGCGCGTTGCGATTCATAATCGTAGCATGCGAACCGACGACGAGGAATTTGCGCGACCGGCGCGGCCACCCGACACGATGAGCTGGTCGGCCATGCGCGAGGCGGCGAAGGAGTGTGAGGCGTGTCATCTTTACAAGCGGGCGACGCAGACGGTTTTTGGTGAAGGTCCGAAAAGTGCCACGATCATGCTCGTCGGCGAACAACCGGGCGATTATGAAGATGTCGCCGGTAAACCGTTCGTCGGGCCAGCCGGGAAAATCATGGACCAAGCGCTCGAAGAAGCTGGAATCGATCGATCGCAGGTTTATGTCACGAACGCGGTGAAACATTTTAAGTGGGAGCCGCGCGGGAAACGCCGGATTCATCAGAAACCGAATTCGCGCGAAATTGCAGCATGTCGCCCCTGGCTAGAAGCAGAGCTCCGAATCGTCAAGCCGAAGCTGGTCGTGGCCATGGGCGCGACCGCAGCCCAGACGATCTTCGGCCCGGGTTTTCGCGTTACGCGTGAGCGCGGGAAAGTGTTGTCGTCGAAGCTCGCACCGAGGGTGCTGGCAACGGTTCATCCATCGTCTCTCCTTCGGCAGCCGGACGAGGAATCTCGCCAGCGCGAATATAAACATTTCGTCAGCGACCTTCGCGCCGCACTACGCGCAGCTGATGAAGAATAAAGGGTAGGGACGGCGCGTTGCGGCGTCGCTACCATCATTCCACTCTCATCGCATCGCGCGTTTTGTATTCGGCCACGAATGTCTTGCGAAACTGATCGAATGTTCCCGCTTTAATTTCGCTGCGCACTCGATTCATCAGGTTCAAATAGAAATGCAAATTGTGCAGGGTGATGAGGCGAAGCCCCAGAATTTCTTCTGCCTTAACAAGGTGACGAATGTAGCCGCGCGAAAATTCCCGGCAGGCCTCGCACGCGCAGTTTTCTTCTATCGGTCGTTTGTCGAGCGCGAACTCTGCGTTTTTTAGATTAAGCGTGCCTGTTGCGGCAAACGCGGTCCCATTTCGGGCGAGACGCGTCGGCAGCACGCAATCGAACATATCCATCCCGCGGGCGATCATTTCCAACAGTTGTGGCGCGGTGCCGAGTCCCATCGCGTACCGCGGTTTGTCTTTCGGCAAAAATGGCTCAGCAGATTCAACGGCGCGCATCATTTCCTCTTCGGGCTCGCCTACGCTCACGCCGCCAATGGCGTAGCCGTCGAAATCAAGCTCAACAATTTGTTGTGCGCTTTTCTTGCGCAGATCCTCAAACGTCCCGCCTTGGACGATGCCGAAGAGGAGCTGGCGGGCTGTAGAGTGCGCTGTCCTCAGCGCATCGGGAGCACCCGGTAATGATGCGCTGGATTCTCCGCTGAGGACAGCGGACGCTACAGCCTTGCACCTCTTTGCCCACCGCGCCGTCATGTCGGCGCTTTGCGCCGCGTAATCGTATTCGCACGGATACGGCACGCATTCATCGAGCGTCATGGTGATGTCGCTTCCAAACGCGAGTTGAATTTCCATAGCGATCTCGGGCGAAATGAACGCACGCGCTCCGTCGATGTGATTTTGAAATTCCACGCCGTCTTCAGTGATCTTGCGTAACTTCGCCAGCGAAAAAATTTGGTAACCGCCGGAATCGGTCAGGATCGGCCCATTCCAATTCATGAACTTGTGCAGGCCGCCAAAATGTTTGATCACATCCAACCCGGGCCTGACGAACAAGTGATATGTGTTGCCCAGAATGATTTGTGCATGAAGCTCGCGCAGTTCTTGCGGACTAACCCCTTTCACGGCGCCTTGTGTTCCGATCGGCATAAACGCCGGCGTATCGAGCACGCCATGAGCCGTTGCTATCCGGCCGCGGCGCGCTTTCGATTCGCGATCCTGCGCAACGAGTTCAAACATCGCGAATCACATTCGCACATTGTCCAAGCTTAGCGCACGTGTGATTTCGTTTCCGGTTTGCTCCGAACGAAGGGGTTCGCGACGGCAATAGCTTCAGCAGGGCATGACCGCAAATCCGTTGCACCGGGCTGAAGCCGGGTGTTAAAGAAAACGCGCCACCTTTGCGACGTCATATGAATCGCCTGTCTCGATCGATCCAACCGCCGCGCGTTATGAACATAGAAGATTTGCGTCGGGCGGCGAAGCGGCGGCTGCCTCGGGTGGTGTTCGACTACATTGACGGCGGTGCAGAGGACGAATGGACATTGCGCGCGAACTGCCGCGCGTTCGAGACTGTTACACTCCGTCCCCGTTGTGCGGTTGCGACCCCAGTGTGCGATTTGCGAACGACAGTACTTGGCACTTCGCTCTCCATGCCGGTGATCCTTGCGCCTGTTGGAAGCTGCCGGCTCATGTATCCGCGTGGCGAAGAAGCGGCCGCGCGCGCCGCTGGCGAAGCAGGTATCATATGTACGCTCTCGACACTCTCGGGTTGCCGCCTGGAGGATGTTGCAGTCGCATCGGGAGGACCGGTGTGGTACCAGCTCTATCTGGTCGGTGGTCGTGACTGCGCTCTGGCAGCTATCGAACGCGCGCGCCAGGGTTTTTCGGCGCTTGTTGTTACAATTGATACCCCTGTAGCGGGTTTCAGGGAACGCGACATTCGGAACGGCGTTAAAGAACTTCTCAGCGGCAAGTTCGGCGCGATGCTGCCTTTTGTAATTCAACTTCTGATAAGGCCTCGGTGGCTGGCTGCTTTTCTCATGGACGGCGGCCTGATGAAATTCGAAAATGTTGTGATCTCAGGTAAGGGACCAATGCCGTACGTCGATGTCACCGCGGCGCTCGAGCAGTCCGTGGTGACTTGGGATGACCTCAAGTGGATTCGCCAGGCATGGAATGGCCCAATCGTGATAAAAGGCATTCACACAGGGGAGGATGCTCGCCGCGCCGTGGATATTGGAGCGGATGCGTTAGTCGTTTCCAATCACGGTGGCCGGCAGCTCGATCGCGTCCCACCGTCTCTGCAAGTTCTGCCAGAAGTTGTCGCAGCCGTGGGCGATCGGATCGAGGTCTTGCTCGATGGTGGCATTCGGCGCGGGAGCGATATTGTTAAAGCACTTTGTTTGGGCGCTCGAGCGGTGATGATCGGCCGCGCGTACGCCTACGGGCTCGGAGCAGCTGGCAGCGCAGGCGTCGAGCGCATAATTGACATTTTGAGAGCCGATATGATTCGCACGCTCAAATTGCTCGGCTGCCCGTCAATCGCGGCGTTGGATCAATCTTTTATAGATGTCCCGCCGGATTGGCTAAAAAAATAACTACGCGATTCCCCTCAGATTCGAGAGGCGCCAGAACCAAATACAAAGAATGGCAGCAATGATAAGCGCGATCCAGCTTACGCCCATTGGAATGCTGTGGGTTCCGAGCGTTACTTGGGTGTGAGTGATCAGTCGGAGCAGGTGAGCAATAGCAAAAATACCAAAAAAGACGCTTGCGACGCGTAACCCGGTTGTTGGTGAGTTCATGCGCGCATTGTTGCGGTTTGACTCAGATTTGTCAGCTGCGAAATCGCCCTCCAGGTCATCCTCTCCTCAGCGCTGCGGCTTGGACCAGAATGCCACTGATAGCAAGGCCCCAAAACACGATTGTCAATCCGGTGGGCGGCAGTCCAATTGCGCCTTGCAAGGCAATTAGATTCGCACCGATAAACGACGACACGACGATGAGAGCCCAATCAAAGACCACGAGGATAAGAATGGCGCCGAGAATTCCGCCGATCACAAAAACAATCGTGGAATACTGCGCATGATGAACAAAGAACGCAGCGGCGATCGCCCCGGCGAACTTGCCACCCGCGAGAAAGCCAACGATCGCAATCGCAATTTTTTGCAGCAGGAAAGCGAGCAAAGCGCCAAGTAACCCAAGCACGACGGCCACTGCAAGCTGCAGGAGTGGGGATGGTTCATTGACGAGATGCGGCGCGAGCTCGATGCCCGCGAGGAACCCCACAGCGGCCACACAAAGCCAGAAAAGTTTTCGCCCAAAGAACAGAATGACAATCCCAATCAACGCGCCTACAGCTGGCACGGAGTAATGCATCGAATCAAAAGAGTGTTGGGCAGCCATGATGCGGATGTCTTTGTGGCAACGCCGCAGTTACAGGCAACAATGCCGAAAACTCAACCTCGAACACCGAAGCTGAAATAGAATCGTGTTGT
>WNFR01010373.1_pt1 | contig 13989 bp, 11 predicted proteins | sample 5400221 | NCBI WGS metagenome assembly WNFR01 (sample SAMN13153357, study PRJNA577476) | soil metagenome | isolation source: 40 cm soil under Madrone tree | place: USA:California | collected 2016-06-14 | reverse complement strand
CGAGTTGATGCCGAGCTTGGGACCGACCAGGATCACGTTCGGCGACGTCCCGAGTTCAGCGATCGGCGCGAAATCCTTGTAAGGATCATAAGGAATTTTTGCGTAGAGACCGGGATTGACGACATAGGCGCTCGATGTGATCAAAAGCGTATAGCCGTCCGGCTCGGCATGCGCCGCAGCGCCGATCCCGATATTGCCGCCCGCCCCCGGCTTGTTCTCAACGATCAGCGTACCGCCAAGGGCATCGCCGAGATGCGTACTGAGGATGCGCGCCATGATGTCGGTCGGTCCGGCGGGGGCGAACGGCACGATGATCTTGATTGGACGTTCGGGATACCCTGCCGCCCTCACCTGCTTCAGGCCAAGTCCGGGCGTCGCCATCGCGCCCATCGCGAAGCAGGCCGTACGCAATATCTCGCGGCGCGATGGATGGGCGGATTTCTTACCGAACATGACATTCTCCCCGAGACCGGCCTCTTAATTTCGCGAATTATCGCCGATGCCCAGCCGTATCGCCCATTATTCACTGGGTTACTTTGAGACATACTCTACGATCTCTTCGCGGGTCGCAATCCACACGCCCTTCAGCTTTTTTCTTCCTGGCGATCTCTTCCTAAGCCCATGCACCGTTCGGCCGGCCGTAGAGTGAGCATGCGCCGTCACGTCGATCACGACGGCCCCGGTCCTGTTCCTGCGTGAGTGGCCGGCAGAGCCTAAAAGACGATCAGACTCATCTCAATGACCTTGCCGCCAGATGCTCCGACGACCGATGCATTTTGACGTCGTTGTCGTAGCGGAGCATAGGCCAACAAGGAAACACTCATGAGCCAAATAGCGGTTCGATCGGTGATCCCGGAAGACGAGAAGTTCCGGGTGCATGCCGAACGCATCGGTGATTATACGATCAGCTTCCGTGCCTGAAAAATCCAGACTTACAAGGATAGCGGGACGATACCCTCGACAGGAAGCCCTGCGCCACGCAATCCGTCGCGCAAGGCTTCCCACCGCGCGCTTACACTGATCGGATGAGCTTGCAGGACCCAGCGTACCACGGCCTCGTCGGTCGGGGCCGATGATTCCACCCAAAACGAACGTATTTCGTTGAGAAAGCGCTGAGCCTCTTCCCTCGCCATGGCCACCTGGCCGAGGTGGAACAGCGCCGCCGCCCGCCATGCGGGCAGGATCTGTATGAGACCACGCGCGCGATCGCAGGCTGCGAGAGCGCCGGCATAGTCGCCGCACAGGAAGCGAATGAGGCAATGGTAACCCCATTCGAGATATGACGGCGCTGGCGAAAGAGCAAGCGACTGGCCGGCCCGCAGCCGGGCTTCCTCGATCGATCCGCAGAAAGCGGAATAGTGAGCACAGGACAGCAAGGTCCACGGATCATTGTCGTTCAACTCGCAGGCGAGTTCCATATGTGGCGCCGCTTCGGCCTCCCGGAGCGCCATCACATAAGACCAGCCGCAGCACAAATGCGCCCTGGAATCGAGCGGATCCAGTTGAACGGCGGTTTTCGCAAGTTCAAGCGTCGCTCTTGCCTTGCCGAGATCGCGAAGGAAGCCAGGATGTACAAAATGTTCAATGTTATTCATTTGCACAAGGCTGCTGTAGCAAGGCGAGAAAGCAGGATTTTCACGGATGGCATCACGAAAGATGATGACTGCCCGCTGCCAGCTTTCCGGGTCGAATTTCATCATGAGATTCTGCCCGCGAAGCCAGCGGTCGTGAACATCGAGCGAAACGTCGGGTTCGCCTGCAAGCCGCATCAGGCGTTCGGCCGATAACTGGACGTTCAGCGAGGCGGCGATCCGGCGGATGATGCGGTGCTGCGTCTCGAACCAGTTATCGAGGTTGAGCCGGAGGCTTTCGCCCCAGATGTAGATGCCGGTCGCTTCGTCCCGGAGCACCATCACCATGTTGATTTCAGCGCCGGCCTGATACGCTGTCGTTTCGATGCAGTATTGCGGCGTCGAATCCGGCAGCGGAAGTAGGGCCGCTGCGGGTGGACGATCGACCACACTCCACTCGCGGAAACGCACAAGGCACGCCACGAGATGCTGGTAGAACCCCTGCACAAGGTGGGTATGATTGCTGTCGATGCCATGCATCGCAAAAGGCCGCAGCACGAGACGCATCTTGGCCGGGGCAGCGATATATCTGGCATCCGGAATGATGTTACGACCAATATTCTCGTGGATTGTCGGTACCGCCCGCCCGTCGGCCTGAGGCTGAGCGCCAATCCGGTTTGAGGGCGGCCGTTGGAAACAGCCGAGTTTGATGTCGGCAACGAGTTCTTCCGTCGCTGGCGACGGCTCCATGCCAAAATCCCGATCCAGCAAATTCCAGAGAGCTTTGTAGATGCGGAGCGCGCCCGCAACATCGCCTTGCTCGGCATGCATGCGCATCAAGTGGCAGCAAGCCTCTTCGTGGGTAGGATCGAGATTGACGATGGCTGTTGCGATTTCGGTTTTGGTCCCGGCGGCGACATCCTTCGCGACTAAACCAGCACCAAGGCTTCGCATCAGCCTGTCGTGGATCGTCTGACGTTTCGCGAGCACCCATATCCGAAATGAAGGATCGAGGTCGTCCATGCCTTCGAGAATCCGCTCGCCGAGATCCGGCGTATTGAGCAGCAGCGGATGCACGCTTCCACTCTCCGCCAGTCGGATAATGCTTTCGACATCGACCTCGACCTTTTCGGCATTGAGACGGATCGAGAGCCTCCCTGCATCAAAGCCGCCATAGCCCGCATCCTCAAAGGCGGAGCGCAGTTCGCGAACGACCTGGCGCAACGAGGCGCGCGCTTTCTCTTCGTCCGACCGGCTCCACAACAGGCCGACCAGCCGCTCGCGATTTTCGTGTTTTGCCTCGGTCAAGGCAAGATAGCCAAGGACGGCACTTGCCTTCTTGGTTCGGAGTTCGACCAGCCGGCCTGCAAACATGATCAAGGGGCGCCCCACCAGCGAGACGGAAAGGCGCGCGGCGCTCAGGGGCACCGTTGCGGTCTCGCTTGCAGCCAACCCATGGACCCTGGCAACCTGTTGCATCCGAACATTTCCGTAGCGGGTCGCAGTCTCAGCAATTTATATCAGGGCGACACCATCGGTATAGGCCGTACCCCCCGCCTGTTCGCGCAATCATATCTGCCAAGCGCGGCGTAATGAAACTCCGAAGGCATAGGCTGGAGGCCAGGCGAAATGACGCGCGGCGCCGGAACGGCAAAATGCGGGCGGCTCAAATTGAGGCCAAAAGTTTCGATGCCGAATTGCGCCAGGCGTGACGCGGTGCCACGAAAGTTCGCCATCCGGGCCGGAGGCGGTGCGCCGAGAACGTGGCGAGGAACTCGCACGCCTGTGGACCGAGCTTGGCGGCCGGATCGCTTGGATCAAACTCCAGCGCGTCATCCCCGGTCCGCAGCTGGGAAAGATACTCGATACCCTCGCCGATACATCCCTGAAAGCTTCCTGCAGCGAAAGGCCTATGCCGGAAACGCCGACCATGGGATGCCCTGCATGGAGGGAATCAGCAAGGCTCGGATCGAATTCGGCCCCGAAGCTAACCAGACCGGGTGCATCGGGTGCAATCAGCTCGAAAATACGCTCAAACCGGGAGCGAGTTCATCTCGGGGTCTATGTTGCCCGAAAGGCACGCCATACTCGCTGCCGAATGAGCCTCATCGCGGCAATATCGATGCGCGGCTTCCGGGAGGGACAAGCAAGCTACGCTGTCGCCTTGTATAAGCTAATGTGCAATGCCTTTAGTGGGAGCAAGGACACACCTTCCCTCCGGATCGATCGCCGCAGTTATTGTCTGGAGGGGCGCAGTTGCAAGAAATTTCTGGAGATTCGACCGACTCTCGTCGGAGAGCACAAATAGCCCGCGCATCAATTCGAAAAATCCCGGCTCCTCCCCGACATACAGCAGTTCGAGAAGTTCCGCGGCGGTGTAACGTCCCAGAGCCGAGAAAAGCCTTTCGGTCTCGTCAATTGAACTGCTCTGGCTTGACCGATCAAAATCGTAAATGATTGCAGTCATTGTTTCCCCGATGCGTCGCGATGGTCTGTGGACATCGCCGGACGTGGAATTTGCCCGCGTCATCGTGATTTCAGCGTGATCGCAAGCGGACCGCTTTGGAACTTGCAGTTTTGCTCGATTACTCGATTAAGAGCGAAATTTGCATTTCTGACGCATTGGAACGCGGTTGCGAAGCAAAAAGTCGCCGTGGCCCAGTGGCTTGTTGCGAAGTTCCGGTTGGGCGCCCGCATCGAAGGCAAATGACAAGATCATGAGCCGCAGCTACGGGGTTCACCCGCGCCGGGCTGATGGCTTGCGTTCGATCGGATGAATGTCGATGGCCCTTAACCGGCCCAAGCGCAGCACTTCCATCTCGAGCGGACGATCGATCCGGTCGCGATCGAGGGCGCGGATCAGATCGTCGACGCCGTTAACCTCAACGCCGTCCAGTTTGATCACGACATCACCGGGCAATAATCCGGCCTGCGCAGCCGGGCCGTCCGGTTCGATCTGGGCCAACAGGGCGCCCATCTTGTTTTCGACACCTGCGACCACCGCGTGCCTTCTTGGGATTGGCGCGGTCTGTCCGGACACGCCGATATAGGCGCGCCTGACATACCGACAAAACAAATTGCGCGGTATTGCTGGCGACCGCAAAACAAATGCCCTGCGCGCCGCTGATGATCGCAGTGTTGATGCCAATTACCTCCGCCGCGGACGACACCAGCGGCCCGCCAGAGTTCCCGGGATTGAGCGCGGCGTCGGTCTGAATGACGTCTTCGATGGTCCGGCCGTTCACCGAGCGGATCGAGCGGCCCAGCGCCGACACCACGCCCGCTGTAACGGTCGATTCAAAGCCCAGCGGATTGCCGATCGCAACAACCAGCTGGCCGCGGCGCAAACTTTTGGAGTTACCGAGCGAGGCGTAGCGCAAATCCCGCATGCCGTCGGCGCGCAGCAGAGCTAGATCGGTGTCGGGATCGACGCCGAGCACGCGTGCATCGGTAACAATGCCCTCGATGTCCCGCAGCCTGATCTGTTTCGCCGATCCGACCACATGACTGTTGGTCAGCACGAGTCCATCAGGAGAGATAACGATTCCAGAGCCGAGCCCGCCTCGCTCCCGCGCGTTTGGCACTTTTGACCCGGTTTCGACGCGGACCACCGCAGGGCCGACGCGTTCGGTCACGCTGATCACGGCGTTGGAATAGGCGTCGAGCAAAGCTTGATCGCTGGTGGCGGCTTGTTTGGCCGCTTGGGATGAGGGGCCCTCATCTGACTTGTCGTCGGTAAAATCCAACATGGGGAATTCCTTCGCATGTCAGATGGTGGCGCCGTTTTACTCCCGCAAGAGCGTCCAAACGGCGGCCGGCGACGTAAGCTGCTTCGGGTGTGAAGCGGACATGGTAGCGAACGTTATGGGCCGCTAACGCGCTTAGCCTGACATCCCCGCAGGAACAACGCGGTACAGGTGCGCACCCGCGCTTCGATCTGCGAACGCGACGGCAGCGGTACGCCGCCGAACATCGCGGCGCGCCGCGGCGCGGAGGCCACCATGCCGAGCAGCATGCCGGCGGCTTCGTCGACGTCATCGAGGGCGATCAGCCCACGCTTCTGCTGCACCCCCAACCATTCCGCCAGCGCCACAACGGTACGCTGGATAGCGTTCGTATAGAACGTCCCGGCAATATCGGAAAACTTGCCGGCCTCCTGCAGCACCATACGCTGAACCGCGATGACTTCTTGGTCGAGCGTGAGTTCTGCGCACGCCATCAGCGCCGCACATAGCGCCTCTTCGATGTCGGTGTGATCCGCAGCGTGGAGGTTGACCACGGAAAGGAAGCGGTCGAGCCGGTCCGTTACCATGCCCTCGAACAGCGACGCCTTGTTGGGAACGAGACGATACAGCGTTTTGGTGGAGACCCCGGCACGCCGCGCCACCGTCTCAATACTGGTCGCGGCATAGCCGTTGGCTGCGAACTCGTGGCGCGCGGCCTCGTAAATGATCTGGCGGGTTTCGTCGTCGGGGCGTACCTGCGGGCGGCCCCGGCAGCGCCGGTCTTGGATGGTGTCGATCTCAGCCATGCTTTTACATGATGCCTGTCATTCCATTGACAGTCCCAATGTAGGTCCTATTATGGAAAATATCAAGTTTCCAAATTTCGCCGACGCCCGGCGAAGGCCATCAGGGGTTACCGTCATGACCCACCATTCCACCGCATTCGAGGCCGAGCGTTCGGTTCCAGTCGGCGACGCCGTCAAGGATCTCGTGCCGGATATCCTGAAAGACGTCAGCACGAGTGCAGCTCGTGCCCCGGCTATAAAAACGTTCAATTTCCGCAAACTGCTAATGGCCGGCGCCGTGTTGGCGGTTGTTGCAGGGGCGGCGTGGTACGGCTGGGACTACTGGACGGTCGGCCAGTATCTGGTCTCGACCGATGACGCTTACGTAAAAGCTGACAATACGACCATTGCACCAAAAATCTCCGGATATCTGCGGGAGGTGCTGGTCGGCGACAATGAGCTTGTTGCGGCCGGCCAGGTGCTGGCGCGGATCGACGAGCGCGATTTCAAGGTGGCGCTCGACCAAGCGAAATCCGACGTCGCCGCGGCCAATGCCACAATCGCCAGCAGAAAGGCCCAGCTCGAGGTTCAGCAGGCGGTGATCGACGCCGCCAAGGCGACCATCGACGTCGACAAGGCGACGCTGACTTTCGCCGCACATGAAAACAAGCGCTACACCGATCTCGCCGCGACCGGCTTCGGCAGCGTACAGAACGCGCAGCAGGCGCAGTCGCGCGACGCCGGTGCCCAGGCCGCGATCCAGCGCGACACCGCCAACCTTGCCTCCGCACTGAAACAGGTCGACCTGCTGAAGGCCGAGATCGCCCAGGCAAACGCGGTGCTGGCGCGAGCAACTGCCGTGCAGAACCAGGCCGAACTCAATCTCGGTTACACCACCATCGTCGCGCCGATCAACGGCGTCATCGGCAACCGTACGCTGCGCATCGGCCAATTCGTGCAGGCCGGGACCCAACTGATGTCGGTGGTACCGGTCGCCGGCGCTTATGTGGTGGCAAACTTCAAGGAAACGCAGCTTACCAACGTGCACGAAGGCCAGCCGGTCGATATCGCCGTCGACATGTTCCCCGGCCAGGTCGTGCACGGCCACGTCGACAGCATTGCGCCTGCCAGTGGCCAGGAATTCGCGCTGCTGCCGCCGGACAACGCCACGGGCAACTTCACCAAGGTAGTACAGCGCATACCGGTCAAGATCGCACTCGACCGCGCCAAAGACTCGTCAATCGAATTGCGTCCGGGCATGTCGGTGATACCGACCATCGCGACAAGGTCGCTAGCTCGCAACCCCGAGGCGGTCGCCGCATCCAAACCATCCAATACGTTTTCTGGAGGGTCGTGCCATGTCAAATCGCGTCCTGTCAGCTTCGATGCCGCTGACCTCTGGCGGCAGATCTGAGCGCGCGACGCTCGATCCGAACCGTGCTAGCACTGCCACCTGGATTGCCGTCCTCGCGGCCATGATCGGTTCGTTCATGGCGATCCTGAATATCCAGATCACCAACGCCTCGCTGCTCAATATCGAAGGCGGCATCGGCACCGGCGTCGATAACGGCTCGTGGATCTCGACCTCCTACTTGATCGGCGAGATCGTGGTGATTCCGCTCACGGATTATCTCAGCCGGATCTTCTCATTCCGCCGCTACATGCTCGCGAGCGCGACCCTGTTTGCGGTCTTCTCGGTCGCGTGCGCCTTCACCCACGACCTGCCATCCATGATCGCGATGCGCGGCCTGCAGGGTTTTGCCGGCGGCGTGCTGATCCCGATGGCGTTCACACTGGTGCTGACCAAGCTGCCGAAGCCGCAGCAGCCGATCGGCCTCGCCGTGTTTGCGCTGTCCGTCACCTTTGCGCCGGCGATCGGACCCACCATCGGCGGCTATCTCACCGAGAATTACGGCTGGCAGACCATTTTCTTCGTCAACGTGCTGCCGACCATCGTGATGGTAACCGCGCTTTATCTCACGCTAGAACAGCAGCCGATGCAGCTCAAGCTTCTGAAAGAAGGTGACTGGGCCGGCATCGTCACCATGGCGATCGGACTGTCTGCCTTGCAGACCGTGCTCGAGGAGGGCAACAAGGATGACTGGTTCTCGTCACCCTTCATCCTGCGTCTCGCGGCCGTCGCGCTGGTGAGCCTGTCACTGTTCGTCTGGATCGAATTGACGATTGGGAAGCCGCTGATCCGGCTGCGGCTGCTGACCCGACGCAACTTCGGCTTTGGCACCATTGCAATGACGATGCTGGGCTTCGCTTTGTTCGGATCGGTGTACATCCTGCCGGCCTACCTCGGTCAGGCGCAGGGCTATAATGCCGAGCAGATCGGCGCGGTGCTGGCGTGGACCGGCCTGCCCCAACTCATCCTGATTCCGTTGGTGCCGAAGCTGATGCAGCGCTTTGATACGCGCTATATCGCCTTCACCGGGCTGATGATCTTCGGCTATAGCTGCTTCATGAACACAGCGATGTCGCCCGACTATGCCGGCGACCAGCTCTGGATTCCGAACATCGTGCGTGCCATCGGCCAAGCCATGGTGCTCACCCCGCTGACCTCGGTGACAACAGGCGACATCGCCCCGCAAGACGCTGCGGCGGCATCCGGTATCAGCAACATGTTCCGCAACCTCGGCGGCGCCATCGGTACCGCGGTGCTTGCCACCGTGATCACCAAGCGCGAGCAGTTTCACTCCAACGTCATCGGCCAGTCGGTCACGCTCAGCCGCGAGGAAGTGCGCAACCGGATCGCGCAAATGACGAATTACTTTATGGCCCATGGAGTACCCGATCCTGCAGCGGCTCATCAGCAGGCAATCGTCGCGCTTGGCAACGCAGTGAAGCGCCAGGCGCTGGTGATGGGTTTCAGCGATACCTTTGCGGTGATCGGCGTGGTGCTGGTGCTTGCCGCCGTCGCGGTCGCATTCACGCGCAAGGTAAAGGGAAGCGGGGCCGGCGCACACTGAAATCGCGAACCTGCAGCTCAATGTGTGGACGCGAAATGGTCCACTGCAGCTCAGCTAAACGGCCTTGGTCAGTGCACCATCGACAATGAGGTTGGTGCCCGAGATACGGCTCGCCACCGGACTCGCGAGGAACACGACGGCCGCGGCGACTTCCTGCGGTGTGCCCATGCGTCCGGTCGGGTTCAGCGACATTGCCGTCTTGTAGAGATCGGGCATGCCGCGCTCGATATTCTGCCAGATGCCGCCCTCAAAGTAGGTATTGCCCGGCGACACCGCGTTGACGCGGATGCCCTTGCCGATGAGCTGGTTGCTGAGCCCCTTGGCGTAGTGGATCAGCGCCGCCTTGAAGGCGCCGTAGGAACCGGCAGCGAAATCCACCTCGAAGCCCGACACGCTCGAGACGATCACGATCGAGGCGGATTTGGATTTCTCCAGATAAGGAAGCGCCGCCGCGACGGAATTGACGGTATGCATCATATCGGTGCGAAATGACTTCTCCCAGGTCTCAGTTGTATCGCCGACGGCAAGCGCACTGACGTTGCAAACGATGGTGTCGATACCGCCCAGTTCGCCGGCCGCATCCTCGACCCATTGCTTCAACGCAGCGGCGTCGGCGACATCGATTGCCGCACCCCACGATTTTCCCCCCTTTGCGGCCAACGCCTTCACGACCTCGCCGACTTGGTCGGCATTGCGCGCACATATGGCGACGTTGGCGCCTTCAGCTGCAAACAGTTCGGCGATCGCTAGCCCAATGCCTTTGCTCCCCCCGGTCACCAGCGCGCTTTTGCCCTTTAATCCGAGATCCATTGTCGCCTCCATCGATGATGCTGCGGCCTGCCGTCGCGTGCGGCAGGCCGCGTCGTTGAGTTACATCTTGGTCCAGTCGCCGGCGCCTTCGAAGGCCGCGGCGGCGCGATAGATGACCGATTCATCGTAGTATTTGGCGACCAGCATCAACCCGATCGGCAGACCGCCGCTCATCCCGCAGGGAATGCTCATCGCCGGATGCCCCGTCGCGTTAAAAGGCGCCGTGTTGGGAACCATTTCGAATGCGCGCTGGATGTAGAGATCGCGCGGCGCACCGGGCGGCGGCAGCGGCGCGGCCTTCATCGGCAATGTCGGCATCAGCAGCAAATCGTAGCTGCCGAGTGCCGCATCGTAGGCGGTGCGCAGCTTTCGGTTGAGGTTCTGTGCCTTCGCATAGAAATGACCGCGATAGTGTTTGGTAAAATATTGGCCGAGCAGCATCGTTATCTTGAGGGTGTCGGACAACTCGTCGGCGCGGTGGTGCCAGGCGGAATGAGCGTCCAGCAATGTCGTATTATAGAGACCGCGCCAGTTGGTCCCCATGCCATTGCCCTTCATCATCAACTCGGTGGCGCCTTCCGCGGCGATCGGCAGCCAGATAGCCGGGGCCAACAGATGCATAGGCACCGAGATCTCATCGACGGTTGCGCCGAGCTTCTTGAAAAGCTGGGCGCCGGCCATGACCTTGGCATCGACGTCGCGCTCGGAACTCGGATGTCCGAAACCTTCCTTGACGATGCCGATACGCAATCCCTTGACGCCGCCTTCGAGCGCTTCTGTGTAGTTTGCGACCTGGGGAGCAATTTGCCGCGGATCGAGGCCGTCCGCACCTGCCAGCACCTCAAGCAGAAGTGCATTGTCGCGCACACTGCGGGTCATCGGTCCGGTGTGATCAAGGGTGATTTCGATCGGCATGACGCCGGTATAGGGCACGAGGCCGTGCGTTCCCTTCATTCCGTAGATGCCGCAAAACGAGGCGGGGATGCGGATCGATCCGCCCTGGTCGCCGCCGATCGCCATATCGGCTTCACCCGTCGCCACCACGACGCCACTGCCCGAAGACGAGCCGCCGGACGAATAACCCATCTTGTGGGGATTATGGACGGGACCGGTCGCATTGGTATGGCTGCCGCCGGAAAAACAGAAACACTCGCAATGCGTCTTGCCGACGATGGTGCCACCGGCGTCGAGAATGCGCGTGACGATGGTGGCATCCGTATCTGGCATATAACCTTCGAGCGTCGAAGCGCCGTTCATCATGGGAACGCCGGCCAGGCTGACATTGTCCTTCAGCGCGATCGTCTTTCCGGCGAGCTTGCCGCTCGGGGCGCCCTTGATCGTCGTCTTGACGTACCAGGCGTTGTACTTGTTCTCCTCGCCCTCCGGACGGTAGCCGGGCGTTCGCGGATAGGTCACGGCCGGGACATAATCCGCCATGGCATCGACAATGTCGTAGGCCGCGTAATTTCCCTGCATCAGCGTGTCGTAGGATTTGAGTTCCTCCTCGCCCATATGCATACCGAGGTCCTCGGCTACGCTTCGTAATTGATCGAGAGTGGGTCGCCTGACTGCCATGGTCTGTCTCCCTATGATCAGTGCTCTCTGGGATCGAGCTTAGGTGGTGATTCCGATGAATTCCCCGACGAGACTGGCGTCGCCGAGATCGCCTGGCTGCACTTCCCGGGTAATCGTGCCTTTTTGAATGATGAGAATCCGCTTCGAGAGCGCGGCGATGAAGTCGAGGTTCTGCTCGACCAGGATCATGGTAAGTCCGCTGTTGTCGCGCAGCCGTTGCAGGATCTCGACAATCTCGTCGATGATCGAAGGCTGGATACCCTCCGTCGGCTCGTCGAGAAGAACAAGACGCGGCTTGCCGCAAAGGCAGCGCGCGATCGCCAGCAGTTGCTGCTCGCCGCCCGAAAGCGCGCCACCGGGGCGGTCGAGAAGCGGCTTGAGGCGGGGAAACTCCTCCAGCACTTCGGCGATGGTATCCTGCTCGCGACCTGCCTGCTTGCTGCATCCCATGCGCAGATTGTCGTAAACCGTGAGGCCCGGAAAAATCTCGCGCCCCTGCGGCACATAACCGAGCCCCAATCGCGCGCGGCGATAGGGCTCGGCCGCCGTTACGTCTTCGCCATGCAAGCGGACCAGCCCCCCGGTCGCCGGCAAAAATCCCATCAGCGCCTTGAGCAAGGTCGTCTTGCCCATCCCGTTGTGACCGAGAATGCCGATGAACTCGCCTTCGCCAACCGCGAAGCTGACCCCGTTTAGGATCGGAATGCGGCCGTAGCCGGTTCGCAGCCCTTGCACATTGAGCATCATGCGGCCGCCTGTTTGCCCAGATAGATATCGCGCACCAGCGGGTTGCGCATGATATGCTCCACGGCGTCCTCCACCAGCACGCTGCCCTGATTGAAGACCGTCACCTGCTTGGCGATCATGCGGATGAACTGCATGTCGTGCTCGACGATGATTAGCGCCTTGCTGCGATTGATCTCGCGCACGAGCTCGGCGGTCTTGTATACTTCGTCATGCGTCATGCCGGCGGCAGGCTCATCGAGCAGAATGAGCTCTGGATCCGTCGCCAACACGATGCCGAGTTCGACCCATTGCCGCTGACCGTGGGCAAGCTGGCCTACCAGACGCTTGGCCGCACCGCTGAGGCCGATACGCTCCAGCATTTCGTCGACCACGCCATTGACACGCTCGCTGGAATGGATGCGGTTCGCCGCGAGCCAGATATTTTCGCGCACGCTCAAACCGTCGAACACGCTCGGTACCTGGGTCTTGATGCCGATGCCGAGGCGTGCGATCTCGTGCGCGTAGGCGTTGGAAATATCATGGCCGCGGAACAGCACCTGGCCCTGGCTCGGCTGCAGCTGCCCGGTGAGCATCTTGAAGAACGTGCTCTTCCCGGCACCGTTCGGACCGATCAGACAACGCAGCTCGCCTTCAGCCAGCGTGAAGTTGACGTTGCGTACCGCCTGGACGCCGCCGAAGCGCATGCTGAGATCGCGGGTCTGAAGAAGCGGCGCAGCCATCACCCCTCCTTAAGGCCCGCAGCGATACGCCGCATACGCGAGCGCAGCAGCCATTGTCCGAAATCGGCCAGCGTCGGCACCAGCCCCTTCGGCACAAGAAGCACGAACGCGACAAGTATTATTCCAAGGATGAACGGCGCATTGGCCAGCAGCTTCGTCCACCAATCCGAACCGCTCGGCTGGTTCGCCCCCAACGCCGTAGAGAGCCACTGGATGCCAATGCAGCCGACGATCGGACCGATCAGCGTGCCACGCCCGCCGACAATGACCCAAATGATGATTTGCGCAGACTGCGCCAGCCCGAAAATCGTAGGGCTTACAAAATTTCCCCAATTGGCGAAAAGGCAGCCGGCGAAGCCCGCGAGCGCGCCGCCGATAGTGAAGGCCGCGAGCTTGTAGGCCCGCGGATCGTAGCCCAGCAGTTCGGCGCGCCGTTCGTTTTCCCGGATGCCGACGATGATGCGGCCGAACCTGCTGGCCAGCAATAGGCGCAGTCCGAAATACGTCGCGAGCAACGCCGCCGTCGCAAGATAAAACATGCCTTCGAGATCGATCACCGCAGCCTTGCTGCCGGGGAAATTGAGCGGCGGGATTCCCGGAATGCCGTTGAAACCGCCAAGCCGTGCCACGCCGATATGGAATTCCGGGCCGGCAGTGGAATTCACTGAATTGAACAGGATCAGCGTCACGGTCAGCGTGATGACGCCGAGATATACGTCGCTGATGCGGCTGTAGAACATGAAATAGCCGAGCAGCGCGGCGAAGGCTGCCGGCAGAGCGATTGCCAGCAGAAGCGGGACCGTGCTCTCGCCGATGTTGAACATGGCGATCGCGTAGGTATAGGCGCCCAACCCGAAGAACGCCGATTGGCCGAAGCAGAGAATGCCGCCATAACCCCAGATCAGCGCCAGGCTGAGCGCCAGGATCGCCATGATCATGTAGACCGTGAGTTCGAGCACGATATCGAGCTCGGCGAATCGCGGCGTCAGGATCAGGAAGGTGACACCGACGATGCCGACCAGCCCGAGGCCGAGAAGATTGAGGGCGCGGGCGTTCACAGACCTCTCCGGAAGAAGCGGCCG
>WNFR01012955.1_pt1 | contig 13990 bp, 12 predicted proteins | sample 5400221 | NCBI WGS metagenome assembly WNFR01 (sample SAMN13153357, study PRJNA577476) | soil metagenome | isolation source: 40 cm soil under Madrone tree | place: USA:California | collected 2016-06-14 | reverse complement strand
GCAAAAACGCTCGCCAGGCGACCTCGGGATCACAGTAACGTTGCCAAGTTCGCCGCAGTCAGCTCCCGTTTTGCAAGTGCAGGTCCCGCTCGTCGTAACCGGTTCCACCGATGCGGCGCTTTGTGCGGCGGCCATAACTAATAGCCAGCGGGACGTGCTGCATTGCGGGAACGACCCAGCTTATTTCGGGGTTGTGCCAAAAAACGCTACCCTCGGTACTATCGGGTCACCTACCTTCGTCAATCAGGTGTCCGGCCTTCTCACCGCCTTTTCCAAGAACGCTTCCGGCTTCCCTATCGGATTTCTGAAGGGGGTAAACGCCGGTATCGCCCCGTATTCAGCCCCCCTGGCGGTGACTGGCGCGACGACGTCCAATTTTGGGTTCTGCGCCAGCTTCTGGGGAGGGAGCATCGCAACAACGACTCTGAATCCCGCGGCGGCGGCGTTCCTGTCGATCGGTACGGACGGCACTACTTATGTTTCGTCGCCGCGTCCGCCGTTCAACACGAGCACGTGTCCGTTCTAACCGTCGTCGCGGACACTCTGGTCGCAGCGGTGGGCAGTAGAGATCGCTGCCGCTGCGGGAGGAGACGGTGCTGAACCCTGCTCTCGTTCTTCTGGGCAGCCTGCTCGCCGTCGCCTTATGGGAATTCTGCCGGCCGCGACGGCAGCGGGAATTTCCCGCGCTGCGGCGGCGGCTCGGAAATATCGGCATCTGGCTCCTCAATATAGTCCTCGCCGCCTTCACCTTTACGCCGCCGGACACCTTCCGGCCGCAGTTCGAGGCAGCATTTGGCGTAGCTTTGCCCTCCTGGCCGATCACCGATCGTTGGTTGAGCTTTGTGGCGGCATTCCTGCTGCTCGACTTTTTGCAATATGCCGTACATCGCTGTCAGCACGCGGTGCCGTTCCTCTGGCGCTTCCACGCCCTCCACCACTCCGATCCCGATGTCGATGTAACGACCTCGGTGCGCCACCATCCGATCGAGTATTTGCTCGCCTCGGGGTTCTACTGGCTGGCGGTGCTGGCGCTCGACATCCCCGTGGTCGTCGTGATCAGCCACGGGCTGGCCGTATTCGCCGCCGCCGCCGTCACGCACGGCAACACCAGATTACCGGAATGGCTGGAGCGGCTTTTGCAGCCAGTGGTGATCACCCTCGACTTGCACCTCATCCACCACTCCATTTCATATGACGAGGCGAACGCCAATTTTGGCGCTGTCCTTTCTGTTTGGGATCGGCTGTTCGGCACTTTTATGCGGATCACCCGTACGCAGCACGAGCGCATTGTCTTTGGCGTGCGTGAATTGCCGCGGAGCGATTGCGTGAAGCCCTCCGCGATGTTTCTGACCCCCTGGCGGCTCTCCCGCGCAGCGGTCACCGATTGAGGTGATAGAGTTCAACGATCGATCGAACGCAAAGGATTTTCGCCGCGCATTGAGCTGGTGCTCAACCCGTTCATGAGAAAGCCTTGGCGGCCGCTCGGCCTCACAAAGGGCAAACTCTTGCGGTAGCATCGCTCCTGTCAGTTAAGTTTATATTTTATTTGATTTCAACGGAAAGAAAGATGCGTCTTTTTGTATTTCTCTTGTGGTGCGCGGCCGTTGTTGGACGTTGCGCAGCGTCGAACATTCTCAGCTATAATTCCCGGTTAGCCGAATTTAATTCCCAGTTCGGCGAATTTAATTCCCGATTAGGGGCCAATAAATTCCCGTTTAGCCGGCACCGGGAATTGGCCGGCAAGCCATTGATTTACTTTGCTGTTTGCGGTGCCAAAAGCGCACTTTTCCGGCACAATCGAGAAAATTCCCGGTTCAACGGGAAAAACCGGGAATTCCTGCCCGCGGTGCGACGCCCAAAAAGATTGAGGGAACGGCGGCTAAAACGATTTAGCGGTGGTTCCGGTCAGCATGTCGGCCTTGCGGTTGAGCGCGGCGATCAGCCCGTCGACGCCGTCATTCTTCAGGATCGCGGAAAATTCGGAGCGGCGGGTTGCCACCTCGCTGATCGCCCCGTCGAGGTAGATGTCGGAGATCAGCCACCCCTCGCCGTTGCGCCGCATCATGTAGTCGATCTTGACCGGCTCGCCGTTGGCCTTGACGATCTGGCTGCGGACCATGACGCCCGCGGCATTGGGCTGCTCACCGGTCACCTGCAATTTCTGCCCCGCGTAGCTGTCGAAGCGGTCGGCATAGATCGCGGAGATGTAGCGCGCGAAGCTGTCGGTCACCTGCTGCCGCTGCGCCTCGCTCAGCGAGGCCCAGGAAGGACCGACCGACAACCGCGCCATCGCGGGGATGTCGAAGGTCCGGCGAATGACCGGCTCCAGCTGCGTGAAGCGGCCGCTCTGGCCGAGCGTGCGGCCGTTCTTCATCGTGCCGAGCAGCGCGTCGTAGAGGCCCTGCACGGTATCGCCGCCGCTCGCCGGCGCGGCATGGAGCGGATAGGGGCAGGCGAGGGCCAGCACCGCGACGACACCCGCGGCTTTCCACGCTGGCGTTTTCTGTACGATCGGCGGACTCATTGCTTGCTCTCCCCGGCTCCCTCGCGCCTGCGTATTCCTACTAATTTCTGTATTCGCCTCTAAGTGCTCGCATCCCTGCGGCTTTNNNTTTCAAGCGCATGGCTGAGATGCGATCGCGTCATCGAGATGCCACGAACCGTCGCCTTGAAATTTCGCGGCGCACACCCGTCGCGCATGTCGCTTGACTGTGGCGTTGCGGCCGACAACGCGTTGGCATCGCTAGAATGACGGGTTCGGACTAACAAAACATTATCTAGGAGAATCAAACGCATTAAATTCGCAAAAATCATCATGAAGGGCTCCGCACTGATGCATTGTAAACCATGACAAATACCTGTAGTTGTAATCTAGCCATACGCTCCGATCTCGCACTCGATCGCCCGGTAAACGGCGTAATCTCGGACTGCACCCATCGATACGATGCAACCCCCCGAGCGGGGCTAGAGACAAGCCGGTTTGAGGAATGAACCAGGAGCGCCTGCACGAGATCCTCCGTCCGGATTCCGCAGGGACCTACGCGAGAATCTTCCGCGGCGTTCATCATTCGATGGTAGTCGCCGGAATCGCCGTAATGCTGGCCGATACCGTCGAACCGTGGCGGGAGGCTTATGGTGAGCTATTCGCAAACGCCTTTCACTTAATATCCGCTTTTTTTGTTGCAGAGTTTCTGTTGCGGCTGATAGGCGCCCCGGGAGCTCGGGGAACCGAGCATCGCCCCAGTTGGCGGGCACGGCTCGACTGGGGCGTCTCCACGGGCGGGTTCCTCGATTTATTTGGCGCATTGCCGGGTGTGCTCGACATCGTCTTCGAAACCAAGGATGCGATCCTGTTCGGTCTGATCTGGGTGTTCAAACTCGTCCGCTATGCGCCGGGTCTCGTCGGTTTGCGGCGGGCGATCGGCAACGCTCGCCAGGCGCTCCTCTCGGTGCTGCTCGGCTTTGTCGTCGTCCTCCTGGCCGCGTCCAGCCTTGAATACCTCTTCGAGCGTGCCGCGCAGCCGGATGCGTTTGGATCGATCCCGGCGGCTCTGTGGTGGGGGATCGTAACAATGACCAATGCCGGGTATGGCGACAGCGTGCCGCAGACGCTTCCCGGGCGCGTGCTGGCCGGCGTCGTCATGGTCTGCGGTATCGTGGTGTTGGCGCTGGTGGCCGGCATTCTCGCCACCGGCTTCGCGCAGGAGATGCGGCGGTACGCCTTCCTGCGTACCTGGAACATCGTCGCCAAGGTGCCCTTCTTCCAGACTGTCGGCGCTTCGGTCATCGCCGAGGTGGCGCGGCTGTTGCGGCCACGGGACTACCCTGCCGGGGCCGTCATCGTGCGCCGCGGCGAGCCCGGTAACTGTATGTATTTCATCGCTTCCGGCGAGGTCGAGGTCGAGATCAGCCCTGCGCCATCGAGGCTCGGGACCGGAGAATTTTTTGGCGAGATTGCCTTATTGACGGGTAGCCCTCGCACTGCAACCGTCATCGCCGCGGAACCCTGCACATTGTTGCGGCTCGACATCGTCGAGTTCCGCGAGCTGATGGGAAGGCAGCCGGATCTCGCCCGCGTGATCTACGACGCCGCACACCAGCGCCTCGGAGCTGTTGGTGCCGAGCGGATGCGTGAGCGCGAAGCGGCATTGGGCTTCGGCGCCTCGCGTTGACAGCACAGCTGGTACCCGCTCCGTCGGCCGGGATGGATCAGGCGCTCAGCGATCGACGCATTCCACGTCTATTCGAGCTGGCTCGGCGCGAGCGCAAACGCGGCGAAAGGCTCTGTGACCCTCACCGCCGTGACTTTGGCGCCCACCTCCTTGACGAAAGTGATACCGTGTTCAACTGCCTTGGGGGCGAGGTCCGACCCGCCGGTCGGTATCAGGATGTTCTTGTACAAGGTTAGTTCTCCTCCGGTCCGCGTTTCTTTCTGCCGAGAGTGCCGGCACACTCCGTTATAATCGGCGAGACCCAGCGCGGTGAGATCCGAGGGGCGACGCTCGACCGTCTTTTCTCGCGCGTGCTGCCCGGGAATTTGCACATCCCGGCTGATCGCGCTGGCACGGTCGAACGCTGCCGGCGCAACCAAGTAAACGAGGCAGGCCAGCCATGGAGAAGACCGATAAGAAGGTTCACATCAACTTCTGGTACATCATGGCCGCGGTGCTCGGCATGCTGCTCATTCAGGACCTTTATGTGGAAAGCACCAAGCTGACGCCGATCCCCTATAGTCGCTTTCAGACCCTGCTCAACGAAGACAAAGTTGCCAAGGTCGCCATCGCCCAGGATTACATCAGCGGCTCGGTGAAGGAGCCGCAGCCCGACGGGCTCAAGGACTTCGTTACCACCCGCGTCGACCCCGAGCTCGCGCAAAATCTGGACAAGCACGGGGTGGTCTACAGCGGCGTGGTCGAGAACCACTGGCTGCGCGATCTCTTGTCTTGGATTCTGCCAGCGATGTTCTTTGTCGGGATCTGGATGTTCGCGATCCGGCGCATGGGGCAAGGCGGGCTCGGCGGGCTGATGACGATCGGCAAGAGCCGCGCCAAGGTCTATGTCGAGAAGGAGACCAAGGTCACGTTCGCCGATGTCGCCGGGGTCGACGAAGCCAAGGAGGAATTGGCCGAGATCGTCAATTTTCTAAAGGAACCCATCAGATATGGACGGCTCGGCGGCCGCCCGCCAAAGGGCGTGCTGCTGGTCGGCCCGCCGGGGACCGGCAAGACATTGCTGGCGCGCGCTGTCGCCGGCGAGGCGGGAGTGCCGTTCTTCTCGATTTCCGGGTCGGAGTTTGTCGAGATGTTCGTCGGCGTTGGCGCGGCGCGGGTCCGTGACCTGTTCGAGCAGGCCCGCCAACACGCGCCGGCGATCATCTTCATAGACGAGCTGGATGCGCTTGGCCGCGCGCGTGGGACTTACGGCATAGGCGGACACGACGAAAAGGATCAGACGTTGAACCAGCTCCTAGCCGAGCTCGACGGCTTTGATCCGTCGAGCGGCCTCATATTGCTGGCCGCGACCAATCGGCCTGAGGTCCTCGACCCGGCGCTACTGCGCGCCGGACGATTCGACCGGCAAATCTTGGTCGATAAGCCGGACAAGAAGGGGCGCGAGCAGATCCTCGCGGTGCATCTGAAAAAGGTGGCGACGACCCTGCTCGCCACCCGGCGCAACGCGGATTCGGTCACCATGGCCGACTTCACCAACGCGATCGAACGCATGGTCGCCGGGTTGGAGAAGCGCAATCGGCTGCTCAATCCGCTGGAGCGGCGGGTCGTCGCCTACCACGAGCTCGGTCACGCCATGGTAGCTTTGGCATTGCCCGGCACCGACACGGTGCACAAGGTTTCGATCATCCCGCACGGCGTCGGTGCGCTCGGCTACACGATACAACGGCCGACCGAGGACCGTTACCTGATGACCCGTGCTGAGCTCGACCACAAAATGGCCGGGCTGCTCGGCGGACGCGCCGCCGAGCAATTGGTGTTCCGCGAGATTTCGACCGGTGCTGCTGATGATCTCGCCCGGGCGACCGACATCGCGCGGGCGATGGTTCTGCGCTACGGCATGAGCCAGGCGCTCGGCAACGTCGCGTATGACCGCGACCGCTCCCCCTTCCTTCAGCCGAACTTTCCGGTACCGCAAGAGCGGAGCTACAGCGAAGGCACGGCGGAGGCCGTCGACAACGCCGTCCGCGAACTGATCGATAGCGCCTTTCAGGCGGCCTTCAGCATATTGCAGCAGCACCGTGCGCTGCTTGACCGCACGGCGGCAGCACTGCTCGAAACCGAAACGCTCGACGAACCGGCGATTGAGCACCTGAAAAGCGAAATTATCAGCGCGCCGCCACCGCCGACCCCGGATGCCCAACCCGCCTCCGCACTCGCATCCTGAACCCGATTGGTGGAATGGGTCGGGCGGCCTCATGCCACGGTGGGCGCCTTCCGCCTATAGGGTGAGCTGACCTTCTCGACGCTCAACCTAAATTCGCGCCACAATGGACAGAGTAGAGCGCGTACGGCAACTCCCCCCAACCATGTTCAAAGCAGTTTCAACCGAACTGCCGATTATTCGCCTTGCACGGTGATCGCATAGGCGGTCTCGCCATGAACCGCGTCATCGCCGACCGCCAGCTGCGCCTCACTCATGCGCAGCGGCACGAAGATCGAGATCACTTTGAGGATGATGAACGTAGCGATGGCGTTGTAGACGATGATGAACGCCGCGCCATAGAGCTGCAGCAGGAGCTGATTTCCGGTGTCCCCGTGAAGCAAGCCCGTAATGCTGACGCCGGGCGCCTCTTTGTCGGTGCCGATATATTGGAGCATGTCCGGGTTGGCGAGGATGCCCACGAGCAGACCACCGGTCAGGCCGGCAATCCCGTGCGTCGAAAACACGCCCAACGTATCGTCGACCTTCATCATGAACCTGGTCCTCTGGAGCTTATTCATCGAAAGCCACGGAATGATGCCGGCAGCGATACCGATGATGATGGCGCCCCAGCCATCGACGAAACCGGCGGCGGGAGTGATTCCCACCAAGCCCGCGATCATGCCGTTGACCGCGCCGATGATCGACGGCTTGCCGTAGGCCATCTTGTCCATCAGAGTCCAGACGAGAAGAGCTACCGCCGTGGCTGTGTTGGTGTTGAGCACGGCCGCGCCCGCATCCGCATTGGCGAAATAGGGATCGCCGCCGTTAAAGCCGTTCCAACCCAGCCACAAGATGCCGGCGCCAATTAGCGTGACCAGCAGGCTATTGGGCGGAAATTGTTCGCGATCCACCTGTAGGCGCGGCCCCACCACGGCCGCGGCGACGAACCCGGAGGTGCCGGCGGCGAGATGAATGACGTAGCCGCCCGAAAAGTCCGCCACGCCCATGCTTGCGAGCCAGCCACCGCCCCACAGGCTAAACGCCCCGACCGTATAGACCAAGGTCATCCACACCGGGCAGAAGATCACCCACGCCGCGAAGTTCATGCGGCCGAGCACCGAGCCCCCGAGGATGATCACCGTGATCGCAGCGAACACGAACTGGAAGAAGATCAGGGTGGCCATCGGGAAGGTCAGTTCCGGCATGCCGGCGGCCGCTGCCGGTATGGTCGCTTGGCCCAAGGTGAAACTCGCCGAGGTCGCCAACGCCGGTTTGCCGAGGAACGGAAACCACTGCTCTCCGAATGCCATGTTGTAGTCGAATAGAACCCACACGACCAACACCGAAGCGAAGGCGTAGAAGCACATGAACGCAGAATTGATCGCCCATTTCTGCTTGACATACCCGGCGTAGAGAACCGCTAGACCGGGAATGCTTTGCAGGCCGACGAAAGTCGCAGCCGCTAACTGCCATGCATTGTTTCCGGAATCGAGCCATTTGGGTGATGGTACCAGCATTGTCCGTCCCCTATCTTTATCTGTTGTGAGGAAGTTCACAACCTGCGGTGACCAAAACGTGCGGTTGAGTCGGCACATATATAAACGGGCGAGGCAAGAGCCATGCCACTCGTGTAGCCCCATCGAATCTCCCGCTGACAGGGCTTTTCGGGGATCAAACCTTGATACTGCCGAATTGAATAACGAAGAGCTGCATAGAAATTAGGCAAACACAATCGCCATTTTTATGTCACCTGATCCATATGTGATTGCCAATGTGCGGCTTGCTTTGCAGGGAGCCCGGGATTGGGTATGGATTGGCGCATGGCGATGTGGACGCAGCCATGGTCCGCAACCGCGTTCTAGCGGCAGGGGTAGCCGGCCTGGCAGCGGGTTTGGCCGTTCCGACGATCAATGGGGATGCGCAGGAGGGCGAAACCGCGATCACCTGTACCAATCCGGTGAGCGGCACGTCTTGGCAAATTATAATCGATTACCGTAAAGCCACCGTCGATTCCAACCCGGCCGAGATTAAACGGGCCGAGATTTCCTGGTTCAATCCCAAGGATGGCGGCAACTACACGCTCGATCGCAAATCCGGCGATCTTACGGCAAGCGTCGCGTCGAGCACCGGGGGCTATTTTCGCCATGGTCGTTGCAGTCTGGAGAAATTGCGGTGACGGCGTGAGGCCGCAACCGCGCAGCCGCGCTCGCGTCACCACCTCGCTACGATCCGGGCGACCGGCGACCCGTCGGAATCGGTGCGATGGCGACGGCTGAGACCGGCGTCCGGGCCAGCGTCGGATTCGCCTCTGGGAAGGGGCCGCGCAAGGACAATGAGGACTTCGCCGGGGCCCTGTTCGGCGCGGAGTTGCCCGAGCCGCGTCAGGAGGTGGTGGCGGCGATCGCCGATGGCATCGGCGGCGCAAAGGGTGGCCGCACCGCGGCCGAGACCGCGGTGCGCGGTTTCCTGGACGGATTTTGCGATCTGCCTGAAACCATGGAGGTGCAGCGAGCGGGAGCGAGGATCGTCAGTGCGCTCAACGGCTGGATCAATACCATGGGCCGCCAAGACTCCAAACTCGCCGGAATGGGTTGCACATTAACCGCGCTGGTACTCCGTGGCCGCGTCGCCCACCTGCTGCACGTCGGGGATACGCGCGCTTATCGGTTGAGCGGCGACCGCCTGACTTGCCTCACCACCGATCACGTGCGCCAGGAGGTTACGGGTCGCTCGCACATGCTCACCCGCGCGCTGGGAGTGGAGGCGGAAGTGCGCCTCGACTACGCAACACATCCGGTGGCGCTGCACGACCGCTTCCTGTTGTGCAGCGACGGCGTGCACGGGTTTCTGACGGAACAGAGCATCGCCGACATGTTGCGCAAACGCTCCGCTCCCGAGGATACTGCCGGCGCGTTGGTCGCGGCCGCGCTCCAATCCGGCGGCACCGACAATGGCACCGCCTTGGTTCTGGACGTGGTCGCGCTGCCGACGGCGGGATCGGCCGACATCAGCGCCGCCATCCTGCAGCTGCCCGTGATCCCGATGCCGTTTCGCGGCGAGACGATCGACGGATTTGTCCTGAAGGCGTTGATCTCGGAAGGCCGATACAGCCGATTGTTCGGCGCGGAGGACGAAGTCGAGGGCGGCACCGTAGCCTTGAAGTTTCCCAAACCGCAGATCGCCAGCGTCGACGCTTACCGCGCGGCGTTCGTCCGCGAGGCTTGGGTCGGTGCCCGGGTGCACAATCCCTGGATCGGGCGCGTCATCGAGCTGCCGCCGGGACGCCAGACCTGCCTGTACACCGTCATGCCGCTCTATCAAGGCGAGCTTCTGGCAACGCGGCTTTCGCGCCCTCCGGCGCTGGGGTTGGAAGAAGGGCGGAATATCACAGTGACGTTGGCCCGCGCGGTGGCGGCGTTGCATCGCGCCGGCATCATCCATCGCGACATCAAGCCGGACAACGTGATCATAGAAGGCGGCGGATTGCTGAAGCTGATCGATCTCGGGGTGGTTCGCGTACCCGGGCTGGAGGATTTTCCAGGCGATGAGATCCCCGGTACCCAGGCCTATATGGCGCCCGAAATGTTCGAGGGCGAACCCGGCAACGAGGCCACCGACCTTTATGCTCTGGGCGTCACCATGTTCCGCGCGTTCACGGGCCAATTCCCGTACGGAAATCTCGACGCCACCACTCCGCCGCGCCGGAACCGGCCGAAAGACTTCTCCGTGCTGCGGCCGGATCTTCCCGCCTGGCTCCAGGCGGCGCTCGGGCGCGCAATCGCGGTCGATCCTGCAAAGCGCTTTCATGACATGACCGAGTTCGCGTTCGAGATGGAGGCCGGACCGGCGCGCGCCCCGACTGCAATTCGCCGTCCGCGCACGCTCTACGAGCGCGCCCCACTCCAAGTCTGGCAAGGCGTCGCCGCTCTATTGGCGCTTGCGCTGCTAGTGTCGTTGCTAGTGCGTTAAGCCTTGGCGCCGCAGCGTCAGAGCCTGATCACGGGCGAGGAAGTTGGATGCTCGCTCGCGCAGACGCGGCGATGCGGGCCCAACGAGGCGCCAGAACACATAAATTCTGCCTAAATTTTAATCTTCCATTCTTTTCACGGAACACGCGAGATACCCGGGCGGCGGCCACGAATGAGTTGATTTGGAGCCGGCCTCCGGCTCGCATTCGGCCGCACCTCTGGCAAGCCGGTTTGCCGCGCCGGACGATCGGCCTGCGGGCGCCTCCGACAAGGGTCGTCGGTCCAGGGTCGATTGGCACGATTCTTGGGTCCCAGCGCTAACGCGTCCGGCTCGCGGATCAGGAGACGGTTCGCCCCCGCGCTTATCGGTCTCTTGGAGAAAGCTGATGAAATCCATGCACCTTGTCTTGCAACGCCTGATGCTGGCCACGTCGATGCTGCTGCTGCTGACGCTCTCAGCCGCGGCGCAAGCGCCGGCGCCAGCTGCCCCGGTGGCGCCCGCTGGCGACGCGGCCGCCGCTGCTGCGCCCGCCAGCACCATCAACAGCGGTGACACGGCATGGATGCTGACCTCCGTTGCGCTCGTGCTGATGATGACGATTCCAGGGTTGGCGCTGTTCTATGGTGGCATGGTTCGCAAGATGAACGTGCTGACGACGGTGATGCAGAGTTTTGCCGTTACCTGCCTCATCACGGTGTTATGGACGGTGGTTACCTACAGCTTCGCCTTCACGACTGGATCGCCGTTTCTCGGGGGCATGAGCCGGTTTCTGCTCTACGGAATGACTCTCGACACGGTCAACGATCTCGCGAAGACGATCCCCGAATCGGTCTACATGTGCTTTCAGATGACCTTTGCGATCATCACCCCGGCGCTGATCTGCGGCGCCTTCGCCGACCGCATGAAGTTTTCGGCATTGCTGTGGTTCATCGGGCTTTGGGCCGTCTGCGTCTACGCGCCGATCGCCCATTGGGTGTGGGGTGCCGACGGGTTCCTCAACGATGCGGGCGTGCTCGATTTCGCTGGCGGAACCGTCGTGCACATCAATTCCGGGGTTGCCGGTTTGATGGCCGCACTGGTGATGGGCAAGCGAACGGGCTACGGGACGGAGCCGATGCCTCCGCACAACCTCGTGTTCAGCGTCATCGGCGCCTCGTTGCTGTGGGTGGGGTGGTTCGGGTTCAACGCCGGCTCCGCAACGGCGGCCAACGGCAATGCCGGCATGGCTATGGCCGTAACCCAGATCGCGACCGCGACCGCGGCTCTCTCCTGGATGTTTGCAGAGTGGATCGTCAAGGGTAAGCCGAGTGTGCTCGGGATCATCTCCGGCGCAGTCGCAGGATTGGTCGCGATCACGCCGGCGTCGGGCTTCGTCGACCCCCGTGGCGCACTGATCATCGGCGTCGCGGCCGGCGTCATCTGCTATTGGGGCGCCACCGGTCTGAAGCACGCGCTGGGATATGACGACAGCCTGGACGCGTTCGGCGTGCACGGCGTTGGCGGAACCGTCGGTGCCATCCTGACCGGCGTATTGGCCGTTTCCTGGGTCGGTGGTGAAGGCAAGAGCGGCCTGATCGACGGCAATCCGCACCAGGTGCTGGTGCAGCTCTACGCCATCGTCTGCGTTGTCATCTATGACGCGATCGTATCACTGATCCTGCTCAAGCTGGTCGATCTCGTCATTGGTCTTCGTCCCTCTGCCGAAGTCGAACGGGAGGGCCTCGACCTCGCGCTTCACGGTGAGGCCGTGCAATGAGGGGCCAAACGTCTTGATCGATCGAGTTCTTACGGGCGCCCGGCTCTTCGAGGGAAGGGTTATGCCTGTCGACACCCGGATTGGAATAACCGCAGTTGTGCGTTTCCCTATAATCGATCAGGCGCGAGGTTTTACTCAGCAAATCAACTTTTTGTCCGGGTTCGCGCTTGAGACGCCCGATGGCGCGCGCCATGTCACGCGAATGCGGCAAAGCCGCCTAACCCGAGCTCCCCGCGCCGAGCTCAACGCAAGATGGTGAAGCCATGAAAAAGATTGAAGCGATCATCAAGCCGTTCAAGCTCGACGAGGTGAAGAACGCGCTGCATGAGGTCGGCATCACCGGGATGACGGTCAGCGAAGTCAAGGGCTTCGGGCGTCAGAAAGGGCACACGGAGGTCTACCGCGGGGCGGAGTATGTGATCGACTTCCTCCCCAAGATCAAAGTCGAGGTCGTGCTCGACGACGCCATTGTGGAACGGGCTGTACAGGCGATTCAGGATAGCGCGCGTACGGAGAAGATCGGCGACGGCAAGATCTTCGTACTGTCCGTCGAACAGGCGATCCGGATCCGTACCGGCGAGCAAGGGCCCGACGCGGTGTGATGCGGCGCTGCTCCGAGCGGCCCGCGACCACCCGCGTGGGCCATCGTTTCGGCGAGGGGACTATCGCTCGGTCGAATACCCAGCCTTTATGAAGAGTTAATGGGATGCCATTTAGAGGCCTCTCGAAATCTAATGGTAGCGGCCAATCCTATCGAGGTGCTCGAAAGAGCAACCGGGGTAACAGGATTGGCAGTACGCTTATGTCCAGCTTTGCGCCGCAACCGGTACTCACTCCTTGTGCTTCGCAACCCAAATAACCTCGTCCGTTTTTGACTATTTCGAAGTTGCGTGGAGTGGCAGGAGATAGCGCCCGCGTTCGACTGCTCCCCCGACCGAAATCCTGATCCGAGCGACATCTCCGCGCAAAAGGGGACGGCAGCGGCCCGCCCGCAGAGTTGCTCTCTCATCAATTGCTCCTCATCCCCCTTTACGTGTTCTTTATGGAGCGGGCACATGTTCCTGCTCGAAAACTTATTGGCCGATCGCTCTTTATTGGGTGCACACCACACCGGGTGAAGAATTGGGATCTCGGCCATGGCTCTTTTGGATTTTGGCAGGAGTGGAGTCGGGCGGCTGTCGAAGGTGCCCAATCCAGTAAGCCGTGCAACCCTCGGGGAAAGGCAGCAGAGCACATGGCGGCGTTCCGCGCTTGAGGGTGCCGGGGTGTTTCTGGTTCTGATGGGTATCGCTGCCGGCATCCTGATGCTTCGCTTCGCGCTGGTCCTGCCGCACGGCGTCCTGCACTGAGCAAAAAGGCCAGCGACAATGTGCTTAAGCCTGAAAATCTGCCGAGACGTCTGGGGAGGCTGGAGTGTGCATGGTTTGGCGACGCTGCCGGTGGCACATCTTCCGAGCCTGTCTGCGAGCATCGATTATGCGTGCAACGAATGTGCTGCCGCCCCGGCCACGATCGAGTTGTTGATCGACGGTTTTATGTGGTCATCCATCAGGAGCATGGGTGGCCGCGTCGGATCGTTGGCCCCGAAATCGACGGCCCGCACCCGGTTGCTATGGGACCTTAGGGCTCGTCACAAGATTAACGCGCGATTTGGGGGATGAGTATTTGGTGAGATGGTGTAGTTCCACTCGCCATGGAACTGGGCGCGTTTGATGTTGATGGCGGACATCTCGGCGTCGGACACGACAATCCCGCTGGGGTATTGGCCGGTGTCGAGTTCACAGCGCACAGTGAGACCGGTTTTGGTGGTGGTGGCCGAGATCAGCTCGACGATGACCCGATAGCTGACGAGTGGCTTGGCGCGCCAGTTCTGGCTGATGAAGGAGAAGA
>WNFR01029233.1_pt1 | contig 13992 bp, 10 predicted proteins | sample 5400221 | NCBI WGS metagenome assembly WNFR01 (sample SAMN13153357, study PRJNA577476) | soil metagenome | isolation source: 40 cm soil under Madrone tree | place: USA:California | collected 2016-06-14 | reverse complement strand
GAAAAGGCCGCCCATGGCAAACAGCCACAGTTCGGGAAAGCTCTCGGAAAAGACGGTTTTGCCCCAGTTGATCAGAAGCGCGCCGGCCACCGCGCCGACCAGGGATTGCCGCCCGCCGACGGCGCAGAAGATCACCATCTCGATCGACGGCACGATGCCGACGAAGGACGGCGACATGAATCCGACCTGTAGCGTGAACATGGCGCCGCCGACCGCCGCGATCGCCGATGCCAGGCAGAAGACGAAGACCTTGAAATTGGCGACGTCGTAGCCGGAGAAGCGGACGCGGTCCTCCTTGTCGCGGATCGCGACCAGGATGCGGCCGAGCTTGCTGGTCAGGACGAAGCGCCCGAGCAGGATCGAGCCGAGCAGGAAAGCGCAACAGACGAAATAGAGGATCACCTTGGCGCTGTCGGTGCGGATGTCCCAGCCCAAGAGCGTGCGCAGATCTGTGATGCCGTTGACGCCGCCGGTATAGCCCTGCTGGCCGATGATCAGGATGGTCATGACCGCCGACAACGCCTGGGTGATGATCGCGAAGTAGACGCCGCCGACCCGCCGCTTGAACATGGCGAAGCCGAGTACGAAGGCCAGGATGGACGGCACCAGGATGATGGCGAGGATGGTGAAGATCAGGGAATGGAACGGCTGCCAGAAGAAGGGCAGGGCGGTGATCTGGTTCCAATCCATGAAATCCGGAATGCCCGGCGTCGACTGGATCTTGGTGTTGGCGACGCTCGAGGCTTCGAGTTTCAGAAACATCGCCATGCAGTAGCCGCCGAGGCCGAAGAACACGCCCTGTCCCAGGCTCAGGATGCCGGTATAGCCCCAGCACAATACCAATCCGAGCGCCACGAAGGAGTAGGTGAGGTATTTTCCGACCAGGTTGAGCCGGAAGACGTCGACGGTGAGCGGCAGCACGACCAGGATCAGCACGGCGAGCAGCGCGAAGGCAATGAGGTCGTAGCTTCGTTTGCCGAAGAGCGAGTTCGACATGAGGCGTCTCACTTCCTGACCTTGAGGACGAAAAGACCTTGCGGACGCAACATCAACATCCCGATGACGATCAGCAACGTCAGCACTTTCGCGTTCGAGCCCGACATGAAGAATTCAAGCGTCGATTGCGATTGCGAGATGGTGAGGGCGGAGGCGATGGTGCCCAGGAGGCTCTGGGCGCCGCCGAACACGACGACCAGGAAGGTGTCGACGATGTAGAGCTGGCCGGCGCTCGGGCTGGTCGAGCCGATCATGGTGAAGGCCGAGCCGGCGACGCCGGCGATGCCGCAGCCCAGCCCGAAGGTGAGCCGGTCGATGCGCCGCGTGTCGATGCCGACGGCGCTGCTCATCACACGGTTGGTCACCACGGCGCGGACCTGCAGGCCCCAGCGCGAGCGGAACATCAGCAGCGCGACCACGGCGGTGATCATCAACGTCAGGCCCATCACGAACAGGCCGTTGATCTGCACCTCGATCGTGTCGCTGACGTTGAGCGAGCCCATCATCCACGGCGGCAGCTCGACCCCGACCTCGCGGGCGCCGAAGATGGAGCGGAACGCCTGCTGCATGATCAGGCTCAGGCCCCAGGTGGCGAGCAGCGTGTCGAGGGGCCGGGCATAGAGGTGGCGGATCAGCAGCCACTCGGTGGCAAGGCCCAGCGCGCCCGAGACCAGGAAGGCGACCATCATGGCGACGAAGAAGTAGATGCCGAACAGGCCGGGCAGGTAGGTCTGGAATAGATGCGAGCAGAGGAATGTCATGTAGGCACCGAGAATCATGAATTCTCCGTGCGCCATGTTGATGACCCCCATTTGCCCGAAGATGATGGCAAGGCCGAGCGCCATCAGGACGAACACCGAGAACAGAATCAGCCCGGCGAAGCCCTGCATCACCAGGATCGATCCGAGGTCGCCGATCGAATAGCCGAATATCATCGCTCTGCTCCATGCAGCCGCCGCAGTCGGAATGTCGAACGAGCAGCGAGTCGCGACGCCCCGGCGCACTGCGCCCGGGCGTCGCGCCAACTCACTGGTAGCCCTTGGGGAACGGATCCGGCTCCATCAGATCCTTGGTCTCGTAGACGACATCGTATTGTCCGTCGGGTCGTGCCCGCCCGACCCGCGTCTTGCTCCAGAGATGATGATTCTCGTGGATGCGCACATAGCCTTCCGGTGCGCCCTTGAATTCCACGCCGGGCGAAGCCGCCGCGATCTTGTCGATGTCGAACGAGCCGGCCTTCTCGGCCGTGAGCTTCCACAACCAGGGACCCAGATAGGCGGCCTGCGTGACGTCGCCGATGACGGTCTTCTCGCCCCACATCTTCTTGAAGGCCGGGACGAAGGCCTTGTTGTTCGGGTTGCCGAGCGACTGGAAGTATTTCATGCACGCATAGGCGCCGACGATGTTTTCGCCCCCGATGCCGTCGATCTCGTCCTCGGTGACCGAGATGGTCATCAGGGTCTGTTTGGTGAGATCGATGCCGGCGGCCTTGAGCTGCTTGTAGAAGGCGACATTGGAGCCGCCGACGATGATCGCGTAGATCACGTCCGGCTTGACCAGCTTCATCTTGTTGATGACGGAGTTGAACTGGGTGTGGCCGAGCGGGAAATACTCCTCGCCGACGACCTTGAGCTTCAGCTTGTTCTCGATGTGCTTGCGGGCGATCTTGTTGGAGGTGCGCGGCCAGATGTAGTCGGAGCCGAGCAGATAGAAGGTCTTGGCTCCCTTCTCCTTCTCCACCCAATCGAGCCCCGCGATGATCTGCTGGGTGGCCTCCTGGCCGGTGTAGATGACGTTCTTCGACTGTTCGAGGCCTTCATAGAATGTCGGATAATAGAGCATGCCGTTGTACTGCTCGAACACCGGCAGCACCGCCTTGCGCGACGCCGAGGTCCAGCAGCCCATCACCGACGCGCATTTGTCGTTGACCAGGAGCTTCTTTGCCTTCTCGGCGAAGGTCGGCCAGTCGCTGGCGCCATCCTCCTGGATGAACTTGATCTTGCGCCCGAGCACGCCGCCCTGCGCGTTGATCTGCTCGATGGCGAGCTTTTCGGCTTCGACCGAGCCGGTCTCCGAGATCGCCATCGTGCCGGTGACCGAATGAAGGATGCCGACGGTGACCTCCGAGTTGGTCACCGCCAGGCCGGTGGTGTTGACCTTGGCGGTCGGGAATTGCTGAGCCAGCGCGTGCGGCGACAGCAAGGCGGTCGCCGAAAGGGCGGCGCTCCCAACCAGAAGTTTTCGTCGGAACGGCGATTGAAGGTCGATAGGCGGCTTCTGTGACATGCAACGCCTCATGAGCTGGTGAGACCGAGGAGCGACGGATCCGCGCTCCGTGGTGTCGATGCTGAGACTAAATGCTGCGTTGCAGCATACGTCGATTGACGTATATTCCTACGTCGATTGCCGTATCAGAATGGGCTGTTTTCCAGGAGTTCTCGCGTCTGGCGGACATTTGGCACACATCGACGGCAGAGTGCATTATTTTGCATCGCACACTGCCCAGTATTTTCGCCTGGGTGGCTTTGGCGCGAGCCTAGAATGGCAATAATGATGAGCGACCGGCCGGGAAGAGGATCGGGGGTGCGGCAAACCCGCCACGGACGCCGTGACAAGGTCGGCAGCCCGTGATCGCGCAACAGAAAATCGTGCGCGTCCGGCGCAAATACAATCAATGGGTCGCGAACCAGACGCTTGAAGACTACGCATTGCGCTTTACCGCAAAGAGCGCGCGCCGGTGGTCCAGCCTTCGCGTCGCCAACACGGCAATCGGTGCGATTTCGTTTCTCGCGCTGGAGGCGATCGGCGGCGCCATCACCATCAACTACGGTTTTACCAATGCGACTGCCGCGATCCTCGTGGTCGGCACGCTGATCTTTTTCACCGGACTGCCGATCGCGTATTACGCTTCGACCTATGGGGTGGACATCGACCTTCTGACGCGCGGCGCAGGCTTCGGCTACATCGGCTCGACCGTCACATCGCTGATCTACGCCTCCTTCACCTTCCTGTTCTTCGCGATCGAGGCCGCGATCATGTCGCTCGCCCTCGAAATGTGCTTCGGTGGACCCGATTTCCCGGTATCGAGCAGCGCGACGGCGATTCCTTCGATCTCGTGGCGTTCGGCATGGCATCGACGGTGGCGTTCTCGCTCATCGCGCAGATCGGCGAGCAGGTCGACTTCTTGCGATTTCTGCCGGCCCGCGGCGACCGACAACGGCTCGCCTGGTGGACGTCATACCTTGCGGCGGGTCCCGGCTGGATCATCCCGGGCGTGCTCAAGCTGCTGGCCGGGTCGTTTCTCGCGGTTCTCGCGGTCCGCCACCTTGTGCCGCTGGAGAAGGCGGCCGAGCCGACGCAGATGTATCTGGTCGCTTTTCAATACGTGTTTTCGTCGCCCAACATGGCATTGGCATTCACCGGCGCGTTCGTCATCGTGTCGCAGATCAAGATCAACGTGACCAATGCCTATGCGGGCTCGATCGCCTGGTCGAATTTCTTTTCCCGCCTGACCCACAGTCATCCCGGACGCGTCATCTGGCTGGCGTTCAACGTCACCATTGGGCTGCTCCTGATGGAGCTCGGCATTTTCAAGGCGCTCGAGCGCATCCTTGGCGTCTATTCCATCGTTGCCGTGGCCTGGGTCGGCGCGCTGGTGGCCGACCTTGTGATCAACAAGCCCCTGGGGCTCAGTCCGTCGTTCATCGAGTTTAAGCGGGCGCATCTTTACGACATCAATCCGGTCGGTGTCGGCGCCATGGTGCTGGCGACCGCCGCAGGCATCATTGCGTCGACGGGCGTTCTGGGGACTACGTTTCAGGCCCTCGCCGCGTTTCTGGCACTGGCCGTCGCCTTCGTGGCGGCGCCCGCAATCGCCTATGCGACCGGCGGCGCCTATTATATTGCCCGCGCCCCGCAGCGGGAGTGGAGCGGCCAGGCCACCATTCGCTGCGTGATCTGCGAGCACCACTTCGAAGCCGAGGATATGGCGCAGTGTCCCGCCTATTCGGGCGCGATCTGCTCGCTGTGCTGCACGCTCGAAAGCCGGTGTCACGATCTGTGCAAGCCGCACGCGCGCGTCTCCAGTCAGTTCCTGATGGTTCTGCGCCGGCTGCTTCCGGAATGGGCGGTCGCCCCGGTCAACACCGATCTCGGCCGCTATCTCGGCGTGCTGCTGCTGTTCTCGGGGCTCATCGGCGCCGTCCTCGCGCTGATCTATTTTCAGATCGCGCAGGACACCGACATCAACACCGAGGGGCTCAAGTCCGCGTTCTGGACGGTCTACTTCATCCTCACCATCATCACCGGCATCGGCGCGTGGCTTCTGGTGCTGGCGCAGGAGAGCAGAAGGGTGGCAGAACAGGAAACCTCACGCCAGACCGATCTGTTGATACGTGAGATCGAGGCCCACAAGCGTACCGACGCGAAGCTGCAGCGCGCCAAGGAGGTCGCGGAGGCCGCCAACGAGGCCAAGAGCCGTCATGTCGTGGGCCTGAGCCATGAGCTTCGCACACCGCTGAACGCCATCCTGGGCTATGCGCAAATCCTGGAGCGCGACCCCGGGATTCCGGTCAGGCGAACCAGCGCCGTGAAGGTCATCCGTCGCAGCGCGGAGCACTTGTCGGGCCTGATCGATGGCCTGCTCGACATTTCCAAGATCGAGGCCGGGCGATTCCATCTCGATCGCAACGAGGTCCGTACCAAGGAATTCCTGGATCAGCTCGTCGGCATGTCGCAGCTGCAGGCGGCCGCGCGCGGCATCGACTTCCACTTCTTGCCGCCGAAACGGCTGCCCTTCGCGGTCTACACCGATGAAAACCGCCTGCGGCAGATCCTGCTCAACCTGCTCTCCAACGCGATCAAGTTCACCGAGTCGGGCCGGGTGACCTTGCGGATGACCTATCGCAACCAGGTCGCCGAATTCAGCATCGAGGACACCGGGCCCGGGATCCACACGGAAGATCTGGAAAGGATCTTCCTGCCGTTCGAGCGCGGGCGCGGGGCGCGCAATCGCAAGGTCAGCGGAACCGGCCTCGGCCTCACCATCACGCGACTCCTGACTCACACCATGGGCGGCGAAATCAGCGTGATCAGCGAGGTCGGCAAGGGCAGCGTCTTTCGGGTGAAACTCCTGCTGTCCGAGGTCTTCAACCCGCGCGCCACATCGACCATGGAGGACTATGTTCGCGGCTATGTCGGGGCGCGGCAAACCATCCTGGTCTCGGCTTCACTGTCTTCGCCGCTAGCTCCGGCGCGGAATGCCTGGCGCTGGCGGAAGCGCACCGGCCAAAGCTGATCCTGCTCGATGTGGCCATGCCGGACATGGACGGCTGGGAGGTCGGGCGGGAGCTTCGCCGGACGCGCCGCGAGCGGCCCGCCATCATCATGCTGTCGGCCTTCGCCCCCGACCCGAAATACAAGTCGGAGCCCAACCAGGTCAACGACGACTACCTCATCAAGCCGTTCGATCTGCGCCAGCTGCTCGGCAAGATCCATGCGCTGCTAGACATCGAGTGGCTCTACGACGCGAAACGCGACGAGGCGCGCCACAACGTCGCCGCGCTGCCGTCGGCTGAGACATTTCCGCCGCAAAGCGACATCGAGGAACTGATCCGCCTGGGCCGCATCGGCTACATGCGCGGCATCGAGGACAAGCTGACCGCGATCGACGCCAACTCCGCGGTGCACCGGGATTTCGTCACTTACATGCGAGTATTCATAGATGGCTTCGATCTCAAACGTTACATGGCCGTCCTCGAGGCGTTTCGGATCGGCCATGGCTAAGCAGGAACCGCGCAATATCATTCTCGTGGTCGACGATTCGCCAAACACGTTGCGAATGCTGACCGATGCGATTGAAGGCGCCGGCATGACGGTTCTGGTGGCGCTCGACGGCGAGCAGGCGCTTTCGCTGATCGAGCGCATCACGCCCGATGTGATTCTGATGGATGCCGTGATGCCTGGGATCGATGGTTTCGAAATCTGCCGGCGCTTCAAGCGGCATAGCGAGCTCAGCCACGTTCCCGTCATCTTCATGACGGGTCTCAGCGAGACCGAGGACGTCATCAAGGGGCTCGATGCCGGCGGCGTCGACTATGTGACCAAACCGATCGCTCCCGATGAGCTGCTGGCGCGCATCCGGGTGCATCTGGCGAACGCGCGGATCTCGCAGAGCGCCCGTGCGGCGCTCGATGCCTCGGGGCGCTTTCTCCTCGCCGCCAATCGCGCCGGCCGGGTCCTTTGGTCGACGCCGCAGGCGTCAAAGCTGCTTGGCATGGTATTCACGGACTTCCACTCGGAGGCCTATGTTCTGCCGACGCACATCCAGGAATGGCTGCAGCAATATGCCGAGCGAAATAAGACCGCCCGCTCCGAGGCCATAGGCCTCAATGTTGCGAGCTCGCCCGTCAAGTTGGAACTGTCGGTCATCAGCCAGATCGGTCCCGATGAGATCCTCCTTCGGCTGATCGAGGGCGATCCCAACGACGATCAATTGGTGTTACGCAGCAAGCTCGCGCTGACGCAACGCGAGTCGGAAGTGCTGATCTGGATCGCGCGCGGCAAGTCGAACCGGGACATCGCCGAAATCCTCGCGCTGAGCCCGAGAACGGTGAACAAACATCTCGAGCAGATCTTCAACAAGCTCGGCGTGGAAAACCGTACGTCAGCCGCGGCCTTGGCGGTACGCGCCCTGGGGGCGCGCTAGCTCGCTCTTTTTGTCTTCGCCCCATGATCGTGTCCGAAAAGTCTGCAATTTTTCGCGATCATGCGCTGAATTTATGTCGCGGCAGCCGGCAGCGCCGGTCTCATTACGGGCCCGGATATTGCAGAAAAAATCGCACCATCTCGCGGCTGGCGTCGGGGCCGCGCGGGTCGGTGTAGGAGCCGGCGGGGCTTCCGCCCGACCAGGCGTGACCGGCCCCATGCAGCACCCACTGTTCCAGGACCGGCCGCCCGCCGGCGTCGGTCTGGACGGTGCGCGTGTAGCTGATCCCGCCGGCCGATCCCTGGCCGGTCGTGCCTTGGAGGTCCGCCGCGGCCTTCGACTGGGCGATGACCTGGTCGCCGTTCACCGGGCTCACCGTCGCGTCGCGGTCGCCATGAAACACGATGGTCGGCATCGGGTGCTGTCCGTCGCGCAGGCGAATTGATCCGCCTTGCCGCATGGCCGCGAAGGCGGACGGCATGTCCTTGGCGGCGCCGCAGGCCAGTCCGGAATGGACCCCGATCGCCGCGTAAAGATCCGGATAGGTTGCGCCCATGATGGCCGCCGCCGCACCGCCGGCCGACAGGCCGGCCACATAGACGCGGGCAGGGTCGATCGCGACGTCATGCATGATCTGCCGGGTGATGCCGGCGATCAGCGAGGCTTCGCCGCCGTCGCGCTGCTGGTCGGCCGCGCTGAACCAGTTCCAGCAATGCGAGGGATTGGCCGCCGCCGATTGCGCCGGATAGGCGACCAGAAACAGCTTTTCCTCCGCCAGCATGTTCATTTGCGTCCCGGCCGCAAAGTCGTCGGGCGACTGCTTGCAGCCGTGCAGCATCACGATCAACGGAAGCGGCGCGCCGCTATAGCGGCTGGGAATGTAGAGCTTGTAGGTTCGGCTGCCGGCAGGCCTTGAGGCCCGAGGGCCGGGCCTTGCGGGTCGACTGGTTTCGGGGCGGCGGATGAATTCGGCTGAGCCGGCCCTCCGCGCAGCAGCGCCATCGCGTCGGCGAGCCGACCCGCGCGGGTCAGCCGGGTGATCTCGGCCATGTTCAGGTTCATATTGAAGCTCATCATGCGTCCCGTCTGCGAGGGGTTGAAGCAACCGGTGACCGCAGCTCGTTCCGGCTTCGGACGGAGCTTGATCATTCGGGCTGATGTGGTTGGGGCGGATTATCTGATGCGGTCGCTCAAAGCTTCCCGCAGCCGCGCGTTGATCTGCAGGGCGCCGAGCACGTCGATCGACGCGATGGTCCGCCGTGCCAGCTCGGACGGCACGTCGTCCGCGATGGTGGCTAGGCCGACGACCTGGATGTGAAGCGTTTCTCCCGCGGCCCCAACGGCTTCCAGGTCCTTGCGGCTGTAGCATCGCAGCCCCAGGTCAAGCCGGCGGCGGGCCACCGATTGCTTGACCGTGGCGTCGTGCCGATCGAGCTGATTGCGGATCGCCGTCCGGATGAAGTCGGTGCGATTGGAATAGAATCCTTCCTGCACCAAGAGGTCGATCTGGCCGAGGTCGACATAGCCCAGATTGATGGTGATTTTCTCGCTGTCGCGCGCCTTCGGTCGAAGCTCGTGAACGCTGCCGGCCATTGCTGTTCCATCCATCTGCCATCTGCACACCATCCGTATGGATGGACGTAAGCGGCAATCTCGGTCACTCAAGGGCCTGACAAAAAGATTTTGTCGGTCGCATGCGAAGCGCCTCCGCGCGCGAAACTCGGCTGCGATCGGCCGACCCGATGACGGCGATAGTCCCGGCCGCTCGCGCCGCTCGGCGCCGGCGTTGTCAAGTCGGTATTTCCAACGACCACATTGGTGGCACCCGCAACTCGCGACTGGAATTCATCGCGCGCAGGGGAGAACGTGGCGAGGATGAAATTGCGCCGGCGCGAATGACTTTTCCGATTGCCCAGTGCCGGCGTCCCGCGTTCCGCCGTGATCCAAAAGGAGATCTCCCATGGCGCTTTACGAGGAGAATTTATACGAGGATCTCGCCGATGAGGCAGAAGGAGCCGCGGACGCGTTTGACGACGGCTTCGAGGAGTACGACGAATTCGACGAAGCCGACGAGGCCGACGAGTTCGACGAGGCCGACGAGCTGGAAGCGTCCGACGTGGACGCGTTCGATGAATTCGACGAAGGGGACGCCGAAATGGAAGCGGCGGATCTCGGCGACGAGGATATCGACGCCTATGAAGACGACAGCTTCGAGGGCGACGACGACGCCTTCGAGTCGGGCATGGCTTATGCGCTCGCGGCCGAGGACACCGACGAGTTCTTCCGTCGCGTCGGCCGGTTCATCCGCCGGGCGGCGCCCGTCGTCGGACGCATCGCCCGCGCCGCCGCGCCGATCCTCCGGGTCATTCCTCACCCGATCGCGCAGGGCGCAGCCACCGCCGCGAACCTGCTCGGGCGCTTGCGCTTCGAGGGCGCCTCCGAGGACGAGGCGCTGGAGGCGATGGCCGAGCTCGCCGCCCGCAACCCGCGCGTCATTCCGGTGGTTGCCGGCCTGGCGGCGCGCACGCTCGTCCGCCGTGCCGGGGCCGCGATGCCGACCGCCGCACGGCGCCAGGCCGTCCGCAACGTCGCGCGCGCGGCGCAAACGCTCGTCCGCAGCGGGGGCCCCGCGAGGATTCGGGCCTTGCCGCGCGTGGTGCGCAGCGTTCAGCGTACGGCGGCCACCCGCCGGACACCCCCGACGGTCCGTCCGCGCGTGGCGCTCAACACCGCCCGGCGGGTCGCCGCCAGTCCGCGGCTGGCGCGCCGGTTGTCGCGGCCGTTGCCGCGCGGCCGCGCGCTCGTCCGCCGGGCCGTGGCCGGCGGCCGCGCGCTCCGCCCGGGGATGCGTGGTCCGATGATGCGCGGCGCGATGCGGGGCCCGATGATGCGCGGCGCAGGAATGCGCGGCGGCATCGGCCGGGCCGGGCGCAGCTTCGTGTGGCGCGGCCCCGTCCGCATCACGATGACCTCGATCTGACTCGATCTGGCCCGAATGCGGTCCTGGAGGGATCCATGGTCGACGCGGCGACACGCGAGTTCCTGGAGGCCAAGCGCATCGCGCTCGCGGCGCGGGCGCAACGCCTCTCGCGGCTCTCGGCGCGCCGCGTCGGCCTTCGTCCCCAGGACATCCCGTTCGCACCCTCGGCCGAGCATTTCCGGGCGGCCAATCGGCGCCTGGCGGAAATCTCGCAGCGCATCGCCCATCGCCTCGATCACGTCAATCGCATCTGGTCGTCGCGCGCCACCGAACCCAAGCTGATCGCCGCCGCAATGCTCGAGCGCGAGATCGACCGCGCGCGCCGCAGCTTCGGCATGTTTTTCGAGATCTTCAGCCAGCGCGGCTCGTCCTTCGCGCGCGCGCTCGCGGCCCACGACACGATCGCGGCGGACTGCTACCGCGCCGTCCGCGCGGCGGCGCCCGATCTCTTCGCCGGCCCGCTGCTCAAGCCGGTGACCTACATGGAACACGGCTACTCGCCCGCGACGCAGCGGCGCGGCGTCCAGCTGGCGCGCCTGCTCGGCGAGCGCAATCCGTTCCCGGTGATCCGCATCCCCTGGGATCGCGACAATCCCTGGCAGGCCGTCTTCCTTCATGAGGTCTCGCACAATCTTCAGGCCGACATGGGGATATGGCAGGAGAACCAGTCGGCCGTCGCCAACCGCATGATGGGCGCGACGCGCGATCCCGCGGTCGTTTCGATCTTCCGGCGCTGGCACAAGGAAATCTTCGCCGACCTCGCCGCCATTCTGCTCGGCGGACCGACATCCGCCACCGGCATGATGAATTTCCTGTCGCACCCTTCGCCGCGCACCATGACCTATCGGCCGGGCGGGGCGCATCCGACCGGCTATCTCCGCGCCTTCATGCTGGCCGAGATGCTGGACCGGCTCGGGCTCGGCCAGGATGCCGCGAAGGTGCGGCGCATCTGGCGGGATCTTTACAATCCGCGCCGCGGGCACCGCCTGCCGGTGGGTCTCCTGCGGCTGTCGGGCCGCGCCATCCCGGAGGTGGTCGACGAGATCGCGTTTCAGCCGCGCCGGGCGCTCGGACAGCGCGCGTTGGCGGATGTCCTGCCGTTCCGCCGCGAGGACCAGGTCGCGATCCGTCGCGGCGCCATCGAGCTGGCGGCCGGCCGCATGCCGGCCGATCTTCCGCCGCGCTTTCTGGTCAGCGCGAGCACGCTCGCGCTCGGGGCCGGCGCGCCTGCCGACGAGCTTTCCAACCGGGTGATCCTGCATCTCTCCAACCAGGCTGCGGCGGAGCGCGATCAACCCCGCACGTGGCTCGCAGCCGCCGCATAAGGTGAGGACGACATGGACACGCAAAATCCCTCGACACGCTCGTCCAACAGCGATCGCTCTCCGGCCACCGCCGCCGTCGACGGCATTTTCCGCCGCCTGCTCAAGATTTCCAATCCGGGAAATCCGGACGAGGTGGCCAAGGGGCTGCTCGCCCGTTACGGCGACGAAGCGCTCCGCATCAAGCGCGAGCAGCAGGGTCTGCCATTCTCGGTCGCTCAGGCGCAGGCTGCGGCCGGCCCGCCGCAAGCCGCCGGTCGCCGCCCTGAGGTGAACGCGGCGTCGACTGCCCTCGACACGGCGCTGAACGGTCTTACGACCGACCCCGATCTTTCCGATATCGAGCCAGAATTGCGCGGCTGGAGCCAGACGATCCGGCAGGCGGCGTCCGACGGCCTGGGCTGCGCCGGTTATGCGATCGATGCCGGCGAGCGGGATCGCGCGTTCGGCGCCCGGCGCATCCTCGGCGACTATGGGCGCCTCGCGCGCTATGCCGGGGCGCTCACGTCCTGCGCGCCCGACCAGTATTGTCGCGTGGCGCGCGCTTGCGACGATGTCGCCAACATCATCCTGGTCATGATCGGGGATTCGCTCGGTGATGCCGGAATTACCCGCTCGGGCGCGGTGCTCCAGGTCCCCGGCAGCCTGCTGCAGGCCCGGCGCGACGGTGTGATCGATGCGTTGCGCAACCTGGCGCAAACCGGCACGGCCGACGGCGAGGAGAGCTGGCCGCGCGGCCCGGTGGCGCTCAATCAGCTTTATGACGGCCTCGACGGCGCCGGCGCGCCCGACCTGCGCGCCTTGCTGGACGAAACCTACCTGGCGCGCCAGCTCGACACGCTCGTCGACATGGCGACCGGATCGACGTCGGACAGCCTCAGGGCGCTGGGCTCCGCCGCCGGGACGACGGTGCAAAGATTGCAGCGCTTCCTCCTGGTCGCCTCGGGCATCATCCAGCCGCCGTCCCCGCCGGCGACCATGTTCTTCGCGCAGCTGCAGCTTTTCATGCAGGGCTTGAGCGGGGGAAATGTCGGCTACCGGCTGCCCTATCTGTCGCGCTCGCCGCTGCTGGTTTCGGCCTTCGCCGCGAGCGTGGGAATCGATACGCCGACGCAGTCGCTCCTCACCATTGCGCTCGGCCGCACGGCGGTCGCCGACGCGGTCGATTGCCTGTGTTGCCTGTGCGACGAGGAGGACGCCGAGGATACCATCCTGGCCGGCAAGGTGCTGTTCGACATCGACCGGGCCATCGATCTCTACGCGCTCGGTACCGATCCGAACGGGCAGGGCGGCCAGGAGTGGCGCGCCGCGGTTCTCGGCGCGGTCATCAACGCGTCGACCGGTCGCTTCGCCAACCCGGCCCTCAACGGAAGCTCGATCAATCTGAGACTCCGGGGAGTCAGGGATGTGATCGCCTTGATCGTCTCCAACCTGCAATGGCCGGGCATCCTCGGCACCGCGGCTCAGCCCGCCACGCCGCCCATAACGGCGCGTCAATTCGCAGGCGTGATCAACACGCAGATCGACGACGAGCTGCGCTGGTCCAGTCTTGTCTCGTCGATCGCGCCGCTCTGCCGGCAAGACCTTCTCTTCAGGGGCATCGCGCCGATTTTCGGCAACCCTCCGGGCGATCCCATCGCGACCATGCTGAACGCGGCCATCACGGACATCCACGGCCAATTCCTGAACATCGACGTAAGGTTCGCCGGCCTGACGCCCAACTCGATCGTCCGTGGCAGGGACATCACGTTCGGCGACATTACGCCGACCTTCGTCATGCCGCCGACCGTCGCCACATCGCTCGAGCGGATCGCGAACGACGAAGACACCATCGTATCGAATCTGCCGAAACCGTAACCCGCGAACCAGGACTCACGGAGATCGATCATGGCTCCCGCCCGCCACGCGCAATTCAGACTGCACCAGGACCTCGGCGCGCTTCCGCGCATCGAGGAATACGCCGGCACGCTGACGCAGCTCGGGCAATT
>WNFR01004714.1_pt1 | contig 13992 bp, 12 predicted proteins | sample 5400221 | NCBI WGS metagenome assembly WNFR01 (sample SAMN13153357, study PRJNA577476) | soil metagenome | isolation source: 40 cm soil under Madrone tree | place: USA:California | collected 2016-06-14 | reverse complement strand
GACGCGCCTCGGTTTGCTGATAGTCGTCGTTAACTTTGACCAGTCTAGTAATGTCGCGGGCTATCTCGGGTCGGGCCATTTCCACCGACAATTCAGCGAGGCGCTTTTCCAATTCAGCTATTTCAGACTCGACGATCTCAACCTCACGCGGCTTCTTTACAATCTTGACTCGCACCGACCCTGCGCCACGCTTATCCGTCCCGCTCTTCTTTCCCTGTTTCGGCTTCCTGCCTCCGAACTCGCTGCTCTTCCCCCTGCCAACATCACCGTTTCGTGGAGCACTCGAGTCAAGCGACTCAGAATCATTTCGGAGAGCTTTCGAATCCTGGAATTCAGGGCCACCCTTTATTCGAGCGGTCCGCCAATCGTGATATTCGGTATAGTCGCCATTGTAATGTTCAGCGTTGCCCTCGCCATCCAATGCCAGAATCTGTGTCGCTACGCGATCCAGGAAATATCGATCGTGACTAATTGTTATGATCGTCCCTTCATACGCCTGGAGCGCCTCTTCCAGCGCTTCGCGCGAAGGGATGTCGAGATGGTTGGTCGGCTCGTCAAGGACCAGCACGTTCACCCCTGAATAAATCAGCTTCGCAAGTGCAAGTCTTCCTTTCTCTCCGCCGGAAAGGTCCCGGACGTGCTTGTAGACGTCGTCTCCAGTGAAGAGAAACTTTGCCAGGAAGGATCGCAGTTCACCGGCGGTGGCGCTTGACGGTGCGACGCGCCGCAGTTCCATCATGATCTCATTGCGATCGTCGAGGTCCTCGAGTTGTTGGGCATAGTAACCAATCTGAACCCTTGCGCCCCAGCGCGCCTCTCCTGACAACGCCGGAAGCTTCCCGAGAATCGTCTTGACGAAGGTTGTCTTGCCCGATCCGTTCGGGCCAATCACACCCAGACATTCTCCGCGGCGCAGGATCAGTGAGATGTCGCCAGCGAGCATTTTGTCAGGATAGCCAATGGCGGCCTCTGTCACGGTGAGGACGTGCGTGCCGGCACGTTCGATGTCCTTCATACGAAAATCGCCAGACGCCTGATCGCCACGCACTGCTTCTACTCGATCCAGACGTTGCAACATGGTGCGGCGCGACTTGGCCTGCTTGGTTTTTTGGCCGGCCAGGTTCCGCCTGATGAACTCCTCGGTTTTAGCGATCAGGCGCTGCTGATTGTCGTAGGCGCGCTGTTGGATTTCGCGCTGCTCTTCGCGTTCAACCAGATAGTCAGAGTAGTTTCCGGTGTAACTTATCGCCCGCCCGTTTTCGATCTCAATGATCCGGCGGCATGCCCGATCGAGAAAATATCGATCGTGCGAAATTATGACGAACCCCGAAGGGTAACTTTGCAGAAACTCTTCCAGCCATTCGACTGCTCCGACATCCAGATGATTCGTGGGCTCATCAAGCAGCAGCACGTCGGGTTCCGAGAGTAACAAACGCGCCAGACCCAGGCGGTTCTGTTGACCACCGGAAAGCTTTTCGGTTTCCATGTGCCACGTCTCGCGATCGAAACCCAGCCCCTGCAGGATCGCTTCGGCTTTCGCCGAGTATTCAAAGCCGCCTTCGCGTTCATACTCGTGCTGCAAATCGCTGTAGCGCTCAAGGATCTTTTCCAACTCGTCGCCGGCGTCCGCCATTTGATGCTCAAGCTCGTGCATCTCGTGTTCGATCCGCTGTAGCCGGCCAAACGCCGCCAGCGCTGATTCGTGCACGGTCGCGCCAGCTTCAAAGTGAATGTGCTGGGCCAACAAGCCGAGTTTCAATCCACGCGCGCGCACAACTTCGCCGCGGTCCGGAGTTTCTTCCTGCGTAACCAGGCGAAAGATAGTTGTCTTTCCGGCCCCGTTCCGTCCCACCAAACCTACATGCTCGCCGGGATTGATCTGTAGCGAAGCGCCGCGCAGGACGTCCTGCGCGCCGAAGGATTTCTCAACCTCTGATAAACGGAAAAGCATTTGGAGTTCGGCGACGAGTCTCAGCTCTTTAGGATCATTTAGCGCTCAAGGAAAAGCGGCGACGAGTCACCGCACTCGATACAAAACGGGCGCGGCCGCCAAAACCACTCAGGCACCGCGCCCGCCTCACTGATCCAGGATGGCGCACAATTGCGCCCCTTAAGTCAGAACGATTTGCTGCGCGATCATTTCTTCGCGGGCGATGCTGCAGTCGCCGGAGAAGCAGTCGCTTTCGCGGCCGGTGAAGAACTCGGGTTGGCAGATGCGGCCGGAGTCCCGGCGGGTTTCGGCGCTTCCGTGCCCGCTGGACGCAAGCCCAGGTTGCCGGGATTGCTCAACATGCTCGCGGCAAAATTGTTGACGATTTTCGCTTCCGACATCGCGACCGTCACTAGAGCGGCGTTCAAAATCTCCTTACGCTGATTCGTTAACTCCTGGGCAATCTGCTGCCTGACACTTCCTTGCGGGGTCTGACTCTCAAGGGTCAGGTTCTCAGTTTGCAGACGCTTATCCTGGAGCTTAAAAATATACCAGCGGTTGTTGACCAGCTTTGGCTCAGTGATGCCGCCCACAGCCATTGGCCCCATAAAGAGATCGATGAGATCCTTTGGCAGACCCGCTTGCCTCATTCCATCCTCGCTGAAAAAGCCGATGTCGCCGCCGCGCAGGAGACTTTGCGCATCTTCGCTCTTGGTCCTCGCAAGCGTAGCAAAGTCGACAGGTCCGCCCTTAAGCTGTTGATATACGCCTTCGATTTTTGTCTTGGCATCAGCGTCGCCTTTGGCGTCATTGGTAATTCCCTGCGCGGTATTGTCGGCGGGATCGACTATGATTACCGCCAGACTAACACCGCGTTCGTTCACAAACTTTGTTTTGTTGGCATTGTAGTAGTCCTCGACCTCACGATCGCTGATGGTGACTTTGCCGGCGTATTTATCCTGCAGTGAATTAATGGCCAGGTCTTTCTTGGCCTCTTCGCGGAGCGCTTCCATGGTCATGTTCTGCTCCTTGAGTGTTCGGCCAAACTCTTCATCAGTCATTCCCTGCTGCTGCTTTTGCTGGTTAATGGCCGAAGTGATCTGTTCCTCTGTCGGCAAAAGCTTTTCCTGTTCCGCACGCTGATACAACACTTCGCGCTGAATCAACTTGTCGAGGACCTGGAGCCGCGCCTGGGCCAAATCGTGCGCTGAAAGCTGCGACTGCTTACCCTGCGCCTGTTGGTTGATTACCCGCTCGACCTCCGCCAGCATGATCTTTTTGCCATTGACCGTGGCGGCAACCGTATTGCTGGGGCCTTCAGCTCCCGAACTGCAGGCCGCGATGAATGACGCGCCGAGCGCGACGGCCGCAAGCCACATGAAACTTTGGTGTTTTCTCTGCACTTTTGTTTTGCTCCTTAGTTTTGAAGAGTGATGCGCAAGCTTCCTGATTGCGTTGCTCGCGCCCGCTCAGGCGCTGGCGCACGGCACTCTGCCTTGACCGCCCGGTAATTGGTTTGTTATAAGTTTCTGTTTCAAATCTCAGAGCCGACCCACACTGTGACGTCGTGCGCGTGTCTACAGGAGATCAGTTACCATGGCTAAGCGTTGTGATGTTTGCGGCAAAGGGCCGCAGTTTGGCAATAATGTTTCGCACGCGAACAATCGTACGCGTCGTGTTTTTAATCCGAACCTGCAGTCTATTCGTGTCAAGCAACCCAAGGGCGGCGTCCAAAGAATGAAAGTGTGTGCCAGTTGTATTAAGGGCGGCAAAATTGCGAAGGCCGCCTGACCCAGGTCCTAAGCTTCAATCCCTCGGTTTACCTCGCGGTTCAAGCACTCACCAACGCAATTGCATCAATCTCAACTCTGGCGTCGCGCGGTAAACGGGCTGCCTGCACCGTAGCTCGGGCTGGAGGCTCGTCGCCAAAGAATCGCCCGTAGACTTCGTTCATTGCCGTAAAATCGTCCATGTCCACCAGAAAAACTGTGGTCTTTACGACCTGATTCATGCCCACACCCGCCGCTTCAAAAACCGCTGTCAGATTGAGCAGCACTTGTTCCGTCTGCTCGCCAATTCCGCCGGGTACAAATTCACCATTCGCGGGATCGATCGGAATCTGACCAGAAGCAAAAACGAGGCCGCCCGCTCGGACCGCCTGCGAATAGGGCCCGATCGCGCGCGGCGCGCGGTCTGTAGCAATGATGTCCTTCACAGCAAGCACCCACCGATTTTCGACCACTCAAACAAACCCTGTACTTTAACAGTAATCCCTTGCGTATGTCTAACTATCCAATCTAATCGACTTACCCACGCCGAGCTTTAGCCCCACACGGACTTTTTGCGGACTTTTTTAACTACACAACTACGTCCGTTTTCTCCAATACCATTAGCCTCCACGTCCCTGTAACGAGTTGGGATTTGAACCCCAGACCTCTGCCGTGTCAAGTGGTGCTCTTACCCGTGAGCTACGCGCCTATTTTCGAGGGTGTTTATTTTCGCCAATAAGAGAACGTGGCTTAGGCTTAATACTAACGCCCAATCTTACGGCCTTGCCGAGCCGGACTATGCTGCCTTGCCGGACACTTCTAGTGGGACCACGGTGGGACAAAGCTTCTCTTTACTGACCGCACAATTTCACCTTTATAATACAAGCCGTCAGCACCGACGCATAATAACAGAACCGCGCACAATGCAAAACTCGAGACTTGCGTAACAACGACGCCTAGCAGACTACTGAAAAATTGAACGTTGCCAGAGCTTGGGACTTCATTAATCAGTTTTGCTTATCAGTGATCTGCGATTTTCTTTCTGTTGTTGATCCCTTGAGTGGCTCATCTCACACTCGGCTTCGCTTGCCTAAGCGACTGCTGGCGATTAGTCGCAGTCTCTCATGTGACCTCGGCCAGGTTTCTAATTCGTACTAGGTTATAGACGGCGGTAGCGAACTTGAAGATCCAACCCACCAACTTCAGTCCCCGGTGGCGGGTTTTGCGTAACAGCCCCAACATCAGAAGCGCTGCTTCTCGTTCGCCAGTTCCGCTGGCCTGGGTCAACATCGCATTCACCACCAGGCCATTGCGATTCTCCATCAGCACGTGTCCTTGATAAGCGAGTTTCGCTTCGCTGCCCTTAGTCTTCTTAAACAGTCTGAGATCCGTGTCAGTGGTCGATTCATGCCTTTATTCGAGCGTTTCTGCCCGTGGAAGTTCACCGTCGGATTACCCGGGTCATCCCGCTTGTCGTTTGCGGTTGCGCTCCAACGCATCCTTCTTTGCCCTGCGAAGTACCTGATCGTACGTAATGCCATTGAGATTCGTAAAGCCGTCATTGAGGAGGCGTTGCACTTCGAACTGCTTGTCAATCCAGTCGTGGCAAATCCGGCCCTTAGAGTGGCCTATTGAATAGTGTGCTCGTTTTTACGAGCTGGGGGTTGGGCCGCCCCCCGCCGCGCCGCAACTCATCCCGAACAGCGAGAAGCAGGTCGAGCATCTCGTCCAGCGCGCTGACAATTGGTCCGGCATTCGCGGCAAGGATATCGCGCCATATAGACCAGGAACTTCCCGCCAACCGTGTCATGTCGCGATAACCCGGTCCAACCATTCGCTTGAGAGCATCCGAATCGACCTGTCCCTCGATCGTGGCCGCCAAAGCGCAGGAGATGAGTTGAGGAAGATGACTGACGAGCGCCATCGCACGGTCGTGTTCTGCTGCCGTTGTCAAGATTACGCGCGCGCCGAGCATTTCGACCAACTCCGTCATTGTCGCAAGCGCTTCATCATTCTCGTTCAGGTGATCTTTAATCAGCGCATACGGCGCGCACTCGAAGAGATCGGCGCGCGCGTGCTCGAGCCCAGCCAGATGGCTACCGGTAACGGGATGCCCGCCAATGAAGAGTCGCCCTTCCGGGAGATAATTCAGCGCGGTTTCACACACCTCTGATTTGGTGCTTCCCGCGTCCGTCACGATTGCGCCGGGCGCTACATGCGCTCCGTGATCTTGCAGGAAGCGTCTGATACCGCCCACAGGCATGGCGAGATAGATGAGGTCGGAAGTGGAAACCTGCTCGCGATCAAACGTCTCGTCGAACTCGTCTATTATGCCTCTTTCGAGCGCCCGGTTCAGCGTGATCGACGACGAGTCCCAACCCGCGATGCAGACATCAGGGCTGCACCGCCGCAAGGCAAGAGCAAAGGAAGCTCCAATGAGGCCACAGCCGACGACGGTTGTCCTTTTCACTTTCATTTCGCTCTATTCTTCCTTCGATCGAACGTCCGGCTTGACTCTTGACTCGTTCGCCCACGAAAGACGTGAGCCTTTTTCTCCTGCCTGCCCATACTTGACGCCTGTTCGACAACCTGGACTTCGACGCGACGCGATTCGCGAATGATGCGTCGAAAGAGTTTAGTAATGGCCTCTTCGTCGAGGGGACCGGCATTGGCTTGGCAAACCCTAGTGAGCACCTCTCGTTCACGGTCAACGTCGCAGAGCGGCAACTTGGCTGTCCTCTTCAGCACTCCCACCTCGATAGCAGTCCTAGCCCGCCGATTCAACAGTCGGATTAAGGCTTCATCAATATCGTCAATCTCCGCCCGCAGATCTTCAATGCGCATTCCAAGCTCCTTGCGTCAGTGATTGTGTCGGGAGACATTTGCTTTCAATATCTCCGGCCTTACCCTTTCCTTCCCAACGCTCTGATGAATCTTCCGAGGAGGCGCTTTCGTAAACAGCTAAGTTAGAAGTTTAATTCTTTGAGTGGAGTGAAAGCGTTGGCTGCGGGCTCAAGCCGGAACCGCATTAGTCCTGGCAAGTCTTGGCGCAGGTTCCTCAAGATGGCTCATCAACTGTGCGAAGCCTTCCAGGTCAAGTGATTGCGGCCCATCAGAAAGCGCGCGCTCGGGTTCGGGGTGCACTTCAATCATGAGTCCATCGGCGCCTACGGCGATGGCCGCTCTCGAAACGCCGGGCACCAGGCTGCGCCTTCCCGTTGCGTGTGATGGATCGACGATCACAGGCAGATGTGACAGTTCTTTAGCCAGCGCCACGGCCGCCAAATCAAGCGTGTTGCGAGTCTCAGTTTCAAACGTCTTAATGCCTCGCTCGCAGAGGACTACATTAGGATTGCCGCCAGCCAGCAGATACTCTGCCGCCAGCAACCACTCCTTGATGGTCGCCGATGGTCCGCGCTTTAGGAGTATCGGCCGCTCCGACCTGGCAAGGCGGCGCAATAGCGAAAAGTTTTGCATGTTACGCGCGCCAACCTGTAGCATGTCCGCGTACTCAGCCACGATCTCCACGTCCTCCGTGCTCATGACTTCTGTCACCACTGGCAGCCCGGTCTCTTCGCGTGCTGTTTTCAAAAATTGCAGCGCCTCGACACCCAGACCCTGAAAATCATAAGGCGAGGTGCGCGGTTTATAAGCGCCGCCTCGCAGCATATTGGCCCCGGCATCACGCACGGCGTGGGCGGTCATGAGCAGTTGGGCTCGCGACTCGACGGAGCATGGGCCAGCTATGACGACCACTTCACCGTTGCCGATGCTGACCGGCCCTACCTTCACAATTGAACGCCCCAGCTTGTATTGCCGGCTGACGAGTTTGAAGGGGTGGGTAATAGGAATGACATCCTCAACAGCGGGTGCGGCCCGCAGCGCTTCCAGTTCGTTGCGCTTATCCGGGCTACCCACCGCGCCGATGATAATGTGCTCGACTCCGCGGCTAATATGAGGTTGGCAGCCACACTCTTTGACCCGTGTGACAACATGATCGATCTCCTCTTCGGTAGCCGCGCCAGACATTTTGATAATCACGGTACTTCTTCTCCTTTGGATGAAAAGCTATTGTTGCCGAGAGTGAGGTTATGAGCGAAGCGATTGCTGAGAAGTCTAGAAGCTGCGCCGGGACGACAGGACATCTTGATGAAGAAGGTTCTGCCGCCGGCGATGAAAACCAGATTCGAACTGTCCGGTGAGGAGGATTAGACCCGTGGTGGTTGAAGTCGTCATCCATCCCGGAAGAAACCGCCGCGCACGTCCGCGAATAGCGAGTCGAATTCAAACCTGCCCACGGAAGAAGGTAGAGCGGGTGAATTGGTAAGGAGCGGGAAGCGCTACTATGGGCCTTTCCAACTCCAACATCTTAGTTGCCAGTCATGTCCTTCAACGGCGACCGCGGCCACATATTCGCAAGCGACATCAATTGTCAGCAGAGACCAGCGGAGGACCTCTTGCGGGAGCTTTCGATTACTCAGAAGCGCGGCTGGCTCTGCCGGAAATAGCGAAACGTCAAACTCATCCAAAGGCATGGAGAGTCCCTCTCCGACAGCTTTGATGTAAGCCTCCTTGCGTGTCCAGCAATGGAAAAAAGCCTCGGTTCGCTGACTGGGCGGAAGCAAACGCAGGTCCGCTACCTCGCGCGGCGAGAAGAAGTCCCGGGCGATCTTTTCCCCGGCAAAGTCCTCACGCATAAACTCGATATCCACTCCCAGTTCCCGGCTGCGAGCAAAAGCATAAAGCGCCAATCCACGGGAGTGGGATAAATTAAACCGGAAGGTGTCGCCGCCGAACTCTCTGCGCAAGCTGGGCTTTCCATAGTGGCTGTATTCAAAACGTAATCGCGCGGGCTCAGTATTCAGATAACGAGCGAGAATCGATCGCAGGATTCCGCGAGCGACAATGAAGTGCTCGCGGTCTTTTCGGAAATGAAAGCGGCGGGCCCTCGCTTGTTCATCCGGCGTGAGAAGCTGGCCCAATCGTTTGATCTCTTCCGCGAACGGCTGCAATCTAGCGCGCCAGATATGCACTTCGTCCGGCCCCAGCATGAACATTTTCGCTGGCGGTGAATGCCATAAGGTAGTGTGATTCTCAGCGTGAACTGCTTTCAAAGGTTTCTCACAAATTTGCCGGCAGTGTATGCCAGAGGCCAGATGGAATTCTATTGTTCATGATTCATCACGACTTCGTAAATGATGTCGCCTTCTCTCCCTTTTTTGACCCATGATTTCTCTTTTGCTTTGCTTGAATGATAGTGGCCACGATGTGATAATAGCGGCTCAAAAGCGCAATTGTGTGAAGCCCGGCTGCGAGATGAACTGCCTGTGAATCTACTCAAGGAAATTCTAAAGTCGGCAGCGATCCTGGCAATCAGCGCGCCTGCCGTGCCGCTAGCGCGGCCTTTATCCCTAACCTCTGTAACTGCGCAGGAGCAGACGGTCAGACCGCGGCCGCTGCCGCCGGCGCAGAACATTCCGCCGCACGATTATGATATGCGCAGTATTTCGCTCAACCTGCGTTTCGATTGGGAGCAAGAGCAGGCTATCGGTACCGCGACGATCACCTTCGCTCCGGTCGTCGCCAATCTTCGGCAGGTCGATTTCGATGCCGCTAACATGACTTTCAACTCCGTCAAGCTCGCCAACGGCATTCCGCTCGAGTACGAAGTCAACGCGCCAGGGGAGAAGTTGCGCATCAAGCTCGATCAGTCTTACCAGCCGACGGACCTATTGACGGTGACTATCGATTACCACACCAACGGTTATGCCAAAGGCGCTGGGCTACAGGGCTATGGGAAAGGTTTGACATATATCAAGCCGACGGATGATGACCCCGGCGGACCGCGTCAAATCTGGTCGCAGGGCGAAACCGAATACAATCACTACTGGTTTCCCTGCTACGATCATCCCGACGACTTCGTCACCAGCGAACTGTTCGCCACGGTCCCGCAGCGTTACATTGTCATCTCGAACGGAAATCTGGTTGAAACGAAGCAGAACAAGGATGGGACTCGCACCTTCCACTGGAAGATTGATGTTCCGCATGCCACTTATCTCACGTCCATAGTGGTCGGAGAATATGCCCCTATCGTGCAAAACTACGCGGGCATTCCCGTCGTGTCCTATGTCTATCCTAATGAAGTGCAAGAAGGAAAAGTGACGGTCGCGCGCCTGGCCGAGATGGTCAAGTTCTTTTCGGAGAAGACCGGCGTCAAGTATCCGTACCCCAAATACTCGCAGACGATGGTGCGCGATTTCCCCGGCGGCATGGAGAACATCTCAGCCACCAACGAGACTGATATCATGATTCACGATGCCCGAAGCGAGTTGGACCGGACGAGCGACTCGCTGGAATCACACGAGTTAGCTCACCAATGGTTCGGCGATTACGTTACGACGCGCGCCTGGGGGCACAACTGGTTGAACGAAGGCTTAGCTACGTACTTTCAAGGGTTGTGGGATGAACACCACCTGGGCCATGACGACTTCCTCTATTTGGATGTCAAGGGAAACCAGGATCGATATTACGACACCTGGGCGCACGGGAATCGCCGTCCTGTTGTCACTCAAAATTATTCCGATAAGGACCAACTGTTCGATGTGTATGCCTATCAGCGCGGTGGGGCGGTACTGCACATGCTGCGCCAGACGCTGGGAGAGGCGAACTGGTGGCGCTCGATCAATCATTACCTGAAGAAGTACGCTCACCAGCCTGTCGAGACAGGACAGTTCCGGGTCGCCATCGAAGAGGCGGCAGGACGGCCGATGGACTGGTTCTTCGATGAGTGGCTCTACAAGATGGGCCATCCGGTCTTTCGCGTGACGAAGAGCTATGATGCAAACGCCAGGACGCTGGCGCTGACGGTCAGGCAGGAGCAGAAGCCTGACGAGACTTCGTCTTACCCGCAAGCCGGTCTCTTTCAAATGCCTGTCGACGTGGAGATCGGCACAGCCTCCGAAACACGAATCGAGCGCATACAACTTGAACCGAAGGTGGAGCAGACGTACAGCTTCACGGTCGCCTCCCAGCCGCTCATTGTCAACTTCGATTATCAGAGCACAATCATTAAGGAGCTCAAATTCGAGAAGCCGACCGACGAACTAGGCTACCAACTCGTGCACGATCAGGATGTGCTCGGTCGCATCTGGGCACTCGATCAACTCTCTCAGCGCATGAAAGATACGGCGGCCCCAGCGACTCGGCCGCAGATCGTTTCATTGCTGGCATCTGCCTTGGCGGGCGACAAGTTCTGGGCAGTACGCATGGAAGTGGCTGCCGCGTTGAGCGGCGTCACAGGGCAAGAATCTCGCCAAGCTTTAGTGGCCGCTACCCAGGACCAGAATGCTCGTGTGCGCGCGGTCTCCGTCAACTCGCTCGGGGCAGACGCAGACCCTGCCCTGGCTTCAGTCTTTGCACAACGTCTTGAAGATCGGAGTTATGCAACCGTCCGGGAGGCCGCCCTCGCGCTCGGTGCGACCAAGAGTCCCATCGCTTACCAGGCGTTGATGAAGTTACTAGAAACACCATCGTGGCACGATGTGATACTCGCCGCGGGCCTGAACGGTCTGGCAGTTCTCAAAGACGTTCGTGCGCTACCAACGGGTTTTCGCTATGCGACCCTGGGAAATCGAACCGCAGTGCGTGCGGCCGCCATCACTCTAATAGGCGCCACGGGCAAGGGCGATCCGCGCTCGTTCCCGCTAGTGTCTGAGGCTTTCCAAAAGGGCGCCGAGAGGCCTAATTCGCCGCTGCTGGTTGTATCCGGCGACGCGCTGGTCACGATCGGCGATCCCCGCACCGCGGATCTTCTGGACCAAGTTAGTAAAAGAGCAGACGACCCTCAGCTTCAAGAGTTTATCTTGCGGTTGAAAGATCGTTTGAAGAAGGGTAGTTAGAAAAGACCATTTCCTCCTTTGGCCGAGTCTCGATTTGCAATAGGAAACTGAAACCAACAAACATCACGAGCATCGCTGGATGAGGGACCTGACTATCCAACATTCCGCACGAGGTTCGTGATCTTGGGTCGAGTTGCCGAAAGATCGCGCGGCGGCTGATTAGGTGCTCCCCAGACGACGCAGAGTGACCTGCCCGCCGGGACCAGGGCGAAGGCTGAAGACGCTGCCACCGCTGCCAATTTTTAAGCGGCGGGCATTTCTTGTCGGGTGGGTTTCTTCTGTCACGGCCAGTCCTTCGTTTTTGACGTTTGCGGTGTCGGTCTCAATCGTGACGTTGGAACCCGCAGGCAAGCTAAGCGAGATCGGGCCGCCCCCACTAGTCGCAGAAAGTTTTGCGAAGCGCCCTTCGGCGTTAACGCCTCCATCGCCCATATCGGTCGCTTCGGCTTCGCCATCAAAGTTCAGGATGCGTATAAGGCCGTCATTGGTATTGGCACTCACGCGTCCACGGCCATCGCGAACATCAATGGTTCCATCGCCGGTGCGCAAACTCACCTCACCGCCAACGCCGGTAATACTGAGCGGGCCGTCACCTGTAAAAAGACTCAAGTCGGCATCGCGTGGGACATTGATTTCCAATTCAACATAAGCACCTTTGCTAAAAGCCGTGTTGCCGCCGAGCTTCATCTTACGTTCAGGCCCGCTGAACTTGGTGGTGACAAAAACATTCGCGCCCTGCTGCTCGGCCTGCAGGCGAATGTCGCTCATTGCTTGTTTATCAATCGCCTGCTTAACGGCGACGAAGCTCACTTGTTGCTGATCCCATGCGCGGACGGTAATCGAGCCTTCAAAATTATCAACTTTGATCCGAGGCGTGCCGGACACGGCAAAACTCCTGGTTTCGCGTTCGGTCAATTCTAAATTGTTTGTCATCTCTGTTCCTGCTTCTGATTTGGAAACCGTGTTGCGATTGGATGGGCCCACCGGCATCGAATTCAGCCTTCCGGCACAGGCGACAGTGGCGATCCCTGCCAGTAGAGCGGTTGACGTTAACAAATTCAGCTGCTTCATAATTTAAATACCTCCGTTGCGCCTTGTTAATGATTTGGAGTCTGCTTGCGAATGCTTTCCAGGAACTTTGCCGCTTCCGGATTATCACTCCTGCCAAGCAAAAAAATCGCCTTTTGTCTCATTGCTGCGGAGGCATCGCCGCGGGCAACATCCATCAACATCTTCAGCGCGCGCGTCTGATTCGATTGGCTTAGGGCCAGAAGGACTTGGCCTTTGATCTGGTCGTTGTTGTCGGCCACATATAGTTGGATGAGCGCATCTATGGCCCGCCCGTCATCGCGCTGTGCGGCCAAATCAATCGCCTGCCGGCGAAGGCCCAGATCCTTTTCCGTTGCGGCGACCTTCAGGATTTGAGCCAGCGACGAGGCGCTGTTGTGGGCTGACAAAGCCAGCAGGACGCGCTGTCTTGCGTCGAAGTCCGGATTGGCCTCGTAAATCTTCATCAACTCATTGACGACCGGTTCACCCTTTCTCTGGCCCATCCAGAGCACGGCCTTTTCGCGCAGCACCGGGGATTTCGCGTCCGTCGCAAGCTCGGTCAGCAGGGCAAGCGCAGCCCCCCCCTGGTACTCGGAGATGACATAGAGCGACGCTTCAATCAAGTCCTCGTCATCGGTCTTTTCGGCCACATCTTTGAGCAAAGCGAGCACCGCCGGGTCGTCGCTGTCAGCCAATCCCATGATCGCCTGCTTGCGAAGCTTGCCATCGGTCTCATTCTGAACAACCTGAAGCAGCAAAGCGGAGGCCTGCCGGTCGTCCTGCTGTCCGAGCAAGGTGACGGCGCCCTCTCGTAAAGTTCTGCTTGCTCCGGAGCCTGGCCTCAGAATGTTGGCCACAAGCGTGGCAGCCCGCGCTGGGCTAGCCTGAAAGAGGTTCTGCAAGGCCATGAGCTTCGCTTCATCGTTATCACCCTTGATCGCTTCATCGTTGATAATCTCGGAGTTTGAGAGTTGCGGGGCGATTTCGACCCGCAGGGCCCTGGCGTCCGCCACCCACGTTGAAGATGGAAACTCCTCAATCAAGCGCACCAAAGCGCGATCCGCTTCCTTGGCTTTATTCTGTTTCTTGAGCGCGAAGGCGAGCCAGTAAAGCGCCGCGTCAATATGCGCGCCTCGGGCGCGCCCACCCACCAAATCGCTTAGCTTAGCAACCGCTTCGGCCCATCTTTCATCTGCAATCAAATCTCTGGCTTCGCGTATGGCTTTGGCTGTGGCAGTGCCGGCGTCCGGCTGCCGCGTCGAGCGGCTTGAATCATTGGAGGTGATGTCGCCGGTTGCGAAATCCCGGGCTGCGGCGGGCATTTGATTGACTGCGCCGATCATCA
>WNFR01012088.1_pt1 | contig 13996 bp, 13 predicted proteins | sample 5400221 | NCBI WGS metagenome assembly WNFR01 (sample SAMN13153357, study PRJNA577476) | soil metagenome | isolation source: 40 cm soil under Madrone tree | place: USA:California | collected 2016-06-14 | reverse complement strand
GTGCGCTTGCCTGATCTTCGTTATCGAAACTGAGCACCACGTTAATGACCGGAACGCCCCGTTCGATGGCGATACATTGGAGTGCGTCAGTGACGGACCGGCTGAGGTTTTGGGCGTGATTCGTTTCCCCCTGCAGGATCACTCCGCATGCAATGATTGCGCCCACTTTGTTTTGGCGCGCAAGTTCGCGCACGATGACGGGGATCTCGAACGAGCCCGGCACGCGATGGAGAGAAATGGTCGCCTCCGGCGCGAGTCGGCGCAGCTCTTTAGTCGCGTGATCGACAAGCCCATCTACATATGACGCATTATACCGGCTCGCGACGATGTGGAACGTACGTTTGGCTTTATCGATTGGCGGACGAGATGGCGATTCCTTCGTCATTCGTCATTCGTCATTCGTCATTCGCGAATGCTTAGAGCAGGTGCCCGAGCTTGGTCTTTTTTGTTTGGAGATATTTTTCGTTGTGCGGATTCGCATCGGCCCGGATCGGCACCTGCTCGATCATTTCCAGGCCGTAGCCCTCGATGCCCACGACCTTCTTAGGATTGTTCGTCAGGAACCGGAATTGCCGCACACCGAGATCGAACAGAATCTGCGCGCCTAATCCGTAATCGCGCAGGTCGCTCGGATAACCAAGCTTTGCATTCGCCTCCACGGTATCGAGTCCTTCCTCCTGCAACTTGTACGCGTGGATTTTTGCCGCCAGTCCGATGCCGCGGCCTTCCTGGCGCATGTAAACCAAAACGCCGTTACCTGCATCTGCGATTTGCCGCAGCGCTGCGTGCAATTGATTTCCGCAATCACATCTGCGCGAAGCGAAAACGTCTCCAGTGAGACATTGACTATGCACGCGTACCAGCGTCGGTTTGTTTTTCTCGATTTTGCCTTTCACCAGCGCGAGATGATGCTGACCGTCAATCTTCGAGCGATATAAATGCAAATCGAAATCGCCATAGTCGGTCGGCATCTTCACGATTTGCTCCAATTCGACCAGCTTTTCGCGCTTGCGGCGATACGCGATCAAGCTTTGGATCGTGCAAATGCGCAGCCCGTGTTTGTTGTGAAATTCCATCAGCTCCGGCAATCGCGCCATCGTCCCGTCGTCGTGCAAGATCTCGCAGAGCACGCCCGCGGCTTGCAGTCCCGCCATTCTTGCCAGGTCGACCGCTGCTTCGGTGTGACCGGTGCGCCGCAACACGCCGCCGTCTTTGGCTCGCAGGGGAAAAACGTGACCGGGCTGGTTCAAATCTTCCGGCGATGATTTCGGATTAGCGATGGCCAGTATTGTCGTCGCGCGATCGTAGGCGCTTATGCCCGTGGTCACACCGCGCGCTGCGTCCACGGACACGGTGAAATCGGTCTTATGTTTTTCCCGGTTTTGCGCCACCATGCGCTGCAAGCCGAGTTGATCAGCCCGCTCATTCGAAATGGGGACGCAAATCAAGCCGCGGCCGTGTGTGGCCATGAAATTCACCGCTTCAGGAGTTACTTTTTCCGCCGCCATCACCAAATCGCCTTCGTTCTCGCGATCGGCATCATCGGTGACGATGACCATGCGCCCTTTGGCGATGTCGCTTAGCACATCGTCAATCGTATCGAACTGGAATGTTTCTACCGGCTTTGTAATCATCAGTACAATACCATTACGCCCAGCGCCGCTCTGGGCAACTCTTGTTAGTGCTCATGCTGCTAATAGAAAATTCGCCAACGCGAGCATGACCACGAGCATGATCCAGGTCATTTCGCGCTTGAGGCCACAATTGCCTCCGGCCGGTACATGTCGCGGTTACTTCCCTGAAATTCGGCTTTCAGGGTTACAGTGAACCGCGAAAGATCGACAAGATCCCAGCGCGTGAATTTCCACACCCCATTCATCGAGCGTGTCTCGTGCTCGAATCCAACGACGAAATGCACCGCGTCGTCGCGCACTTTATTCGTGCCCTTCCTTGGCTCGAAATAAAAGGCGCGGAAACTACTGTCGCGGCTCCCTGTGGCATAAAGTTTTGGGTCCAAATAGAACACGCGTTTGCTCTCCGGGTCGATGATGCGCAAGTCCGGATAACCTGAACGCTGCACTTTGTCCTCGGAGGTAAGGGGAAAATCGCAGCGCAACCCGGGAGTGCTGTTGAGTAGCCCGCGCAGCGTGTCTTCGAAACGACTACTCACTTCGTTGATTCGATCGACGTTTTGGATCGCACTGCCCGGCGCGTTGAGTCGCTTCATGGCCTCATCACACGCAGCGCTGATCGCTTTTGCGACGCGCTGATCGACTGCGTTGTGTGCATCAAAAGGAAGGACTTTTTTGCCGGTAGCATCAAAAATAACCTCGCTGAACGGAACGCCGCGCAGTTGCTGGTCTTCATCGAGTAACCAGGGAATGAGTTGGTCGACCGGCGCTTGTGCTGTAGCCGGAGGCGCTGATTCCGGCCGCACGTTTGCTGATTGCGCCCAAGCGCCCGCCACAACGGCTGTGATCGCGACGAATGCAATGAATTTCATCCAGCCGGATTGAAAATCGCTGCGCGTTCTTCAGCAACACTAAACGCAGCTCCTGGGACAGCAGTGAACATTTGAATTTACAAACGCAGCGCTGTTTTGCTTCACGGATCAAAATGCGCCCAATAACGGAAACAGCCGTAATCACTTCATCGCAGCGATCGGAACAGGGTGCCCGCGTTGTACGAGGGACAGGCATGTTGCCTGCCGGACCATTTCTGGCTAGAGACTAACGGTGCATTTATCCAAGTCCGCCAAGATTTTCGTTGCTGGCCACCGCGGGATGGTCGGGAGCGCGCTTGTTCGCCGGCTTGAAGCGGAAGGGTTCACGAATGTGCTGAAACGCGACCGCTCGCAGCTCGATCTCACAGACGAATCTGCGGTTGCGAAATTTTTTGCAGAGGCACCTCCGGACGTCGTGGTTGTCGCGGCAGCGAAGGTCGGTGGGATAAAAGCAAACAACGAATACCCGGTGGAATTTTTGCTCGAAAATTTGCGCATTCAGAACAACATCATTCGTTCCGCCTTCGAAGCTGGTGTGCGCAAGCTGCTCTTTCTTGGCAGCTCCTGTATTTACCCGAAATTCGCTCCACAGCCGATTCCGGAAACCGCCCTGCTCACCGGTCCGCTGGAACCAACGAATGAAGCCTACGCAATCGCGAAGATTGCCGGAATCAAGCTTTGCCAGGCATATACGCGCGAGTACGGCGCGACCTTCATCTCAGTTATGTCAACGAACCTTTATGGGCCTAACGATAGTTTCGATCTGGAGACATCGCACGTGCTGCCCGCGCTTCTGCGCAAGGCGCATGACGCGAAAACCCGGAATCAGAACGAGCTAATCGTGTGGGGAACCGGAAAACCACGTCGCGAATTTTTGCACGTGGACGATCTTGCCTCAGCCTGTCTTTTGTTGCTGGAGAAATACGACTCCCCGGAGATCATCAATATCGGTTGCGGCGAAGATATCACTATTCGCGAACTGGCTGAGCTAATCTGTGATGTAGTCGGCTTCAACGGCGAACTGGTGTGGGACGCCGCGAAACCGGATGGCACGCCGCGAAAACTTCTGGATATAACCAAAATTCGAGCGCTGAGCTGGCAGCCAACCATCCCGCTGCGACAGGGCATTGCGCAGACTTACGACTGGTTTCTTGCGAATCGCGCCGTACGTTAGGAACGCCGAGCCGCGACGTCCGGCCGGCGCAGCGCGCCGACCCTGCCAAGTTTCGGCCGTTGACCCGCGAAAGCTTTCGGAGTTGACTGCAACGGGGAGTGATGAAGAAGCTGCGCGTTGGCGTTGTTGGCGTTGGCCATATCGGAAGCAATCATGCACGGCTCTACGCGGAAATTTCATCCGGTGAGTTCACCGCGGTGTACGACGTGGAGCCGTTCAGGAGCCGCACTATTTCGACCAAATTCGGGGCGGCACCTGCCAAATCGCTTGATGAATTTATCGCTATGGTTGATGCCGCTTCGGTGGCGACACCCACCAATACTCACTACGACGTTGCCCGAGCTCTCCTTGCGAGCGGCAAACATGTGCTAATTGAGAAGCCGATCACCGACAATACCACGCAGGCGACCGAGCTCGCGGAACTGGCAACGCGCAGCAATCTCATATTGCAGGTGGGTCATGTCGAACGTTTCAACCCAGTGCTAAGCGCGCTCGAAAAACATCTGACCCATCCGCGATTTATAGAAGCGCACCGGCTCTCGCCGTACACGGAACGCAGCACGGATATCGGCGTCGTACTCGATCTGATGATCCACGACCTGGAGGTCATTCTCCATTTTGTACGCTCGCCGCTTTGGAGTATCGACGCGGTCGGCGTCCCTGTGCTCAGCCGTAGCGAAGATATCGCCAACGCGCGGCTTCATTTCGAAGATGGTTGTGTGGCGAATATCACCGCCAGCCGGATCAGTCCCGAGCGGATGCGCAAAATTCGGATCTTTCAGGAAGACGCGTATCTCTCGCTCGATTACCAAAATCAAGGCGGCGAAATTTACCGGCGCGTTGGAAAACAGATCTGGCGTGACAGGGTCGAGATAGAACATGGTGAACCGCTCAAGCTTCAGCTCGCTTCTTTCATCGAATGTGCAAACACGGGACAGCAGCCGCGGGTCTCAGGTTCTCAAGCCACAGCGGCACTGGAGTTGGCAGTTAAAATTACGAAGCAAATCTCGTCGAGTGCATAGGACGGCTTCGCGTGCTAACGGCCACTGTAGAGGCAGGCGTGTCGCCTGCATCGCTGCACTTCGCAGCCGACACGGCTGCCACTACACATGACGATCTATTTCGCTGCAGGCGAAGTGAGTGCGGATAACCACGGAGCGGCATTGATGCACTCGCTGCGAGAGTTGCGTCCCGGACTGAAGTTCATTGGGCGCGGCGGTCCGCGAATGCAGCAGATCGCCGGCGCACAATTTAGAGATTGGATTGGTGAGGCAGCGGTTCTCGGTTTGTGGGAAGTGCTGAGAAAGTACGGCTACTTTCGGGAGCAGTTCCATCAAACCCTTGGCGAAATTTCGGTAAGCAAACCTGACGCAGTCGTTTTGATCGACTATCCCGGCTTTAATTTGAGACTCGCCCGTGCTCTACGCCGGCAATCGCAAAGCCAGAAAACCATCTACTACATCAGCCCGCAGGTCTGGGCATGGAATCGGGGCCGGATCAAAAAGATGGCGCGCTTGATCGATCTGGTGCTCTGCATTTTTCCGTTTGAGGCCAATCTCTACAGCGAATCGGGCTTGCGCGCGGTTTTTGTCGGTCATCCAATGATTGAAAACCTTGAGACGCAGAAGATCGAGACTGCGCGCGATCCCAATTTGATCGGACTTTTCCCAGGCAGCCGGCTTCGTGAAGTCCGAAAAATTTTCCCGGTGATGATCGAAGTAGCGCGCTTGCTTTTGCGAAGCAGGCCAGGTTTGCGCTTCTGCGTCGCAGCCGCATCCGAAGGTCTAGCACGTGAAATGAGCGAAATGCTGAGGAGTGGACAATCGGAGAACCGGCAGGCGATTGAAATTATCCTCGGGCAGACGCCAGCGCTGATGCAGCAGGCATGGGCCGGACTTGTTGCGTCGGGAAGCGCGACACTTGAGGCTGCTTATTTCCGAATGCCGTTTGTGTTGATTTACAAGGTCGCATGGCCGACGTACATCGCTGCGCGCCTCGTCGTAAACGTAGACTATCTAGGCATGCCTAATTTGCTTGCGGACAAGCAAGTGGTTCCTGAATTTATCCAGCACGAGGCTAAACCGAGCTTCATCGTAAAAGCTCTCCAAGCGTTGATGGATGACGCGAAGGTGCGTGATAGGATGATTTCTGAATTTGATGCGATCGTCGGCAAACTAGGCGGCAGCGGCGCCAGCGACAGAGCGGCGCGGGCAATCATTCAAGAACTGAACAACGGGCGATCTCCCGATCGCGTCGGAGATCCGGAAACCGCCGCTCGTTGGGCTGCGCCATGAAAATCTGGGACATATCACGAACGCTTTCGAACGACTTCGCCGAATGGCCAGGTGACGAACCATTCGATTATCGTTTGACGAACGAGATCACCAAAGGTGCGAGCGTAAACCTCGGCGCGATCACGATGAGCGTGCACAACGGCACGCATGCGGATGCGAGGTTTCATTTCGACACAAATGCCGAATCGATCGAAAAAGTGCCGCTCGACACTTATCTCGGCCGTGCAACTGTCGTCGATCTGTCGCAAACTTTTTCCCAGTCGAGCGAGAAACACTTGATCACGCGCGAAGATCTCCGACCGCACGCTGAACAAATCGCAGCGACCTCGCGCCTGCTCGTGAAGACCGGTCGCTGGAGGGACTCAACAAATTTTCCGAATCGCATTCCTGTGATCGCGGCCGATCTCCCGTCGTGGTTGCAGAAAAACGGGGTGCGACTGCTCGGCGTGGACCTTCCATCGATGGACGAGATCGATTCGAAATCGTTGCAGAACCATCACGCGCTTGCCGGCGCGGGTATAGCAATCATTGAATCGCTTGACCTGAGTGACGTCGCTCCTGGCATTTACGATTTTGCGGCGCTACCTCTGAAAATTGCCGGCGCCGATGGTGCGCCCGTGCGCGCGGTGCTTTGGCGCGACTAAAGCCAGATGATTGTCATTCCGAGCGAAGGCGAGGCTGCAACGCAGCCCCGAACGCTTTCGGGGCGAGGCCAGGCTTTCAACCCCGTGGCATAATCCTAAGCTAACTTCGCGGGATATCTCGACTTCGCTCGACATGACAGACACCGTATTGGGAGATCGTCGGACCGTCTGGATTGTCGCGGTACTGATTATCGTTTTATTCGCTACTGCCAATTTGCCCTGGCAACTCGACGACTACGACCAAGCGAAGCAGGCCTTTACCTCCTTCGAAATGGTCAAGGAAGGTCATTGGCTTTATCAACACACGCCGCATGAACACGTCGCGACAAAACCGCCGTTGGTCGCCTGGGTTTCAGCCGCCATTTTTGCGGTGACGCGGTCATGGGAAGTCGCGTGGCGATTGCCGTCCCTTTTGGCCGGGCTTGTCTTCGCGGTCGTGTTATTCCGTTTCGCAAAGGAAGGTTATGGATCCAGCACTGCGGTAATCGCGCTCGGCGCATTTGGATTGAATCTGCTCAGTCCGCGGCTGGCCACGCTCGTGCGCACGGATATGCCACTCGCGTTTGTGATTTTTTTGATTGGCGCGCTGATCTGGCAAAGGGTCCGCGCCGGAAATGGCTGGACGCTGCGCGATCAGGTTTACGTGTTTGTGCTGCTTACCGCGGCGATGTTGATCAAAGGCCCGATCGTTTACGCGTTTCTACTACCGGGCATTGCTCTCTATCAGGTGCATCATGGCAGGACGCGACCGGAGGGCACGCCGGCGAACAGCGCGTGGCCTGGGTGGTGGCCGTGGGTCGCTTCTTTCGCCATTTTTCTCGCCTGGGTACTCGGCGGGATCAGGTCTCAATCTGGCTTTTATCACGAGGTTGTGGTGCGCGAATTCATAGGGCGCTTTGGCGAGACAATTCATCGGCCGCAGCCGCTCCTTTTTTATTTGCCGCACCTCTTGCACAAATTCGCGCCGTGGAGTGTGTTGATGATCGCGATTGCACTTGTTGATCTTCGTTCGCGAAACTGGCGGTTCCGCTCGCTTTTTCGTGAAATGTCTCCGGAGACTTTCTGGCTGCTTTGCTGGAGCTTTGGCGGCCTGATTGCGATGTCGCTGATTCCATCAAAGCGCGTCGACAGGATCTTCCCGGTTATTCCGCCCTTCTGTTTGCTGTTGGCCGCGCAGATCGCGTCGCGTAATTGTAGCCGCGGCTCTGCGGGACCTTCTTCGAGAAGCAGTGAATCAGTTGAGACCGCCCATGGGGGGGTGGCTACAACAGCTGCGTTGAAGCAGATCTATCGGTGGAGCGCCCTTGCACTCGCTTTGGCAATCCTTTTTACAAGCGGCTACACAGGTTGGAAGATCGTCACCGGCTATCGCCATCATCGTGACCAGCTCGCCGCCTTTGGACGAAACGTTCGGCGCGAAGCGGAATCACACCACTGGCGTTACGAGGTCGTGTCCGCCAGGGACGAAGGCCTTCTGCTCTACCTGCAAAAGATCCATTTCATCGACCCGCTGCTTGCAGTCACTGAATGGAGCAACGGAAATCTCGATGCGGTGGTAGCGTCGACAGAAAAAGCGACGATGCTGATCCCGAAGCTTGAAGGCGCTGTTGTATCCGAACAAACAAGATCACAGCAAGGAGATTACGTTTTGATCACGCACCTGTCAGTCGAGTCGGGTGAACTGCATGAAGCAGAGACGGTAAAAAACTTGGCGGAAATCGCGTGGCCGCTACAGTCGCCGCCGTGATTGTAAAAAACGTCGCCATCGCGATCCCGCTAGGAGCTCTATTAGCTGCCGCTCCCGCGCGCGGGCAGGGGAACATTCAAGCGATTGTGACACACAATGTTCAACCGCTACTATCGGAGAGTGGTGCGGGAAGTGGGGAAATTGTTCGCGACGACGCTTCTCGCGAAGGCGGTAAAGGGAAGCGAGCTCAGCCTCGGTGATTCAGTCGCCAAATACGTGACCGAGTTGCAAAAAGGCGGCGATATCCTGCGGGGGGACGCTCGGGCAGCTTGCCAGTCATACGTCTGGATTGCCGCGTGTGCCGCAGCAATACGAAGGCTGGCATCGAGGAAATTACACGTGGCCGGACTTTGTTCGCTTCCTGAATTCGTGGAAGGCTGGTCCGAACCACGAGCCTGGAAAGCAGTATCTCTATTCCAATGCTGCCATGGTTTTGTTGCGCGTGGCGCTCGAACGCCGATCCAACACTCGATTTGCGGCGTTAATGCGAGAACGGATCACCGCACCCCTTCGGATGAACTTTACCGCGCTGCCGTTGCCACGGGGCTTACTTGGGCGCGCCGCGCAGGGTTACGGCCCGGTCGGACACCCTGTCGGGCCGGCCGGGTGAAGAATCGGGGACGTTCAGATGGCCAGGCGCCGGGCAGATTTATTCATCCTCGCGGGACATGGCGACGTTCCTCGCTGCGAACATGGACGAGCTCACCGACTATGGCCCGATGGAGAATGCGATGCGTTTCGCGCAACAGCCCGTGTTCAGCGTGAATCCACACTTCAAGCAAGGCCTCGCCTGGCAGGACGTCAGATCCGGAACCCTCCTGATCGTCGACAAGAACGGCGGGCTGAACAACACTTCGACCTATATCGGGTTCGCGCCAGAACGAAAGCTGGGCGTCGCGATTCTTGTAAATCGCGGAAAACAACACGCCACCGGGATTGGGGGACAGATTCTGCATGCGCTTGCACAGGATCAATCACTGCCATCGATGGAAGGCGAACCAGAGCCAGATAGGGACTGAGGATTTTGCCTTAGCTTTTTTGTTGGTTAGCTGACCCGCTGGCCCGATACTGGTGTGGCTATAGGTCACGTCGGCAAAACATTCATCCCCATTTGCGGTAAGCAGGATTTCCAAGCGACAAGCTGTGACTCCAGGCAAAATCTTTAACATCTCAACACACCAGTTCTGTGGCTCGTGGCGTGTAACGTACCAAATCGCTTTACCGGGTTTGTCCGGGGTAATGAAAATGCAATCGCGCTCGGCAATTCCAGAGGAACTAATGACCAGGTCGGGTAGCCAACCGTCAGCCCACTCGGTCTCTCGCACTGGACACAAAAGTGGAAAGACTCGGGCAGGTGCTGCACACAGTTTCTGCCTGTAGGTGTGTGTTGCCCGATTTGGTTTCGCAATGCGCATCTTCACCTAACGAATGTAAGCCGAGCAGAGAAATGCCAGCATTGCGCGCACCCGGCGATTAGGTCTAATGAAAAAATCGTTCACGCCTTGTCTGGCTCGGTGGATAGACTAAAGCGAAATTTCCTTCCACTTCAGATTGAAGCGCCTCTTAGTAACGGCGTTTGACCAACCCCCAATACGCCAGAAGCGCTGTTAAGACCAACAGTGGTGCCAGGACTAAAAAGAAACCGTACCTGTGTTGAGCGAGAGGGATCCCGCCTACATTCATGCCAAACAAGCCCGCCACCAGGTTGATCGGCAGGGCCAGCACAGTTACTACCGTCAACAGAAACAAGGTGCGATTTGTCTGTTCATTGACAAGGGCGGCCAATTCTTCCTGAAGCTGTTTGACGCGTTCAACCAAGGCCGTTGTGTCGCCGATGGCGGCTGAGAACTTCTCGGCCGCTTGCTGCAGGTTGTGAAGCTCGTCTTCTGTAATCCAATCAGGCGGCCGACTAAGAAGGCGAAAGAATGCAGCGGGCTCAGGCGCCAGAAGGCGTTGGAGCCGAACCAAGATCCGCCGCAGAGAACCTAATTCGCTGCGACTGACGGAAATCCGCTTGGCCAGCAGTCTCTCTTCCATTGGATCTATGCGCTTGGTGGACTTGCGTACAATGTCAACCAACACACTGGCCTGATCTCGTAACAAGCGCGACAGAACTTCAATCGGCGACCGAAAGACCTGGCCCGCTTGCACTGCAGCCCGGAGTTTGTCAATCGAACGCCAGGGCCGAACATGCGCGCTTATGATCACGCGGGACTTTATGCAAAGACTGGTGCTCGCAATCGGAGCATTAAATGTGAAATCAAAAAGCACATCATGGATGCGCGCCACCAGTGAGTCTGCGTCCTGCTCCAAATGAGTGGAGTCTGCGTCGCTATGTAACGATTCGTAAAAGCTATCGGGCAAGGTTAGATACCGCCGTAGCCAAGGCTCAGAAGCCAGATTGGAAAGCGAAAAATGCAACCAGAGGAATTCATCCGGCAGGCTGGGACCCGGCGCGGCCAAAAACTCGACTGCCTCCTCCGAAGTGATCGGCCGTGCTGGCTGGTTGGGGACAAAACGGTAACCCCAGACCGGCCCATCCTGGACTGGACCGGAAGCAGAATCACTATTTTGACTCATTATTTGTGCAGCCACGAGATGATTGGTCCGCCTTTTTTCTACGAGCGCAAGCCCATTTGCTCCGGGCGACACCGGAAAACGACAGAAATGCTGACTCGACTTTGCAGCGGACGAAACTACTCTCGCGAAACGGAAGGTATCAGCTTTCCCTACGGTGGAAGCGATTCGGGAATGGCGAACGAACAATTTCCAAAGAAGGAACTTGAGACTCTCTGGGCTCCATGGCGAGTGGAGTATTTCGAGAAGGAGCCGCGCGACCGCGACTTCCTCGAAACGGCGGCGCGAGCGAGCGATGACGCGCAGCACTTGGTCATCACGCGTCGCAAGAATGCATTTCTCATGATGAACCGGTATCCTTATACGGTGGGGCATTTAATGGTGGTGCCTTATCGAAAAGTCGCGGAGCTTTCGGCGCTCGGCGAGAACGAGCTCGTCGAGTTGTGGAATTTGGTCGTGCACGCGCAGGCGCTTTTGCGCGCGGCCGTGAAGGCGCAGGGATTTAACATTGGTTTGAATCTAGGCGAATGCGCTGGCGCAGGTGTTCCCGATCACTTGCATATTCACATCGTCCCGCGGTGGAGCGGCGATACGAATTTCATGCCGATCATCGGCGGCGCGCGCGTGCTCTCGGATGGGTTACGCGCGTTGTACGGCAAGTTGATGGAAGCGCACGAGAGGATGGCTTCGCCACGTTGAATCGTGCATCGTGAATCGATGTAGCGATGTAACGAATCGCGCTATGGATGAACACCTGGGTTGAAGCGCCCCCGAGGAAAAAGGGCCTGGGCTGTCTCGCTCGGGGTTGCCTCATTGTTTTGATATTTGCCATCGTGCTGGCGATAGCTTGCTTTGCCGGAATGTCTTGGGGACTTCATCGTCACTCGGCCTTGTTTTACGGCAGTTATTGGCTGGCCAAAACGCGGTCCATCGCAGAAGCGCCAACGCCGGTGCCTGAATTTCCCCTTTCCGATCAACAGATCCAAACAGCGCGCGAACGTTGGCAGGATTTCGAACAGAAGACGCGCGCAGGTCAGCCGACGGAGATCGAGCTGAGCGCGGATGATATCAATGGGTTAATCGCCGCAAGCGAGGACATGCGCGGCAAAGTTTTTGCATCGATTGAGGGCAATCGCCTTCATCTCCAGACGAGTGTGCCGATCGGAGGATTTTTCGGCAGGCCGGGCTATTACTTTAACGGTGATGTCACCATCGAACTGAACGGGCCGCAATCACTGGAAAACCCGCAGTTTCGTCAGATTACCGTAAACGGCGAGCAAGTACCGACTGATTTCCTAAATTGGAAATATCGTTCTCGGCAGCTCCGCGAGTACCTGTTGGATCAGCGGAATGCGTACGATCTTGGTACGATCGAGATACGGGACGGCAAAGTAATCCTTCGCTCACGTAACGACTAAATTCCAGGTAGGGAGATCGCGCTGCGATGTCCGGACGGCGCAACGCACCGTCCCTGTCTAATTCGATTGCATGATTTCGCGGACAAAGACGTTGAGTTGTCCGTCTTCTTGTTTGCGCACTTCGGTGATCTCATACGGCCGCATCTCATCGCGGTTCACCACGGCGCCCTGAGGGGGAGGCGTAAAACCGCGCGGAAATTCCACAATGATGCGCGTCGATGACCCGCCGCCAAAATGCAGTACCTTGCTTGTTAACGTCGTGCGCGGCCGCAGCACGGCCTTGTTCGCCTCGGAAAAATTCACAACGAACTGGCCTTTCAAATAAACGCGTTCCCCAGCGAGTCCGCGGTCCGCTACGTCGCTCAAGTCGCTGGTTCCAATTAGTCTTCCAAGCGGCATTTTTCCTGCCGCAAAAGTTTTCCAACTGCCGCCGCCCGCGTTTGAGGCCAGAGCCACATTAGAGGAATCAGGCGGAGCAGGTTGGGCCGGCAGAACCGGAACCGGCGTAGCCATCGCAAGTGGCGAACTCTGTGCGATCGCGCCAGTGGCAACATCGGGAACTTTAGACGCAGCGGCCGGCGTGGCGACGGGAACATTTAGCGCGCTTGGAGGAGCGAGTCCAGATGCAACGGTAGTAGGCGTAGCAGCTAACACTGGTTTATTCTGAGCGATCACTGCTTGTGCAGGAGTCGATTGAGGCGCGGGAGATTCGAGTTTTTGTTTCCTCCCTTTTTTACCTCTTGGCAGCGTCGTCGGTTTCGCGAGCTTCTCATTGCTGGCAACAACGGGCGGGGTCATCGACACCGGCGCCACGGGTCTGGCTTGTTCGATGCGTACCAATTCGTTTTTGGCAGGCGGCGGACTTGCACTTGCGCCAGGAATCGGAACCGACCCGGCTTGAGAGACCGCCATTTTTTCCCGGGATTCGACCAGTCGTTGTTCGATGGACGCGCGTTCCTGTGATTTAAACAGCGGCCAACCGGCAGCGAGATTGAGACTGAGCGGCGGTTCCAGTCGGAACGTGCCCAGGCCGCGCGTCACTGTATAACTTCCGTAAAGTAGCGGAACAGCCGTGATCAGAATTCGTCCATCAATCAATCGCTCAGCATGAATCACGGCAGAAATATCGTGACTGCGCTCCAGTTTCACTTGCAATCCGACGGTCAGCGTCTGCTTCATGAGCGGTAGGGCTTCGGGGTTCGCTGGATAGAGGTGTTCCATGAGCAGCTCGCCGCTGTCAACGGCACCAGTGAGCGCTGCCATGCCGGCGGGAAAAACATCTTCAGGCCCGAGCTCGCGCACTGCGATGACCGTGTACCGACCTACCACGTAGGGGACCAGACCGCGGACCTGCTGATAATTTCGGATGTAATTGCGCAGCAGCTCGGCGTTGGTCTTCGCCAACTCGGCAGCGCCCATCCCCACGTAGCGCTCGTAAAGTTGACTTGCGTTGAGGAATTCGCCTGCTGGTGCGGCCGTGAGTTCGAACCGCTTCGGAGGTTCGACCTTGTGCAGCCGTTGCAGGATTCGATAGCTGTCAGGCCGCTCTGGTTGGTTGAAGATATAGAAACTGCCGAGCCACGCTGCCAGCGCGAAACCGGTCAAAAGCAAAATCGCGACAGTCCATGCAAAATAATTG
>WNFR01004713.1_pt1 | contig 14000 bp, 16 predicted proteins | sample 5400221 | NCBI WGS metagenome assembly WNFR01 (sample SAMN13153357, study PRJNA577476) | soil metagenome | isolation source: 40 cm soil under Madrone tree | place: USA:California | collected 2016-06-14 | reverse complement strand
CGTACTCGATCGAACCGCGCGCGACGGCGCCGCGCGGCGGCGGCGATTTCCGCATCGGCGACTGGCACGCAAGCTGGACGGAGGCGGAGTACGCGGTCGCCGTCGAGGCGGTGCGCGCTGCGATCGCGGAGGGGGACGTCTATCAGGTGAACCTCGTGCAGCATCTGCAGGCCGAGTTCGACGGCGACCCGGCCGGGCTGGCGCGCTCGCTCGCACCGTTGCGGCCGCTCGAGCCGCGGCCGCTGGAGGGCGACGGCTGGGCGATCGTCTCCGCGTCGCCCGAGCTGCTGCTGTCTCGGCGCGGCCGGTACGTGCGCACGTCGCCGATCAAGGGCACGCGTCCCGCAGGGGTGCCGATCGAGTCCGCGAAGGACGCGGCCGAGCACGTGATGATCGTCGACCTCGAGCGCAACGACCTGTCGCGCGTGTGCGTCCCCGGCAGCGTGCACTGGCCCGAGCTGCTCGCGGAACGGCAGCTCGCCGGCGTGTCGCATCTCGTCGCGACGGTCGAGGGCGAGCTGCGCGAGGACGCGACGCTCGCGGAGCTGCTCGACGCGGTGCTGCCCGGCGGCTCGGTGACGGGGTGTCCGAAGATCGCCGCGCTCGATCTGATCGCCGCGCTCGAGCCGGTCGGCCGCGGCGCGTCGATGGGCGCGCTCGGTCGCATCCAGCCGAACGGCGATCTCGATCTCGCGCTCACGATTCGCACGTTCGCCGTCGCCGAGGGTGCGATCCACCTCTGGGTCGGCGGCGGCATCGTCTGGGACTCCGATCCGGCCGGCGAGGTGGAGGAGTCGTGGGTGAAGGCGCGACCACTGCTCGCCGCGATCGGCGCACCGCTGCCGGCGGCGGCGCTGTCGTGACGCTGCTCGCCGTCGCCGAGGCCGGTCGCGGCACACTCGCGCCGGACGAGCCCGTGCTGCACGCCGATGACGAAGGTGTGCTGCGCGGTCGCGCGGTGTTCGAGACGATCCGCGTGTACGGTGGCCGGCCGTTCCGCCTCGACGCGCATCTCGATCGGCTCGCGCTGTCCGCTCGGCGGCTTGGGCTGCCGGCGGTCGACCGCAGCGGGCTCGTGCTCGCGGTCGAGCACGCGCTCGCGGCTGCCGGGGAGCCGGACGCGGTGCTGCGCCTGCTCTGGACGCCGGGGCGCGAAGGCGAGGGCGAGCCGACGGGTCTCGCGCTCGTCTCGACGCTGTCGCACAAGCACGACCTGCAGCGCGTGCATGGGATCCGGCTCGCGGTCGTACCGTGGGCGCCGGGTCCGCTGATCGCCGGCGCGAAGTCGACGAGCTACGCGGAGAACATCGCGGCGCAGGACGAGGCGGGCCGCCGCGACGCGGAGGACGCCCTCTTCGTCGGCTCCGATGGCATCGTGCTGGAGGCGCCGACGTCGAACGTGTGGTGGCGCGAGGAGCGGCGGCTCTTCACGCCCACGCTCGAGCTGCCGATCCTCGCCGGCGTCACGCGCGCGACGCTCGTCGAGCTCGCCTCCGATCTCGGCTACGGCGTCGAGGAGGGCCGGTTTCCACTCGAGCGGCTGCTGGCGGCGGACGAGGTGTTCCTCTCGTCGTCCGTGCGCGAGGTGATGCCGGTCGTCGCGGTGGACGGCCGGCGGATCGGCGACGGCCTGCCGGGCCCGGCGGCGGAGTCCTTGCAGCGCGCTCTGCGCGTGGTCGCGGGCTACGCTGCGGAGTAATGAGCGAGCAGAAGATCCGGCTCGGAGGCATGGCGCTGCCGAATGGCGTGCTCGTGCACGGGCCGAACTCGTGGGCCTGCGCGATCCGGCATCCGGACGGCCGGCTCGAGGTTGCGTCCGCGCGCAAGCGCTTCCGTGCATCGAGTGTGAACAGCCCGCTGCTGCGCGGCCCCGCGCGGCTCGCGGAGGCGATGGCGATCCTGCCGCTCGTGAAGCGGAAGCTCCCGGCCGCCCAGCTGCCGATGCAGAGTCCCCGCGTCGTCGTGTCGATGATCGGTGCGGCGATCGCGGTGCGGGGAATCCGTGAGTCGGGCCGCCTGCGTCCGGCTGCGCAAGAGCTGTTGTCGGGCCTGCTCTCGCTCGCGCCGGCCGCGCTCGCGATGCGCGGCTCCGAGCTCGCGGCGTATCACGGCGCGGAGCACATCTCGATCGGCACGTACGAGAACGGCGCGGGGGCGACGAAGGAACACGAGCGTTGCGGCGGTCATCTGATCGGGCCGCTGGTCGCGACGTCGGCGGTTGGCAACGTGCTCGCCGGCCTCGCGCCGGAGCGGGCGCGAAGCCGGGCTCGCGCGGCAGCGCAGCTCGGGGCGCTTGCCGCGTCGACCGAGATCTTCGGCTGGATGACGCGGCATCCGGACAATCTCCTGGCGCAGGCGCTGTCGAAGCCCGGTCACGAGCTGCAGCACCGGTTGTCGACGGCTGAGCCGTCGCCGGAGCAACTCGAGGTCGCAGAGGCCGCGCTCGCCGCCTGCCTCGAGCTCGAGCATGGCGCAGACGGTTAGGACGCGGCTCGCGCCCGAGCTCTTCGACCTGCCGGTCGCGAAGATGCGTTCGGGGTGGTACACCGACGCGTACTTCAATCATGCGCGCGCTGCGCTGCTCCAGGACGGACAGCATCCGCACGTCGTGCTGCAGATCTTCCAGAAGCACGATGCGTGGCTCGGCGGCATGGACGAGGCGATCGCGATCGTCAAGCTGTGCGCGCACGGGCTCGACGGCATAGACCTGCGCGCGCTGCACGACGGCGATCGCATCGAGCCGTACGAGCCGGTGCTGACGATCGAGGGCGACTACACGATGTTCGCGCATCTCGAGACGCCGGTGCTCGGCACGCTCGCGCGGCGCACGTTGATCACGACGAACGTCGTACACGTGTTGCAGGCGGCGAACGGGAAGCCGATCATCTTCATGCCGGCGCGGCACGACCATCACCGTGTGCAGACCGGCGACGGTTATGCCGCGTACGTCGCGGGTCAGGTCGTGGGCGCGGAGATCGGCGTCACGACCGACGAGCAGGCGTCCTGGTGGGGCGGCAGCGGCATCGGCACCGTTCCGCATGCGTTGATCGCGGCCTACGGCGGCGACACGGTGCTCGCGGCGCGGAAGTTCGCCGAGTGGGCTTCTCCCGACATGAACGTCACGGTGCTCGTCGACTTCGAGAACGATTCGGTGCGGACTGCGCTCGAGGTCGCCGACGCTCTGGGCGACCGGCTCTGGGGCGTGCGGCTCGACACGTCGGAGGCGCTCGTCGACCGCTCGCTGTGGGCGGAGATGGGCGACTTCAAGCCGACGGGCGTGAACGAGCGGTTGGTGCGCAAGGTGCGCGACGCCCTCGACGCGCGCGGTTGCGAGCGCGTGCGCATCGTCGTCTCCGGCGGCTTCACGATCGAGAAGATCCGCGAGTTCGAGGCGAACGGCGTCCCGGTCGACGCCTACGGCGTCGGCTCGTCGCTCATCCGCGGCTCGAACGACTTCACGGGCGACATCGTCATGACGGACGGGAAGCCGTCAGCGAAGTTCGGCCGCCGCCTCCGCGACACCTCGCGGCTCGAGCTCGTCACCTAGTTCGGCGCCTACGACGGATCGACGATCTCGATCGTCACCCAGGCGTCCGGCGCGGCCTTGCGGTTCAGCCGATCTGTGAGCCGCTTCTGCCATCCGTACTTCGCTCGCAGCAACGCGCCGATGTCGGCGTCCTCGACGACATGCGCTTCTCCTTCGATCCGCTCGCCGCGCTCTCGGCCGCGGAAGCTCGCAGGCGCGACGAGCACGCGCGGATCGCGCCGGATCCGCCGCACTTTCCACGCCGATGCACCGGTCCAGACGAGCAGCCGGCGCCCGTCGTCGCTGACGACCCAAACGGGCGTCGAGACAGCGCTGCCGTCCCGCTTGAACGTCGTCAGGCTGATGTATCGCTCGCCTGCTAGTGAACCGACCACGTCGGTGACGATACCCACCCCGTCTTCCGCAACAATGCCGTCATGGCCGGCCGCATCCTCTGGGACGTCGACACGCAGGTGGACTTCATGGAGCCGTCCGGGAAGCTCTACGTCCCCGGTGCGAACGAGGTCGCGCCCGCGATGGAGCGGCTCGTCGACGCAGCCCGCGCCGCGAAGCTCGTGCACGTTGCGTCCGCGGACGATCACGAGCTCACCGATCCCGAGATCTCCCACACGCCCGACTTCCAGAACACGTACCCGGCCCACTGCCTCCGCGGCACGCGCGGCGCGGAGAAGATCCTCGAGACGAAGCAGCGCGACCCGCTGCCGCTCGCACTGCTCCCGTTCCCGCCCGGGCTCGTCCCGCAGCTGATCGCGGGTCGCCGCGAGATCCTGCTGCTGAAGAAGAACTTCAACGTGTTCACGAACCCGAACACCGAGCCGCTGCTGGACGCGCTCGATCCGGAGGAGATCATCGTCTTCGGCGTCGCCACCGACGTCTGCGACGACGCCGCGATCCGGGGCTTCCTCCTCCGCGGCCGTCGCGTCCGCTTCGTCGAGGACGCCGCCCGCGGGCTCGACGAGGCCCGCACAGCCGCCTGCGAGGCCGATTGGCGCGCCCGCGGAGTCGAGTTCTCCACCGCCGAGGAGGTGATCGCCTCCCTCGGCTAAGGGATTCCCGCCCTCCTGCCGATGAGGTCACAGAATGGTGGGGCACTGGTTCACTTCTGCGGCGGATTTCGCGACTACCTGGCTGCCGCTCGCGTTCTTCGCGATCCTCATCCTGACCGCGTGGCTGCTCTGGAAGACCGTCGGGATGATGCCGCGCATCAAGCCCATGCATGTCGACTCGCGCGCGAAGTCGCAGACGACCTGGGCCGACGTCGCCGGCGTCGAAGAGGTACGCGCCGAGCTGATGGAGGTCGTCGACTTCCTCAAGGATCCGAAGCGGTTCCACCGGCTCGGCGCCAAGGTGCCGAAGGGCCTGCTCCTCTACGGGCCGCCTGGAACCGGCAAGACGCTGCTGGCCCGCGCCGTTGCGCACGAGTCAGGCGCGAACTTCTACACGGCGAGTGCGTCGTCGTTCGTCGAGATGTTCGCCGGCCTCGGCGCGGCGCGCATCCGCAAGCTCTTCCGCGAGGCGCGCAAGCACGCGCCCGCGATCGTCTTCATCGATGAGCTCGACGCCGTCGGTGCGCAGCGCACCGGCAGCGGTTTCAATCGCGAGCAGGATCAGACGCTCAACCAGCTGCTCGTCGAGCTGGACGGCTTCGAAGGCGCGGAGCAGGTCGTCGTGATGGGCGCGTCGAACCGCATCCAGGATCTCGACGCCGCGCTCCTCCGCCCCGGCCGCTTCGACCGCCAGCTGCTCGTGCCGCCGCCCGACCTCGCCGGCCGCACCGCGATTCTCGCCGTACACACGCGCGGCAAGCCGCTCGGATCGAACGTCGACCTCGGTCAGGTCGCGCGGCAGACGAGCGGCCTCACCGGCGCCGAGCTCGCGAACATCTGCAACGAAGCCGCGATCTTCGCCGGTCGCCGCGGCGACCAGTCGCTGACGCAGATGGACTTCGACGCCGCCCTCGAGCGCGTCGTCGCGGGCCTCCAGCAGAAGAAGGTGTTGACCGAGAAAGAGCGTCGCATCCTCGCCTACCACGAGGGCGGCCACGCGCTCATGGCGCACCTGATGGGCTCGGCGATGGAGCTGCAGAAGGTGACGATCGTCTCGCGCGGCAACGCGCTCGGCTACGCGTTCTATCTCCCCGAGGAGGACCGCTACCTCCACACGAAGGAGGAGCTGATCGACCGCATGGTGATCGCGCTCTCCGGCCGCGCCGCCGAGGAGGTCGTCTTCGGTCGCGTCACGACCGGTGCTGCGAACGACCTCGAGAAGGTGACCGAAATCGCGCGCTCGATGGTCTTCGAGTGGGGCATGGCGGACGGCGTCGCCTCGCGCACCATGCGCGCCGACAACTACGCCCTCTCAGAAGAGACGAAGCGCCTGCGCGACAGCGAACAAGCGCGCTTCACCGACACCGCGTACGAGGACGCGCTCCGCCTGCTGCACAAGCATCGCGCCGCGCTCGACCGGATCGCAGCAGCGCTGCTCGAGAAGGAGACGCTCGGCCGCGACGAGGTCATGGAGCTGTTCGCCGGCATCGAGCCGGAGTCGCGTGCCGCCGATTCCGTCGGCGTCCCGCGCGTCGTCGCCGCCAAGAGCGTCGACCTCGGCGTCTGAGCCGCCGCGGCGCCTCACCGGCGCCGGATAGCATCGACGGAGTGGAAGCACGAGGGATCCATCACGTCGGCATCGCCGTCGTGGACCTCGACGAGGCGGTGCAGACGTACGAGCGCCTCTTCGGCGGACGCCTCGAGCATCGGGCACGCGTCGAGGACCAGGGTGTCGAGGCTGCTTCGATGCGCGTCGGCGACGGCCGCGTCGAGCTCCTCGCGGCGCTCGGCGACGAGACACCGGTCGGCAAGTTTCTCGCGCAGCGCGGACCCGGCATGCATCACGTCGCCTACGAGGTCGACGACGTGCACGCTGCGGTCGCGGATCTCGCCGGCGCCGGCGCCGAGCTGATCGACGCCGCGCCGCGCCAGGGCCTCTTCGGCCTCGAGGTCGCTTTCGTGCATCCGGAATCCGTCCACGGCGTTCTCTCGGAGGTGGTGTCAGGTGGCTGACAATGGCCGCGTACGTATCGAGCTCGGCTTCGAGGGCGGGCAGGTGATCGGCGGCTTCGTCGACGCAGCCAACGCCGACGAGCTGCAGCGAGCGCTGCACGAGGACGGCCCGCGGGTCGTCGTGCTCGAGACGGAAGACGGGCCGTACCACGTCGTGGTGCCGCGCGTCTCGTACTTCCGCCGCTTCAGCCGCGCGAGCCGCGTCGGTTTCACGAGCTGAGGGTTAGCCCGCGCCGAGGCCGGGGGAAGCAAGGGGCGTGAGCCCGGACGCACCCGAGAAGCCGGCCGCCGCGCAGCGGGAGTCGACCGAGCACGTCCGCGCGCTGGTCGACCGCGCGCAGAAGGGCGACCGCGCCGCGCTCGAGGAGCTGTACCTGATCCACTTCGACCGGATCTACAGCTACCTGCACATGACGGTCGGCAACCGATACGACGCCGAGGATCTGACGACGCAGACGTTCCTCAAGATGCTCGAGTCGATCGGCCGCTTCCGCTGGCAGTCCGCGCCGTTCTCCGCGTGGCTCTTCCGGATCGCGCACAACCTTTCCATGGATCACTTCCGGGCGCGCCGCCGCTGGCAACCGGAGGAAGACGTGCCGGAGCCGCCCGGCTCGGAGGAGCCGTCGGCCGAGCTCGAGGCGATGAAGTCGATCGGCCGCCAGTCGATGCTCGAGCTGATCGAGACGCTCTCGCCGGAGCAGCAGCAGGTGCTGACGTTGAAGTTCGTTTTCAACTTCCCGAACGCCGACGTCGCAAAGATCCTCGGCAAGACCGAGGGCGCGATCAAGTCGCTCCAGCACCGCGCACTCGCGTCACTTCAGAAGCAGCTCACGCAGCGGCCCGGCTAGCCTGGCCCTCGTGGCACTCGAAGTGGGAATCGTGGGGCTTCCGAGCTCCGGTAAGTCGATGCTGTTCGAAGCGCTCACCGGCGCGAAGGCGCACGGCGAGGTCGGCATGGCCGCGATCCCGGATCCGCGCCTGCAGCAGCTCGCGGACGTCGTCAGCGCGCGCAAGGTGACGCCAGCGGCGGTGCGCGTCTCCGAGGTGCGCGGCACGGGTCCCGCGCTGCTCGGCAATCTGCGCCAGGTCGACGCGCTGCTCGTCGTGCTCGACGGCTTCTCCGGCACGACCGTTCCCGCCGACGACCTCGAGACGCTGAAGCTCGAGCTGCTCGTCGCCGACCGCGACCACGTCGAGCGCCGGCTCGAGCGCGTCTCGAAGCAGGCGAAGTCGGGCGAGGTGAAGCTGCGCAAGGAGGTCGAGCAGCTCGAGAAGCTGCTCGCGCATCTCGATTCCGGCCAGACGATGGCCGACTGGACCGAGGAGCTGCCGCCCGAGCTCGAGCCGCTGACGACGAAGCCGCTGATCGCGATCGAGAACGGCCCGGGCGGGATCGACTTGAAGCTCGAGGCGGAGCTCGCCGAGCTGCCCGACGCCGAGGCGGCGGAGTTCCGCGGCAGCGGCGAGTCCGCGCTCGGCGAGGTCGTGCGCCGGCTCGTCGAGACGCTGGACCTGATTACGTTTTTCACCGCGGGTGAGAAGGACACCCGAGCGTGGACACTTCGCAAGGGGCAGACCGCGATCGAAGCCGCCGACACCATCCACTCCGACATCGCGCGCGGCTTCATCCGCTGCGAGGTGATCCGCTGGGACGATCTCGTCGCGCTCGGCTCTCACGCGGAGGTCTCGCGCGCCGGCAAGCAGCGGCTCGAGGGCAAGACCTACGTCGTCGAGGACGGCGACGTGCTCAACATTCGCTTCAACGTCTAGCTGCAAAGGGGAAGAGCATGACCACGCTCGAGAATCGGCCGAACACGGCGCTCCTCGTGATCGACGTGCAGAACGGCGTCGTCGAGGGCACGCCCGGACGCGACTCGGTCGTCGCGAACATCGGCAGCCTCGTCGAGAAAGCGCGCGGCGAACAGGTACCTGTGATCTGGGTGCAGCACTCCGACGACGGGCTCACGAAGGGCAGCGACGAGTGGCGGATCGTTCCCGAGCTCAGCCCGGATGAGGCCGAGCCGCTCGTCGAGAAGAGCTACGGCGACTCCTTCGAAGACACGCAGCTCGAGTCTGTGCTGTCCGGCCTCGGCGTCGGGAGGCTTGTCGTCGTCGGCGCGCAGACGGATGCGTGCATCCGTTCGACGCTGCACGGCGCGTTCGCGAGGGGCTACGACGCGGCGCTCGTCAGCGACGCACACACGACGGAGGACCAGACCCCCTGGGGCGCGCCGCCGCCGGAGCTGGTGATCGCGCACACGAACCTCTACTGGAAGGACCAGACCGCGCCGGGGCGCACGGCCGGGACGGTGGAGACGAAGGACGTCGAGTTCGGGTAGATCGGCGGCCGGGGGTCGAGAGGTGTCCCGGCGCTCGCACTCTGCACTAGCGAAAATCCGGACCCGGTACGAACGGCTGCCGTGAGCCGATCCGCTCGGCGAGCTCGTCCACATCGACTTCGAGCTCGGCAAGGAGTCGTCTGCCCCGGCCTTGCGTTTCGATGACACCGGCGAGGATGTCGATGTCGATCACCTGGCGCCGGCGAAGGGTTAACGCGCATCGCATCGCAAGTCCGAGCGCTGTTCTGCCGTCCCGCGAGAACGCCAAGCGACCGAGTTCGCCCGACTCCGCCCAAGCATTCGCGCCAAAGACTGATTCGACGCGTGCCTCGATGTCGTCGAGGGAGATGCCGAGCGTCGCAAGCGCTTCATGTGTATCGCGACGCAGGATCGCGCGAGCATTTTCGGGCGACGGCCATGGAAACGGTTCGAACCACGGCCCAGGTCCTCCACGCGGATCGAAGAGAACAGGAAGCTGGACGACGAAAGCAAGCGCGAAATGCTCGTCTCCCACGACGGGCGAGCCCAGCGAGCGGGCCTCGCGCTCGGCAAGAACGACGATCTGGCGTGCCTGACGCGTCACACGCTCGATCATGTGCGGCGGGCGTGCTTTCGGTGGACGGCTTGCTTCGAGACGCCGAGCTCGTCGGCAACTTCCTGCCAGGACCAGCCGAGCGCACGCGCGTTGCGGACGTGCAGTGACTCGAGCTGCTCGAGGAGCCGCCGGAGGGCGGCGACCGCACGGAGGCCAACCTGCGGATCAGCGCTTGCCGCCTTCTCGGCGAGATCTGTGGCTCCTCGCACGCGTCAACCTTAGTTGACGCGTACCTGCGAGGTCAAAGAGAGCTGACGTAGGCGCCGGCGAGGGTCGTACGCCCCTCGCCGACTCGTCGGCCTAGCAGCAGTTGTCGCTGCCGTCGCAGCAGCCGTCCGGACAGTCGCTCATCTCGCCTCCTTTCATCGATAGACGTCGATGGATGGTATATTGACAGATATCGATGAAGATGCTCGAGGTTCTGCCGACGCTCTGCTGCGGTCCCGATACGGCGCCGCTCGACCCCGCTGAGCGCGACGCGCTTGCCGCCCGGTTCAAGGCGCTCTCCGACCCGGCCCGCGTGGCGATCGTCAACCGGCTCGCCGCCGCTGACGAGGTGTGCGTCTGCGACTTCGTCGCGGCCCTCGATCTCGCCCAGCCGACCGTCTCGCACCACCTGAAGGTGCTGCGCGACGCGGGACTCGTCGAGTCGAGCCGCCGCGGCACGTGGGCGTACTACCGCCTCGTTCCCGAAGCGGTCGGCGCGCTCCGGATCGCCCTTGGTGGCTAACCCGCGCTGATCAGCGCAACACCGCTGATCGCCAGTGCGATGCCGACGAGCTGGTGCCGCGCGATCCGCTCGCGCAACAGCAGGTGCGCAAGTCCGACGAGCACCACGGGATAGAGCGACGCCAGCACGGAGATGACGCTCAAGAGGCCGCGCGACGTCGCGTACGCGAACAGGAGGTTCGCGCCTGTGTCGGTGACGCCGACGAACGCCAGAAGCCGCAAGGAGACGCGCAGCCCTGCGAACGACGTGCCGAGCGCCAGCATGAGCACGAGGACGATCGGCACGGTGACCGCGCGCATGCACAGCGGTGCCCACAGCTGGTCGCCTCCCTTTGACGCCTTGCTGAGGAAGAGGATCGAGGTGCCGAAGCTCATCGCCGCGAGTAGCGCGAGGACGACGCCGGCGCCGATGCGACTCGTATCGGACGCGCCACGCACCTCGAGTGCGGCCGCGATCACGCCGACGACGGCCAGCGCGACACCGAGCAGTTGCAGCGTCGAGGGCCGCTCACCGCGTGCGAGCCCGTACGTCAGCGGGACGACCGCGCCGGTCGCGGCGAGCGGCCCGACGATGCTCATCGCGCCGACCGCGAGTCCCCGGTAGAACGCGAACAAGCCGAGCATGCCCGCCAGGCCTGCGACCACCGCCTCCCCGGCGTGCAGCGCGGACGGCAGGTGCGGTCGCACACCCGCGACGACCAGCGCGACGAACACGAGTCCGGTCGCCTGCGAGCCCAGGATCACGAGCGGCACGGGCAAGCGGCGCGCCGCGACGCCCGCGCCGAAGTCGGCGAAGCCCCACGAGAGACTCGCGCCGAGCGCGAGCAGGACGCCGGTCAATCCGAAACGGGACGCGTCGCCGCGACCGCGTCGAGCTGGTTCGCGTGGTAGAGCACCGCCGCCTCGGCCGTCCGCGCACCGCGTACGTCGTGATGACACGCCACCGCGTGCAGCACCTCCGCGCGCACGCCGGGATCGAGCGCCGCCGCGCGCTCCTCGATCAGCCGCAGTCCGAGATGCACGTGCCCCAGCAGCCGCCCCTCGTCCGTCGGGCGGAACACCGGCCCGCGGCCGAGCTCGCGCGTGCGCCCGACGTCGTGCACGAGCGCCGCGGCCAGCAGCAGATCCGCGCGCAGCCGCTGATGCAGTTGCGACGTCTCGCGGCACAAGGTCGCGACCCCGACCGTGTGCTCGAGCAGCCCGCCCGAATACGAATGGTGTCCCTCGAGCGTCGCCGGCAGCGCGCGCATCGACGTGCGCGTCTCTGCGTCGAGCACGCGCTCGACCGCCGCATTCAACCCCGCATGCGAGATCTCCGCGACGAGGAACTCGAGGAATCCTTCGAGCTCATCCGCGTCGCGTCGCATCGCCGGCGCCATCGCCGACGGGTCGACGCCCTCCGCCGGCTCGAGCGTGCGCACGTCGAGCTGCAGCCGGTCGCGGAACTTCTCGACGCGGCCGAGCACGCGCACCGCGTCGCCCTCGCCGAAGCGCGTATCGAGCAGCTCGACGTCGTTCCACACGCGCGCGGAGATCCGCCCGCTCGGGTCGACGAGCTCGAGCGCGAGATACGAGGCGCCGTTTCGCGTCCGCAGACGCTCCTTCTTCGCCACCGCGTAGACACCGTCGACCGTGCGGTTCTCCTCGAGCTGCGCGATCGCGGTCACGAGCTGAGTCTAGGGGCTGGTACCGTCGGATCGATGGCGACGATCCGCCCGTTTCGCGCGCTCCGCTACGACGAAGGTGTCGCCGGGCCGCTCGCCTCGCTCGTCGCCCCGCCCTACGACGTGATCTCCGCCGAGCAGCGGGTCGACTACCTCGCCCGCAGCCCGCACAACGTCGTCCATCTGACCCTGCCCGACTCGGAGGAGCAGGCGGCGCGCGACCTGGCCGACTGGCGCGAAAGCGGCGCTCTCGTCGAGGAGCAGCCGGCCTACTGGTGGCTGAAGCAGGACTACACAGGGCCCGACGGCGTCGCGCGCAGCCGCGAAGGCTTCGTCGCGGCGCTCCGCGCCGAGCCGTACGACCGACACGTCATCCTCCCGCACGAGCGTACGCACGCGGGCCCGAAGGAAGGCCGCCTGCGCCTGCTGAAGGCGACCCGCGCGCACCTCGAGCCGATCTTCCTGCTCTGGGACGCCTCGATCGCCGTCGACGGGCTCGGCGAGCCCGACCTCGTCGCCGAGGAGGGCGGCGTGACCGCGCGCCTGTGGCGGCTCGACCCGGAGTTCGGCGACGCGCTCACCGACGAGATCCGCGAGGCGCAGCTGCTGATCGCCGACGGCCACCACCGCTACGAGACGACGCTCGCCTTCCACGAGCAGGACGGCTCGGAGGAGAGCGCGTGGCTGATGGTCGTGATCGTCCCGACCGACCAGGAAGGACTGACGATCTTCCCCACGCACCGCGTCGCGCAGTCCGTGAACGGCGTCCAGGGCACGCCGATCGACCGTCCGGGTGATGACCTGCCCGGACTCGTCCTCTACCGCCAGGGCCGCTACGAGCTGCTCGAAGGAGACGGCCTGGACCCCGAGGTCGTTGACGAGCTCGCGCCCCAAGGCGTCACGTACACGCCGGACGCCGCGGAGGCCGTCGCCGCCGTCGACCGCGGCGAGGCCGAGGCGGCGTTCCTGCTCCGCCCGACCCGGATCGAGGACGTCTGGGAGATCGCCGGCCGCGGCGGCGTGATGCCGCAGAAGAGCACGTTCTTCTATCCGAAGCTCACGTCCGGTCTGCTCTTCTTCCCGCTGTGACCGACTGGCTCGCGGTCTGCCGCGCCGCAGCCGGCGACGTGCGCGCGGTGCTCGACCAGCTGCCGACGCGCGTCGAGCGCGAGCCGGTCTCGCGCGTCGGCGAGGGCGGCGACGAGACGACCGCGATCGACCAGGCGGCCGAGGACGCGATCCTCGCCCGCTTCCGCGACCTCGACGTGACCGTGGTCTCCGAAGAGGTCGGCCGCTTCGGTGACGGGAAGACGGTCGTCGTCGTCGATCCGATCGACGGCTCCCTCAACGCGAAGCGCGGCATTCCGTTCTTCAGCGTCTCGATCGCCGTCGCCGATGGTGAGACGATGGACGACGTCTTCCTCGGCTACGTCTACGACTTCGGCACCGGCGAGGAGTGGGTCGGCCGCCGCGGCGAGGGCGCGACCGTGAACGGCGAGCCGCTCGGCGGCGTCAAGCCGAAGGACCAGATCGAGATCCTCAGCTTCGAGGCGACCCTCACCTCGCTGATCGCCGCGCAGGCGCCGGCGGTCGTCGGCCTCGCGCACCGGCTGCGGATCATGGGCTCGCTCGCGCTCTCGCTCTGCCACCTCGCCGCGGGCCGCGTCGACGCGGTCTGCTCGCTCAAGGCGGCACGCTCGGTCGACATCGCCGCGGCGCAGCTCCTCTGCCGCGAGGTCGGCCTTGCGCTCGAGCTCTTCGACGACCCGCGCCCGTTCGGCCACGCCGAGCTCGACCTGCTCGGACGGTCGCGCCTCGCCGCCGCGGGCAGCGCGGCGCGGTGCGCGGAGCTCGCAGCGGCGCTAGGCGAGCCTGCGTAACGCAGCAGCGTACAAGGATTTTTATACTGCTTTGCGTAACACATCGATCGGTAACGATCATTACGCAAGCTGGTATAATCCGAGGCGTGGCGGCCCTCAATCCCTTCCAGTACGGCGATCTGGCGCTCGACGAGGCGTTCACGGACCGCGCGCGGGAACTCGAGGCGCTCGAGGCGGACATCCGGAA
>WNFR01019412.1_pt1 | contig 14001 bp, 15 predicted proteins | sample 5400221 | NCBI WGS metagenome assembly WNFR01 (sample SAMN13153357, study PRJNA577476) | soil metagenome | isolation source: 40 cm soil under Madrone tree | place: USA:California | collected 2016-06-14 | reverse complement strand
TTCCGGGAGCTAATGCGGTCCGCGTCATGCCGGCGGTCGATCCTTCTTATCACGCTGTTTTTGTTATTGAATGCTCCGATGTCACTCGCCCAGGACTGGTCGATCTGGAAAAACAGTTCGTCGTAAATATTGATCATCACTCAACTACCGCGCTGTTTGGAGCAATTAACTGGATCGATTCGACCGCGTCGGCAGTCGGTGAAATGATTTACAATCTCTGCAAGGCTACAGGCGTAAGAGTGACAAAAGAGATCGCTGAATGCGTCTATACTGCGCTTATTACCGACACCGGTTCCTTCCATTACTCAAATACAACCGAGCGGACTTTCAAAGTCGCTTCGGAACTGGTGCGCACCGGTGTCAAGCCGGCCAAGACCGCGGAGGCGGTTTTTGCCAGTTATCCCTGGAGCCGCATTCAGTTGATGGGAGCGGTGCTCTCGACGGCCCGGCGCGATGAAAGCGGCCATGTGGCTTGTATGCGCCAGACACTCGATATGCAGAGGCAGGCTCATGCTTCAGACGAAGACGCGGATGGCTTTGTCAACTATCCGCTCACTGTTGGCGAAGTAGAGGCGGTTGCCATGCTCAAAGAGTCTGAGCCCGGAGTTTACCGCACCAGCCTACGTTCGAAGAGGAGATTGGGAAGAAACCGAAAACGAAATCGTCCGTCTCCTGCAGGAAGCGGTGAAGCACGCGAATGGATTGAAAGACATTACTGAAGATGCCCTGAAGGACTCGGAACCGGAATCGAGACCAGCGCCAGTTGTCTAAGCTAAGCCGGATACACTAGCGCGGAGCCGTGAACCTGTTCATCGCTCCGCGTTTGACTGTTCAGGATTAATGGCTTCCAAAGAAAAACAATACAAGTGGCGTCGTGAGGACTACCAGGAGAAGACCCGTGGGCTGCTCATCGTGCACACAGGCGACGGAAAAGGAAAAACCACCTCTGCGTTGGGGCTAATGATGCGTGCCGCCGGGCGCGGGTTAAAGTGCTGCATGATTCAATTCATGAAATCACGCAACGACCGCTACGGCGAACATCTCGCCGCCGAGCAACTGGGCATCGAAGTGCACACGATGGGTGACGGATTTACCTGGGATACAAAAAATCCGGGGCAGGATATGGAGACTGCTCGCAAAACGTGGAATCTGTGTCTCGAGAAAATGAATTCTGGCGACTACGATCTACTGGTCTTTGACGAGCTGGTTTATGTGCTCAGTTACAAGATGCTGCCGGTTGCCGAAATCCTGGAGGCGTTTCGCACGATCCATGCGGCGCAGCCGGCATTGCACATTGTTGTAACCGGGCGTGATGCGCCGGCGGAACTGATTGAAGCTGCGGACCTGGTGACTGAGATGCGCGAGATCAAGCATCCATTCACGGCGGGCATTCGCGCCCAGCAGGGGATAGAGTTCTGAAGGGATGAAGGATGGCGGCGGAAGGATGAAGCTAAGACGCGGCGACTCATCCTTCATCCTTCCGCCTTCATCCTTCATCCTTCGTCCTTGATCCTTTCTATGCTAACCTTTGCGCATTCCCGAAACAGCCTAGCGTAAGATTGCAAGCATTTATGGCTTGGTTTAACAAAAAGAGCAAAAGAATTGAGGCCGTTCCGCCTGAAGAGCGGGTGGTGAAGACTGAAAATGTCTTCGTGAAGTGCGACGGGTGTGAAGCACACTTGTTCAAGGGCGAACTTGAAGACGGTTTACAGGTCTGCAGCCATTGTGGCTACCACTTTCGCATTGGGGCCCGCGAGAGATTGGCAATGCTTTTTGACGACGGCAACTATGAGGAACTCGATGCAGAGGTAATCTCCCTCGACCCCCTTGAATTTGTCGATAGCAAACCTTACCCGGAAAGGCTGGCACTGGCCAAAGGAACTTCCGGTCTCCCCGAAGCAATAATCAACGCGCGCGGCACTGTGGCCGATCACTCGGTAGTGGCAGGTGCGATGGACATGCTTTTCATTGGCGGGTCGATGGGCTCGGCAGTGGGCGAGAAAGTCACCAGGCTGATTGAGCGGGCGATGAAAGAGCGTAGCGCGCTGGTAATTTTCTCCGCCTCGGGAGGCGCACGCATGCAGGAAGGCACGCTCTCGTTAATGCAGATGGCCAAGATATCCGCCGCGCTCGCGGTTATGGATGAAGCTCGTCTACCCTTTATCTCCGTATTAACTGATCCAACCACGGGCGGTGTAACCGCAAGTTTTGCGATGCTTGGGGATGTGATAATCGCCGAACCAAAGGCGTTGATAGGTTTCGCTGGTCCGAGAGTTATCGAGCAAACTATTCGTCAGAAGTTGCCGAAAGACTTCCAGAAGTCTGAGTTTCTTCTCGAACATGGCATGATTGACGACATTGTCGATCGGCGTGAAATGCGCAACTACATCATCAGATTGCTGAACTTCATGGTGAACCCGGAGATTCATGGCGAGTCAGATATCGAAAGAGCGCGTCGCCGCGCAATTTCTCGAAAATAACACCCGTCTCCCTAATCCTTCTCAGCCGTTGATAGCACATTGTAGGGGCGTCACTCCGTGGGCGCCCCCATTTGCGCGCGAGGGTTGTCTCTTGCGAACCAGGGGCGCCCACGGAGTGACGCCCCTACAATCTCGGCCAACACTCCGCCGTCGTTTCCAGAGCAGCCAATGCAATTCGAAGAAGCCGTCCAATATCTTCTCGGTTTAGGACACGAGACACTAACAATCAAACTGGGTCTGAGGACGACCGAACTTCTTCTCCAAACCCTGGATAATCCCGAACGCTCGTTTCCTGCCGTGCAGATTGCGGGAACTAATGGCAAAGGCTCAACTGCGGTTGTGCTCGATTCGATCTGTCGGTCAGCAGGAATCAAAACCGGCCTTTACACGTCGCCTCACCTCGTTTCAATGACGGAGCGCGTGAAAATCAACGGCATCGATATCAGCCCAGATACCTTTGCTAACCTTACGACTCAAGTTCGCAACGCTGCGTACAAGCTTGTGGAGAGCGAACAGCTCGAAGCGCGGCCAACTTTTTTTGAACAGGTTACCGCAATCGCTCTGCTGGCCTTTCGAGAGGCAAAGGTCGACCTGGCAATCCTCGAGACGGGTCTGGGTGGACGACTCGATTCCACTACTGCTGCTAACGCGGGGATCGTGGCCATCACTCAGATTGCATTCGATCATGAAGAGTACCTCGGCAACACTCTCGAAAGTATAGCTGGTGAAAAGGCAGCAATCATTCGACCGGGAGTTAGTGCCATCGTCGCCGCGCAAACTCCCGAAGCTCTGGCGGTTGTTCTTCATCAATCTGAGGCGAGTAACGTAAAACCTTTGCTCGACGGATGTAGCTGGGAGGTTAACCGAACCACTGAAGACGGCAGGCTCTGCGTTACTTTTGTGACTGCGGAGCACAAGTACGAGCAGGTTTGGCTCGGCTTGCGTGGGCGGCATCAAATCGGCAACGTCGCGCTTTCGATCCAGTTGGCCGAAGAAATCCGGTCGCGGGGATTACAGATACCTGATTCGGCAGTGGTCGCCGGAATCGAGACGGCAACACACCCCGGACGCCTGGAATTGATTCCCGGTAGTCCGGCGCTTCTGTTGGACGGGGCGCACAATCCAGCAGGGGCCGAGTCGTTGCGGGCCTTTCTCGACGAGTTTGGCCCACGGCCGCTGACCGTCATCTTTGGCACAATGCGGGATAAGCGACTCGAACAAATGGCAGAGATTCTGTTTCCCGCCGCAGACAACATCGTTCTCACATCAATCAAAAATCCCAGGGCGGCGACAATCGACTTGCTGAAGCCAATTGCTCGACGCTTCAAGTCGCAGACCGCAATCGCAACTGCCTCATCCAGCAGCGAAGCCCTGCGGATCGCTAAAGAGAAAACTACACCTGATGGTCTAATCTGCATTACCGGATCACTGTATTTGATCGGCGAGTTGCGTCCTCTTGTTCTGCAAAGTACTCGAGCGGAATATGGTGTCCCAAATTTGTAGGGGCGTCCCTCCGTGGGCGCCCTTTCTTGGGTGACAGGTAAGCAGAATGGGGCGCCCACGGAGGGACGCCCCTACAATTAGGACACCACCGAGCGGAAGTTGCTATATCGAGCACGGGTTCGTAAGCTGAAGCCTGAAACTTTCCATATGCCTGAATCAAACAAAGACCTCCCCAGGATACTCGACAGCGAGACAGTTTTTCGTGGCCGTATTTTCTACGTCACGGTGGACACTGTGCAGGAAGGTGAGGTGACCTATAAACGAGAGGTCGTTCATCATCGTGGCAGCGCAGTTATCCTTCCTGTTTTTTCGGACTACACAGTTGCTCTGGTAAAACAGTATCGCCATCCGGCAGTCAGGTATCTCCTGGAAGCGCCTGCCGGAACACTCGAGGAAGGTGAAATACCCGAGGATGGTGCGGCACGCGAACTGGAGGAAGAACTGGGTGTGGTCGCTGGCAAGCTCGAGAAACTGACGGAGTTTTTTGTTTCGCCTGGTTTTTGCGAGGAGAAGATGTGGTTGTTTCTGGCAACTGAACTCAGCGAAACGAGGCAGCGACTGGAGGACGACGAGATTCTCGAAATAGTTCGCGTCCCCTTCTCCGAGGCCCTCGAGATGATCACGGACGGAGAGATTCAAGATGCGAAGACGATCATTGGCTTGATGCTGGCTGCGCCACGAGTAGGACCGCCGATGCTGGAAATAGACTATCCCGCTGTCTAATGTTGACCATACCTCACTAAACCCCATACACTCGGCTCTCAGTGATCATAGACGAACCTTCTTCTCTTTTGGAACCCGTCGCAGATAAGCAACCGGGCGTTCCCGATCCTGCTTCCCTCGAGCAAACTGCCCGGACCCCGGATCCTGACAATCCTCCGTGGGGTGTTCTAAAGGCTCTCTTGACCTGGTTCGCCAGCATTGCGTGCCTGACTGTCGTTCCGTTGCTGGTTGTAATTCCTTACATCCTATACGTCTATTTGTCATCGGGCGCGCCAACAGCAGACGCTCTGGTCACCGATAAGAACTTTCTGTTTTTGTCGATCCTGGGAGTTATTCCCGCTCATTTACTTACGTTTGGAGTGGCGTGGATCGTTGTAACCGACTGGGGGCGCCATCGCTTCTGGCTAACACTCGGATTCACGTGGCCGAAATCCTTCGGCCCCTGGAAATGTGTCGGGTTGGCAGTATTGCTTCTTCTCATCGGTGCCCTGGTAACCAGCTTTTTTGGGGGAAGCAAGACCCAAATGGATCTGATTATTGAGAGCTCTTACCGGACGCGATTGGCAACCGCTTTTCTTGCAGCCGCTACGGGACCTTTCGTAGAAGAACTAGTGTATCGCGGCGTCTTGTACTCGGCCCTGCAGCGAGCACTGGGCGTATCAACGGCCGTCGTATTAGTCTCAATACTGTTTGCAGGAGTGCACGTCTACCAGTATTACAACAACATCGCCGTAATCGCCGTAATCACATTGTTGAGTGTCACGCTAACCGTGGTTCGCGCAGTCACCGGTAGGCTGCTGCCTTCGTTCATGATTCACTTTATCTTCAACGGAATTCAGTCGCTAATCCTTGTATTCCAGCCTTTCTTCGAGAAAGCCAATACGGTGGTCCCAAACAAGATTCCAGCTACTAACCTCATCGAAATTTTTCTGCGTCATCTGAGCTAGGTATGTCGTACGACGTTGTCGTAGTTGGCGGCGGCATCGGCGGTCTGACTGTCGCCGCGCTCCTGAGTGCGCGCGGAGTAAAGACTTGCCTCCTGGAAAGACAATCGCAGGTTGGTGGTTGCGCAGCGCGCATCGAGATCTCCGGGCTTAACTTTGAACCCGGAATGGGAATCTATCCAGCCTGGGGAACCGGCCAGATCCACGAAAGAATTTTTTCCGAGTTACCCGTGAAGGCTCCGGAGACGCACACATTGGACTCAGCGTATGTCGTGCGACTTCCTGACAGAACGGATATTAGTCTCAGCCACGATGAGACAGCTTTTGCTACCGAGCTCAGCAAAGCATTTCCCGAATGCGCTGCACAGGCAATTGCTTTTTATGAAACAACAGTAAAGGTCGCGAATGCGTGGATGGACCCACTCGACCGCACCTCCAGATTGCAAACTATAGGGTGGGCAAAAAAGATTCGAGCCTTAGCGTCGGAAGCTGCCAACTTGCAGCATCGTCTTCGTCTCGGAAACAAAACGGCTCTTGATTGTCTGCGAGAGACCTCGAGTCGATTTCAGTGCTTCATAAATACTCAGCTGCAAGCGTTTGTCCAAACACCTATTGAACAATGCCCCCACCTGGCTGCGAGCATCGCGCTGAACCTGCCACGCCAGCGGCTTTATTCGATTGTCGATGGTCCAGCCGCATTGGCCGAAAGCCTGGCTGAGGCAATCACGCAGTCGGGAGGAACGCTACGCCTAAATAGCCCGGTGCTCCGGCTGGCCTACGATAGTGCGGGTCACGCTACCGGAGTCGACCTGTTGAGCGGCGAAACTGTAATTGCCAAACAAGCGATCGTTAGCAACATGACCGTTTGGGACACCTACGGCAAATTGATCGGGTTGGGTCGAACTCCGACTGATATAAAGCAGAAACTAGCGCGGCTTCAGGGAGCGGGAGCTTATGTGATTTATGCAGCCATGGAAGACGCGGCAGCCGCGCGGATACCGGCCGAGCGGCTTCTGGTCGCGACCGAATGGCAACCTGGTGGAAGCGAAGCGAAAATATCCGAATTCACGTTTTGTGCTGCCGAGCCAGACACGGCCACTCGGCAACGCGCCGTGACACTACAGACGAAAACAGATGTCGTGCCGTGGTTTAGCTTCCGGACAAGCGAAGAAGACCAAGACGTGAGAGACCAGGAGATGCTCGAGGTCTTTTGGGGCAAGTTGCATCACGCGCTGCCGGAACTCGGAGCAGACATTGAAGTGATAGAGACTGCGAACCCTTACACTTTCTACGAACTAACGCGTCGAAAACTGGGTATGGTCCGAGGCATTCCAGGGAGCGCTGGTCTGAGCTCCACGAGCCATCTGACTTCTACTGAGGCACGGACAACACAGAGAAGGCACTAAGACAATTTCAAATGAGGGCACTACTGTGTCGACCACGGTCTTGAAATGGATCTAAGCGAGAGCCACGTTCTCGGATGGGCGGGACACCTGCGAGCCAAGTGCAAACAGTCGAGGGCCGGCGGTAGTCGAGTGTTTCAAATACGCAAATGGTCTGCCCGCCAGGTATTAACGGCGCGCTTGATGTCAGCCGATTTCTTGAGCCGACCTTCCAGGACTCCGCGAACTAATGCTTCCACCTCTTCATCCGGAGCGAATCGAAGAGCGATGATTTGATCGATTGTCAGCGACCTGGCTTGCTGCGCACAGTCATCCGATAGAATTTGCTGGTAGCGGATCTGTTCTTCCAGTCTGATGATCCGGTCTTGTGCTCTTAGCGCATTCGTTCTTGCGACAGAGGCTAGCAGCAGTAAGGCCAAGGAGACGACAATAGCCCAACCTCGATTCCAGCCGAGGCTAATGAAAAAGTAAACGATGGACCAAACGACATTGATAATCATCACCGGCAGGACGAAAAAGTGAAACGGTGGGTGCCAACGAGTATGGTTGGCGTAAGTTTGGCCTGTGGTTGTCATTGTTCATCTCCTGGAATGATTAGTGCCGCACTTCAATCGTGCGGCTCGGGACCCATAGTAGGCGCAATTGGGTTGTTCCTGTTAGCGCAGTTACCTAAGCGAAGCGCGCCGCACCCTCAAGATTTAAACATGAACACTTTCTCTTATCGGTGTAATCCGCGTTATCTGTGGCTCTCAAACAAAAAGTCTCGACAACGTTCAATTGTCTGTTGTATACAATCACCAGACAATATGTATGTAACAATCGACGAACGGGATAAACGGCCGCTTTATCAGCAACTCGTTGATGAGATTAAGACCCTCATTGCCCGGGGTGAGCTTCCGGAGGGCACATCCCTGCCACCCGTCCGACAAGTGGCCTCTGATTTGGGAGTTAACCTCAACACTGTGGCTTTTGCCTACCGCCGCCTTCAGCGAGAAGGCTTAATCCAGGTCAAGCACGGCTCCGGCGCTGTCGTTATCTCCCAAACGCTCAGTGAGAAGCGCGAGGAACGACTCCGTTCCCAATTGAGAACCGCGTTGACACAACTCGTCCTCGCCGGTCTCAAGCGACCGGAAATCAAGGCGCTAATTAACGAGGAGTTGGAGAGTCTGTTGAGAGACCAGCCGTCACGACGCGAGCCTGTTACTAAGCCCTGAATCGCCGGTTATGGTTGGATCGGTCGTCCGGCCTCGGGCGTCACGTCTGGCTTACGCATCGTTCGACCGGTGTCGGGATCCATTGGCGCACCCGATGCAGGCCGTCCCATTACGGGAGAGGCGCTCGAAGAACCGCCGGGAATACCGTTGGCAGTACCGTTCGTTGGATTTCGGGGCCAGCCGTTAGCGGGGTTGCCGTAAGACGCAGTGCCGCTCGAATTGCCAACACTGGTGTATACCGATATGGGATACGATGAGCCGTAGGGTGAACCCCAGCCACCAAACAAAGGCAGAAATGTATAGCACCCCGCACGATTGTTGAAGAACCAAAATCCTGAACTGCGAGCACCACCAAATAGCGAGAAGTTAGGATCTCTGTAAGACGCGAACGCCGAAGTCAGCATCCGGTCGGAGATACGCGTGTTTGCTTTCGCCAGTGTCTGAGCGCGTTCTTTGCTCCAAACCTCGACATCCTCCTTGTTCTTCTTTTCTTCTTTGGTCAGTTTTGCCACTGAAACTGCTGTAGCGCTGAAGACGACCTTATTTCCGCCTTTAACTTTGGTGTGCGAATCATTCAATATTACCCGGCCTTTTCGCACGATCAATTCCGTAGCATCTTCGGGAACAACATTCAAACGGTAGAGTCCCTGTCGCACGATGGCCAATTTGGCATGCGGTGTAGTGATATTTATCATCAGTTCGGTCCCGTCGCCGCCTGTTGCTTCCACGATAGCTGTTCCTCGAAGCAAACGGACCTCCAGGTTGGCCAGGGAATTGTTGGATAACTCAACTTCGGAGTTGGCGCCAACTCGCAAGTAGGATCCTGGATTGAGCAGGATCTCGACTCGACCATCACTTGCCGTACGAACCCTGTCGCCGGCATTCAGATCGTCAGTAACCATCAATTGCTGCCATTCTGATTCGCCTTTCCCATGCACAACCGCTTGTCCGGTCACGGCGTTAATTCCTCCAGCCTTGGCTGAAATTACAAATTTCTCACGATTCTGCCCCAAGCTGAGAACAGATCCGCAAAGAAGCAACGCTATCGAAAGGATCCAGAAGGTTGAGCGGTAGGAAGTTTTTCTCACGGAAAGACCCTCCGAAAATGTGAATTGAGTAGTTGGACGGTTGACCCTAGAGCATTATAGTCCTGGCACTTACATTTACAAGCTTTTCCCTGCTCGTCGGTCAATCAACCTGAAGGTCTAATGGGTCAGTAGCAATACGAAGTTTAGTGATCCGTTACTTGCTTAGCATAATAGCCTCGTTTTGTGCGAGCCTGTAGATTTGAACGACTAACCAGCTGGACCTGGACAGAACGCCATTTCCCATCAAGAGCCCGGTTTGAGGGTCGATAACCAATGCTATAAACCGTACTGAGATCCCGTATTACTCGCGCATACACCTGATCCAGGTCCTTGAGCTTCTCAGCGCGATATACCGTTTCACCACAAGCCGAGGCTAAACTGGCGAGTTGTTCTCGTGCTTGCACGTAAGCCGCTCGGGGCATGTGAAAATTCTTTACGTCTTCCTTTTCGGTGTCGAGATAGATGGGGAACACGATGCTTTCAGAATTTCTGACGTTGGTTAGTAGTTCGTCAAACGTTATTTGGGACCCTGGCCCGGGAACATCCGGCAAGGCATTATCGACACCGTCAGTCATTACGACGACTGCACTGCGCCGCAGGCCGCCACCAACACGGGCGAGACTCTCAACAACATAGTTAAGGGAATCCCAGAAATTCGTTCCGCCATACGGGTCATCGATATCATCGATACTCTTTTTCAGTTTCTGTCGATCCAAAGTTAAGGGCGAAACTAGTGCAGGTCGATCGGTGAACGTAACAACCGCAATCCGATCGACAGGCCGTGTAGCATCGACGAATCGTTTGGCCGAACGCCGAAGCATTTTTAGCTTGCCGGCAGTTGACCCTGATAAATCGAGAAGCAAAACCAAATCAAAGGGAGCGTCCGCGGCAGCGAAGAAACTGATCTCTTGCGGCGCCCCATCCTCGAGCACTTGAAAGTCTTTCTGTTCGAGTAGCGGAGCTGGGGTTTCAGGAGCGAGACCAAGCACATTGACCTTGAGATCAACTAGATCCGATTCGATGCGCACCGTTTCGGCTGTATCCTGGCTTTGAGCGTTGCCGCTGCTGAAAACCGAGACCAGGACCACGCAGAACAGAATAAGACCATGCTTCGTTTTCAAGTTATTTCGAAACCAGCCGAAATATCTAGTTTGCATAGTATCCACGTTTTCCGCGGGCTACCGCATTAGAGCGACTGACGCCGATGCGAATCGCCCGCCATTTACCATCTCGCGTTTTGTTTGCAGGTTGATACGCCAGACTGTAGACAGTTCCCAGATCGGCAACCACTTGCTCATAAGCGCCCGCGAGGTCTCCCAAACGTTCGACCTCATAGAACATACCGCCGCCCACGTCCGCCATCTCTTTCATCCGATCATGGCCGGCATCGAACGCTTCCGGCTGCGTATCGAGCGGACTTAGAGATTCATACTCCGTATTCAGCCACAACGTGTACAGGACGCCGTCAAATTCCTGAATGTGATTCAGCACCTCCTGGTAAGAGCGTTGAGAGCCGTGTTGACCATTAACTCCAGGAATCGTGCCATCCAAACCATCGCTCATCAGCACAATCGCAGTGCGCCGCGACTTCTTTGAATCCTTCATCACCTCATTCATCGCAAAATCGACTGCGTCGTAAAGCTTTGTATCACCTCGTGCAGTGTCAATCGCATTCACTCGCCGGTGCAGTTGTTCTCTGTCAGCGGTTAACCCGGAAACGATCGTCGCCTCACCGGCAAAAGTGATCACGGCGATTCGATCGGACGGTCGTGCCGCATCTACGAACCGAAGCGCCGCAGCGCGGATTAGTTTGACTACGTCTCGAGTGGAACCCGATAAATCGATCAATAAAACCAGATCGAAAGGCGCGGCAGACGACTCAAACTGAACAATGGTTTGTTCCTTTCCGTCCTCAAGGAGCTTGAAGTCTGATCGAGCCAGACCAACAAGGCCACGGTTTGTGCCTCGATCAATAACGCTCATGTTAAGCGTGACCAATTGCGAATCGACGCGTATGACATCTCCCTCACTAATCTCTCCGGTCTCCGTCTGACCGGCCGGAGTGCCCGCTGCTTTTGGACTGGTATCTGGGCCCGCCAGTTCCGGCTGTTTCGCCTCCGCTTTGTCTGCCAGCGCATTTCCTGCTCCTTCTGAAAGGAGGATTTGACCTGAGTCCGTTTCGGCTTCCAAATTTCTGGAGGCGCTTCCTAGCCGAGCTAACAGGGAATGTCCGTCGCTAGCCGGTGTCGCTCCCAGTCCTGATCTGATAGTTCCGCGAGAACCTCAAGATGGGAAGTGTCGGGAACCTTGACGGTAAGGTTGATAGCAGCGACAGGATCGGGGGGAGTTCTGACTACCGAGATTGAAAGAAGTTTGCCGCGATTGTCGATCACGATAGGCGACCGCTTAAATTGCAACGAACCTTCGACTGTCGCCGATACGGAGACGTACTTGTTGCTCCAAACTTCGACAGAGACGTTGCCGAATCGATTCTCAACTCGCACGTGGGCATCGGGAGATAAGTCGATGCGAATGTCATCATCCTTCAACTTGCCAAAGCATAAGCTGGGAAGAAAAACGACGCTTGACAGAATTATCAAGCTATATAGGAGCCTGCGCACTTTCGAGAACATGGCGAAAAATCTACTCGACTGGGTCGATCATGGCAAAGCACGGGTGAAATATTCGGGTAACGGGGAGAAAGATTTTCCGCATTAGTGTTCGATCATGTCGAGCATTGAACCCTCGTCTTTAGCAGGCTCGGGCTCGCGTGGAGGTGGCGCACCTCTCAGATCTGCAATTCGAAGCAGCATGTTGTTGGCATTACTCGCATAAGGCAGTGCTCCTTCCATGCTGACGACTCCGCTGCGGATTAGCTGCTCGATCACACCGTCAAAGGTCTGCATTCCTTCCTGATCGCCCTGCTCCATCGCATCGATTAGCGATTTGCCGTCTGACTCGCCTTTTTCAATGTACTCCCTCGTGCGCATAGTCGACTTCAAGATCTCAATCGCCGCTACTCGTCCTTTGTCATCGGCCCGTGGAATCAATCGTTGCGAAACAATGTAGCGAAACGACTGTGCAATGCGAGTACGAATGGCGCTTTCTTCGTTTTTCGGGAAAACGCCAATGATGCGATCCACGGTTTTCGACGCGTCGATGGTGTGCAGTGTTGATAATACAAGGTGACCGGTTTCAGCAGCTTCCAGCGCCACTTCGATGGTCTCTCGATCGCGCATTTCGCCAACCAAAATAACTTTGGGCGCCTGCCGCAAGGCTGCCCGCAAGGCAATAGCAAAGCTGGGAGTGTCGGAATGAAGCTCCCGTTGGTGGATCGTCGAGTTCTTGTGCTTGTGCAAAAACTCTATGGGGTCCTCGATCGTTACAATGTGGTAATAATGCGTCTCATTTATTAAGTCGATTATTGCCGCGAGCGTTGAACTCTTGCCGCTTCCCGTTGGTCCCGTTACCAGGACCACACCATTTTTTATGTCGATGATTTCTTTTAGTTGGTCGGGCAGGTTGAAATCCTCAAACCGAGGAGGATTCATCGGAATGACGCGCATAATGATGGCGTGTGTCCCGCGCTGTTTAAAAATATTTACACGAAACCGCGCCTCACCGGGTGCGCTGAAAGACAGATCAGCGGAGCCGGTCTTTTCCAAACTTTCCGTAGCCGTGTGCTGATTTCCGATTATGAGCTTCGCGATTCCCGCCGTGTGAGCTGGTGTTAGCATTTCCAGACCGCCTATTCGAACGGGCTGAAGTTTTCCCGTCAACTCAATTTGTGGCGGCCGGCCAGGACTAAAGATTAGATCGCTCACCTTGTTCGAGGTCCCCAACATTTGCTTTAACACAGCGATAAAGTTTGGCGGCGGAGGACCGGCAGAAGGTTGGTTTGCAGTGTTAGGTTGTTCGTTACTCATTTTTCATCTGAACTTTTTTGAGTTTTACCGCGTCAAAGAAGCAACCGGGCGCTGGCAAGAAAAGATTTCTTGCCAAAGAACAAACTCGAAACGCCTGACGTACATCAAACTGATGTTCTTATAAGGACACGGTATCCAGGCGAACCGAGTCCAATTTGATAAAGAAAGGCGCTGAAATCATGGCAACGTACAGAGATCCTGTTAGATGCTTTGCCCCACTTGAAGTTATCGAGCGCCTGCTGGAAATTCGTGTCGAAGCGGGTTACTTCCCCTCCGTTTATCTTCTTTCCCCCGATGATTTGGCAGATTATCTCGATGCATATGGTTTTGATGTGTATGCTTTATCGGAGGCCGAAGCTGAGTTCCACTTTGGCGACTACCGTGCCTCACTTGCCCCCGGAGGCGACCACGCACACTGTTCACTGACGGCACACTAGAATCACAAATGAATACGGAATTGGCAATGCGGGAGACTTAAGTCTCCCGCTTTCGCGTTTTATTTGAGCGCTTTTATTACGAAAAAAGTGACGTCATCGGTGGCCCCGACTCCGTCAGTCCATTTTAGAACTTCCCTTTCAAGACTAGCCACTACCTCGCGGGCGGTCAAAGAAAGACCAGCCTTTACTACTTCGGCGAGACGATCCCGACCAAATTCTTCTCCGGCCGGATTCAAGGCCTCGGTCGCACCATCCGTATAAAGCACAAGCATTTCTCCCGGTT
>WNFR01004712.1_pt1 | contig 14002 bp, 10 predicted proteins | sample 5400221 | NCBI WGS metagenome assembly WNFR01 (sample SAMN13153357, study PRJNA577476) | soil metagenome | isolation source: 40 cm soil under Madrone tree | place: USA:California | collected 2016-06-14 | reverse complement strand
CTTCAACCTGACGGATGCGGCGGCGCCCAACGATCAATCGCTGGCGCCGGGCAGCTATTCGGTCAGTGAAGGAGCAGTCACTGGTTGGGACCTGACCAGTTCTCCCTGCGTCAGTTCCAACGGCGATACGGAAACGATCGACAGCATTTCGTTACAGGCCGGCGAGACCGTAACTTGTACTTTCAACAACCGGAAGCGGGGCCACATCATCGTCGACAAGGTGACGACACCCAGCGGCGATACGCAGAGCTTCAGCTTCACAGCTGGTGGTAGTGGCTACAGCAGCTTCAACCTGACGGATGCGGCGGCGCCCAACGATCAATCGCTGGCGCCGGGCAGCTATTCGGTCAGTGAAGGAGCAGTCACTGGTTGGGACCTGACCAGTTCTCCCTGCGTTAGTTCCAAGGGTGACACCGAAACCATCGGCAGCATTTCGCTGCAGGCTGGCGAGACCGTAACTTGTACTTTCAACAACCGGAAGCGGGGCCACATCATCATCGACAAGGTGACTAACCCCAGCGGTGATACGCAGAGCTTTACCTTTACCCCGAATTACAATGGCGGAACAACGTTCCAATTGGCCGATGCCACCACACCAAACGATAGCGGCGCGATAGTGCCAGGCAACTATTCGGTCAGTGAAGGAGCGGTGACGGGTTGGGATAAGACGAGTGCCGTCTGTTCCGATGGGAGTGCGGTTTCTGCCATATCACTTCAGGCAGGCGAAACTGTGACTTGCACTTTCACCAATACCAAGCGCGGCTTGGCGCAGGTAATCAAGACGTTCAATGGTGGCGCTCTTGGCGTCAACTCCTTTATCTTCCAATTACGGTCAGGCGCGTCAGCGGGTTCGGCCGGAACCATACTCGAAAGCGGTACGGCGAATTCGGGTAACAGTGGCACCATTAACTTTGCCACGACACTGGTACCAGGAACGACTTACCAGATGTGCGAGCAGATGCAGCCAGGCTGGCTGACGACGCTGGGACCACCGCTTTATTCGGTGTTCAATCCAAGCGGCGACAACAGCGTGGTGTGCACTGACTTCACGGTGGCTCCGGGTGCGACCAAGACCTTTACCATTAACAACCAACCGCCACCGGGCGGAATGGGGCTTACGATCGGTTTCTGGAAGAACTGGTCAGCATGTGCCAAGTCGAACGGCGGACAGAAGCCTACCCTGGATAGAACGCTCCAGTTGGGCGACCTTACGCTCGGGACTCTGGTCCTGCATGACTCCAATTCGAATCCTGACGTTGCCAGCGACTGTCAGCCGGTTGTGAATCTTCTTAACAAGATGACAATCAACGGCGGCAAGAAGGTGTCAAGCGACCCGATATTCAACATGGTCGCCCAGCTTGTTGCCGCTGATCTCAACGTCCTGGCGGGAGCGGGGCAAAGTACGAACGTCATGAACCTCAGGGCCTGCGCTCATGCGCTTCTGGTTGCCATCAACTTCGACGGCAACACATATACCAGCCTGACGGCAGCACAGACTGCACAGGCTAACTGCCTGGCTACACAACTCGACAGGTATAACAACAATCTGTCTGTGGGAACTTGTCTTGGCTGTCCGTAGCGTCTCTGAAGTAAACCGAGGCTCTCCCGAAGGGCCTGACTCCAAAAAGGAGCAACCCTCGGGAGATCTCCCGACGAGGTAATTCAAAAAGGGCTCGGCATAAAGCCGAGCCCTCTTTTTGTAAGGACGTTTTCTGCTACTGAGTAGATTGACTGCCCCCGTCGTCTACTTTACGGCGAAGCTCACTACGCCACTGCCAGACACTCCGCCTGAGCTTGCCTGTGCTCGCACTTGATAAGTGCCCGCAGGATCCTTCTTCCGATTAAAGACGTACGAAAAACTCGCGACCCCATTTGCTCCGGTGGTGGCAGTGCTCGTCACAACTGAGCCGTTCGACCTGGTCATTGTGAACGTCACCGTCGCCCCAGACACAAGAGAACCACCAGCCCTGACGGTCGCGTTGACGGCGGCAGTCTGGTTCCGCGTGTATGACGTTTGACTCGGCACCGCAGCTACCGCCAGCGCCGAGACAAGCGAATAAGTCGCAGAGCCTGATGCTAAATTTGCAGGGCTCGAGCCGTTCGCAACGCTCATGTTGATCCCATAAAACCCATCCGCCGCTCCAACAGCCGAGGTAACCTGCAGGTTTGTTGTAGCTGTCGACCCTGGGTCAACGGACAACACTAGTGAGCCGAAGCCGGCAAACCATCCACTGGGAACTACGGCCTGCCAGTTAAAATTAGAAGTGGTGCAGCCAACACCGTCGTTATTCTGGAGAGAGACGGTGAAGTTAGTCGTACTACCCGATCGAAGCCAGGGGCTTTGCGATGGAGAAACAGTCAGCGTCGGATTTGCGCGCACGCAAGGCTGAGGGGCAACCGTCACGGCCACCATTGCTCCGGTTGCGTCCGCTGACAAAGTCGTAATCGTCACACCGGCGTCCGGGTCATTGAAGCTCTGGCCAGCGGTGAGAGCCGGGTCATACCAGGAAGTAGTGGAAGGCGTCATGTCGAGCAGATAGTTCTCCTGGCCGCCCGATTCAGAGCCGGTATGGACCACAACACCACTCAGCACATTCGTGTTACCCGACAAGAAGTTGTCAAACCCGAAGGCGTAACGATGCTCGACGTAGTACCAGGTTTTCATTCCCGTAACGGGATCTGTTGACTTCAAGATCTTCAAGCCCTTGGAAATCAATCCGGCCTGCTCGTAAGAATCCAACCAATAGGAACCACTGGAAGTTACGTTAGTAATCGGTGGCGAAATCGCTCCGTTGGCCCAGCCCAATCGCTCCTTCTGATAGAGATTGAAATGAGCGGTACCGCCTCCCATTATGTCCAGGGTATCTCCGTATTCGTTTATAGTGCAGTTAGCGCCGACGCTGAATGCGCCGCAGTCGGACGACCTTGAGTGATACAACCCAAAGTTGTGACCAAGCTCGTGACCGACGATCCCTAACTCAAACCACTCATTGATCCAGGCCTCCGACGGAGTGCCGCCCACCGATCCGCGGCCCTGCCAACTGCACGCATTCTGCGGGAAGGCGTAGACGTAATGGTCATACGCGGATAGATTTGCACCCGCGGCGGCAGCTGCCTGTTGCGCATAGCTGGAAATCGCGGTCGTATCGCAAGCGGTGTAGCTCACGGGTATCGTGTACCAGCCAAACACATCGCCGGTAAGCCACGTTTGGCCATATGAAGCCTCGCGATAGAAGTCGCTGGTGGTGCCGAACATAACAGTCTGCGCGTCTGCTTGAGAGAATGGCTGGGTCTGCTTGTCCTGAAAGTTAACCATAATAACCAGCACCCTGTGCTGGCCCATTGGATTACCCGAAACCGCTGGGGCGCCAGACGTCGGCGTCATGCTGCCTCCCGAATTCAGTTCCAGGGTTTCACCAACTTGAACTCCTCTAACGTCTACACGCATGCCGCTGCGAAACCCTGTTGGCGGCTCACCGGTGAAGTGAACCGAAAGTTTCTTTCCCACAGTGTGTAGAAAATAGAGCAGACGACCACTCGGATGAGCGTCTTCGTATATCACCTCGAGCTCACCCTGAAGTCGAACCTCTTTAGCGGAGCTCTGGCCGTTCAGGCCCTTTCCGCCCTGCGCATGTACGTTTTGTTTTATTGCGACTAGCGTCATTGCTGTCATGGCCAGAAGGACCACGACATAGTTGAGCTTTAGAGCTCTGCCATTGATTCTCTTCATTGTCTTCTCCGCACGGGTCAACGCCCGAGTATTCAAGTGAGGTCGTTAGGTGGTTCGGGGCGGTGAACCTGTCTGCATTAAGACCACCAACGCAGACAAACATGCGAGGTCAAGAAGGTCACCGCGGAAAAAACGCGATGGTGCCTTCGAAGGCTTGTCGAGAAGCCAAACGGAGATGGATTGCAGAATTTGAGAGGAAAGAAGAGAAGTACAGAAACTGAGACGAAGTTCTCCAGAGATCTTTCCCTCATTTCGGTAACCCAGCCAGGTCTCTAAGAATTTCGAATTCCGAAATTAGCATTTCGAAATACTTAGGACCCCCGTTGGCTTTGCGGCCCCAGCTCGCGCTGGGTGTGCCTTTATCGCTTGAGTTTCAATTGTCAAACTCGGCAGACAGCCTGGGCCACTGCCAAGTGCATCGACCTTAGCAAACGGCAAACGCTACGGTCAAGAAAATTCTTTCGAACGGGCCATGCCTGAGGCTGCTAAGTCTATGCGGTCCAGGTGTTTCGGTAAGGCTCAGGCTGCGCAGTGCGGCGTCCGGCACCAGGAGCGGGGCATAATATACCGGACGATCGGGACACCCGGCCTGACCTGGCGCGCGAAGCCTGGTTGGCCAGGGCTTTCCCTTGCATCGAGCGCTGAGGGTTTTTCTCCGAAAGATTGAGCTTTCGCTGAATAGACTCAGGTTTTTCGCCGAAAACTTACGATTTACCCAGCAAAGATGGGGTTTCACGCCCAAAAGATCGCGTCTCACGCCCAAAAGATCGCGTCTCACGCGCGAAAGATTGCCTCCCACGCGCAAAAGATCGCCTCCCACGCGCAAAAGATCACGTCTCGCACGCCAAAGATCACGTCTCGCACGCCAAAGATCACGTCTCACGCGCCAAAGATCACGTTCCACACGCCAAAGATCACGTCTCACGCATAAAAGATCACGTCCCACGCGCAAAAGATTGAGGGCGAATTAGCCGCGACCAGCGCCGATGAATTTGGAGTGCGGCGACTTGTCGCCGCTTTCAAAGGCGCGACTTGTCGCGGCATCCGCAATCTCGCCCGTACCGGAGGCGACGAGTCGCCGCGTAACAGAGCGCTGACAAGTCAGCGCACTCCAAACAGGACGCGCGAATTTGGAGTAAAGAGCAACGTCAATGTGAAGGCCAGGCTCGAATAGTAGTCGAGGGTATAAGAGTCTCTTAAGGATTTTAGGGATTTGGTCGGGGCGAGAGGATTCGAACCTCCGACCTCTCGGTCCCGAACCGAGCGCTCTACCAGGCTGAGCCACGCCCCGAAACTAACAGGGTTGGATTCTATGTGACGGCGGAGGCACTGTCAAACCGGCTGAACTTTCGGTGGTGTCGAAATTTCAAAGTGCTTAGAGTACCAGCTTCAGTTGGGTTCTTTCGCGCGTTATAAAAGCCCGACTAAAGTCGGTACTCTGAACACCGCTTATCAGAGTAGGAGCCTAGCTGGCTCTCTCTTCGCGTTTGCTCAGGTGCTTGATGTGTCGCCACACCCACCACGCAACCGCCGCTAACAATACGACTCCGATGATGAAATCGAACCGGTGAAATAGATTCCTGAGTGTGGGATCTTTGTCCCACTTCTCGCCCAGTCTTTGCCCAACATAGGCCAGGCCTATGCACCATGGGAGCGATCCCGCAAAGGTATAGATGACGAATTTTTTTATATTCATCCGGGCTACACCGGCCGGGAAGGCGATGAAGGTGCGCACCGCCGGCAACAAGCGGCTGGCGAAAACAATCACTTCGCCGAAGCGCGCAAACCACCGGTCCGCCATATCGAGATCATGACTCGACACCAAAACATACCGGCCATACTTCTCAATCAGCGGTCGGCCCCCATACATGCCCACCCAATAAGCGACGAGCGATCCCACCACGCAGCCGAATGCGCCGGCCACGCCCACGGCCCAGAGGTTGAATCGGCCCGTGTAAACCAGATAGCCCGAGAAGGGCATAATTATTTCCGAAGGGAGCGGAATGCATGCTGATTCGATGGCCATCAGCAAAACGACTCCGGCATAACCAAGCCGGGCGATCGTGGCCACAATGAAAACCGAAAGGAGTTCGATGAGCTTACCAATCATTGATGATTCAAATCACTATTTCACGGACCAGCCGTGCTGGCCAATCAATGGTACAAACTGGCAGGGTCCGTGCTCTTCAACTGTCTGCCCACTTTCGGTCTTGATCACGCGGACGAGCTTTTGTGATTCGCGCGTTTCTCCGATTGGAATAACCAAACGTCCGCCGGTTTTTAATTGCGCTATCAAAGGATCGGGAATGCGCGGGCCGCCGGCCGCTACCAAAATCCCATCGTAGGGACCGTAAGCATTCCAGCCCAGCGTTCCGTCAAAAGCCTTAACCGTAGCGTTGTAGATTCCCAGTTCACTAATACGGCTTTGGGCCTGTCGAGCTAGTTCGCCAATCCGTTCAATCGAGTAAACCTGCGATGCCAGTTGCGCCAACACGGCCGTTTGATAACCAGACCCGGCGCCAATTTCCAACACTCGGCCCTTCTTGTCCAACTCCAGTAACTCAGTCATCCGCGCTACGATGAATGGTTGCGAAATCGTCTGATTAAAATCGATTGGCAGAGCGTTGTCGTCATATGACCGGCCGCGCAGCGCTTCAGTAACAAAGAAGTGACGCGGAACCCGCCGCATTGCTTCGAGGACGTTGGGATCGCAAATCCCATAGTGCGCGCGCAAGCGTTCAATCATGCGTTCGCGCGGAATGCGATACTCGGCTTGCAGTGCTTGTTGCCGTGATGGTGTGGAACTCAAGTCTTTGCCGCAAGGAAGGATGTGTTAGCTATGCAAGAGTTCAGAAGACGCCAAATAATTCCAGGAACCTATTTCTGTTAACGCCGCATGATCAGTCATGTCGCTCCTCAACGGGGTGACTGATACATAGCCGTCTTCGATGGCCCGATAATCGGTGCCGTCTTCAGAGTTGGAACGAAAATATTGCTCGCCGATCCAAAAATAAGGTTTGCCGCGGGGATCTATGTGCTCAGTGATCACTGGCCGGGCATTCTTGATGCCCTGGCGGGTTACTTTGACGCCTTTGATCTCTCCGGGTGGAACGTTCATGTTCAATAGCGTGCCCTCGGGCAAACCTTCACTCAGAATCTTCCTCACGGCGAGGAGAGCAAAACGGGAGGCCTCGGTAAAATCAAAGTTCTCTCTCGCCACCAGGCTTATTGCAATTCCCGGTACGCCCAGGATCGTTGCTTCCAGGGCGCCTGCTACCGTGCCCGAGTACGTCGCGTCATCACCCAAATTTCCGCCGTGGTTGATTCCTGAGACACAAACGTCCGGCAGTTCGTCCTCCTTGAGGATTTGATGAAGCGCCAGCGTCACACAGTCGGTTGGTGTTCCGTCCACCGTCCAATGACGATCGTCGATTTGGCGAATTCTCAGCGGCCGGGACAGCGTTAAGCTGTGCGAGGCTCCGCTCATCTCTGCCGCCGGCGCGACGACAAAGACGTCGCCGATCTCGTGCAAGGCTCTCTCGAGCATGACCAAACCGTGGGAATGGATCCCGTCGTCATTTGTTAGTAAGATGCGCGTCATCGCCAGCCGACCTAAAGAGTGAACTTGCCCCCACTTTGCACACGTGCGCCCGCCGATTTAAGAACGCCTTGTCAAATTCCACTCTTGGTTGTGGGCCACGTGGGAGTCTAGAGTGCGGAATGTTGCACGACAGCTACCTTGCGCCGACGGGGCGCGGTCGCGGGCGGCCCTTCTTCTTGTTGCGTTTGCGAGCCAAAGCAGACTTGAGTTTTGCCTTCTGCCCCGGAGGCATGAAAAAGGCGTGCTTCTTTGCGTCCTTGATGATCTCTTCAGTCATCACCTTGCGCTTGAACCGACGCAATGCACTCTCAATTGACTCGCCCTGGTTAATTGTCACTACTGCCATCTATTTCTCCAATTGATCAGTTTTCGATCTTCGAGACTTTTCAAAGCACTATTTAACACGTCCTTCTGCATCACGGTCAAGCAGCGCGCAACGAGAACCCCCGCGAACATGCAGAACATTCGCGGGGGATTTCGTCAAAAGTCTGGCCCGGGCTAAGCCGAAACAACTGCTAAGTCCTTTTTCCGACTCAAGCCCTGAATCTGTACCGGCTTGTCACCGTTGTCTGACTTAATTTCCTGCTGCTTGAGCACCATCTCCTGATATAACTTACGCATCATCACGGTTTCTTCGTGTGCTGTCTTCGGGCCCTCCATATGCGGCTTATTTGGCCGCATTAGATCCACCTCGTTCAGTCTCAGTCCGTGAGTCGAATCCGCCAGGTCGACAGTTTTACCACCGGCAAAAATCTCATGCCGTCCATGTTCTTCGTACCACTTAGCAACGGTCGCGTTTTGGTGCATGTGCTCAATTATGTTGCGCCACCCGATTCCAGTATTGTAAGCGCAAAAGCTAATTTCACCTTCCTGCGTTCCGTAGGGAATGATGCACATCTCGGTGCGGCGGAAGTCGTAATTGAACAAATCCTGAAACCACATTCCCGCGATAAACAGAAAGTTCCAACGGTCGGAGCGGCGCTTTTCGATGTCCTCTGTGCTGCGGTCACCGCCGACTCTTCCGTAGTCCTTTCCGGTCAATCCAAACGATTTGTCGAACTTCTTAAAGAGTTCATACAGATTGAATTGGGAAGGCGCCATCTTGGGCTTGTAATGTTTCAGTAGCGCAAGGCCCATCATCACATTCGACGCCCATTTCCCGCGCGCCGCATCTGTGATCTTCCGCATATCCCTGACAAGTCCGGGAATATTGAGGAACGCAGGCACCGGACTCATTTCCTTCGTTTCCTTGTCGATCATCACCGCTGTGCCGACGCCGCAGTTCGGGTGGCAGCCGCAGGAGACCTGGCCCCATTCCGAGTTGGGCCCGTGAACCAAGTCAGCGAAATCTGCGAACGCCCCCATTAGCGACAGAGGAAACCAGTCGCGGGTCGGTTCGGTAATGCCAACCTGGTTCTTTACGTCGTGAGCCAGGTGAGAAAGCGTGTAGCGCTGCTGCAAACGCCTCTCAGCAGTAATAGCTTCGTCGCGTCCAGTAAAAGAAACCGGCTGGAACGAAAGAAAAGCGATCTTTTTCGGATTATCCAGGGCAAATCGAATAATCGCTCCCACCTGATCATTGTTGATGCCATTAACCAGCGTCGTGACCAGAACAATCTCGACCCCGGCCTCATGGAGATTATTAATCGCGCGCAATTTCACATCGAATAGGTTACCAACTTGGCGGTGGCTATTCGCGTCGTTCCCAATCCCGTCAAACTGGAAATACACATAACGCAACCCGGCTTCTGCCGCCTGGCGGCAGAACTCCTTACTCTTGGCAAACTCGATTCCATTTGTAGCTGCCTGGACCGAGTTGTACCCGACTTTCCGCGAATACTTAATCGCCTCAAGGAAGTGCGGCGAAATCGTAGGTTCGCCACCGGAGAACTGCACAGACATCTGCCGACGGGGCTTAATCGAAATCGCGTTGTCCAGAATCTCTTTGATATCGTCCATGCTCAACTCATGGACGAACCCGACCTGGTTTGCATCCATAAAGCACGGATCGCACATCATGTTACACCGGTTCGTAAGGTCTACCGTCAACACGGCACCGCGACCATACTTAATAGTGCTCGTTCCGTGATTGTGAAGCGTCTCGTCGTTGTGCGCAGGGATGTCTCGACCGGGGAACATTGCCTCGATGTGGGTTAGGAACTTCGAGTCGATGGCCATCATATCCTCAAAATGCCCATGTATTGGGCAGTCCTTTACCATCCAGATCTCACCATCGCGCTCGATGATCTGGGCTTTGATTTCCCCAACCTTTTCGTTCAATAGAATCGAAACATCCTGCTTGCCACTAAGAATCCCCTCGCGCGCCTCAATAACGCAGTTTGGACAAAGAGAATCTGTTACGCGAGGCCAGCCAAGGGTCGGCTTTGTCTTCTGCCACGATTTCAGAAGAGGCTTGTCCGACCACTTGGGTGTGAATGATGGATTTGGCTTGTACTTATTAAAGACTTGAATCGTATCGAACAGTCCGGCCGCCATCGCTGTTAGCCCACGTTCTGCGACCCTGATAACTTTCATAGTGAATCCGCTCCACCCTAAAGGATTAGCCCATAAGGCTCCGAAATCCTTCTGCAATGACCGTGCCGGCCGCCTCGGCCTCGCGTCACATTGATAACAATTAACTTAGGCCACTTAATCGATCTCAGGCTATTCCCGTGAGCGTGTCGTGATAGCCCATGCCTAGCTGGGAGTTCAGATTGACCCGCGCGCTGGTTGGTTTGATTCCCAGCACCTCCAATCCCCAAAAATGCTCGGAGAAGGCGATACGGGCCTCGAAGTGCCCATTTCCGTTCGCCGCCCGTACGCCGATTAAGCGCTTAATCGACGCTACCTGATGTAACTGTTGAGCTTAGCTTGTCGAATTGTTGCAAAGAAATGGTATTGCCACAGATCCCCTCAGGTGCTAAAGTCGGCCGAACTTGCGGTAAAGCATTGTCGCGCAAGGAATTGAAAGAATCACAGGCGCTGTATCTTGGGTGGCCCATCGTTCACAAACGGTTCATATTGTGGTTTCCGAGGTTAAACCACGATTCTCAGGATAAATATGGGAGAAGAACAGGACATGCCGTCGAGATCGTTCGCAGACGCATACGTTTCGCGCCAAGTGCGCATAAGTGTGACCAGCCGGAGAAGGATGGCCTCGCTGCGCGTCTCGCTGCAACGGCGACAACTCCGCCTAGGTGACCAGCTTCGCATGGGCCGTTCTTCAACTAGCATGGCACTGCCTACCGATTTTGACGGGAGTGAAGGAAGCTTTAGACCCTACACGGGGTCTGACCCGGCCGCCCAGGCAGAAGCATTGCAAGGGCTCGAACCCCCATTATGACGTTCAGATACTGTGCGGTTCGCGACTTACGGGATCGATTAGCCGGGCAATAACAATGATACAACTGAGGAGGTGTTCCTTGAATAGGGCAGGAAACACGTACTGGCTTACCAATAGACAAACAAACCCAGAGGTTGCCGGGCAGCAGTCTGTTCCAACGCTTGCCCCGCGAGAGTTCTCTCGCGAGTTAATTCCGGCAACCCTCACCGGCTTGCGGTTAATACCTTCGTGGATTCTTTTGGCAATGATACTCACGGCAACTGTGGGCATATGCTCGACGGTAATCCTGCGGTCAAGAGAGGAACTAAAGGCTTCCACCCACGAGTTCAGTCGAATGAGCTCCGAAATCAGTTCTATGTATCGCTCAAACGCTTCTCTGCAAGTAGAAATCCGGCGCATTGCTACCGACCCAATAACTATCGAGTCGGCCGCGAGGGAAAGACTCGGCATGGTCAGACCCACCGACATCGTAGTGCCCATCGAGCAGGGGGGGTCGGTTTCCAATTTTGGAACGCTATCTTTCGTCCGCTAATATCACCCGCTTTACCCTGCTGCCAAGTCCACGAATTCTGGGTCCTTCCGAAATTGCGCGGCTGTTGGAATTACAACAGCCGCGCCCCCTTCTTCGAGACGAACAGCCTCTGCTACTTTCGTTCAGGCGCATCGTGATCTGTTGGGTCGACTATTGATACGCCGCCTGCATTGACACCGCTAAATCCATCAACTAATATCCGGACAATCAATTACTTTTGTCCGTAGACGGCGACGGCGCCACCTTTCATCAACGAACCTGGACGATGCAAGAGACCAAAGAAGCCTCTGCTGAACACCAAGCTAAAGAACGCTGGGAAGAAGAGACCTTGAAGCCGTCTCTGGAGCATCAAGGCGAGCGTAAATCGAGTTTCCAAACCGTTTCTCTCGAAGAAATCAACCGGCTCTATAGCTCCTCGGACGTGTCCGAGATCGATCTTGATCTTGATGTCGCGTTCCCGGGTCAGTTCCCTTATACGAGAGGGATACACGCGACCGGCTATCGCGGCAAGCTCTGGACCATGCGTCAGTTTGCCGGGTTTGGCACGCCGGAAGAGACAAACGAGAGATTCAAGTACCTTTTGAGAGAAGGTCAGACTGGTCTCTCGGTCGCATATGACCTTCCAGCTCTTATGGGGTATGACGCCGATTCTCCACTGTCAGAGGGAGAAGTTGGGAAGTGTGGAGTCGCCGTTTCCTCACTTGCCGATATGGAAGCCCTGTTTGAGGGGATCCCTCTCGAGGAGGTGACTGTCTCACAAACAATTAATGCGCCCGCCTCAGTCTTCCTTGCAATGTATCTGGTTGTTGCCCAGAAGCAGGGCGCAGATTGGAAGAAGATTTCAGGCACGCTGCAAAACGACATCCTCAAAGAGTACATCGCGCAGAAGGAGTGGATCTATCCGATTCGCTACGCGATGAAACTGGTCATCGATACTGTTGAGTTCTGCACGACCCAGGTTCCCCGCTACAACCCGATTTCGGTAAGCGGGTACCACATCAGGGAGGCTGGAGCGACCGCACTGCAGGAACTCGCATTTACCTTACGAGACGGAATCGAATACGTCGAATGGGGTGTTCGGGCGGGACTGGATCTTGAACGCTTCGTGCCGCGGATTTCGTTTTTCTTTAATGCTCACAATGACTTCTTCGAAGAGATCGCCAAGTATCGGGCGGCGCGTCGGATTTGGGCACGTGCGATGCGCGATCGCTTCGGGGCGCAGACGGAGCGGACAATGCAGATGCGTTTCCACACCCAGACCGCCGGCGTATCTCTTACCGTGCAGCAACCGCTGAACAACATTGTGCGGGTTGCGATCCAGGCGCTCGCCGGTGTATTGGGCGGCACCCAATCGCTGCACACCGATGCTTACGACGAGGCGCTCGCTCTACCCACCGATCGGGCTGCTCTAATCGCCCTTCGGACGCAGCAAATCATCGCTGAAGAGACTGGCGTCGTGAATACCGTCGACCCTTTGGGCGGTTCTTACTTCGTCGAGGCGTTAACGAAAAAACTCGAGGATGGCACGCTGGATTACTTCGAACGAATCGATAGCATGGGTGGCATGGTTGAAGCTGTCGAAAAGGGATTTCCGCAACGAGAAGTTCAGGAATCGGCTTACCAGTATCAGAAGGCCCTTGAGCGTGGTGATCAGACGATTGTGGGCGTAAACAAGTACGAAATGAAGGACCAGGGACAAGAGGTCCCGACTCTGGTTATTGATGAGTCGGTGCGCGAACGACAACTCGAGCGACTGGAACAGACCCGCACAAGAAGAGACAAGGCTGCGGTTGAAAAAGCTCTTGACTCGCTAAGAATTGCTGCGCAACAGGGTAACAACACCATGCCCGCTACTATCGAAGCCGTCCGCGCCTATGCCACCCTCGGTGAAATCTGCTCGGCCCTGCGGGACGTTTATGGAATATATGAAGAGCCGGCGATCTAGCTTGAAAGGACCGTTCTTACATCTCATATGAGTTTGCGCCTGTCTCTAATAGTTCCAAACGCTTTTGATCCAGATGCACCTGCAGCTGATTTCCCGCATGCGATTCGAGCTTTGCAACCTAACGGCGAATCATTTTCCAGCTTCGCGGAATTCTGCCCCATATCAAACGCAATGGGCCACTCGGTTGCTTTCAAGTAAGACCGGTCACATGAGTAAAAACAAAATCCGCGTTCTAGTTGCCAAACCAGGCCTCGATGGTCACGACCGCGGCGCGAAGGTGATTGCTCGAGCCCTCCGTGACGCCGGCATGGAAGTCATCTACACGGGCCTGCGGCAGACGCCTGAGATGATCGCCGCGGCGGCTTTGCAGGAGGACGTTGACGCAGTCGGAATATCGATCCTGAGCGGCGCGCATAACACGCTCTGTCCGCGAATCGTTTCGCTCTTGCGCGAACAGGGAATGAAAGACACTTTGGTGATCCTGGGAGGGATTGTTCCTCAGGAAGACATTGCCAAACTGAAAGAGCAAGGCGTCGCCGAGATCTTCCTGCCCGGCACGTCAACGCAGGAAATCGTCGATTTTCTGCGGAGCAGAATAAAAGACAGATGAACTTACTTTGCAACTCTGGGCTCAGCCATTCTGAGCAGCATTTGCGTGCCCGCCTTCAACTTAATATTTCGAGATTTGCTGACCAAGAACGTGAGCGGCGGCGGGACGGCCAGATACCAGGATAGAGAGACGCCCTCATAACCGATTGCCCCTTGAGAGTTTTCGTTTAGCAATAGCGGGCGATCCATCACTCCCTTCATTTCCGCTGTGGCAACTGCGGCCGTTGAACTCGTCTTGCTAC
>WNFR01005515.1_pt1 | contig 14003 bp, 16 predicted proteins | sample 5400221 | NCBI WGS metagenome assembly WNFR01 (sample SAMN13153357, study PRJNA577476) | soil metagenome | isolation source: 40 cm soil under Madrone tree | place: USA:California | collected 2016-06-14 | reverse complement strand
CGGTTGCATGATCCAATCACAAAATAGTGCACCCGCCTCGCCGGGACGAGCGCTACTTGTTCTTGTTCAGTAACTCGCGGACCTGATCGATCGTGAGCGGCGCGTTTTTTTGGTCGAGTGACTTTTGGCTTTTTCCTTCGTCTAAAAATGGCCGGTTCCCCGCGTACGCGCGAGAGGCGACCTTTTTACCCGATTGAGGCGCGTCGCGAACACCGCTCGCGGTGTGATTTGCGTGAACAAACTGCGAATTTGCCACTGTTTGCTGTGACGAAGCCTCATACGCGCTGCGTCGGCCGTGGTAAGCCTGCGAGTAAAACCGGCTCGTTGCGAAATCTCGTGTTCCAGAGAAATCTTTCGAGGATGTTTGCTGGTGAATGTAAAATGATCCGACCCTTGCCCGTTTGTTGATTGATGCCGAACCGTCGCTCGTAAACCTCTTGTTTTGGGCATCGTTTTGCAGTGCCATGTCCGGCTTGAGAAGCCGATCAATTAGTTTTCTTTCCTGGTCCTGACCGCATACGCAACAGATAAGGATTGCCAGCACAATGCAGACTGCGAACGATCTTCCCACCACGCGAGGCTGCCCCAGGTAGTGTCCTTTTGTAAAGCAAATTTGCCGCCCGTTTCCTGGCTGGCGGCGGGCCGCGTCTCCTTGAGAGCGATTCAAGGCATTGCTCAGGTTTTTTGTTGTTTTGAAGCGCCGGCACGAAATAATGCGCGCATGGCTGAACATGTTTACAAAAAAATTGAGATAATCGGTTCCTCGCCGAACGGATTCGAAGAAGCCGTCCAAAATGCGCTGGGCCGTGCGAAAAAAACCATTCGCAACATGCGATGGTTCGAGGTGAGTGAAACCCGTGGCTACATCGATGATGGGAAAATCGCCCACTGGCAGGTAACGTTAAAGATCGGGTTCACGCTCGACGACTGAATGGCGTTTGTATTAAACGCCAAGTCTGCGTCAGATGCTCGCCGGGGAGCGCCTCATCACTCCGGCTCTTGAGTCGCCTGGTACAGTTTGGCGGCGCCGTAAATCAATACGGCCGGCTTAAGCGCGAACATGAGCAGGCGAAGAAATCCGGCAAGCACTCGGCCCAGCGGCAAACGATTCAAAACGTACCCAGCCGCAAACGCGTACAGCAGCGATTGTGTCGGCCTTTCGCGTACGTACTCGCCGGTTTCGCTGACCACCGCTTCAACTCGGTCTTTCACCCATTGCATTCCGCGTTCCGGAAACTCAGCAACGACTTCGGCAGATAAGTGATCCATGTCGCTTAATGATTCGCATTTTGATCCTGTCTTGCGCGCATGGAGCTGTCAACGCAAACCAAGCCAGATTGAACAGGCTTCTCACGGGCGGCGCTTTCTGGGTCACCACCCGCTTTTTGATTAACGCAAGGCCACCCAGATCGAGCTTGCTCCCGTTCCGCATGGAAAATCAGGCAACGGCAATGGCCGGTGAAATCTCGCGGCGCGACGCGTTTCTTTCAGGCAATAGCGAGCCATGACTTCCAGCGCATGTTCGCCTAATGCAGAACAATTGGTCGAGATCAAGACATAGGCATCACGCTCTGCCAATGTCAGAGCTCCGATAAGCAAATGTTCGAAATCATGTTCGACCTGAAACGGTTTTCCCCCGGGCGTATGCGAAAACGTCGGCGGATCGAGAATGATCGCATCGAATCTTTCGCCTCTTCGGGCGAGCCTGGGCAGCACAGATCTGACGTCATCGGCTATAAAATGGTGCTCCACGGTTGAAAGATTGTTCAGCGCAAAATTCTCGCGTCCGCGCGCGAGATATTTTTTTGACAGATCGATGTTGAAAGTGCTTGCACCGCCGCATGCAGCGCACACGGAAAAAGAGCAGGTGTAAGCAAAACAGTTCAGCAGGTGCTTTGGTGCGATGTGACGCACGTAGCGGCGATTCTCTCTCTGGTCCAGAAAAAGACCCGGCGAATAGCCTGTGCCGAAATCGATGCCAAACTTCAGATGCCATTCGGTGGCAATGGTCCGCAAACTCTCGCTCGGATCGCCAATAATCAGACGCGGCGGTTCACGCTGCTCGTCCTTTCGAGAGATAAATCGCGCGAATACTCGTCGCACCTGAATTGCAGAAGAGCGTGTCCAGGTTTGCACGTTCTCTAACAGCTGTTGGCGCGCCAGCACGGTTTTGAACGAGATGAGCACATCGCTCCCGAAACGTTCTACCCAGCCATCCTGGGATGTGCACAGGCGATGTGCGTCGGTGCCCTCTGCCTGAAAGTCACGGAGCAAGGCTGGATTTATCCACCCGAAATTCATTTTGTTCCTGCGCTCCAACGGCATACTTCGAAATCGGCACGGTGCAATGGATGGGTTTGCCGCTCGTCCCGGTGTTGCTACAATCCGCGGTAGCCAGCGGCCTGGCGCTCGGCCGCCGCGTTTGCGAATGCGGATTGCGTGTACTTTTACGAGCGGGCATTGTTGGAAAACGGCCCCTGCAAGGGCCGTGGCGGCAATGGGGAACCGCGGCTGGCCGGATGAAGCCGAGTATTTACGATGCAAAAAGTTACTGTTCGCGTTCCCGGAAGCACTTCGAACCTTGGTCCTGGATTCGATTGTCTGGGTATCGCACTGCGCATCCATAACAGCGTCACAGTAACCCGCGCCAGGTCTCGTCAATCTCATCCGCGAATTGTCTTGGAGACCGCAGATCGATTCTTCAAGCAGGCAGGGCGTCGCGCGTTTCCGTTTTCCTATTCGATTATGGAACAAGTTCCCCGCTGTCGCGGGCTTGGCGGCAGCGCAACGGTTCGTCTCGGCATCCTGCTTGCGCTGAACCGGCTCAGTGGCGATCTGCTCCACCGATTAGCGGTGTTCCGAGTGTGCGCGGAACTGGAAGGACATCCGGATAACGCTGCACCAGCCAACTTCGGCGGTTTTACTGTGGTAGGGTCGCAGCGCGGCGTCCCTACCGTTCAGCGCTTCAACGTTTCCAGCCGCGTATATTTCGTTCTCTTGGTACCCGATCTTGAGATTCAAACCAAACCAGCGCGAGCAATCTTGCCGTCAAAAATTTCCTGGATAGAGGCTGTGGAAAATTGTGCGAATGCATGCGTGACCACAGCGGCATTTGCGTCGCAGCATTACGAAAAACTGCGTGGCGCCTTTTCTGATCATCTGCATCAGCCATTCCGCTCAAAACTGATCCCATTCCTTCCGCGTGTGATCGCGGCCGCTGAGAAGGCCGGCGCTCTTGGCGCGTTTCTTAGCGGAAGCGGATCTACGATCGCGGCTGTTACATTGCACAGGCCGCAAAAGATCGCGGCGGCCATGTTAGCTGCAGCACGCGCGTCTGCCCGCACAATTATCACGCACGCGGACAATCGCGGCGCGCAAATATTCAGCCACTGATCACCGATCATCCTCCCTTCATGGGTCGACGCCTTGAAAACTTAGAAGAATTTGGAATCGACGTTGTTCTGGGACGGCGCCATGGGGTTCGCGCTTCCGTCCTGCGCGGCATTCTCTATGCTCTTTCATTCGTTTACGACCGGCTCGTGCAACTGCGGCTTTATTTCTACCGTAAAAGAGTTTTCCGCGAACGCGCCCTCGGTTGTCTGGTGATCAGCATTGGCAATCTGACCGTCGGGGGGACGGGTAAGACACCCATCGTTGAGAAGTTTGCCCGCGCTTTGCGCGCCGGAGGACGACGAGTGGCGATTCTCAGCCGTGGTTACAAGAGCGTCCCGCGCAAGCGAGACTGGCGGAGTTGGTTCCGACCAGAAGCTGAGCCTCCGCGTGTGGTTTCGGACGGAAAATCCTTGCTGCTCGATTCAATGACTGCTGGAGATGAGCCTTACATGCTCGCTCATAACCTAAAGGATGTAATCGTAATAGTGGATAAAGACCGGGTAAAAAGCGGCCTGTTCGCCATCGATAAATGGCATGTCGATACCCTGTTGCTCGACGACGGATTTCAATATCTGCATCTCAAGCATCGGCTCGACATGGTGCTGGTCGATCGACAGGCGCCTTTCGGGAACGAATTCCTGCTGCCTCGCGGGACGTTGCGCGAGAGGCCCCGTAATCTTCGCCGCGCGAGCTACATCTTTATTACCAAAAATACCGGCGAGCCCAATTTCGAGTTAATGCGACGCATTCGTCGTTACAATCGCACGGCGGAAGTTATCGAATGCGCGCACAAGCCGCTTTATCTTGAGAATATTTTTACGGGCGAACAACTGCCGCTCGAGGCCTTACACGATGCCTTCATCGGTTCACTGTGCGCCATTGCTGCGCCGGAAAGTTTCGAGGCCGCGCTCACCAAACTCGGCGCGCACGTCGATCTCGCGAAGCGTTACATCGACCATCATTACTATACCGAGGCGGAACTGACGAGCTTCATCAATCGTTGTATCCGAAGGGACCTGGCGATGATTGTCACCACGGAAAAAGACTCGGTGCGCATGCCGCGTCTGCCCGAAGCCGACCTGAAAGTGCCGATTTACTTCTTACGGGTGGAAATCGAGATCCTGAGCGGGCACGAGAGCTGGGAGCATTGCGTCGCCCGGATTTGCAAACCACGGCCGATCCTTCCGCCGGAGCGCTTCTTCGCCTGAGCGTTGCCTTGTGAATTCGATATTGGACGTTGAACCTTGGACGTTGGACGTTTAGTTAATGTCCGAAAAAGCGGAGCTCGTCGTTGAAGGGAAGAAGCTGGCGGTATCCAACCTCAACAAGGTCCTTTACCCAAAGGCCGGCTTCACCAAGGGACAGGTAATTGACTATTACATCCGCATAGCCCCACTGCTTTTGCCGCACTTGAAAGATCGCCCGCTGACAATGAAGCGATATCCCGACGGCGTGGAAGGCGAATTTTTTTATGAAAAGAACTGCCCGTCGCACCGGCCGAAATGGGTGAAGACCGCGAAGGTGTGGAGCGAAGGCAACCAGAAGACCATGGACTACTGCCTGGCGAACGATCTGCCTACGCTCGTCTGGGCAGCTAACCTTGCCGATCTCGAACTGCACACGTCGCTCTCGCGCAAAAACAACATCGAACGTCCGACGATGATGGTATTCGACCTCGACCCGGGCGCTCCCGCGGATATGGTGCAATGCTGTAAGGTCGGCCTTTGGCTTCGCGATTTGCTCTCGAAAATGAAACTGAAGAGCTGGGCCAAAACCAGCGGCTCAAAAGGTTTGCAGGTGTATGTGCCGCTAAATACTCCAGTCAGCTATGAGGACACCAAAGGGTTGTCGCGCTCCCTGGCGCAATATCTGGAGCGCGACCATCCTGATCGTGTCACGTCGAACATGTCAAAGGCCCTGCGCAAAGCCAAAGTATTCGTCGATTGGAGCCAGAACGATGAACACAAAACGACCATCTGTGTTTACTCACTGCGCGCCAGGGAAGAACCGACGGTTTCCACTCCAGTCACTTGGAACGAAGTGGAAAATTGTTTGAAGAAAAAAAACGCCGAACTCTTGAGGTTCCGTTCCGATCAAGTGCTCACGCGTGTGGAAAAACAGGGCGACCTGTTCGAACGAATTGAAGGTCTGAAGCAAAAGCTGCCAAAAAAACGCGAGATGTGATCTGATTGCCGCGGCAAAGCATACAGTATGAGGAATCAATTCTGGTTTGATGCGGTCGGCTGGGCGGGAGCAACTGCTCTGCTCATTGGTTATGCAATGGTGTCCCACAAAAAACTGGAGGGCGACTCCGGGGCTTATCAGGCACTTAACATCAGTGGCAGTCTCCTGCTCGCCGCGAACACGATTTTTTATGGGTCCTATCCTTCCACGTTTGTAAACCTCATCTGGGCAGGGATAGCGGTCTTTGCGATTGCGAGCAAAAAGCGAGTTTCGTCTCGTTAGGCGCCGACCCGAATCGATCAGTTTTTTCATATGCGAAAGGCCAACGTCAAAGATGTACCTGAGCAGGAGCGGAAATCGCCAAAAGGTAAATTTGGCCGATTCACGAAGAATATCTCCGTCGCGCTGGGACGCGAGCCGGAGTCGCTGGACCTTTCGAAGCGCCATCCGTTTGATCTCGCGCTTGTGCGGGTTCCGAAGGGCAAAGCAGTTTGCCCATATCACGCTCACGCGGCTGAATCGGAGTTTTACCTCGTTTTGTCAGGCCGGGGCAGCGTTCGCGACAAAGATGGTATTACCGAAGTAGGACCGGGCGATGCGTTCTTCTTCCAACCTGGTGAAGCGCATCAACTCAGCAATGGTAGCGACGAGGATTTTGTTTACTACGTGATCGCTGATAATCCGCGCAGCGGCGGCGCAACTGGTGATTCCTGTTACTATCCCGACAGCGGCAAGTGGGCCGTCACTACAGATGGGCATGAAGAAGTCGTCGTGAAAGGAAGCGAGACCGATTATTTCGATGGCGAAGAATGATTTGCAAGTTGTAGGCGTCTGCGTCAGACGCCCGCCCATCGTCGCTGGTGGAAGACGACCGCTATAGTTTTTCTGTATGCGCAAAGTAAATCTTAACGACGTCAAAGAAGAGCCCTGGCAATCGCCAGGCGGAAAATACGCCGTGTTTTTCAAAGGAATTTCTGAAGCACTGGGGCGCGAGCCGACGTCGCTCGATTTGTCGAAGCGCCATCCGTTCGATCTGGAATGGAGCCGGGTGCCACCAGGAAAATGCAATTTCCCGTACCACGCGCACTCGGCTCAATGGGAATTGTATTTGGTCGTTTCCGGAAAAGGCAGTGTTCGCCACAAGGACGGCAAGACCGACATTGCGTCCGGTGACGCGTTCATCTTCGGTCCCGACGAACCGCATCAAATTCTCAACTCTGGTGACCAAGATCTCATTTATTATGTACTCGCAGATAATCCCATCGGCGAATCCGGGTATTATCCCGACAGCGGCAAATGGAAAGTGAACAAGTCGTCAGCAGCCGATCGCGTTGTGATCAAGGGTGAGGAAACTCACTATTTTGATGGCGAAGAATGATCCCGAGGGAGTCTCTGTCATGATCGCGTAATCAAATGGCCGATTGCAGCCAATGCAAAAACCCCAGGTTGTGCTTCGTCCATAGCGGTAATCAAAGAGTTCGCGTCGGATGGACCCACGCCGGGGTGCTGGTCCGACAAGTAGTTGAAAGCTTTCTCGCGCAACACGCGATCGACGCAAAAAAAACGCTCCGCATTCCGCGGAGCGCTTTTGAGTTACGCAGATGATGCGTTACTCCACTTCAATAAACTCCGGCTCGCCGGGACAGATCACCCGCTGTGCATAGACAAAACCGTCCACGTCAACGGAGACCCAACACCCGTCCACGAACGCGAAGTACGTGTTCCCGATCAGCCGGACATGGTTTGCCCCGTAGCGCTGGACGAAAAACTCTTTCGGATGCCGCCCGAGACTGAACACCTGGCTGTGACGCGACATGAATTCATCCTTGTTCACCGTCGTCGTCTGATTCGTGCCCGTCACGTTTGTCTGGCCCGTGCTCGAACGCACACCCGATTCAGTCCGGTTTACGTCCTGAGTATGGCCCCGAACGTTCGTCTGTCCGCGTAGGTTTTTGCCCGTTTCCGGTTTTGCCTCCGGTTTGCTCTGCTCCTGTGCGGGGCGCATCTTCTTGCCCTTCGCCGGCGCAGTAGTTTGGGTTTCTTTCGTCTGCGTTTGTTGTGGTTCCTGCGTCGTCTGGCCTGAGGCCAGCAACGGTAACGCAAACGCCGCTATCACTGTAGTTATCAGGATCCTCATAATTTTTCCTTTCACCCTATGTACTTCGTATGCGGAAAATTTTTGGCCCTGCCGGTTCAGTGCTTTCTTGGTTTTTTCCCTCTTCGCTTTTTTTCATTGCGCTCTTTGCATTAGTGATCCGCAAAGCGGGCACTTGGCCGATTGACTATTTGTTTCTCTACTGTCTGAAGAGAGTCCGCGCGCCAACTCTGAGCTTTTTATGGGCGGGGAAGCACTGGCCTAAGGTCGACCGCAAAACCCTGGACGTTCCACAGTCAGCTAAATCACGCGCCTTGCGATAACAACCGGCAACGGCTCTAGTTGCGAAATACAAACTGCATCTGTGTTGAAGTATGAAAATGCTGGTCGGTCGACTTTCAATCGCTCTCATGTTCTTTGCTGCTGCAACGGCTGCTGTCGCCAATCCTTTTAAGAGCAAGATCATTACCGGTAGCGATTCGGCGCTCTTAATCACTGTGCCTGATGATCATTTTCTCAAAATCACAAATTTCACGCAAGTAGGAGGCACTGATCGTGGAGTGGTAGCAGTCACGCTGACTGGCGAGGATGGCGGCAGCGCGAATGTGCTCACCGCGACGCGAATCGATCTTAGTACCGGAAGCAATTCGCAAAGTTTTCCTGAAATAGGCAACCGGGTGATCATCGCGGGTCCGGCTAACGTGACCGTGCAACCGGTGGCCGGCGCTACACTTTTCATCACCTATCGGAAAGACTTGAACGAAGGTGGCGGAGGCGTGACGCCCATTCCGATCACGCCGATTCCAATCCTGAGTCCTACTCCCGGTGTAACTCCGACTCCGACTGCCACGGCTACCGCAACCCCCTGAAAAACGACCAGCCCCGCAACGCGTCAATCGTCTTCCATTCTTCCGGCGTTAATTTGAGCTTGGCCGCAGCCACGTTTTCTTCCAAGTGCGCCAGAGATGACGTGCCGGGGATCGGCAGCATTACCGGCGATCGCTGTAGAAGCCACGCAAGCGCTACTTGGAAGACGCTCACGCCGTGCGCCTTTGCCGCGATATTCAGCGGGTCTTTCGGTTTCAAGCCTCCGCCGCCTCCGATTGGGAACCACGGCAAAAATCCAAGCTTTTCCTTTTCGCAATACACCAGAACGTCTTCTGATTTACGGTCCTCGATGTTGTAACGGTTCTGCACGCTGACGACCGGCGCGATCTTGCGCGCGCGATCGATTTCTTTCGTGTCGACATTCGACAATCCAATGTGCCGAATTTTCCCTCCGTCCTGCATTTGCTTAAGGGTGCCGACGGATTCTTCAAGGGGGACCTTGGGATCAATCGTGTGTAATTGATACAAATCGATCCGCTCCAAGCGCAGTCGTTTCAGACTTCCTTCGACCGCTTGTTTAAGATGGTCAGGCCGGCAGTTTGGCACCCATCGTCCAGGCCCCGGACGGGTGAGCCCGCCTTTGGTAGCAATGACTAGCCCTTTAGGATAAGGATAAAGCGCCTCGGCAATGAGCAGTTCGCTTGTATCCGGCCCGTACGAGTCAGCGGTGTCGATCAGGTTGACGCCGAGGTCGACTGCGCGTTTCAACACCTTGAGCGCGTTCTCTCGATCGGGCGGCCAACCCCAAATGCCTTGTCCTGTGACACGCATTGCACCAAAACCAAGCCGATTCACGGTAAAATCGCCGCCCAAACTAAACGTCGGATTTGTAGCCATATTTGATGGTATCGTTGCGTCAGCTCCACAGCTCAGATCGGGTTTCCCCGCCAAAAGCGCAACCCCGCTCGCCATACTAATTCTAAGAAATTTGCGGCGAGTCACGCTGCGCGCTCGATCCGCTGCGGCAAGTTGCTCCCTCATAGCCTCCAGCGATATGTTCGTGAGAACCGCTTTTGGTTCAAGAAGAGGATGACCTTCGCTCGCGGATCAGAATATCGAATGCCTCTTCGAAGTTCTGCCCGAAAGCCACAATGCCGCTTTCGTGCCCCGCCATGAGGACAATCTTTCCAGTTCGCAGGTCGCCAACATTAAAAAGGCTGATAATTTCGTTCGCCATTTGCGGTGTGCCGTAAGCAGCTGCCTGTGATGTGGTCGGAACGCGATGAAGAAGCGTCGCCCACAAAGGGAAGTCGTGACAATGAATCACCGCACACGCCGTCGGTTCGGATTTGTAAATCGCGGCATGCGTCAGCGATTCGGATGAAGGGACCGCGGAGCCTTCGTAACCTACCCAGTTTTGCTCGAAATCGTACGCCACGACCCGCATACAGTCTGCCACCGTCAATTCGGCGAGAGCGCCGGTTGCCGAACCGGTGATGTAAAAATTGCTGGTCGCGCCATCCTGGACGCTCAGGTTACCAAAGCCGATTCCATTTGAGTCCACCCCAATGTAGTGGAGCTGACAAAGTTTCCGCCGGCATTCGTTCAATTCAGCCAGCCGAGGGAATGCCACGACCTCCGGACGCACACACTGATACGTGAACTTTACGTACTCGCTCACGGAGCGTGCTCGGGAAAGAGTGCGCAAATGCAGTTCTCATTGGCCTCGCACATGCCGCGCTCAGTGATTAGTCCGGTCACCAGATGTCTCGGCGTAACGTCAAATCCGTAGTTTGCAGCGGGACTTTCATCCGGCGCAATTCGCACCGCGATCTGTTGCCCATCAAACCAGCCATCGGCGAATTTTATCTCGTCGACGCCGCGTTTTTCGATCGGAATTTCTTTTAACCCATCCCGCATTTGCCAGTCAAGCGAGGAGGAAGGCAGCGCAACATAGAAAGGAATATTATTGGCCTTCGCTGCCACAGCCTCCAGATACGTGCCGATCTTGTTCGCAACATCTCCCGTGTACGTGGTGCGATCGGACCCGACAATTGCCAGATCGACTTCGCCACGTTGCATCAGATGCCCGGCTGCGCTGTCCGCGATCACGGTATGCGCCACACCGTGCTGGCCCAGCTCCCACGCAGTCAGTTTCGACCCCTGGTTTCTCGGTCTCGTCTCTGTGACCCACACGTGCAGCGGCAATCCCTGGTCGTGCGCGGCGTAAATAGGCGCAGTCGCTGAACCATAATCAACAAATGCCAGCCATCCCGCGTTGCAGTGAGTCAACACATTGACTGTTCTACCGGGTCTTTGTTCGGCGATTTGCCGAATGACCCGCAATCCATGTTGCCCGATCATCCGACAATGCTCCGCATCTTCATCTGCGATTAGCTCGGCGTTCCTCAGCGCCAGTGCCATTTTTTCATCCGTAGTTTTTCCAGCAGCGATATGCCGTAACTGCCGCTCAACAGCCCAGGAAAGATTCACTGCCGTCGGCCTGGTCGCCTTAAGCTGGACCGCAGCGCGAGCCATGTGGTCATCGAATGAATTTCGCGACGCCGCTTCATTTGCCGCCAGATACATTCCGTAGCCAGCGCTCGCACCTATCAATCCCGCTCCACGCACATGCATGTCGCGAATGGCAGCTGCCATCTGCTCGACCGAGCGAACTTCTTCGATCACAAAACGGTGCGGCAAAAATCGCTGGTCGATCAGCTGCACCACGCGTTGATCCTCTGGCTTCAACCAGATGGTTCGAAAATGTTTGCCGCCGACTCTCACAACTTGGATTGAGACAATCGCTCAACCTAATTCAGACTTCATTTTTGGAACTGAGATTAGTCAAGCCATTAGGTGAGCTAGCAGCGGCGGAAACGACCTCATCCTGACAGTCGTGCGGTAACAGTCTTAGCCAGGTCCAATACTAACTCTTGATTAAGGCGAAAGGGAGAGACTGAAAATCCCTCGTCCGAATGTCGCGGCATAGAGGGAATTCGAAGCCGCCACGTACTCCAAATCGGTCACCGGAACATTTGGCAGCTTCGTCCCGGTCGTGGACCAGTTCGTTCCACCATCATCGGAGCCGAACACGCCAACGTCAGTGGCGACATACAAGGTCGAGCCTACCACGACAACGTCATTCACGGGGGCTTGAGGCAAATTCCCGACGATGCTCGTCCACGTCGTTCCACCGTCAATTGTCTTTAACACATAGGGCAATTGCATTCCGGAACGGAAACCCGAGAACGTGGCGTAAGCGACGCTCGAATTCGCTGGGTCGGCAGCTACGCGCGTCACCCAGGTTCCAGGTAAATTAGGATCGATCACTCGGGTCCAGTTCACTCCGAGGTTGGTCGTGAACCACACTCGGCCGTCGTCAGTTCCCGCAAACAAGCGATTGGAATCCGTCTTTGCCGCGGCAAGGGTCGTGATGGTACCAAAAGGATAGTTCGGGTCGCGCCCAGGTCCTCCGGTCAGATCTGGACTGACAACTGACCAGTGCACGGCATGATCGGCGGAGCGATTCACCTGGTTGCCGGCGTAGTACAGGACCGCTGAGTTGCTCGGATCAAATTGAAGTGGCGAGAACCAGTTCCGCCTTGATGATACGGTTGCTCCGGTAAAGTCGCTGTTAGTCGTGCCACCGTTAGTCGATCGACTGCATTCTCCGTACTGACTACAGCCGTAGACCATGTTCTGGTCGGCTGGATCTATCAGCGCTTCTTCTCCGTCGCCTCCGATATAGGTGTTCCAGCTCGTTGCTCCATAGGAACGGTTGACGCCATTGTCCTGCGCACCGCCGACGACCCTGGTCGTGTCCTGCTCGCTTACGTCTACGCTATAAAACTGAGTAAAAGGCTGGCTCACAGCGAATGTCCAGTGATCATTTGAACCGTTGACGTCTGACCGGTAAGTCCCACCGTCGTTGCCCAGGTACACTCGTCCAGGTACCTTAAGGTCCCAGATCATGGCATGATCATCGGCGTGGGGGCTGAACTGTCCGATAAACGATGATCCGCCGTCTGTCGATTCGCATAAGTAAACGCCGGCGCCAAAGACGTGGTTTTGATTCGCAGGGTCAACCCAGATCCGGCCGAACCACCAGCCGTAGGTCGACTGCGCTGCCGATAGAGCCGAGCTATTGGGCAGTTGGGTCCATGAGTCGCCACCATCGTCAGAGCGATAGAGTCCTTGAAACAGACCTCCTGTTTGGATCACGATGGCGAAGACACGTTGCGGGTTCGACGGAGCGACAGCTACTCCAATTCGTCCGATCGTCGCGGAGGGAGGAGGAAGCCCATTTTGGATTCGTAGGATCAATGGCCAAGTCGACTGCGCCAGTAGTGCTATTGTCGCCAGCGAGCACTCGTCTCCACGTTGATCCGCCATCTGTGGATTCATATACCCCTCGCTGGCCCCCCGGGTTGTACAAACGTCCAGTGACTGCGGCAAAGACGCGCTGCGGGTTAGTAGGATCTATTACCAGGCGGCCGATAGCACCTGAGTTCGCCAGGCCGACTCGCTGCCAGGTCACGCCCCCGTCAACCGAGCGGAAAATGCCTCCTCCTCCGTAGGTAATGCTTCCGCCACCCGGATTGGCCTCTCCCGTCCCGGCGAAAAAAGTCCCATTCGGTGTGATGACTAGCGCTCCCATTGATTGCGGGTTTGCTGCCGGCCAGATCGAAGTAAATCGAGCTCCGCGATCGTCACTTTTCCACACCCCGCCCGTGGCCGCGGCAACGTAGATTGTGTCGGCGGCTACTGGATCGACCGCGATATCCACCACTCGACCGCCGATATTAGTCGGACCGGCAAATCTCCAGCGCGCAGTAGCGAGTGGTCTATTGGATTGCTCAGCCGCCTGAGCCAGCGCAGCGGCTTGAGCGCCGGCTCTTTCCGGGGCTCCAATCGGAATTCCGCCGTGAGTCACGCGCTGAGTAATGAACCAATCCTCCGGTGGACTCTCTTTCTCTGCGCTTCGGGCAGCGGCTTCGCACGCTCGCTGACTTGGTTTGTTTCGTTCTCGATCCGCGCGAACGAACCTTGGGAGCGAAACTACCTGCAGCGACGCCGCTACGACCAGTGGGACCGCCAGGAGTCCGACCATTCGGAAATTTGAATTCTTCATCGTTCTTCTCTTTCAGATGTTTCCCTCATCTTGTCCAGTTGATCGCCGGGCTGCAGAAAAGCGTCGTACTCTGATTTACTTTTCATGTTGGCCAGAGATCGCATCGAGTCACGCCAGTCGCGTGAAAATCAGGGAGCTTTGTGTTAGCCGGACACTAAACATCAACTCCCATGGGTACGGCGCCGAGGATGTGCTCCCAACCGGCGCGCTTCCAGAATTCAGCGCCGCCAAAGTTGTTGTCGGCCACCAGGATAATCGCGCGTAACACGCCAGCCCGGCGTAATCCGTCCAGGCATTCCTTCACCAGACGCCTGCCAAGTCCGTATCGCCGATAGGCCGGATCAACGGCAAGATGATAAACGTGGCCGC
>WNFR01004709.1_pt1 | contig 14003 bp, 10 predicted proteins | sample 5400221 | NCBI WGS metagenome assembly WNFR01 (sample SAMN13153357, study PRJNA577476) | soil metagenome | isolation source: 40 cm soil under Madrone tree | place: USA:California | collected 2016-06-14 | reverse complement strand
CAGCTCCAGGCTAAGTCCAAACTGCCGCTGCTGATTGGCGCGGATTTCGAGCGCGGCACGGCCATGCGTTTGGACGAAGGCACGTCCTTTCCAACGGCGATGGCGCTCGCCGCCGGCGGGAATCCTAAAGACGCGTACACCATGGGCAAGATCACCGCTCTCGAGTCGCGCGCCGTGGGAGTTCATTGGATCTATGCGCCGGACGCGGATGTAAACAATAATCCTGGAAATCCGATCATCAACACGCGGTCCTTCGGCGAAAACCCGGAGCGTGTCGCCAAATTTGTGGGTGAGTTTGTCCGTGGCGTGCAGGAAAACGGCGGCTTGGCGACCGCCAAACATTTTCCGGGCCACGGCGACACCGCTGCTGACTCGCACATTGATCTTCCGGTGATCCGCGCCGACCGCACTCGACTGGATAATCTGGAACTTGTTCCCTTTCGCGCTGCGATTTCCATGCAAGTCGACAGCATCATGACCGGGCACTTGAATGTTCCCGCTCTCGAGCCCGACCCGAATACGCCCGCGACGCTTTCGCACAACATCCTCACGGATGTGCTGCGCAAACAGCTAGGATTTCAGGGACTCGTCGTTACCGACGCGATGGACATGGGCGGAATTACCATGCGGTACGCCCCCGGAGAAGCGGCGGTGCGCGCGGTTGTGGCGGGAGCCGATTGTGTCCTGATGCCGCCGATGCCGGATGCCGCGTTCGAAGCGCTGCAAGCCGCGGTGAAGTCAGGACGAATTCCGAAAGAGCGTCTTGAGGCGTCGGTGCGGAGAATTCTGCAAGCGAAAGCGCGGCTGGGCTTGAACGCCAGCCGGCTCGCGGATGTGAATGCGCTCAATCACAAATTCGGCAGCGCCGCGTGGCAGAAAGAGGCGCAGGACATTTCCGATCGCGGCGTAACTCTGCTTCGCGACACCCCGCATCGCTTGCCGCTGGATGCGACGAAGCCGTCGCGCGCGCTGCTGCTTGCTTTTTACGCCGATCCCGAGCCGTATCCCGGCGAAGATCTTGAGCGCGAGTTGCGTTCGCGATTCGATTCCGTGACGGCGCTGCGGGCAGATACGAGATTTGTGAATGCTTCCATTCTGAAATTACCGCCGCCGGACAGTTACGACGTTGCGATTCTTGCCCTTTTTGTGCGGGTAAGCGATCGCAAAGGAAATGTGGATGTGCCGGGCGAGCAGGCGACGCTTGCGGAGCAAATTTATAAAACAGGCAAGCCGGTGATTACCGCGGGATTCGGGAGTCCATACTTGATTGAACGGTTTCCGCAAGCGGAGACGTGGCTGGCCGCGTTTGGGATCAGCGATGTGGCGCAGATTTCGGTGGCGCGGGCGCTGTTCGGAGAAATTCTCGTGCGCGGGAAATTGCCGGTGACGATTCCTGGCGTGAATTTGAAGGCGGGCTTCGGGATGGAGTTGCCGACAAATCCGATGAAGTTGCAGCCAATGGATGTGCGCGGCGAAACGCAACTGCAGCCGGCATTTGATGTGATCGAGAAAGCGATTACGGACAAAGCGTTTCCGGGCGCAACTTTAGCGGTTGGCTACCGCGGAAAAGTTTCGGTGCACGCGTTTGGACAATTGAGTTACGACGCGAAGGCGGCCGCCACTTCTCCGAGCACGATGTACGACATTGCGTCGCTAACGAAAGTAGTAGCGACCACCACGTTGGTGGCAAAGTTGGCGGAAGGAGACTTCGCGGTTCCGCTGGATCTGGATGCGAAGATCGAACGCTACTTGCCGGAATGGGCGAGCGGGCCGAATGCGGAGTGGCGTCACCGCGTGACGGTGCGGCATTTACTGACGCACACTTCGGGATTGCCGCCCTTCAAGGAATATTGGCGGACGTCGAAAAGCAAGCAGGACACGCTGACGAAGATCTTTGCTGAGCCGCTGGATTACGAGCCGGGGACCAAAGAAATGTATTCAGACTTGGGAATTATTTTGATGGCGGAAATCATCCAGCGATTGACGGGGAGGAAGCTCGACGATTTGGCGAACAGCTACATTTTTTCGCCGCTGGCGATGAAGGACACGATGTATTGTCCGCCGAAGAAGATTTGGCCGGTGATTGCGCCGACGGAGATTGACAATAATTTGCGGCACCGGCTGGTACAGGGCGAAGTGCACGACGAAAATGCATTTGCGATCGGCGGCGTTTCAGGGCATGCGGGCGTTTTCAGCACGGCGCCGGACCTGGCGGCGTTTTGCCAGATGCTGCTGAACGGCGGCGTTTACGCGCATGAGAGAATTTTGCGGCGCGCGACGGTCGCACAATTCACTGTGCCGCAGCAGCTTTCCGGCGGAACGCGGACGCTGGGTTGGGCGGTGCCGACCGAAGGCGGGTCCAGCGGGCACTATTTTTCGGCGCACAGCTTTGGGCATACGGGTTTTACAGGGACTTCTATCTGGATCGATCCCGACCGGCAACTTTTTGTGGTGGTGCTGACGAACCGCGTACACCCCACGCGCGAGAATACGAAGATCCAGAAGGTTCGCGTCGAGTTACATGATGCGGTGATGCGCGCTCTGGGATTTGCGACGGCTGCCGCGCCTGCGAAGTAGGTTTCCTCCCTTCGCGGTGTACTGATTTTTGTTGTTTGCCTACGTTCTCAGCCGATCACCGGTTGTCATGCCAGGGCGCAGCCAGCTGCGCCACTACAAAGATCGTGCCGTGCGACGAGAGCAGTGTCTCACCTCTTATGATTTTGGCCCCTCCTGGTTTTTGTAAGTGTTGCTGATAAAGGAGTTAGCGTTGCTGCAAGTGATTTAGAATCAACAGTTGCGGGGTGGGTGTGTAAGTGTTGATTCTAAAGGAGTTTGCTGTCTGGGGGGATGTGGCTCTGGTCGCCCCAGTTGAGCCAGGGGGCGTCCCTGTTTGGCTCGCGTGGCGACGTGGATGGGGCTTGGACTGCGGGAAGTGGGCCCCTCGGCTTCGCTCGGGGTAAACGAGTGGCTAGTGACGGGTGACGAGTGGAAAGAAAAAGCAGATTCCTCCCGATAAGACTCGGGACTCGCGCCACTTGTCGGGCGCTCGTCGCCTCGCTCGGAATGACAACTTGTGGGTATTTCGGGGGGTTGCGTTCGAGTTGGCGAAGGGGTCTGTGGTTGGGCGGGGATCGGCTGTGCTGCGGGTTGAGGGGGGCTTGGTGGTGGGGTGGAGACGGAAGTTGGAGACGAGGCTGGGGCGGGCGGTGGTTGTGGAGCCTGGACTGAGGGAAGTGGCGAGTGGCGAGCGGGAAGAAAAAGCAGGTTCCTCGCTGCGCTCGGAATGACAATTCGCGGGCGTTTGAGCGGGCTGTGAGACCGCTGGTTGGGCTTGGGATGGCTGGGCGGGCTGGGGTAGTTGTAGACGGAGCTGCGGATGGATTGGCGCCAGCCGTTGGTACCGAAGGCGTTGATATATTCCTGCTCGGAGATGTGGATGGTTTGCAGGAGAGTTTGCGCCAAGTAGGCGGCGGTGCGGGCGGTTCTGGGTTTTACATCACCGCGGATGACTGCGGGGATGAGACGCCCCAGGGCGGTGCTGAGATCACAGGCGGAGAGGTAGTCGCCGGAGAAGAAGTAGGCCAGGTCTTTGCCGAGCGTTTCCGCGGGTGCGGGTGCGGGCTTCTTTTTGGGCGTGGTCGAAGCAGAAATGGGGATTTTTGCCGGTGCGCGGAGTGCGGCAACGGCGGCCATCCGACAACGTGAACTGACACAAGGACACGCGGTCCTTGGGACTGAGAGAGGACATAAAAGTCTCCTTAGAGTTGAGTTTTGGGATTGCTTAGTGAAGACAACCGATAACCCACGCCAATCGGGAGATTGGCGTTCCCGGCGGACGCTTGCAGGTAAACCGGCGGTACAAAACAGTAACGCCCCGGCTGGAGCCGGGCCGCAGTTTACAACAGGGATATTGTACCACAATGGTAAGGGAAATCAAGTTGGAAAATTAGGGAAAAGAAGGAAAAGTCAAGACCCGCACCCTGAGAACCGTAGGGTGCGGCACCCCACGAAGCGTCTGCGCCACCCGCCTGTACCACGGGGGTATTGCGGGTCAAGTCAAAGAATGGGGGGACGAGAATCCCGTCCTAATGCGAGTTGGCATTCTTTGAGGCAGCTGCCTTGACTTCGACGGCGACGCGTTCCAAGTGCCTTTTGAACTCCGGCAACGCGCCGTCGTTATTCGTGGTTGCCATCTCGATGGCCTTCTGGAAGTTCTGGGTCGCGGAGTCGAACTTGCCTGCCGCTTCGAGACCCTCGCCGAGGCTATCGTAAACGTTAGCCGATCCTGGGTATAGCTCAACATTCTGCTTGAAGACGGCGATAGCCTCGTCAAGTTTCTTCGCGCCCATAAGTTGGTAGCCAAGGTTGTTCATCGTATTTTCCGGCACAGGAATGTGGTAGCCAAAGCGCTCCGACAGCTTTTGGAAATGCTGCTGCAATCCGACGAGGCCGCCGCCAGGAAGCCCATTTTCATCGCGAGGCACCTGCCAGTCAGAGAAGATGGTCCGCAGACCAGCGTAGTGCGCGCGGAGCACGGTGGAACCATGGTCCTCGTCCGGATAATGCGCCGAATCCCAGGTCAGCCCCTTCGGTGCACCAGCGGCCAAGGTCTTGCGGAGTTGCTCAAAGTTCTCGCCCATCGGGTTCGGGGGAGTGTCCTCGTTGGCCAAGGAAAAGAAGAGCGCTTTCTTGAGTTCAGCATGAGTGGCAAGAAACTGTTGCGCCCGGCGCAGCGTGTGACCGTCATCCCATTGCAAGCTAGGACTTACGGCGATGTAGGCGTTGAACAGGTCGGGGCGGGTGATGAGGGCGTGGATGGCCAGCAGCCCACCAAATGAATGGCCCGCGAAGATGCGGTAAGGGGCTGTGCGGTAGCGTTTCTCGATTTCGGGAATCAGTTCGGTCTGGATGAAATCGAGGAAGCGGTCCGCGCCGCCACTGGTGGGGAAGGCAGTTACGGTACCGTCGGGATTCTTGATGTCGGCGTGGGTGGGAGTCAGGTCGCGGTTGCGATCGGTGTTGGCGATGCCCACAACGATCAGCGGGGGCATGCGATTGTTGTTCACCAGAAAGTCGATGGTGCTGCCGATTTCGTTGACGTGTCCTGGTGCGTCGGTTTGATAGACGACCGGGTACACGGCCTTGCTTTGCTGGTACCCGGGCGGCGTGCGGACCCAAATGACACGGTCTTCCTTGAGAACGTTGGAGTGAACGTTCAGGCGTTGAGGGACGGGAGGCGCAACTTCCTGAGCGGAGGCCACCGAAAGGAAGCACGAAAGCTGAAAAAGAAATAGAAGGCGCAACTTCATGGTACCCCCAGGGATCTACAGGCTATTGACGCGTCAGGCGCGAAATAGTTTATCCCAAGTTTCCCCGTGTTAGGACGTGTGCTGGCTGATGGAGAGGATGTTGCCGTCGGGGTCCTTGAACCAGGCTACTTTGCTGCCGTCGGGGGTGGTCCAGATGCCGAGGTTCTGGTCCTGGGCGAAGGGATATTTTTCCGGGGGGACGCTTCGGTCGCGGAGCCAAGTGGCGACGGACTCGATGTCTTCGACTTGCCAGCCGAGGATGGTGCCTTGTAGCGGAGTAAAATTGGGGATTTTTGTGATGCGAATCATGTGGCCACCCACGCTCATGACCAGGGCAAATTTATCGAGGCTGACGAATTCGAGTCCGAGCTTGCCTTCGTAAAAAGCGCGGGCTTTGTCGTAGTCTTTTGTGGGGATGAAGCCGACCATCTTTCCTGATGCCAGCATGTATGCCTCCTCTTGTTATCTCTCCCAGATGCATTGTGGCCATCAGGAATAGCACTTGCGGCGTTCGATTTCTCTCGATATTGTGACAAGAAATGTCGCATGAGTGCCAAAGCATACTTCATGACCCGAACGGGCGGCTGCTCGGTGAGTTGGCCAGCGTATCGGCTGACCTCGCGCACGGGCATGTGATCCCCGAACATTCGCATCCGGAGGACCAACTGTTGTTTGCTTCGAGCGGGGTGATGACGCTGCGAACGAAGCAGGGCGTTTGGGTGGTGCCGCCGCTACGGGCGGTGTGGATTCCGGCGGATACGCCGCACTCGGTGGCGATGTCGGGCGCGGTTTCGATGAGGACGCTGTATTTTCTGCCGAAGTTGTGCCGAAGGCTTCGCGGGAAATGTTTTGTGATGAATGTTTCGGCGCTCTTGCGGGAACTGATTCTTCATGCGTGCGAGTTCAAGAGATTGAGCAGGAGACCTACGGCGGAGCGACGGATTATCGAAATCATCGTCGATCAATTGAAGGCCGTGGATTCGATCCCTTTGCAGTTGCCGCATCCGACGGACACGCGGGCGATGCGCGTGGTGAAGGCGCTTTTGGCGGATCCGAGCGATCAGAGAAACCTGGAAAGACTCTGCAGGGATTGCGGCGCGAGCAAGAGAACGATTCAGCGGGTGTTTCTGGAAGAGACGAAGATGAATTTTGGGAAGTGGCGGCAGCAACTGCGGCTGCTTCATGGATTGCAGCTGATGGCTTCGGGAGAAAAGGTGACGGCAGCGGCGTTGGAGGCGGGTTATAGCAGTCCGAGCGCGTTCATATCAATGTTCCGGAAGCAGCTAGGGACGACGCCGATGCGGTATTTGGGGGATGGAAACGGTGCGGAGCCGAGAGGAGACTGAAGAAACCTGTTCAGCTGGCTGAAATTGTGATTGCTGTTGAATGGCTATGGAAAAAGTCAAAAGCGCCCACCGCGGAAGCTGGCGGAGAGCCACACTCACTGGCGGAGACGGTTTGGAATTGTTGAAAGCCTAGATAACTCATATTAGAGTGGCGGGCAAATAGGGGTGGGTGGATGGACACTCAGGAACACTCTTTTCGGCCACGGGAGGATCAACGCACTGGTGGCGCTGCAATAGTTCAGCTTTGAGAATATTTTTGTCGAAGGCAAACAGAGAGCGGAGCCGGAATAGCGGTTCCGCTTTCTTATTATTGGCCGCGCAGATCGGATGCCGGGCAGGAGCGATTCTGATCCGAACCAAGAACAGTTCGGGATTGCTACTGCTTGCCGGTGAGCTTGCGGATCAAATCGACCTCGGCTTGGCGGTAGGGTGTGCCGTCGGAGCGCAACACTTCGTGAAACCACACGGACGGCTGGCTGAGAATGTAAGGATGCTCCCAGGACTCCCAGGGCAAATTGGTTTGCGTCTTGCCGGCAACGAATCCCCAGTTGATGGCGCCGACGTGTTCCTGCTTGGCGATGGGCAATATTGCGTCAAATGTGCTGCCCACGGAACGCGCCATGAATTCCGTGCAGATGACCGGCCGGTTGTGCTTCTTTAGCCAGGCTACCTGCTGCTTGAAGTATTCCGGCCAACTGTAATTGTGAAAGGTGATGACGTCGGATTCGCGAAGCTGAATCTGCTGGATTTCAGGGAGATTGGCGCCGTCGGGCGAAGTGTCCACACAGCAGACTCCGCTGGTGAGAGGCTGCGTGGGATTGGCTTCGCGCGCCCAAGCGAATACCTGTGGCAAAAGGGCGGTCACGCGGGCGGTCTTGTCTTTCAGCTCCTGCTTCGCGTAGCTGCCGAGGTTTTCGGCGCCGGGCTCGTTCCACAGGTCCCAGGCAAGGATGCGATCGTCCTTGGCGAAGGCTCCCACGACACCTTGGACGTAAGCTTTCAGACGCGGAACTTGATTGGCGTCGGCTAGCGCTGCCGCGCCGGGACTCTGCACCCAGCCGGAGTTGTGAACGCCGGGAATCGGCGGACGCTGTGGACCGAGATGAGGCAAGGGGTCCCAGCAGGAGTCGAAGAGCACAAACATCGGACGAATGTGGTGGCGCGACGCGATGGTCAAGAAGCGGTCGATGCGCTTATGGAAGCCGGCGGCGTCCTGCTGCCAGAGAAGATCGTGGAGAAAAACGCGCATGGTGTTCATGCCGAGGGATTCCGCCCAGGTCAATTCCTGATCGATTTCTTCGGGATTGAAGGTGGCTTCCTGCCACATTTCCAACTGGTTGATGGCGGATCTGGGAGTGTAATTGCTGCCGACCAGCCAGGGCTGTTGGACGTACCAGGCGTTGGCTTTTTGGTCGTGCCAGCGCGGTGTTTGCGCTCCTGCGGAACTTGTGAACAAGGCGAGCGCGATCAGGGACGCGGCAATGAAAACGGATTTGAGTTTTTTCATGTTGTGAACTCCGCTTGGGCTTATATGCTAGGGGCTCAAGACAACGTGCGCAATGGTTTATCGGCGGCGCGATATACTGAGGCGCTATGACGGTCATCATTTCAATGCTGCGTGGCGTCAATGTTGGGGGCCACAACAAGATCAAGATGGAGGCGCTGCGGGCGCTCTATGAATCGCTGAAATTGCGGGGTGCGCAGACGTACGTGCAAAGCGGCAACGTGATTTTCAGGACTGAAGAGCGGGATACGGCGCGGCTCACGAAGCGAATCGAAGAAGGAATTGAGCGGAAGTTTGGGTTTCGGCCTGATGTAGTTTTGCGGACGGCGGCGGAGATGAGAGAGGTTGTTGCTAGGAACCCGTTTGCGAAGCGGCGCGGGATTGAGCCGGGCAAACTACTGGTGAGTTTTCTGGCGAGTGATCCTGGGGAAGAAGGCCGGGAAAAGATTCGCCAGATGAAGTGCGAGCCGGAAGAAATGCGGGTCGAAGGGCGGGAAATTTACATTCATTTTCCCAATGGGGCGGGACGCTCGAAGCTGCCGTGGGCGGGGCTGGGCAAGATGCTGAAGACACAGGGAACGGGTAGAAACTGGAATAGCGTGACGAAGATGCTGGAGATGGCGGAGAAGCTAGAAACTTCTCTCTAGTTACTCATGGAGCCGGTTTCGACTCGGGGTTCAAGTGCTGCGATTATCTCGTCGTGTGCTTTTGCAAACCGTTCAGCCGCAACAATGCGGTCAGCTGTTGGGGGATGCATGTACCTCCACTCGGCCTTCTTGTCAAAGACAATCAGATTGAGGTCGGTCAATTTGCGCATCGCAGTAATGAACGGCCCTGAGCGGCCAATCAGCGTCCAAGAAAAGAGATCGGCAGCTCTCTCCTGCTTTCGAGAGAGCATCGCCATAAGGATATTGCCGTAAACGTAAGCGCAACTCCAATAAATGAAAAAACCAGGAACCAGCGTTAACTCATTCCAGCTTCCGTTCCCGTCGGCAAAAATGACGAGCCGGCAATACACTGCAAGACCGATCGCGTAAAAGATGCCCACGATAATAAGGCTCTGCAGAAGGAGTCTCGCCCTCACATGGTGAAGAGCGCAATGTCCTAGCTCATGTGCAACGATAGCATCGACCTCGTCCTCGGATAGTGCGGATATCAAGGTGTCCGTAAGCAATATCCGCCGGGCCGAGCCGATGCCAGTAGCAAGGGCGTTCGCTCGACGGGTGCTTTCAGCGATGCGCCACTCGTAGATGGTGCCCACGCGAAGACGCGCCTTGGCGGCCAATTGTGTGAGTCTTTCCTGGAGAGATTTGTTGGTCAAGGGAAGAACTGGATAGAAGAAAGAGAGAAGCCAGGGCAGTGATCGATTAACTAGCATGAACAGAAACGAAGAGAGAATCCCGGCCAGTATCCATCCGAAGAAGGGAAACAAGTTGCTGGAGGCGAAAGCGATCTCGACAATCACAGCGCCGAAGACAAACCCCAGCATGTTGGCCTTGAGAAAATCCTGGAGCCAGGGGTAAAGGCCAGACTTTGCTATTTGGAACTTTCGGTCCAAATAGAAACGGTATAGCGAGGGTGGAATCTGGGCAACAGCACATAGAAGCCAAAGCGGGACCCAACAGATTACGAGTTGGAGGTAGAAATTGCTGGTTGCGGATTGCGCAAAGGACGCGGACCACTGATTTATTCGGAGAAGGCCATACACGAAAAACGCCAAGAAGAAAGCCAAGAAACGTAATTGTGCTGCCCGCCGAAATTGCTTGGAGTAGGCGCGCCTAGGGTCTGGCGGAGGGGCCGAGGGGGTTGCCGCGCTATTCATGCATGCTCACCGATCGACATATTTTGGCAGTTCTGAAATAGGCCGCCCATATAAAAATCATGCTGTTGCGAAGATGAGTGCCTCAGCGGCAACGCGGTGCTGGGAGAGGTTCGCGCTACGGGAGAGTGTTTTGCTGGAGATCGAGGGCGGCTTGGGCGAGGTCGGCGGGGCGGCCCAAGTCGCGCCAATAGTATTGGTCGGCGCGGAAAGCTAGGATTTTTTCGCCTTGGGCGGAGAGGCGGAGATAGGAAGGGATGATGGAAAAGACGCCTTCTTCGGTGAGCATGGGGAGAAGGCGGGGGGAGATGATGTGGATGCCAGAGAAGGCGAGGGGAAGTGGCGAGTGACCAGTGGCGAGTGGCGAGTTTGAAGAAAGAGCAGCAGCCCCTGAGGAGGCAAGTTCTGGTTTGGCCTCGGGACCGGCGCGGCGGCCGCGGAGTTGATGGTGGTTGTCGAAGAGGAGGGGGCGGGAAGTTTTGCGGGATTGGACGGCTAGGGTGGCGAGAGCATGATTTTCGGCGTGGAATTGGAGCATGGCGCGGACGTCGATGGTGCTGATGACGTCGACGTTGTGGAGGAGGAAGGGCTCGTCGAGATTCTTTGGATCTTCGAGGAAGAACCAGGCGGCTTTTTTCAGGCCGCCGCCGGTGTCGAGGAGGACTTCTTCGCGGGAGACTTCAATGCGCATGCCGAAATTTTTGTGCGATTTGAGATAGTCGATGACTTGGTCGGCGAAGTGGTGGACGTTGACGATGACTTCGGTGACGCCGAAGGTGCGGAGACGCGAGAGAGTGATTTCGAGGAGAGTGCGGCCGGAGAGTTCGACGAGGGCTTTGGGGCGATCGTCCGTGAGCGGGCGGAGGCGCGTGCCGAGGCCGGCGCCAAGGATCATGGCTTTCATGGGAGCGCTCGCAGGAAAGACCCCGAAGCCTCAGAGAGATTTCTCTCTGCGCAAGCCGACCGGCTCGCGGGAGCGAGCCGGAAAGAAAAAGCGTCGGCTTGCTCCGTTCGAAATGACCGGCGGTAGCTGCAGGCACAACCAGCAAGAAAAAATCGGCCTGCTCCGGTCGGAATGACATGTTTGGGTGGCAGGTTCACTGAAGGGCCTTCCGTTTGCCTAGTTTTTCCAACTCTAAATGGCGGAGGACAACTTCCAGGCCATTCCTGACGCGCAGGCGTTTGGCCAATTGCTCGGCGAGGAAAACGGAGCGATGCTGGCCGCCGGTGCAGCCGAAGGAAACCATCAAATTCTTGAAGCCACGCTGCTGATAACTGCTGATGCTCGAATCCACCAGTGAGAGGACGCCGGCAAGAAACTGATGGACGCTTTCCTGTTGATTGAGGTAGTCGATGACCGGAGTGTCTTTGCCGGTGAGAGTCTTGAAGCGCTCTTCGCGGCCGGGATTCGGGAGGCTGCGGCCATCGAAGACGAAGCCGCCGCCATTGCCGCTTTCGTCCTTGGGCAAGCCCTGGTGAAAAGAAAAACTGAAAATGCGCACGACAAGATTGTCGGCTTCGCACGCGAGGCCCTGCAATTTTTCCGAGGCCAGCATGCCTTTGAAAGCGTCCATGAGCGCCGGGAGAGGGACGGGTAGCCTGACGTGGTGAAGGAGCCAGCGGAGATTTTTCAGCGCATAGGGCACGCTTTGCAAGAAATGCGCCCGGCGTTCGAAGAAGCCGCGGAAACCGTAAGCACCGAGGGCTTGCATGATGCGGATGTAAACGTAGGCGTAGTAGTGCCGGAGGAAAGCTTCGCGATCGAGCGGGACGAAGCTGGAAAGCCGGTCGAGATAATGATCGAGGAGTTGCTGGCGCAGATCAGGCGGGAGGTCGGCCTTGGCGTCGTACAAGAGCGAAGCGATGTCGTATTGCAGAGCGCCTCTGCGGCCGCCCTGGTAGTCGACGAAAAAGGGATCGCCGTTGCGCAACATGATGTTGCGGGACTGGAAGTCACGGTAAAGAAAATAATCGCGCGGGGCACTGAGAAGAAATTCGGTGAGGCGGCTGAAATCGTCTTCGAGGGCCAGTTCGTTGAAGGGGATGCCAGCGAGGCGGAGGAAATAGTATTTGAAATAGTTCAGATCCCAGGCGATGGACTGGCGGTCGAAACTGGGATTGGGATAGCAGACTTCGTAATTCAGGTCGCGGCTGGCTTCCACTTGAAAGCGGGGGAGAACGGCGACAACCTTGCGATAGGCTTCGATCACTTGGGGGAAGATGTTTTCACCAGTGCGGTTATTGGAAAGGAACTCGAAGAGCGTGGTGTCGCCAAGGTCTTCTTCAAGATAGGCGCCGTGGCTTAAGTCTTCGGCGTAGATTTCAGGAACGGGAAGGCCGTGGCGACGAAAGTGTTTGGAGAATGCGAGGAAGGCTTCGTTTTCTTCGCGTACGCCATAGAGGATGCCGATGGCGCGGTGTTTTTCGTTGGAGAACCGGATGATTTTGCGGCCGGAGCCGCCGAGTTCGCCCTGCAGCGGCTGGACGTGCTCTGGCGGCGCGTGGAAATACTGCTCGAAAAGCTTATTGAGAACGTCCAGGGACATGGGTTCCCATCCGATGCGTATCAATGGATTGCTGGGATCAACCGTTTTCTAGCATAGCTGATTCTCGCGCGAGAGACGTTAGTCGAGAGGGAATTGCTGTGCTTAGAACCGCACAGCCAGAGTTGGCTGCGCCACGGGACTTTTTGCATGACCTGTATAATGCGGGAATGACTTCCCAGCCTAAGAAATATCAGCGCGCGGCGCGGCTGCTCGCAGAACAGCGACTGACGGAAAAAAGGAATGCGGCGTCGAGGAATCTCGATCGCATGACGGCGAGAGAGATTGCGCGGTTGATGAACCGCGAGGATCGCAGGGTGGCGGCGGCGGTGGGGCGAGAGCTGCCGGCGGTTGCGCGCGCGGTGGATGCGATTGTGGGCGCGATTCGAAAGGGCGGACGATTGATTTATGTCGGGGCGGGATCGAGCGGACGAATGGGGGTGCTGGATGCGGCGGAGTGTCCGCCGACGTTTGGAACTTCGCCGAAGCTGGTGGTGGCTTTGATTGCGGGAGGACGGCACGCGATTACGAGAGCGGTGGAAGGAGCGGAGGATTCCGAGCGCAATGGGGAGCGGGATTTGCGAGCGAAGAAATTGACGAGGCGCGACGTGGTGGTGGGAATCGCGGCGAGCGGGACGACGCCGTATGTGGTGGGGGCGCTGAGATATGCGCGGAGGCTTGGTGCGATGACGGTAGCGGTGACGTCAAACTTGCGCATGCCGGTGGGGCGGCTGGCGAAGATCGTGATTGCGCCGGAAGTGGGGCCGGAAGTGTTGACAGGGTCGACGCGGCTGAAGGCGGGGACGTCGCAAAAGATGGTGCTGAACATGCTTAGTACTGCGGTGATGGCGCGACTGGGGCATGTGTATGAGAACTTGATGATCGACATGATGCTGACGAATGAGAAGCTTGCGGAACGGGCGCTGCGGATCTTAGCGGAGGCGAGCGGTAAAAGTGTGTCTGCGGCGGAACACGCTCTGCGGGCAGCGAGACACGATTTGCGGGTTGCGTTGGTGATGTTGAAGCGAGGAGTGGTGGCGCGCGAGGCGAAGAAAAGACTGAAGGGAGGAGATTTGCGTAATGCGCTTGGGGAGTAAGAGAAAGAGAGCTTAACGCAGAGACACAGAGGACACAGAGAAGAGACGGAAAAAGAAAGACGGCGACGTCCCGGGCCGGTCGGGGTAGACGGCAGTAGATGGAAGAAAAGCGACAGCAAGGCTGTCGCAGTCCAAAGCGCCGGCCTGAAGGCCGCCGCTACGCTGAGGGAGTGAATGGATAAATTTCGGATCAAGGGCGGGAAGGCGCTGCGGGGGACGGTGGCGATTAGCGGGGCGAAGAATTCAGCGCTGCCGGTGATGGCGGCGGCTTTGCTGACGTCAGAAAAAGTGACGCTGCACAACATTCCCAAGGTGCGCGACTTGATTACCATGAGCAAGCTGCTGGCGTTCATGGACGCGAAGGTGACGATAACGGAGTTTCCGA
>WNFR01004708.1_pt1 | contig 14003 bp, 15 predicted proteins | sample 5400221 | NCBI WGS metagenome assembly WNFR01 (sample SAMN13153357, study PRJNA577476) | soil metagenome | isolation source: 40 cm soil under Madrone tree | place: USA:California | collected 2016-06-14 | reverse complement strand
GGGTGATCCGGAATCGCCGTTGCGGTGGACCTGCAAGAGCGTGCGCCGCTTGGCGCAGGCGCTGCAAGCGCAGGGTCACGAGGTCAGTCGCGCCCTGGTCGCCCACTTGCTCAATGAGGCGGGTTACAGTCTGCAAGGCAACCGCAAGACCACGGAGGGCGACAGCCACCCCGACCGAGATGCGCAGTTCGGCTACATCAACACCCAAGTGACCGCAGCGTTGGCCGAACAGCAGCCGGTGATCTCGGTCGACACCAAGAAAAAGGAATTGGTCGGGGATTTCCGCAACAACGGCCGCGAATATCGCCCCCAAGGCAATCCGGAAGAGGTCCGGGTCCATGACTTCCTGATCAAGGAACTCGGGCGAGCGGTGCCTTACGGGGTCTATGACCTCGCTGCCAATTCCGGTTGGGTGAGTGTCGGCGTTGACCATGACACGGCCGCTTTTGCCGTCAATAGCATCCGCCAGTGGTGGCTCACTGTCGGTCGGGCCCGCTATCCGGACGCGACCCGGCTGATGATCACCGCCGACGGGGGCGGCAGCAACGGCTCACGGGTGCGGCTGTGGAAACGCGAACTGCAGAAGCTGGCCGACGAGCTCAGCCTCGACATCACGGTCAGCCACCTGCCGCCTGGCACCAGCAAGTGGAACAAAATCGAGCCCCGCCTCTTCTCCTTCATCAGCCAGAACTGGCGCGCCAAGCCACTCATCAGCTATCGCGTGATTGTCGAGCTGATCTCGGCCACCACCACCAAAACCGGCCTCACCGTGCGCTGCGAACTCGACACCGGACAATACCCCAGCGGGATTGTCGTATCCGACGCCGAGATGGCCGCCATCAACATCAAACGTGCCGAGTTCCACGGCGAGTGGAACTACACCATCTCACCAAACGATCATCCCCCAAATCGCGCGTTAATCTTGTGACGAGCCCTTAGAGCCCCCCTTGATGGGCTGAGATTGGACGCCAAGGGGTATTTTAAGAAGGCTGAAGAAGCACTCGATGGCATGCCGGTGCCAGGCCCGTTTCATCGGTTGGCACATAAGGCTGAACGTGACATGTATTGGACAGAACTGCCCAAGGAGATCCGCAGCGAAGCAACCCGGCTAAACGACCGGCTCGTTTCCTTAATGGGGCAGGCTGCTCGCACCGTACGGAATACACCGCTAGCGTCCGAGGCAGACCAGCGGGACGTGATGACCGGCACCAAGGCTATGCGTGCCGCGCTACTTCTCCGCCGCTTTCGCTCTTGGGACACCGGAATTTTAAACGACGAAGATATTGTGTTGGGGGTCACACCAGCCGGTCAGTCCGATGACGAGCCGTTGAGCCCCACAGAGGCGGGACAGGTGTTCGCGGACTGGGCTGAGAAGATTAGCGCGATTCTCGATTTAGTGGCTGCATCAACTGCCCTCGGGCCAGTTGGGGGACGGGAGGTCGCGGAGACAGTTCGGTATCGCCCCGGGACGGCCTTCATAATGATGTGGATGGACAAGTCACAACCTGAACTCATCGACGTTTCCGACACGGTGAAGGACGTTTCTGCACAATTTGATATTCGTGCTGCTCGGGCTGACAACATCGAACATGAGGGTTTGATTACCGAGCGTATCCTGACTGAAATCAAGACCTCCGAGTTTTGCTTTGCTGACCTCTCGGGAAGTCGACCAAACGTTTATTACGAAGTTGGGTTTGCCCATGCTCTACCTCGTCGTGTGATCCTGTTTCGAAAGGCAGGCACCGGGCTGCACTTTGATCTGGCCGGGTATAATCGCCCCGAGTACGAAAACCTGCGCGACTTGAAAGAGAAGCTCACTCAGCGCCTTGGTGCGCTGACGAACAAAGAGCCGCATAACTAGACATTGTGGTAAATTCTCTGAAGTGTTCGTTAAGTCCTCCTCTTAACCCTTAAGTCTTTTAGCCTCCCTCATAATATTCGTCTTGTTCTGACACACAGCATCTTGCCATGCGGTCGCACATGTTCGATGTCGTCGCGCACGCCGGCGTGACGGACGTTGTTGCCCCGACATCAAGGGCCAGGGCGGCCTAGGAACGCTTCGGCGTGATTGGCATCGTCGCGATGCTGGTCCACGCGACCGGCGCACCAGCCTTCTCGGCCGCTTGTCCGGGCGGCAGCGTGGCATCCCAATGGACTCCGAGAAACCGTCGACCCGTCACTTTCCCGGCTGCCTCTGAGAGGAGCCAGAGGAGAGGTGGCACCATAACCTCCGGCTGGATCAGCTTGTCGCGATCGAAGCCCGCTTCGTCGGAGATCATCGGAGTGTCGGTGACCCCACCGGGGACGAGGACGTTGACGGTGACCCCGGTGCCGTCGAGATCCTTCGCCATGATCGCGCTGAGCGCCTCGAGCGCAGCCTTGGATGGGCCGTAGGTCGGGGAGCCGGCATTCAGCATTGTGCCGAGGCTTCTCGTGACGTTGACGATCCGACCCCAGCCCTGGCGCAACCACGGCGTTCCCGAGCGCCAACGGTGCCGTCGTGTGGACCGCAACAAACCGACGCCATTGATCGGGCGTGATTTCCCAGAACTTGAGGGGGCGTTGCCAGCTATCCGGCCGGATAGCGCCCGGGCCGATCCCGGCGTTGTTGACGAGGATGTCGATGCGGCCGAACCGAGCGCGCGTGGCCTTGATGATCTCATCGACCGCGGAGTCACTGGTTAGATCCGTCTGGATCGTAAGCAGTTCGGCCGTTTTGCTCCGCTCACGCACGCTCGCCGCAAGGGCCTCCAAAGGCTCACGGTCGCGATCGACGCCGGCGACCCGGATGCCTGCGGCCGGTAAGGCACCTGAGGCAGTTCGCCGCTCCGTCCGGTAGCCAGCAAGGCTGCTTGGACGATCAGGGCGCGGCCGGCGTCTCCTCGCGCCCTCGCCCTCCCCTAGGGCCGGAGGTATCTTACCCTTGCGATAGCCAGCACCGAATCTGCCGCCGATCATCGGCGAGCGTGTAGGGAGGTCAATGCTCACTGGAGAGCTTGCGCTCACGATAGCTGCCGCATTCACGGGGGCCGCGGTCTACATCAACGTCGCAGAGCAGCGAGCGCGCCTTCGGCTTGATAATCGCTCGCTTCTTGCCGAGTGGAAGCCGGCCAATAAGCGGGGCTACGTGATGCAGGCGAGCCTCGCCGTCATCGGTGGGCTTTTCGGGCTCGTTGCCTATCTCAGCACCCTAGATTGGCGTTGGCTGCTCGAAGCCGTTGTCCTGCTCGCAAATTGGCCGTACACGCTGTTCCTGATCGCGCCGACGAATAACCGTCTCATGGAGACGCCTCTGGAGGCCGCCACGGCCGGAACGCGGCGCATGCTTGAGCAGTGGGGCGCCCTCCATGCCGGCCGAAGTGTTCTCGGCTTCGTGGCAACCCTGATCTTTCTGTGGGCTCAGCGATGAGCCGATAGCCTCGGTCTATAGCTGGCGCGCGCTTCCCGAACGATACAGGCTTTAGCTCGATGGGGTCCGTCGCGGCTATGCCGGACCCTCCTCGCCTACACAGGTCTATCCACGTATATTGGACATATATTGGACACAAGACCCGAAGGGACAGTCTACGTTATTGATTTTATTGGCGTCCCCTACCGGATTCGAACCGGTGTTGCCGCCGTGAGAGGGCGGTGTCCTGGGCCTCTAGACGAAGGGGACGAGGGCCAACGTGCTAATAGCGGCTGCCGCCGGCTCGATCAAGCGGTCTTGACGGGGCTTGGGCAGCTAGTCCCGAAAATTGAGATATTGCAGCGGTTGCTCGATTTTCAGGTCGCGAGCAACAGCAATCGCGCCTTGAAGGTCGTCCCGCTTTTTGCCGGTGACGCGCAGCTCGTCACCCTGGATTGATACCTGCACCCTGAGCTTGCTGTCCTTGATCTCACGGATCAGCTGTCTGGCAAGGTTGGCGTCGACGCCTTGGCGCAGCACGATCGTCTGTTTTAGCGTATTCCCCGAAGCCTTTTCCGGCGTCTTGTACTCCAGCGCCGCCGGGTCGACCTTGCGCCGCGTTAGGTGCACCTTCAGGAGCTCGTGCATCTGCTTGAGCTTGAGCTCGTCGTCGGCCGCGACCGTCAAGACCCCTTCCTGGCGTTCGATCGTGCACTTGCTGCCCTTGAAGTCGAAGCGCGTGACGATCTCGCGGGTCATTCCGGCGAGGGCGTTATCGACCTCGGCGAGGTCGATCCGCGAAACGATGTCGAAGCTCGGCACGGCCGCCTCCTCCACTCGATGATTTGTGCTCCCGATATAGCGCGCCGGCGATCGGAAATCAGCGTCGATCGTCGGGACGCTGCCCGGGGCGCGTGAAGACCGGCTGGTCCATCACTGATTGCAGATAGTCGCTGATACGCTGGCAGGCACCGTCGCGTGGCAGTGCGAGGGCGGGTCGGTCGTCGCCTCGTCGATCTCGACGCCCTGCGCCCAATCCGACACCGCCCGGCTCAGCTCCGGATCGGCGAGAATGAAGTCGACGACCTGGTTCTGGATGCCGAGCGTGGGCGCCCCGTTCTCCTCGGCCAGTTCGTGGTAAAGCTCGATTACGTAGGCCAACGCTCGTCTGATCAGCATGGTGTTTTCGGTGATGGCCCTCGGCTCTCCTCCTTTAACAAGGGTCGAAGAGAGAACAGCACCGTACCGGCAGGCGTTCTCATCACGACCGGACGCGAAAGGCGCGCGCGGTCGCCGCCACCCCGATCTCGGACGACACCGGAGGCAGCCAATCGAGAAGAGCACGCGTCGCCTCATCGTCGATCTGCAGCGAAAGGGTGAGCCGTTTGACGAGCGGCCCCAATCCGGGCAGGCCGCGAAGCGCGGCGAAGGCGGCCTCCGGCGCCGTGAACAGCCGGGCCGCGCGGCCGAGACCTTTAGCCAGCGCACGGATCAAATCCGGTGTCGACCAATCGACCGTGTCGCGCGCCAGCAGCACGCGCCCGGCCGCCCGATGATCGGTGCAAACGCGCGCCGTAAGATCCACGAGGTTGTCGAGAAAAATGAGGCTCCGGCGATTGTCGATCCCGGCCAAAGGCAGCGGCAGCCCGCTCGCGGCGAGCCGCAGCAGCGCCCGAAAGTTCGCCCTGACCCCGGGTCCGTAGACCAGCGGCGGGCGCAAAATGATCAGCTCGAGCCCGGTTTGTCGCGCCACGATTTGGAGCGCACGCTCGATCGCGAGCTTGCCGTGCCCATAGACATCCAGGGGGACCGGCGGATCGGCGCTGCTGAACGGGAGCCCCGGCAGGGTTGCATCGCCCATCGCTCTGACCGAGCTCATGTGTACCATGCGCCGCACCCCAGCTTTGGCCGCGGCGCTCGCCAGAGCTGCGGCCGCCGCCGGCTCGGTATCACTCGCCACGGCCCTGTCCAGGCGGTGCGCCCGGTTGGCGAGGTGGATCACGATCTCGATACCGTCGAGTTGCTCCGACCAGTCGGTTCGAGGACCGATATCGCCGATCGGGCGAAGTTCAACACTGGGGATCGGTTTTGCTGGGCCCCGCGTTCGCCCGAAGACAGTGTGGCCGCGCTCGACCAGACCGCTACACAGCGCCCGCCCGATGAAGCCCGCCGCACCGGTCACCAGGACGCGCGCCAAGGCTTGCCCTTTAACCCGAGCTTGCGACGCGATTGCGCAAGCGATCCGGGAACAAATGCATTAGAGAGATGCCGGTACCGAAGTAAGGCCGGCAACGCGGCGTCCTGCTCTAGCCTCGACCCTTCCCGAGTGGCCTTTCCCGAAGTCGTACAGCCCGTGTCGCCGCCTACCGCATCGCACGCGGTGCGGCGGCCGAAGCTCCTCTTTTTGGTCACCGAGGATTGGTACTTCTGCTCGCATCGGCTGCCGGTAGCGCGGGCCGCACGAGATGCCGGTTTCGAAATTGGCGTCGCGACCCGAGTGCGCGCACATGGCGAACAGATCCGCAAGGAAGGCTTCGTCCTGCGCCCGATCGCGTGGCGCCGGCGCGGCGATGGGCTCGTTGGCGCGGTGCGGGCGATCAATGATATTGCCCGGCTATATAGAGCCGAGCGGCCCGACATCGTCCATCATGTCGCGCTGAAGCCGGTGCTGTTCGGCGGAATTGCGCGGCGACTTGCTTTCGGGAGCTCGTCAACCCCCCCAGTGTCGATCGATTCGATTATGGGCCTCGGCTCCGGCTTTTCGGCTGCAAGCTTCGCAGCAAGATTTCGCGAGCCGTTGCTCGGTATGGCGCTTCGCCTCGCGGCAGGAAAAGGGCGAGGTTGGGTCGTGGTGCAGAATCCCGAGGACCGCGCTGCGCTTGCGAGGCTCGGGATCGATCCCCAGCGGATCGTGCTGATCAGAGGCTCGGGCGTAGACATCGGCCACTTTGTCCCGCTGGCTCAGCCCAACGGTGCGACCGTCACCGTCGCGCTCGTGTCGCGGATGTTGCGCGAGAAGGGGGTGCTCGACGCGGTCGCTGCGATCCGCCTCCTTCGCGCACGTGGCCTAGCCATCGAACTGCTGCTCGCCGGGCCCACCGATCCTGACAATCGCGGCTCGCTGACCGCGGAACTGCTGTCGTCGTTCGGCGAACAGCCTGGAGTCGAGTGGCTCGGCCCTGTCGCCGATGTGCGCACTGTCTGGCGCCGCGCGGCGATCGCTGTGCTCCCCTCGACCTATGGCGAAGGGGTCCCGAAAGCGCTGCTCGAGGCCGCCGCATGCGCGCGCCCTATTGTCGCCACCGACGTTCCCGGCTGCCGCGAGGTAATCCGGCCTGGTGAGACGGGCATTCTCGTGCGCCCGCGCGACATTGGCGGGTTGGCCGACGCCATCGCCGCGCTTGCCGACGATCCGGCCCGGCGCAGCGCGATGGGCCGCGCGGGTCGCGTTTTGATCGAACGCGATTTCGCTGAGGAAATCGTCGCTCGCGAAACACTCGCCCTTTACCGCGGCGCCCTCAACGAAAGAGTGACACCGCAATGATCCGTACATGGCTTGCCGTCGCGGCGATCGGCGGGTTCGTTTCCGTCGCGGCCGGCGCTATCGCCACGCATTTCGCCGCCGGTGACCGGACAGCCGAGCTGCTGCGGACAGGCGCTCTCTACGGGCTGGTCCACGGCGCCGCGCTGGTCGCCGTGGTCGCGATGGCGCAAGCTCGTGCCCCACCCGGCATCACCCTGGTTATTGCCGGGTGGAGTTTCGCGGCCGGGACACTGCTGTTCAGCCTAAGCCTCTTCACCCTGGCGCTCACCGGGATCGCAGCGTTCGGATGGATCACGCCCTTCGGCGGGGCGGGTTTGCTGATCGGCTGGGCGGCGCTTGGGCTGCACGCATTGCAGCGCCCCCGCTAAGGAGCCACGGCGCGTGGTTTGTGGTTATCATTGTACCGAGTGTGCGACACTCGGTACGAGTCCCGCCAAGAGGATCACCTGATGACGACGTTTCTCTACACCCACCCGGCCTGTTTCGAACACGACCCCGGCCGGCATCATCCGGAATCGCCGGCGCGATTGCGTGCCGTGCTCGCAGCGCTCGACGATCCGGAATTCGCCCGGCTAGAGCGCCGCGAGGCGCCGGAAGCGGCGCTCGACGATCTGTTGCGCGTTCACCCTCGTCGACACGTCGAGCGCATTCTCGGCGCGGTGCCCAAATCCGGCCATGTCGGGATCGACGCCGACACGATCCTGTCGCCGGCCTCGGGAGCGGCGGCGTTGCGTGCCGCCGGTGCGGTTGCCGCCGCGGTCGATGCGGTCGTGTCCAAAGACGCCGCCAACGCGTTCTGCGCGGTCCGCCCGCCCGGACATCATGCCGAGCCGGAACGAGCGATGGGGTTTTGTCTCTTCAACAACGCCGCGATTGGGGCACTGCGGGCCCGCGAGGTGCACGGGCTCGCCCGGGTGGCGGTCGTCGACTTCGACGTCCATCACGGCAACGGCACACAGGCGGCCTTTGAGACCGATGGTAGCCTCTTCTATGCCTCGACCCATCAATATCCGCTATACCCCGGCACTGGCGCGGTGAGCGAAACCGGGGTGGGAAACATCGTCAACGTGCCACTCCGCCCGATGTCCGGCTCGGACCAGTTTCGGCTGGGGATGACCCAGCGCATCCTGCCGGCGCTCGACGCCTTCCGGCCCGAGCTCTTGCTGGTCTCGGCCGGGTTTGACGCGCATAAGAGCGATCCGCTCGCCCAGCTCCTGCTCGATGAAGGGGACTACATTTGGGTAACCGAGAAGCTGCTCGAAATCGCCTACGGCCACGCCGATGGGCGGTTCGTCGCGACGCTCGAGGGCGGCTATGATCTCGCCGCGCTCGGTGCCAGCGTCGCCGCGCATATCCGCGTGCTGATGTCGGCGTGAATGGGAGCGGGACTTCACTGTTGCACTTCCGCAACAATTGGCGGGTTTCACGCTCTCGTGATCGGCTAAGCCACGGTAATATCCTCGCGTTTTTTGTTAAGAAGAAGACAGATGGTCGATCCAGGCGTTCCTCCAGATATCGCCGCGATGAGTTTCGAGGATGCGCTCGCCGAGCTCGAGCAGATCGTGCGGCGGCTCGAAGGCGGGCAGGTCAAGCTCGATGAGGCGATCCTCTCCTACGAGCGCGGGGCGCAGCTGAAACAGCATTGCGAGAGAAAGCTCAACGAAGCGCAGCAAAGGGTCGATCGAATCGTAATTGGTTCGGATGGCGCCGTTACCGCGGAGCCGGCGAAACTTGACTGACACGCTATGGTCCCACTCGATTTCCTTTCCGCAGGCCTTGGAGGAGGCAGCCACGCTGACCGACGCCGCGCTCGAGCGGCTGCTGGTTGTGCCCTTGGGCCTCGAAGCACGGGTCTACGATGCGATGCGCTACTCGGCCCTCGCGCCAGGAAAAAGATTGCGTCCGTTCCTGGTGCTGGCGAGCGCGAATCTGTTCGGGGTGGCGCGGCGCTGCGCCTTGCAGGTGGCGGCGGCAGTTGAGATGGTCCATGCCTACTCTCTGGTGCATGACGATTTGCCGGCCATGGACAACAGTGACCTGCGCCGTGGCCGCCCGACCTGCCACAAGCAGTTCGACGAAGCGACCGCGGTGCTCGCCGGAGACGGGCTGTTGACCGCTGCCTTCGAGGTGCTGGCCCATCCCGATACGCATGGCGATCCTGCCGTGCGCTGCGAGCTCGTCTCCGAACTCGCCACCGCCGCCGGGGCCGCCGGTATGGTCGGGGGTCAGATGATCGATCTGATCGCCGAGCATCAGAATTTAGATATCGGCGCGATTACCCGCCTGCAGCGGATGAAGACCGGCGCGCTAATCGCCTTCTCGTGCGAAGCCGGGGCGATTCTCGCCAAGGCGCCAAGCGAGCTGCGAATCGCGCTGCGCGGGTACGCCCACGATCTGGGGCTAGCGTTCCAGATCGCCGACGATCTACTCGATGTCGAGGGCTCGGCAGCGGAAACCGGAAAGCCGGTCGGGGCCGATGCCGCGGCCGGAAAGGCCACCTTTGTTTCGATACTCGGCGTGGAGCGTGCACGGGCACAGGCCGAGCTCCTGGCTGGCCAAGCAGTGGCACACCTTGAATTGTTCGAACAAAGAGCGGAACTTTTAGGAGAGGCGGCGAGATTCGTCATCGCCCGCCGTACGTGAGGAGCGCAGCATTGGATTCAAAACCAACCCGCCCGATCTCCAATCGGACGCCGTTGCTCGATCAGATCGATGTTCCCGCCGATCTGCGCAAGCTGCCGGAGGAGGACCTGCGGCAGCTCGCCGACGAGTTGCGCACAGAGCTGATCGATGCGGTCTCGATCACCGGCGGCCATCTCGGCGCCGGGCTCGGCGTCGTCGAGCTGACCGTTGCGGTGCACTACGTCTTTGACACCCCACACGACCGGCTGATCTGGGATGTCGGGCATCAGGCCTACCCTCACAAAATCCTGACCGGGCGGCGCAACCGCATCCGCACCTTGCGACAGGGCGGCGGCCTCTCCGGCTTCACGAAGCGCTCGGAAAGCGAATACGACCCGTTTGGCGCGGCGCACGCCTCGACCTCGATTTCCTCCGCGCTCGGCATGGCGGTCGCCCGCGATTTCCGCGGCGAGCGCCGCAACGTCATCGCCGTGATCGGCGACAGCGCGATGAGCGGAGGGATGGCCTATGAGGCGATGAACAATGCGGGGGCGATGGATTCGCGGCTGATCGTCATCCTCAACGACAACGACATGTCGATTGCACCGGCGGTCGGTGCGATGAGCGCCTACCTGTCGCGCCTGCTTTCCTCCAAATCATTCATGTCGCTGCGCCACATCGCCAAGGAGGTTGCGCGTCACTTCCCGAAACCTCTCGAGGATGCAGCGCGCCGGGCCGAGGAGTATGCCCGCGGCTTTGTCACCGGCGGGACGTTGTTCGAGGAACTCGGCTTCTACTATGTCGGTCCGATCGATGGGCACAATATCGACCACCTGCTGCCGGTGCTGAAGAACGTCCGTGACAGCGAGGAGAGCGGCCCCGTCCTGATCCACGCTGTTACCCAGAAGGGACGCGGGTTCCTCTCGGCCGAGCAGGCCGACGACAAGTATCACAGTGTCGCCAAGTTTGACGTCGTCACCGGCGCGCAGGTGAAGTCGAAATCGACTGCGCCCTCCTACACCTCGGTCTTCGCCAAATCGCTGATCAGGGAGGCTGAGGCCGACGAGCGCATCGTCGCGATCACCGCCGCAATGCCGTCGGGCACCGGGCTCAACCTGTTCGGCGACAAATTCCCGAAGCGGTGCTTTGACGTGGGCATCGCGGAGCAGCACGCGGTGACTTTCGCGGCCGGCCTCGCTGCGGAGGGCATGAAACCCTTTGCGACCATCTATTCGACGTTTCTGCAGCGTGCCTACGACCAGGTTGTGCACGATGTTGCGATTCAGAAGCTGCCCGTGCGCTTCGCGATCGACCGTGCTGGTCTGGTCGGCAACGACGGCCAGACCCATGCCGGATCGTTTGATGTGACCTATCTCGGCTGTCTCCCCGGCTTTGTCATCATGGCGGCGGGGGACGAAGCCGACCTCTTCCACATGGTTGCCACTTGCGCGGCAATCGACGACGGCCCCTCGGCAGTGCGTTATCCGCGCGGCGACGGGATTGGCGTACCGCTGCCCGAAAGGGGTGTGCCGCTCGAGATCGGCCGTGGCCGCATTATGCGCGAGGGCACCAAGATCGCCCTGCTGAGCTTTGGTGGCCGCCTCTCCGAATGTATGAAGGCGGCGCAGGAGCTGAGTACCTACGGGCTGTCGACCACCGTCGCCGATGCGCGTTTCGCCAAACCGCTCGACACTGACCTTGTCAGCCGCTTGGCGCGCGCGCATGAGGTCGTGATCACCATCGAGGAGGGAGCGATCGGCGGCTTCGGCAGCCATGTGCTGCACCACCTCGCGATGACCGGAATGCTCGATCAAGGGCTCAAGATCCGCACGATGGCGTTGCCCGACGTCTTTCTCGACCATGATTCACCGCAGGCGCAATACGACCAGGCCGGGCTCAACGCCCGCCACATCGTAGCGATGGCCTTGTCGGCGCTCGGACGGGAGATCGCCCAGCAGCCGGCTCGGGCCTGACGTCTGAGACTTTGGCGGCAAAGCGACGGGCCGATCAGCTCCTCGTCGAGCAAGGCCTCGCCGAGAGTAGGGCAAAGGCGCAGGCGCTGATCCTCGCCGGTCTTGTCAGCGCGGCTGGGCGACGCGTCGATAAGCCCGGAGAGCAGCTCGCCGCGGCTTCGGCGCTCGTGCTCAAGGGGAGAGACCATCCCTGGGCGTCTCGCGGCGGCATCAAGCTCGCCCATGCTCTCGACCAATTCCAGATCGAGGTCGAAGGCCGAATCGCGCTCGATATCGGCGCCTCGACCGGTGGCTTTACCGACGTGCTGCTGTCGCTCGGCGCCAAACGTGTCCACGCTGTCGATGTCGGGCACGGCCAACTCGCCTGGAAGGTGCGGCGGGACGACCGCGTGATCGTCCACGAACGGCTGAATGCGCGCCACTTGACCCGCGCCCACATCCCCGAGCCGGTCGACATCATCACTTGCGATGCGAGCTTCATCGGCCTCGCGACGGTGCTACCGGCCCCGCTCGCCCTGGCCGCCGAACAAGCGCAGCTCGTCGCGCTCGTCAAACCCCAATTCGAGGCCGGCCGCGAACATGTCGGAAAGGGCGGTGTCGTGCGCGACCCCATCGTCCAGCGCGAGGTCTGCGAACGCGCCGCCGCCTGGGTTGCGGCGCAGCCGGGCTGGACGGCGGTCGGCATCGTCGAGAGCCCGATCCTCGGCCCGGAAGGCAATCGTGAGTTCCTGCTCTACGCCCGCCGCGGCGGCTGAGAGGGATGGCTATGACGACTGACAAGACCGGATTTGCTGGGTTCCGGCCAGCGGCGTTCGCGTTCTTAAACGAACTGCGCGACAATAACGACCCGGCCTGGTTCAAGCCGCGCAAGGTGGTCTACGAAACCGAAGTGCTGGCGCCGTTCCGCGATCTGATCGTCGCGGTCGGGGCGGCACTGGGCCAAGCCGGGTTGCCACTGGTGGGCGATCCCAGGCGCGGCATCTTTCGCATCTATCGCGATGTCCGCTTCTCGCCCGACAAGCGGCTGTACAAGACGCATGCGGGGGCGGTGCTGACGCGCTCCGGCAGCAAGCGGGACCCCGGCCTGCTCTATCTCCATGTGGCGCCGGGCGAATCGATGGCGGCGGCCGGCTTTTGGCATCCCGAGCCCGGCCTTCTCAGCCGGCTGCGTCGGGCGATCCTTCACGACCCCGACGAGTTCCTTGCGATCAAGGACCGGCTGATCGCGGCAGGCCATCCGATGTTCAGCGGCGAGCGGCTGAGCCGCCCGCCGCGCGGTTTCGAAGGCGCCAAGGACAGCCCCGTCGCCGAATATGTCTGCTGGAAGTCGTTCACTGCCCATGCCGCGCTGAGCGATGCCGAGATGCAGTCGCCCGCACTGGTCGACAGCATTGTCGACTTCGCCCGCTCCGCCCTGCCGTTGCTCGAATGGGGCTGGGCCGTGGCCGATGATGAGACCCCCGCTGCCGTGCCGATCCGCACGCCGGCGCGGCCGCTTCCGAAGCCCGACTTCTAGTCGGCTCGCTGGGGTTCTGTATTGTTCCGGACAAAATCGGGTACGGTGCTCGAAGCGCCCTCAGCGCACGAATAAAAGCCGACCACACCCAAAGTGACAACCCGCCGGTCGGTACCGCCAGTTACGACGGCAAGATCGCAGCTCCCACTCGACGACAGATGCAGTTGTATGACGCTGCCTCTGTTTTCATTGGGTTCAATCCTGAGCATCGGCCACTGGTATTCCCCGGACTGAAGGGTGCCGCTTACCATGAGGCCAGTAGTCGGCATGCTGAGCCCAAAATCGGTGCGATCCATGGGTAGTCCGCGTAATCCGAGATATAGAAGGCAGAGGCGATCGCCGTGCTCCGCCAACGAAAAGGCGATCTCAGCATGGCCGCCTTTAACCCAGCAGCCCCATTCCTCCGGGACCCACCAACCCTCCCCCGTTCGAAACATCTCGCCGGCAAACATACCGGGTCGGATGCTCGTCTCGCGGCCGCGCCCGATGGGGTAATACCGGCCGATTTCCGCGGGCGGCGCCCAGGCCTCACGGATTTCACCGGAATTGCCCTGATCTGCGAAAGCCGTTGGCGTTTGCTTTGCTCGGGCATACTCGGCGACTTGTTCGGCAATGGCGCTCCAACTGCGTGGGGTGAATTTTTCCTTTATGAGCGCTTCGCGGCTGCGACGATATCCGTGATCGTCGATGAGGCGCTCGATCCTGCCGAGTGCATCCTCGGGGGAATCAGGGTCGAAATACTCCGCGAAACAACCCCCTGCTTCTGGCAGCGAGGAGACCGCGGATATCAGCGGCACCTTACCATGGCAAAGCGCCTCGAATTGCGTGCGTCAAGTTCAGCAAATTGGTCATGGAGACGGGGACTGGTTTACTCAGGTCAATAACAACATCCCTTTGTTCGATCGGCAGGACTATCCCTTCGTCCCGACCTGCCTCCGGCAGAGCGCCGCGCGCAGCGGC
>WNFR01037310.1_pt1 | contig 14007 bp, 9 predicted proteins | sample 5400221 | NCBI WGS metagenome assembly WNFR01 (sample SAMN13153357, study PRJNA577476) | soil metagenome | isolation source: 40 cm soil under Madrone tree | place: USA:California | collected 2016-06-14 | reverse complement strand
TTTACAACGACATCAAAACGCTGGCGTCGTCCCGCAGTCGCGGGATGCAGATCACAAACGCGCAACTGAACCGCGATTACTCCGGACGTGTGTCCGCGCAGGTGAGCATGTTGATCGCACCGGAAGAAAGCGACGGTGTGATCAGTCGCGTAAAATCTTTCGGACGCGTGGAAAATTTCCAAACGCAGACCGAACGCATCGCACAGGACGGCAGTCCCGCAGTCGCGGGATCGCAAAATGCAAAGACCAAGCGCGACAAGGTGGAACTGAACATCACCATCTCCCGCGAGGAACAGGAGCAGGCACTGCAGCAGACCACTCTGCGCATTCACACCTCCGCCGTGGATGAAAAGGCAAGGGAGCTGCGAGCCCTCGCCGAGAAAGAAGGCGGACGCGTTCGCACTTCGACGTTTAATCGCGATCCCGACGGACGCGAAGTCGCAAGCGTTTCGCTTCGTGTGCCGATGAAAAATTACCCGGCGGTCATGCAATCGCTCAACTCGCTCGGCAAAGTTGAAAACGTGAGTGTGCAACGGCAGGACCGCACGGGCACACAAACCGATGAAGCCAATGCGCCGGTCGATATTTCGATTCAAGTCTACAGCCAGGGCAACATCATTTCGCACCAGAGCGGGTTGGTCGCCACGCTGCGGCGGACCCTGGCCCAAAGTGCAGGGGCAATTATGTGGAGCTTGCGCATGATTGGCGTGGCGGTTGCGTTTCTAGCGCCGTGGGCAATCGCGATTGTTTTGGTTGTTTGGATCGCGAAACGCGTGATTCACGCACGGCAATCCAAATCGTGACCGCGCGCGCTTTGTCATCCTGAGTCGCGCAGACGGCGAAGGACCTCACACTGTACCGAGCGTCACACGATCGCATTTGCGGGATCCAATTAGCTAATGTGAGGTCCCTCGCTCCGCTCGGGATGACATGCTGAGGGCTGCGGATCACGGAATCACTCTTGCTCGCTTCGCAAACGAGTCATATTTTGTTTCGCACGGAGGATGTCGATGAAAACAACCAGCGGTATCAGCTTCGATAACGCGGCCGTGGCCGCAACGCCGAAACATCTTTTGCAATTCGCGGTCGATCAGCGTTACGACGATTACACGCCGGTCGATCACGCGGTCTGGCGGTTCATCATGCGCCAGAACACTTTTTTTCTGAAGGAATACGCACACAAAGTTTATTTCCAAGGTCTCCTTAACACTGGCATCTCTTTTGAGCGCATCCCGCGCATTGAGGAGATGAACGCTATTCTTGCAAAGATCGACTGGGGTGCAGTGGCCGTGGATGGATTTATTCCGCCAGCGGCGTTCATGGAATTTCAGGCTTACAAAGTGCTGGTGATCGCATGCGACATGCGCCAAATCCATCATATCGAATACACGCCTGCGCCGGACATCGTGCATGAAGCGGCGGGTCATGCGCCGATTATTGTCGATCGTGAATACTCGAAATATTTGCAGCGCTTCGGCGAAGTCGGTGCGAAAGCTATGTCGTCGAAAAAAGATTTCGAGTTGTATCAAGCAATCCGGCACCTGTCGATCCTGAAGGAGCGTCCAAACGCGGACCCGAAGGAAGTCGATGAAGCACAGAAGCTGGTGGAGCATCGACAAAAAACTTTAGGCGCACCCTCCGAAATGGCGCTGCTGTCGCGCTTGCACTGGTGGACAGTCGAATACGGATTGATCGGCACATTGGAGAATCCGAAAATTTACGGCGCCGGATTGCTTTCATCGATCGGCGAATCGGTCTCGTGTCTCGAGGCCGAGGTGAAGAAGACACCCTACTCCATCGACGCGCAGAATTGCGCGTTCGATATCACCACGAAACAACCGCAGCTTTTTGTCTGCCGGGACTTTGAACATCTCAAAGATGTGCTCGAGGAATTTGCAAGCAGGATGGCGTTTATGGTGGGCGGACTCGAAGCCATCAACAAGGCGATCGAATGTAACAATGTTGCGACCTGCGAGTATTCATCGGGCCTGCAAGTGAGCGGCGTATTCGATGAAGTCATCACCGACGAAAATAAATCCCCGATCTACCTGCGGGCGACCGGCAAAACTGCGCTGGCATTCCGCAACAAAGAACTCGAAGGCCACAGCATCGATTATCACAAGGATGGATTTGGTTCGCCCGTCGGTAAATGGAAACAAACGCCCGCCTCTCCCGAGTCGCTTACGACTGATCAGTTGCACGCGCTCGGGATCGTCGAGGGGAAGAAAGCGAAAATTGAGTTTGTGAGCGGCGTCGTAGTCTCAGGCAAGGTCGAGAAAATTTTGCGTCGCGACGGGAAATTGCTGCTGGTCACATTCTCAAACTGCAGCGCGAAATACGGCGACCGCCTTGTGTTTGACCCCGATTGGGGCATGTACGACATGGCGGTCGGCCTACAATCAGGTGGCGCTCATTCCAAAAGAACGCACGATCAAAGTCCCATCGGACGCAAGACGGCAACGCCTCGAAAATCTTTACGCGCAGGTACGCAAGATTCGCGAGAGCAAAACCGGCTATGAACGGCTCGGCGAAATTTGGGAAACACAGCAGGCCGAACACCCGGAAGACTGGTTGCTGTCGATGGAAATCTTCGAAATCCTCGACACGACTGATCAACAGCCGGAGCTAAAAGCGAAAATCGAGAAGTTCCTGAACGAGAAGAAGGGGAAGACCAAGGACCTCTCCACGCTGATCAGTTGGGGATTTCGCTTGGTCGAGTACCACAAAAAGCCCGAATACCAGGCGACACTGCACGCGTCGCAGAAGTGACAAGCGTTCCGGTTGTGTCATTCCGAGCGGAGTCGAGGAATCTATGACTGTGCTTATCTAATCGATCGAGAGATCTCTCGACTTCGCTCGAGATGACAATTCCGCGATCAAAACGTTTCGTCCTTGAAGTGGTGTTTGCCCTTTAGCGCTTTGGCGTATTCGTCCTTGCTCAGAATGTTCTCATCGAGCTGCATGTCGGTGCGAAGAAAGTTTCGGAACCACGTTTCGATTCGTTGTCGGTCTTGCAGCACTTCCTCGGAGATGTAATTAGCGTCGATGTTGATGCAGATCGCGCCAACGATTCCAAATTCCTTGCGCACAATCGGGATCGTCGTGCACTTGAATTTCCGCGAACCAATGTTGAGCTCGTAATTCAATTTCTCTTCATTGAGAAGCTGACGCTTCTTTAGATCAATCAACAGATTGGTCGTGCCGTCGCGCAGATGCCGGCCGGTCACATTGTTTTCCAGCACGATCAGTGAATGCGCCGGGTCAGCCAGGTTGTGGAGCAAAATTTCGATGCCAGTATTTGGAAATGATTTCCCGATGAGACGCACCAGCCGCACGTAGTTCTCGAGGTACTCATTTGTGTCGTCAGCGATTTTCTTTCCGTCGTACTTGTCAAAGAGTTGGGCGTAAACTTTCTGTTCCGTGGGTTCGAGTTGCGCGCGCACATTACTTTGCTCGCCAATGAAAATGAGTTGGCGCGCAGCGGTATGATCCTCGTTTTTAAGAAAATAATGCATGCCGAGCCGGAAATCTTTCAGGCTAAACTCACCAAAGTTTTCGCGGGTAACCGTGAACGGATAGAAATCGTACTCTTCGAGATTCTTCCCAAACCTGCGGCGGCGCTCCTTGTATTTTCCCCAGAGAAACCCCGTCGCCAGAAAGAGCAGCGACACAATGATTGAAGCGACGACGTTGATGGTCAGCTCACCCTGCAAGGCTTTAATCATAATCGGTGGAACATAAGCACCTTTGCCTGTGCGTGCTGGAACATAGGGCTGTGCCCTGTGTGCCCAGCGGAGATGATCTCTGCTGCTCTCGGCTCAGCGGGTTGGAAACCCGCTGGGCACACAGATTAAAAATCTATGTTCCTGCTTTTGGCCAGCGCGCTCCGAAGCCAGTTGGCCGCACAGACCTGGAAGTCCATGTTCGTGATGCCAACGTTGCCTCAGTAATCACAGATTTCCAGTCAGACTGGATAGAGTGATGTTCTCCAGCGCTACGTCTGCCGGTCGCGACAGCGCGTACGCGACGGCGCTGGCGACCTCCTTCGGCGAAATCATTTTGTGACGCGGCCAATTGCCTTCGATCTCATTCCAGATGTTGGTGTCAGTTGCGGCGGGATAAACATTGATCACCCGAATTTTACGGTCGCGCAATTCTTCGCGCACGGATTGTGACAATCCTTCAAGCGCAAACTTACTCATGCAATACGCGCTCCAGGTGGCGAAGCCGCTCTTGGCTGCGATGGAAAGAATATTCACAACACTCGAGCCCGGCGGCATTCGCGGAGCGAAATGCTGCGTTAGCATAAATGGCGCGGTGATATTCACGCCGACGGTCTGTTCCCATTCGATTGTGGTAATTTCTGTGAACGGTTTCACCACCGCGATGCCAGCATTGTTCACGAGCAGGTCGATTGGCTCCTTGCCGACTTCGGCGATCAGGTCGGAAACGCCAGCGGAGGTGGCCAAATCATGAACCAATAGCCTGACACTCGCGCATTCCGGCTCGACAGCTTTCCGTGTCTGCGCCAGTGCAACCGTGTCGCGCCCGTGCAAAAGCAGCACCGCATCGTCTGCGGCAAGTTTCTCGGCGATCGCACGGCCAATTCCGCGGCTCGCCCCGGTGATTAGGTAACGCTTCATTGTGCTCGTAGAAAACGTCGAACGTCCAACCCGCCTCTGCAACCCTACGGCGCGGCAAGCGCCCAACGTCCAACGCCGAATCGGAAATTACGTGCGCCGCAAGGTAAACCGATTATTCGCCGTCTCCCATAAACGCAAGCGAACCAGCTGCTGGTTTAAACGATTGTCGATCCTTGGCCACAGCGTGCGGACGATATTTTCGCCGGTTGAAGGGGCGCTTTCGAAATCGTCCGTCTCCAGATCCAGATGTCGATCTCGCCATGGCTCAAGCGATTCCTCGACCGCTTTACAAAATGCAACAAAGTCGTACAGCGTTCCGCTGCGCGCATTGTAATCGCCTCCGATAGTCGCTTCGGTCAGATACCGATGGCCATGACCGAGCGGATTATTGCATTTTCCATAGAGCTTCGCGTTCTGCACATCGGAAAGCGTGACTGCATACAGTCGATGCGCGGCATGGAACGGCACCTGCAGTTGCCCTCCCATGCTTCCGCAAAAAAATCGTCGCGCTCGTGCAAACGGACGCGCTGGAGCGGCATCATTGTGTTCACGCGTTCGTAGATGTATCGCGCCAAACTCTCGGTCGTGATGGGACGATCCTTTAGGCCAATAACGTCTTCATTCAGGTAGCGATGATCGAGTTCGGTTCGCAACGCGCGAATGCAAGCATCGATTGCATCATAGCGGACCAGGGTCGCGTTGCCGTCGAATGATTGCGCCCGAAAGGTCAGACGGGCACGGTAGTTGTGCCCGTGTATTGATACTGACTCACCAAAGAGGCGCGCGTTTTCTTCCGCGCTCAGATGGGGAGACATCGTTTTGCGCGCCGCGGAAAATTCGAACCAGTAATTCGCCTCGCAAGCGCCAGACGAATAATAAGTCGCGCTTCGCTCGGGCGACTCGGACAAGTGACACGCACGCAACTCTGCTTCAACGTCGGAGAACAGCGGTGCGACATCGATGTAGAGTTGCCGCGCAATGTTCTCGGCAGTCGGCGGAGCATCACGAAACGATGAATTGTCCTCGTTCAGAAACTTGTGATCGAAGCGTTCGCGCACGATTTTACCGGCGCGCTCCTTGATTTCGCTGATGTTAATCAGCATTCCCGTCGTTGGATCCACCGGCCCAGTAAAGACGAAGTAGGCTGCGTAATTGCGACCGCTTCCGTAGCGCGCGTTCGTTTCCGGGCCGAAAGCGTTCACGTTTTCGGCATTGCTCCAATCGCTAACGTGCAGACGCCGGGAGGCGGAGAATTCCAGACGCTTGCTGACGGTCAACAGCATAACGCAGCAAACACGCAGCACGTGATCGCGCAAGATGGATCGGAGGTCAGGCAGCTTGCCTGACTCGGCTGCCAGGCTGCCAGCCTGGCGAATAAACACTGCCCCGACAAGCAAGCTGCCTGTCGGCCGAGACAGCCTGGCAGGCTGTCTTCCTAATCTTTCAACAGCGAGAGGAATTCGGACCGGGTTCGCGCGTCCTCTTTGAAAACACCGAGCAAGCACGATGTTTTCATGACCGAGTTTTGTTTTTCAACGCCGCGCATCATCATGCACAGGTGTTTCGCCTCCACCACGACCGCTACGCCGGATGGTTCAAGGCATCTCATGAGCGATTCGGCAATCTGCGTAGTAAGATTTTCCTGGATCTGCAAGCGCCTAGCAAAAACATCAACGATGCGCGCCACCTTTGAAAGCCCAATCACCTTTCCGTTTGGAATGTAAGCGACGTGCGCGCGACCGATAAATGGAAGCAAATGATGCTCACAGAGGGAATAAAGCTCGATGTCCTTGACCAGAACGATCTCGCTCGCGTCCGACTCGAAAACGGCATCGTTAATGATGTCGCCAAGGTCCTGCCGATAACCTTGCGTGAGAAATTCCAGCGCGCGCGCCGCGCGATCCGGGGTGCGTCGCAGACCTTCGCGATCCAGATCCTCGCCAATGCCATCAAGCAGGTCACGATATGCGTCTGCGAGTCGGGCAAGATCTTTTTCCGGAAGACGGTTGCTCTCGCGCGTGAATCGTTCGTCGAGATCAAGATCGGAATTGCGGCGTTGAATCATGGTTTGTGTTGGAAGTAGCGTAGCATCAAGGAGCGGCGGTCTCTAGTCCGCCGCAGCATATAAAACGGCGGACTGGAGACCGCCGCTCCTTGTTTTACTCAATCCAGCTCTGCGGATATTTTTCGTCGTCGAGTGCAACAGCTTGCTCGGTGAGCTCGAGTGTGTGTTGTGTATCGAACATCACTGCAAGCTCTTCGGTGCGCGTTGCGCTTTTGCTCGCCATGATCGTGCCCGGATGCGGTCCATGCGGAATCCCGCGCGGATGCAACGTGATCGAGGCCGGCTCAATCCCGCGCCGCGATCCGAAATTTCCCCGCACGTAAAACAAAACTTCGTCGGCTTCAACGTTGTCGTGCACCCACGGAATCTTTACGGCCTCAGGATGAGTATCGAGCATCCGAGGCGCAAATGTGCACACGACGTATCCGCGAATTTCAAATGTCTGATGGATTGGCGGCGGCTGGTGAACCGTGCCGGTGATCGGCTCGAAGTCCTGCGCGTTAAAAGTGAATGGATAGACGTAACCATCCCAGCCAACGACGTCGAACGGATGATGCGCCATCGTCACTTGAGTCCAGCGCGGGCCGTCCTTCACTAAAATTTGAGTGTCTTCATCCTTGTCGATCGTCAGCAGTTCAGTTGGGCCATGCAGATCGCGCTCTGAATAGGGCGAGCCCATCTTGATCTGACCCTCTTTGTTGAGGTAACGTTGCGGAATCCGAACCGGCCCAACCGATTCAAGAATTAGATAATCTTCTTCGTCAACTTTGTCTGGAACGAGCCGGTAAGTGATTCCGCGCGGAACCACAATGTAATCTTCGGCGCGATAGCGTAGTTTGCCGAAAACGGATTCGAGTGTGCCACCGCCTTTGAACACGAAGATGATCTCGTCGGCGCCGCCGTTGCGGTAGTACTCAAACTTGTCGTAAGCCTTTTCCGGGCGCGAGCGATACGCGATCACGTCCTGGTTGAACAAGATCGGAATCCGGCCGGTGTAAAGGTCGCCTTTCCGCGGGACGTTCGCTGTCCTGAGGTGATGATGGCGCAGCGGACTGTCAGTGACTTTCTTCAGCTCCTCACATTTCAAGAGCTTTACATTGCGCACCCGCGTGGGCGGCCGCAGATGATACATGATCGAGTACGCTTCATTGAAACCTTCGGTGGTGATGACGTGCTCGTAAGCGATACCCTCATTCTTGTACGTCGGCCCCTGCCCGTTGCGATTAAACCAGATGTGATGCTTCCTCGGCATTTCGCCAAGCTTTTGGTAATACGGCATTGTCGATCCTCCCTTTATTCTGTCATTCTGATCCCGCAGGCGCGGGAGAAGAATCTCTGATCAATCTGAGATGTTTCGCTTCGCTCAACATGACAGCTACAAATTGCCTCGCCTGTCCTGCTCTTTCTCGAGCGCCTCGAAGAGGGCTTTGAAATTACCCTTGCCGAAACTCTTCGCGCCTTTGCGCTGAATGATCTCGAAAAACAACGTCGGCCGATCTTCCACCGGCTTGGTGAAGATTTGCAGCAAATATCCTTCGTTGTCGCGATCGACCAAAATGCCGAGTCGCTTTAACGGCTCCAAGTCTTCATCGATGTGGCCGACACGAGCGGGCAACTCATCGTAATAAGTTGATGGAATATTCAAGAACTCCACGCCGCGCTTCTGGATCTCGGTCACCGTCTTCACAATGTCCTTGGTCGCGATCGCGACATGCTGCACGCCTTCGCCGTTGTAAAACTCGAGATACTCCTCGACCTGCGATTTCTTTTTGCCCTCGGCCGGCTCGTTGATCGGAAACTTCACAAAGCCATTTCCGTTACTCATCACCTTGCTCATCAACGCGGAGTATTCGGTTGAGATATCTTTGTCGTCGAAGGTCAGGATGTTTTTGAAGCCCATTACATCCTCGTAGAATTTCACCCACGGATTCATTTGGTTCCAACCGACGTTGCCCACGCAATGATCGACATATTCCAGGCCGGTCTCGGCCGGGCGGTAATCCGAATCCCACTTCTCGAAACCGGGCATGAACACGCCGCTGTAATCTTCGCGCTCGATAAAAAGATGAACCACTTCGCCGTAAGTGTGAATGCCGCTCATAACCAACTGTCCGGCATCGTCTTTGAGCGTGGTCGGCTTCACGAAACTTTTGCCGCCGCGTTTCGTCGTTTCCTCCCAAGCCGAAGTCGCGTCCTTCACTTTCAACGCGATCGCTTTCACGCCGTCGCCATGTTTGGCAATGTGTTCCGCAATCGGATTTCCTGTCCGCAGCGGAGTCGTTAGGAGAAATGTGAGTTTGTTCTGACGAATCGCGTAGCTGACGCGATCCTTGGTTCCGGTCTCTGGCCCCGAGTAAGCCAGACTCTGGAATCCGAAAGCGGTTTTGTAGAAGTGGGCCGCTTGTTTGGCGTTCCCGACATAGAACTCAACGTAGTCAGTGCCCTCGAGCGGAAGAAAATCAGCTTCGGCCGCCGGAGCTTTCTTTGGAGCAGCAATTGTCGTTGGCATAATGACCTCCTAACTCTCACACGCTGAGCGCGCCTTCTAAATATAAGATCGACAAGCATCCATCGCAAGGGTAGCGATTTTTTGGAAGCGCGCATCACCACGGAGCGGATCCCACCACGGATGCAGGCGCAATTGACCGTAGGAAATGGGCGAGGAGATGTGCACTAGCTCTTCCAGTTGCTCGAGAGCGAGATCTGTTTCACCTGTCCAAGCATACGTGATCGCCAAATTTCGCAGTATTTCCCCTCCGGTGACGGCGTCTTTTGCCACAGGAACAACTTCGCTCGCTCGTCTGCCGTGTTGCAGCGCATCTTCTTTGCGCCCGAGAGCTGCTTCGCTCATTGCCAACACACTGAGCGCTTCACCATAGTCCGGCTGCTCATGGAGGAGCCTTGCCATCTCCGTGCCGGCTGAAGTAAATGCGGAGGCGGCAGCAGCATCATCGCCGGTGCTACGCGCAGCGATACCTTCACAGAAAGATCGCGGCATTCGCACGTTCACAGGAACAATGCCTTCGGCAGGAATTGACGCGAGGGCGCGGGCGATCTCCGCGGAATCGCGCCGGCATAGTGCGACGTAAAGCCACTGATCGGCGATGGCATCGACGGAGCTGGGGTCTTCGGCTACCACAGCGTGAATCGCCTCATAAGCGGGTTGCGTTTCCGCGCACCACTCGAGATCAACCAGCGCTCGGGCCACGCGTGTAGTTGCGTCGCGCGGTGAAGCGGTGATCGCTCGATCGAGCGCTCCTGCCATGTCTGAGAAGCGGCGAAGCATCCCGTAGGTCTGAGAAATCTGCTGCAGCAACCAAACGTTTTGTGGATCGAGGTCGGCCGCTCGTTCCAGGTTTTCGGTGCACTTCTGCCACCGGCCCTGTCGCCGCGCAATGAAGCCGGCCAACTCCGGAATGGAGGAGTCGTTAGGCAAACTACGCTTGCCGATGGCGAGCTCCGTCAGCGCTGTTTCGTAATCGCGGTCGCAATGGTAGGAAATCCATGCCGCGGTCAAATGTCCTTCGCCGCGGTCAGGCGCGAGCGATAATGCTTTTTGCAGAGCTTGCCTGGCCTGCGCAACTCGAGTCGGAGTGTGATCAGCTCCGCTAAAATAAAGAGAGCCGCGCGCATGCGCGAGTTGACAATGCGCGAGATAGAACCCGGGATCGTACGCTACCGCTTGCTCGAGCAAACGGATTGCCTGGCGGATATTATCGATAGTGCGGGTGTCGTAGCTGGACTGACCCAGTAGCTTCTTGCCCCGAAGATATCGGTCATAAGCGATCAGATCGGCCGTGGGCGCCTGCTCGATGGCTGCTTTCTCCGCCGGTGACAGCGTCGCCTGAAGTTGATCGGCGATCGCTTTGGCGATTTCGCTTTGGATGGCAAAGACATCATCGAGTGGTCGATCGTAGCGATCGGCCCAGAGATGGACGTCGTTGCGGGCGTCAATCAATTGCGCTCTAACGCGCACCCGATTTCCAGCGCGTTGCACGCTTCCTTCCACGATGTGAGCGACGCGAAGTTCCCTGGCGATCTCGCGCAGATTGCGTCTCGCCCCGGTTTTGTACTGCATCACGGATGTGCGGCTGATCACTTTTAAATCAGCAATGCGCGCGAGGTCGGTGAGGATTTCGTCGTGCACGCCGTCGACAAAGAACGCGTTCTCCGGATCGGCGCTCAAATTCTCAAACGGCAAGACTGCGATGCTCTTTTCCAGCGCGCGTGGTGCAGTCTCGAATTCTCCTGAAGCGATTGGCTGCGTTGCTGGCGTGACATGTTGCGGGAATTTCTTCGGCCGCTGTGGATTCCCAAGCTCCGCATTGTAGAGATTCACGATGCCGAGTTTGACTCCGTGTTTCACTTCGATTTCGCCGAACTCATGTACGAGCGGTTGCCACAGACTGTCCTGAACGAGGTCATCGGCAACACGTTTTGAGACGAGAATGTGACCGGCATCGCCGCAATCCATTACCCGCTGCGCAAAATTGATCCCGACCCCGGCCACGCTGACGCGATCATTCACATCCGTCACTTGATTGACGGGACCACTGTGCACACCCATGCGAACCCGAATCTGCGGATGGTTCTTTAGCGCGCTCGCGATTTCCATCGCGCAATGCACCGGTTCCTCGGGGCTCCGGAAAAACACGAGCGCCATGCCGTCGCCGCTTGGAATGCGAATCAATTTTCCGGCCGCGTTACTTTTGCCGAATTGCGGGGAGCCGCGCACGATGTCGTTGAGTTGTTGCAACACCTCGCGCTGCTCGTTCACCAGCAGCTTCGAGTAGCCAACGATGTCAATAAACAAGACATGGGCGATCTCGAGCTGGATCTCTTTCTTGATCTCGGCTGACATATCCCGATGCGATTCATTCACATCTTACGCTGTCCCATCGAGCAGATAAAGACCAACGAACACGCCCGCAATAGTAGCGCACTGCCTGCCCTGAGCGGAGTCGAATGGGCGTCCCGCGTGCTAATGGCAGTCCGGCTCCCACCGAGCGCGTCCCTGCGATTGCGAACATTCATTGTGACTGACATCGTGGCTCGTTGGACGCTCAGTCCAATATCTGGTAAAAACGTAACGTGAACCGATGAACCGCCTGTATTTCGGCGACAATCTGAGATGGCTTTCGGATCGGAAAGAATGCCAGTCCGGCTCGGACTTTCCCGATGTGAGTGTCGATCTTGTTTATCTCGATCCGCCGTTTAATTCGAGATGTCCACTTACCCTGGAACAAACAAAAGCCGCCACGCGTTGATGCGTGACGGCTCATTGCAAGTTGCTGCTGTTTGTGGGCAACAGCGAAAGGCTTATTTAAGTTGAAAGAGACCGCGGCCTGCAAGGCGCTTGTCCAAGGCTGACATAGGCACCGCTAGAACATACTAGCGATCTAGTGGGGTCGAGGAGTCGGGTGAGCCGGTGGACTCGCCTGCTTGTCGAGATGAAAATCTCAGCGCTCAATTTGCGCCTGAAAGCACTCGGGATGCGATCCTTTGCAGACGCAGCAGCGACCAGATAGGAGATTTGAACCGCGGATTACACGGATGACACCGATGAACTTTTGTTCTCGTTTTAAATCCGCGCTATCCGCGTAATCCGTGGTTTCCGTCCCTGCTTCTACGTAATCTGTCCTATCCTTAATTGCCGACCACTTGCGGCGCGGACCGGCTCATGTCCAATTGCGCGGTCACTTTCTGGAGACCGCTAGTCAGAGCTTCAATCTGCTTCTGCTGCTTCGCTGTGGTCGCTGCCTGTTCTGTAGCATTAGACTTTAACTGGCTGATAGTCTCTTGCTGTTCCTGCAGCTGGCGTTCTTGCCGCTCGACCCTGCGATGCTCTTTGAGGAATTCATTCAGCAACATCGCGTTCACCGCTTCGTAGCGCACGCTGTAAGCGTTTCCTTCTTTGTCATGCACTACCAGGTCAGGGTTCACCTTTTCTACATCTTCGGCCACCAATCCGAACTGTGATGTGCGTGCCGGGTCAACCTGCTTTTTGTAACGGAAGGTAACGGGTCTAAGGCCGAGAATCGCTTCGCTGGTGTTATTCATAGGCTTAATCTCTTCCTTGAAGCGCGCCGAGGAAGTCAAGGTGCCAAGCTGCCCGGATGAATTGACGTAAACCGCCGCTCCACCAGAGGCTGTTACCCCATAAATGCCGGCGATGAATGTGCTGCTTTGGCAGCAGCTGCTTCCGATGCGGATCACACCAGAGTCGCCATCAACACCGTCATTGCCAATGTCAATATTGAAATCGCCTCCGGTTAGATTAAAACCGCCGGCCAATGCGACATTGAAAGAGCCAGTGGTATTGTTGGCGAGCGATTGATAACCGTCGGCGGTGTTGTTGCTGCCGGTAGTATTGCTACCGAGCGCCTGATAGCCGGTCGCTGTATTGTAATCGCTGGTAGTGTTCGAACTCAGTGCGCCATAACCGTCCGCCGTGTTATTGTTGCCGGTGGTATTGCCCAGGAGCGCGAAAGCACCGTCGGCTGTGTTTTGGAAGCCGGTCGTGTTGGTAGCGAGTGCTGAGCTACCGTTCGCCGTGTTCGCGTATCCGGTGGTGTTGCTAAAAAGCGCAACACTACCGTTGGCCGTGTTGGCGCTGCCGGTGGTGTTGCTAAAGAGCGCTTCGAAGCCAAAGGCATTATTACTGTCACCGTTTATGTTGCTAAAGAGCGCGAAAGCTCCATTTGCCGTGTTGGCGGTGCCAGTGGTGTTGCTTAAAAGCGCCCCGGCGCCAGTGGCCGTGTTGCTGTTGGCTGTGTTAGCGAGAAGGGTTCCAGCGCCAATAGCGGTGTTGAAGCCGCCGGTGCTATCGCTCCTGAGCGACAAGAACCCCACCGCGGTATTGAAACCGCCGGCGCTTAGGCTAAAAAGGGCGGCTTGCCCTTCCGCTGTGTTTCCCGCAGGGTAGCCTCCATCCGGTGCCGGGGTGACTGCTTGCGTCTGTGGTCCGACGGTGGCCAGACAGAGGAACGTTAGTGCGGTAAGAATTGATCGTAGTTGTATTTTCATAGCGCGCAGTTTCGCAAAAATCACGCCGGATTGTCGAGATCAATAGTTGGCCGACCGCAGCTGTAGCCAGGAACCCCGCCCGGGAGTGCACACGTTTCAAAGACCGGCGTCAACGATGCCGGCTACAACTTTAAGCGTCGATATTCGCTTTACGGATTGTTCGTGACCGCTTGCGACGCAGCTTTGCTCACCTGAACCTGCACGCTCACTCTTTGGATTTTTGAATCCTGCTCGTCGAGACGCGCCGTAAGCCGCACAACTGTCGCTTGGAAT